>Ga0316576_10000102_pt1 | contig 31248 bp, 25 predicted proteins | sample S0NA_FD_203075 | JGI IMG/M metagenome (GOLD analysis project Ga0316576, IMG submission 203075) | Rhizosphere microbial communities from salt marsh grasses in Alabama, United States - S0-2_050615r3r5 | ecosystem: Host-associated > Plants > Roots > Rhizosphere | place: USA: Alabama | collected...
GGATGAGATCGGTGTGACTGTGTTAACCTACATTCCAGAAGTCATTGTTACTGCTCCGATAGTTATACCCGAAGTTCCGGTGTTTCCAACTCAAGTTCTGGTGTTTCCTACTGAAATTCAAGTAACACCAAACGCAGTTCCGATTGTTCCTATTGATCCTGTTATCCCGCTTCCGGATATCGTGATTCCACTAACTCCAATTCCGCCTTTGGTTTTTCCAATAGTTCCTGATCCAGGTGTTAATGAATCAGAGATTCAACAATAGACTTTACGGTCTTGAATAAATAATTGGTGCGTCCGATAGCCTAAAATTCAAGAGATGCCAACTTCACTGAAGTTGGCATCTCGGAAATCTGGGGGGAGAGTTACTTTGTTACTATTTTTACGGATCCATTGAGTAATGATCAGAAATCCTTGACAATAATCAGATACACTATATAAAATAGAACATATGAGCTATAAATGGGTAAATGCCAGTGAGCTAAGTGAATATCTATACTGCCGGCGCGCCTGGTGGTACAAAAACATACGCAGTCTGAAAAGCGCCAACGTTCAGCGCATGCAGTACGGCAGCAAGTTTCATGCCACACATAACCGGCGGGTACGCCGCTTACCCTGGATGCGCGGGTTTGCCTACGTTTTGATTTTCCTAGCCGTTCTTATCTCTGTATTCCAGCTGGTTTTAGGGAGTTAAGGGTTGACGTATGGCCTGGACTGGTCTGGCGCTTAGTATCATTCTCATCTGTGCGGCGATCTGGATATTACTGAAATCCAGGCGCTGGCAGAAGGAGTTGGGGCTGCCTGACGGCAGCGTCATCTATGCTGATGATGGGATCTGGTTTGAAAATAACGAGGTGCTCACCGATCCCGAACTGCGTCTGGCCGGCAAGCCCGATTACCTGGTTGAACAGGAAAACGGCCGTATCGTTCCCGTGGAGATCAAATCCGGTCCTGCTCCCGCGTTTCCCTGGCCCGGCCATGTCATGCAGTTAATGGCTTATTGCCGTCTTGTGGAAGCTGCATATGGGTATCGCCCCACGCATGGCATCTTGCAGTATAAAGACCGTGCCTTCTCGGTTGATTATACGGAGAGATTGGAACAAGATTTATTGGACACCTTGCAAGAGATGAATGACGATCGCCATGCCTTCGATATAAATCGCGATCACGCCGATCCACGCCGCTGCGCCTCCTGCGGCTATCGCCGGCACTGCGACCAAAGTTTAACCTGATGTATCAGGCCTAATTCAAGTACCCTCACTTTAAACAATCGTTATAATAGGCAGTCGAAACCACCCATAGGGAGGAAAATTTGACTACGATACAACGTGTAACCGGTATGCAGGATGTGCTGCCGGAGGACCGCCGCTATTGGGATTGGATCATCGCCACGGCGACGGACCTTTCCACAAGATACGGCTTCCAAAGAATAGATTTACCCATCATCGAATACACCGACCTCTTTTCCCGTGGCATGGGCACCGCTTCCGATGTCTTCGTTCAGAAAGAAATGTATACGATTGAAGAGCCGGACGGCAGCAGCATTACTTTGCGGCCGGAATTTACGGCCGGCGTCATGCGCGCCTATTTGCAGGATGGGATGGCCAGCTGGCCGTCCCCGCAGAAGCTCTTCTTGATTGGACCCATATTTCGCCGCGAACGGCCGCAGGCAGGCCGTTACCGCCAGCACAGCCAGTTCAATGCTGAAATTCTAGGTGAGATGGACCCGGCGGCCGATTTGGAGGTGATGCTCCTGGCCATGAATCTTTACCGCGGCTTGGGTTATTCCAATCTGACCTTCCAGTTGAACAGCACCGGATGCCCCGTGTGCAAGCCAGGCTACATCGCGGAACTAAAATCCTATCTAGCAACGCACCTGGACCGGCTGGAGGATATTGACAAGGAACGCCTGGCTAAAAACCCCCTGCGTGTATTGGACAGTAAAGAGCAGGGCATGGACGAGCTGCTGGCCGGTGCGCCGCACATCGTGGACTATCTTTGCGACGATTGCCAGGCGCATTTTGATGATTTACGGGCTATGCTCGATGCTCTCGGACAATCTTACACCGTCAATTTTCGCCTGGTGCGCGGCATCGACTATTACACCAAGACCGTCTTTGAAGTTTGGGCGGAAGGGATTGGCGCGCAGGCAGCGCTTTGTGGTGGCGGTCGCTATGATGGTCTATCAGAGGCAATAGGTGGGCCGCCAACGCCCGGCGTGGGCTTTGGCAGCGGTATCGAACGCATTGTGTTGGGCTTACAGGAGATGGGCATTGAGCCGCCTGAGGACGAGCAGGCGACAATTTTGATCGCCCACTTTGGCGGCGCGACAAAGGAAACGGCCGTGCAGCTCACTTACCGGCTGCGGGAAGCCAATATTGCGGCACGTCTGGCCTTCGCTCGTGGGAAACGCAGTATGAAAAGCCAGATGCGTGAGGCGAATCGCAACGGCGCGAAATTTGTGCTGGTTATTGGCGAATCTGAAGTGGCGGACGATACCGTGACCGTCCGGCCCTTGGAAGGTGGTGAACAGGTTACGATTCCATCAGCCGAAATCGTGGAGTGGCTGCAAGGGTAAATCAGCATGGGCATGGACAAGGTTGGCATACTCTATCAAAATCGGATTCCCGGTTCGGAAGCAATGGCCCTGGAGATCAGCGACTGGCTGGCTGATCGCGGGGTTCAAACCTGGATTGGCCCAGGCCGCGATGACGGGATTCTTGGTGAAAATGCCGCCGATATGGACCTGCTGATCGTGCTCGGCGGTGATGGTACGACCCTGCGCGCGGCGCGCATGCTCTCTCCCTATGACACGCCCATTTTCGGCATCAATCTGGGACGCGTGGGATTTCTGAGCGAGGCCCAGCCGGATGAGTGGCCCGAAAAATTATCCAATGTCCTGGATGGTGATTACTGGATAGAACGTCGTTTGCGCATGCAGGCGGACCTGATGCGCAACGGCGACTGTGTGGCTTCTTTCAATGCGCTAAACGATGTTGTGATCGGCCGTGGCAGCCAGGCGCGGGTGATTCGTCTTCATCTGCGCGTAGACGGTGACCTAGTCACAACCTATGTAGCCGATGCCCTGATCGTGGCTACGCCGACCGGATCCACTGCTTATGCGATGGCCGCCGGTGGACCGCTGCTGCCGCCGCAGCTGCAAAATTTTGTAGTTGTCCCTGTCGCCGCTCATCTCAGTCTCAATCGCGCCATTGTGCTTCATGAGGAGGCTGAAATCAGCATTCACGTGGAGATGGACCACGAAGCGAATCTGACCGCTGACGGCCAGTTGGGCAGCCCGGTCGAAAATGGAGATCGGGTGACGATTACCAAACACCCCCAACCCTGTTACTTTGTGCGGGTGGAACAGTCCGGTTACTTTTACCGCCGCCTGATGCGCCGCCTGGGATTCAGCTGGCCATTGAGATAGCGAATTTTCCCGCTGCACTGCGATCGATGACCCCTTTGATGGTGAGTTAAGAGAGTAGGTCAAGCAGGTTATGAACGACTAAAATAAAGACTATGACCAATAATGAAACACCTAGAGTGCGTTCTCTTTTACGGCAGGCAGAGCGCAATGTGAAAAGCGGTAAATATGCCGCGGCGGAAGACCTTTACCGCCAAATTATTGAAGAAGCTCCAGAGAGTGCCGCGGCCTGGATAGGCCTGGCCGGTGCGGCTAGGGACCAGGCCGATCGCGATGTCGCCTACGCGCGCGCCATGGAATTAGACCCGCAGTTCGTCGCCGCGGCTGAAGCACAAGAAGAGGAAAGCGAACTGGAGGAAGAAGCGGCTCAGGAAACCCCTACCTCCTCAACTGGAGCGGCACAGAGCCAATCTTCCGCTGCGAATCCCGTTTCCTCTTCCGTCCAAGAATCCGCGGTGGTGGCTGTCGAGGAGCCGCAGGCGGATGCTGTTAGATACGAGGTTGTGGACAGCGATGATGTTCAGCTTTACTGTTACCGCCATCCCAATCGCCCGACTTCCCTGCGCTGTTATAAATGTAATAAGCCCATCTGTTCAGAGTGTACGGAAAAAACGCCGGTTGGTTATCTTTGCCCGGACTGCCATCGCGAGGCTGAAGACGCCTTCTTTAATGCCCGGCCATTAGATTATCTCCTGGCTTTTGCGGTAGCGATGCCAATCAGCCTGCTGATTGGCTATCTGGTGATGCGTTTCAGCAGCGGGTTTTTCTTCATCATTATCATGTTTTTTGTCGGTGGTGCGGTGGGGGGATTTATCGGCCGTATTACCAAGCGGGTCATTGGCCAGCGCCGCGGCCGTTATATCCCCGCATTGGTCGCCGCCTGCGTGATTATCGGCGTGGTATTCTGGGCACTGCCGTCAATGCTTGCCGGTCTCCTGTTCGCTCCCGGCGCGCTGTTTTCTTTAATCGGTCCCGGCGTCTATCTCTTTACGGCCGTCGGCGCCGCGTATTATTGGGCTCGCTAATTGAACTGATCTATGCTCTCGCAACTTTCGATTCATGACTTCGCCATTATTGACGATATAAACCTACCCATCAAGCCTGGATTCGTCGTGCTCACCGGTGAGACCGGCGCGGGTAAATCCATCATTCTTGATGCAGTCACCCTGGTTCTGGGCGGGCGTGCCGACAGCAGCATGGTTCGTGCCGGAAGCAGTACGGCCTTCATTGAGGCGGAGTTCGTATTAAACGAGGCGTTGCAAGAGGTGATTAATCCCCTGCTGCTTGAAGATGAGCTTCAAGGAGATTATCCGGGGCTGCTGGTGCTGGCTCGCGAGGTGCGTGAGAATGGCCGGAGCATTGCCCGCGTCAACGGCCGTACCGTCTCTTTGGCGCAGCTTCGGACCATTGCCGAACCCCTGGTTGATATCCATGGGCAGGGGGAACACCTCTCCTTGCTGAAACCAAAAGCACATTTACCCCTGCTCGATTCCTACGCCGCGCTTAACGGGCAGCGCGAGATTTACGCCGGGGTGGTCGCCCAGCTGCAAGCCGTACAAAACGAACTCCATGCCCTGCGCAGAGATGAGAAATTAATTGCCCAGCGGGTCGATATGTTGACCTACCAGATTGATGAAATCGCTGCCGCCGCCTTAGAACCCGGCGAGGATGAAGCTCTTCGCGAAGAACGCACACGATTAGCCAATGCTGAAAAGCTGCAAAATCTCACCTCAGAGATCAATGCTGCCCTGATTGGTGTTGACGGCGATACGCAGGCGGCGATAGACCTGATCGGGGAAGCGGAACGTGCGCTCCATAAATTGGCCGATGTCGATGATGCTCAGAAAGAGTTATTACAAGAACTGCAAGGCCTTTCCTTTCAATTAAGCGAGATTGCGGCGCGGATTCAAGAATATCAGGACAATCTTGAACATAATCCGCAGCATCTCAACGAAGTGGAAGAACGGCTTGAACTGATCAACACCTTGAAACGCAAATACGGGGAGACCATCGCCGAGATATTGGCCACGCACGACCGGGCGACTGCTGAACTACAAAAAATATCAAACAGCGAAGAACGCATCGCCGCCCTGGAGACGGAGCGCGAGAGCCTTTTGCACCGCGTTGGCGAACTGGGCGAGGCGCTTTCCCTGGCGCGGCAGGAGGCGGCGAAGAAGCTGTCCGCGGCCGTGGAAGGACAGCTGCAAGATTTATACATGGAAGGCGCACGATTCGCGGTTAGCTTTGAGCGAGAATTGTCCGCGGAAGGGGCTTACGGCGCGAACGGCCGTTATGCCTTTGACCGGGGCGGGTTGGATCGGGCGGAGTTCGTTATTTCCGCCAACCCGGGCGAGCCGCTGAAGCCGATGGCCCGCGTAGCCAGCGGCGGTGAGACGGCGCGGTTGATGCTGGCCTTAAAATCTGCCTTGGCGGCGGTAGATGCCACGCCGACCTTGATTTTTGATGAAATAGACCAGGGGATTGGCGGGCGCGTGGGCGATATTGTCGGCCGTAAGCTGTGGAGCCTGGCCGCTGTCGGCGAACACCAGGTGATTATTGTCACGCATTTGCCGCAGCTGGCCGGGTATGGCGACGCGCACCTGCAAGTCAGCAAAGCCGTGAATGGCGGCCGGACAACCACGCAGGTCAACCAACTGGATAGAAATGGACGGGTTGATGAACTGGCGGCTATGTTAGGAACGGGTCACGAAACGGCCGTGAACGGCGCCAACGCTATCCTTAATCACGTGCAAACAGTAAAAGAAAAGGGATCGTTACCAAACCGCTCGGTTGTGTAACGATCCCCTAAGGACTAAGATTCCTCTGCTGCCGGCGGGCTTTCGATCACCGGTTTACCTAATAAATAATCGATAGCTGCCTGCAGTTGTGTGTCCACAAACTCTTGACTGGCATCGAATTCCGGCAGATCGACGCGATAATCCGGTTCAAGCCCTTCTCTATTCACCCAGTTATGATTAGGTGTCAACCAGCGAGCGATGGTCAAGCGCAGCCCGCCACCGTTACTCAACGGCAGCCAGGACTGCACCGTGCCTTTACCATAGGAAGTATGCCCAATAAGCACGCCGCGATCGTGATCGCGAATAGCCCCGGCCAGAACCTCCGATGCGCTGGCGCTGCCCTCGTCGATTAAGACTACCATCGGAATTTCTTCAGCGATATCACCGGTTTTAGAGGTGAATTCTCGTTCAACCTCATCCCCAAACTCCTGGTAAAGGACTGCTCCATCCGGCAGGAATTCATCGGCGATGGTCACAACAGTATCCAGACCGCCACCGGGGTTGAGGCGCAGGTCAAGGATCAGGCCGACCGGATTTTGGGCCATCAGTTCTTTGAGTGTTTGATCCAGGTCCTCATCTGTTTGCAGTCCGAATTGGCTGATACGCAGATAGGCCAGATTATCATCCAGCATCCTGCCCTGGACACTCTTGATCTTGATCACGTCGCGTGTGACCGTGACTTCAAATGTTTCGCCGTCGCGTTCAATTAACAGGATGACGTCTGTGCCTTGAGGTCCGCGAACAACTGCCGCCGCCTCGGCGGCGCTCATTCCGGTCAGGTCAACACCATTAGCTTCGCGCAATATATCTCCCGGCCGCAAGCCTGCCGCCGCCGCCGGCGATCCATCTATCGGTGAGACAATCACAATGTTGTCTCCGTCCTGGCTGACTTCTGCACCGATGCCCTGTATTTCCTGGTCCCCTTCAAATTCTTCACGCTGCGCCGCCTCAAGTTCCGGTGAGAGGTAGATCGTGTGCGGATCGTCCAGGGTCTCCAACATGCCGGTTATGGCCCCTTCAACGAGTGCATTTTGATCGACCGGCTGGTTGTAGTATCGCGTCTCAACCAGGTTGACTGCTTCCCAAAACGGTGCGAACAAATCTCCGTTCTCACCGGTTGGGAAGGAAGCGGGAAAAACGTGGTATGGCGCAAGCGGCGACTGCGCGAGCACATAGCCGCCGTTAAAGGCCAAAAAAAGAGCGAATAGAATGACAATTAATAATAAAACACGAGATTTCATTGATTTTTCTCCAATTAACCCGCTTATGATACTCTCTTATAATTAGAAGGACGTTGGCGTATGTTAAGAGGTGTCTGAGCGGTGCGTGGTCGAAGGATAGCCGCCTTGGACACTGTTTGCCATTTTGTTAGAATGGTTTTTACTTGATGGAAATTGTGAAGTCTAATGGGAGAAGCCGCGCTGTGAAACAGGCGGCGGGCTGCTCACTGAGATAATGAAGAAACAGCAGGTTCGTACGATCAATACTTTGTCGCTGGTCATCCTTGACGCGCTGATGATCGTTTTGGCCTTCCTCTCAGCCTATTGGCTGCGCATGCACATCGATTGGCCGGAAGAACTGGTTAATGTTTATCCATTAAGCAGCTACCTGGGCTTATTGACCTTACAGGTCATGGCGATTATTTTTCTGCTGTTAATCCTCCGCCAGTACTATATCACCCGTACCTTTTCGCGAGTTGACCAATTTTATAACGTCGTTGCCGCAGTAACTGTCGGCACTTTAATTGCCATTGCCTTGGCGACCCTCATTTTTAAAGATCAGGATGCCATTGTTAACTACCCGCGGGCCATGCTGGTTTATGCCTGGTTCCTGGCGATTGTATTTATTACGACCGGCCGTCTTATCCATCAATTTATTCGCCAGCATTTAGGTAGCCGCTATCTTGCGCGTGACCGCCTGGTTGTTGTCGGTACGGGGGACACCGCGCGTATTATCACCCAGCGCGTCCTCTGGTCACCGGAGCTCGGCTACGACCTGATCGGCGTGGTAGATGGCGACTCGAAACAAGATGTTTTTTGGGGGGTCCCGATCTTGGGCAGACAGGAAGACCTACCGGAAATCATTGAGCATTACGCGATAGATGAAGTCATCGTCGCTATACCCGAAAAAGGGCATCGCGAATCGATGCGTGTTATGTCCTACTGTGAACACGGACGCGTTTCAGTCAAGGTGTTCCCGGACATCTTCCAATTCGTGACCACACAAGCGTCAATCGATGATTTGGGTGGGCTGCCGCTGCTTTCCGTTCGTGATTTCGCCGTGCGCGGCTATCTGCTCGTTTTCAAGCGTCTGATTGATTTCGTGGGCTCTGGCCTGGCCTTGATTTTATTATCGCCAATCATGCTGCTGACGGCGATCGCCATTAAACTCGAATCGCCCGGCCCGGTGTTTTTTACCCAGCCGCGAATGAGCCTGGACGGCAAAGAGTTTCTGCTGATCAAATTCCGTTCTATGCGCACCGATGCCGAAAAAGATGGCCCTGGTTGGACAACCGATAACGATCCCCGTCAAACGAGGCTTGGCACCTGGCTGCGCCGGTTTGAGGTTGATGAGCTGCCCAACTTTATCAATGTCTTTTTAGGTGAGATGAGCCTGGTCGGGCCGCGTCCGGAGCAGGCATACTACGTCGCGCATTTCCAAAAGGTGGTGCCGCGGTATATGGATCGCCATAATGAAAAAGCAGGGGTAACCGGCTGGGCGCAGGTGAATGGTTTGCGCGGCGATACATCCATTTCCGAACGCACTAAATACGATCTTTGGTATTCAGAAAACTGGTCGATTTTGCTCGATACAAAAATATTATTGCGCACCATCTGGCAGGTTTTTCAGCCAGGGAAGAAGGGCCAACCTGACCAAAACCCATCCACTAAGGAAACAAAAAAGCTTACCGCAGGCAGCGAACCGGTATCCACTCCTGATGTCCGCCAGGATAAACCGATCAAGATAGGATAACGGCCGATTTTCCGGCTTAAAAACCTCAGTCAGTTGAATAATTTGCCGGATGTTTAGGAGTGGTTTGTTTCTAACATTGTTCTTATTGACGTGCCTATAGGCGCATGTTATGATGAACGACGCTAGGGATTAGCATCCGGATCATTGGAGTGCCAATGATTCCCCAGGCTTAATACAATTGTGATTGCTAAATGTTGGAGACTGAAGTCTGGCTTGAGTCTCCCGCTTTTTGTAAGAAGTAATGTTCGAACAACTAACTGAACGCCAGGAAGCCGTGCTGCGCATGGTTGTCCGTGACTTTATCGAATCTGGACAGCCGGTGGGTTCTAAGACCTTGGTCGATAGCCATGATCTGGGTGTTAGTTCAGCCACGATACGCAATGAATTGGCTCAACTGGGTGAATTGGGTTATCTGGCCCAGCTGCATACATCAGCCGGCCGCATCCCAACAGAGCAGGGCTACCGTTATTTTGTCCTGAAGCTGTTGGGAGAATTTCAGTTACCCAGGAATGAACAGGAGCTGATAAAAACTCAGTTCGACGAGGCGCGGCTTGATATGAGCCAGTGGATGCAGCTCGCGGCGGCGACCCTGGCCCGGACGTCTCGCGGGGCCAGCGTGGTTACCGCGCCGCACGCACGGGCGAATCGCTTTAAACACTTACAGCTTATATCAACCCAAGGCCGGCTTGTGCTGCTGGTTCTTGTATTAAACAGTGGAGATGTACAGCAGCAGTTATTGACATTGGCCGAGCCGCTGCCGCAAGCGCGCTTGAGCAGCGCCGCGAGCCATTTGAATATTCTCTTCGCAAACGCGACCTATGAAGAGATTAGCTCAGGAATTAAACCACTCGATACCCTGGAGTTTGAAGTTGCCAAACTGGTACTGGATATTCTCCAGCGGGCGGATGAGCGGCATATCAGTGATTTCTATCGCGATGGGCTGGTTAACCTGATTGAAGATGAGGGGACGCGATCGGCCGTGCGCGTTTTGGAGGAGCGTACCCTGTTAGCCAGTGTGATTTCCCAGACACAACTGCCCGATATCAGCGGAGTCCATGTGATGATTGGTGGGGAAGGGCGCTGGGAAGAACTAAAGGATTGTACGATTATTTTAGCCCGTTACGGCGTGGCTGATGATTTGAGCGGTACTGTGGCCGTGATTGGACCGACGCGTATGGCTTACGGCCGTAATGTTGCCGCAGTCCGTTATGTTGCTGATTTGATGAGTGGTCTGGTTTATGAATATTATGCCGATTCGTATAATCCTGGTTTGAATCAGCAAATAACTCAAGAAAACACATTAGAGGAAACGAATAGTGAGTGATGAAAAGGTCAACAAAAATGAACAGCTCGTCGAGGAAGGTGAAGAGCTTCCGCAGACTGTAAATAGCGACGATGTTATTGAGGGCGAATTCGTAGATGTAAGTCCTGATGAATCAGGTGAGCCGCAGGCCGCTGAAGAGGCCTCTTTAGAGGAAGAAGAACCTTCTTTGGAGGATCAACTGCAAGAGGCCCAAGATGAAGCGGCAAAAAACCGCGACAGCTATCTCCGCGCCCAGGCTGAACTGGCCAATGCGCGCAAGCGATTTGAAAAACAGCGCGCTTTGACCTATGTGAATGCCAACGCCGATCTGGTCAGTAAACTGCTCCCTGTTTTGGATGATTACGAGCGGGCTATTGATACGGTTCCGGAAGCTGTCAGCCAGGACCCCTGGTACCAGGGAGTTGAATTGGTTTATCGCAAGCTACTCAGTATCCTCGAAAGTCTCAATGTGAAGGAAATTGAAGCGCTTGGGATACCTTTCGATCCCAACTTCCACGAGGCCTTGGGCACGGAACCAACCGATGACGTGGAAAGCGGATCTGTAAGCCGGGTTATGCTCAAGGGTTACCAAATTGGAGATAAGGTGGTTCGGCCGTCGCTGGTATACGTGGCTGATTAACCATCATTCGCAGATTAGTACAACAATTTAAGTAAGAAATACAAGGATTTAGAAATGGGCAAAATAATTGGTATTGACCTTGGAACAACAAATTCCGCCGCCGCCGTCATGGAAGGCGGCGAACCGGTAATTATCCCCAGCGCTGAGGGAAGCCGGCTGTATCCGTCCGTCGTCGCGGTGAACCCCAAGACCGGGGAACGCCTTGTCGGTCAGGTCGCAAAACGGCAGGCTGTGATCAACCCTGATAACACAATCTATTCCGTTAAGCGCTTTATGGGTCGTAAATATGACGATCCGGAAGTCATGCGCGCGCGCGAATATGTTCCCTATGAAGTGCGCAAAGCGGCCAATGGGGATGTGCGCGTGGTCATGAACGATCGCGAATATTCTCCTCCTGAGGTTTCGGCCATGATTCTACAGAAAATTAAGACCGATGCTGAAGCCTACCTGGGCCAGCCCGTCACCCAGGCTGTGATCACCGTCCCTGCTTACTTCAATGACAGCCAGCGCCAGGCGACGAAAGATGCCGGCAAAATTGCCGGTTTGGAAGTTATGCGTATTGTCAATGAACCGACCGCTTCTTCACTTGCTTATGGGTTAAGCAATGACAAGGACGGCCTGATCGCTGTCTATGATTTGGGTGGTGGTACCTTTGATATCTCCATCCTGGAAGTCGGTGACGGCGTCTTCGAGGTGAAATCAACCAATGGCGACACATTCCTGGGCGGCGACGACTTCGACCAAAAGATAATCGATTGGGCGGCCGAGCAGTTTAAGATGCAGGAAGGCATTGATTTGCGCAACGATCGCCAGGCTTTGCAGCGCCTGCGCGAAGCGGCCGAAAAAGCGAAAATCGAACTCTCAACGACGATGCAGACCGAACTGAATCTACCCTATATTACGGCCGATGCGACCGGTCCCAAGCACCTGAACCTGACCTTGACCCGCGCCAAACTGGAGCAGCTGACGTCAGATTTGGTCCAGCGGACCATCGAACCAACGCGCAAAGCTTTGAAGGACGCCGGTGTCAGTCCTTCCGACATCAACGAAGTGATTCTCGTTGGCGGTATGACGCGTATGCCGGCCATTCAAGAGGCCGTGAAAGAGTTCTTCGGCCGTGAACCGCATAAAGGCGTCAACCCCGATGAGGTAGTTGGTCTTGGTGCGGCGATTCAGGCTGGTGTGCTTGGCGGCGACGTAAAAGATGTCCTCTTGCTGGATGTGACCCCGCTGACCTTGGGCATCGAAACCCTCGGCGGCGTGGCTACCCCGCTGATTGAGCGCAATACGACGATTCCAACCAAGAAAAGCCAGGTCTTTTCTACGGCGGCGGACAGCCAGACCCAGGTTGAGATTCATGTCGTGCAGGGCGAACGGCCGATGGCTGCGAATAATAAAAGTCTGGGCAAGTTTATCCTGGACGGTATTCCGCCGGCGCCGCGCGGCGTTCCGCAAATCGAGGTGACCTTTGATATTGATGCCAACGGAATTCTCAATGTCAACGCTCAGGACAAGGCTACCGGCCGCGAGCAGGCGATGCAGATCATTCCTTCCAGCGGTTTAAGTGACAGTGAAATCGACCGCATGGTTGATGAAGCGGAGCAGCATGCCGCGGAAGACAGCTCGCGCAAGGATTCTGTAGAAGCGCGGAATATGGCGGATTCGGCCGTTTACAGCGCTGAAAAGTTCCTTCACGATAACGGGGACAAACTGCCCGAAGCGTCAAAAGCTTCTGTTCAAAGCCAGATTGATGCTACCAAAGCGGCACTGGCGACGGAGGATATTGAGGCTATTAAATCGACGAGCGACCAGCTGCAGGCAGTCATGCAGGAGGCCGGCGCGGCCCTCTACCAACAGCAGCAGGCCGGACCGACCCCAGGTCCCGAAAGTGGCCCAACCTCCGGCCCGACAGATGGGGATACACCGGACGAAGATGTTATTGAAGGTGAATTCAGTGATGCTTAGCACTCACTGAGCGAAATATGGATAGCAAGCAATTTGCCATACTATGAGTCGGCAAATTGCTTGTTACTTATTGGATAACCTATGGCAAACAAACGAGACTATTATGATGTGTTGGGTGTGTCTAGATCGGCAACCCCGGACGAGTTGAAAAAAGCTTACCGTATACTCGCGCGTCAATATCACCCGGATGTCAGTAATGACCCTAACGCGACCGATCGGTTCAAAGAGATCAGTGAAGCGTATGAGGTTCTATCCGACGATCAGAAACGGGCTACCTACGATCGCTTCGGCCATGCCGGCTTTAGCAACGGTGGGCCCGGCTTCTCCGGTTTCGATGGCGATTTCGGCACAGTGGCCGATATATTCGAAGAATTTTTCGGTGGCGCGTTCGGTGGGCGAAGACGCCAGCGTAACGGACCCCGGCGCGGCAGTGATCTACGCTATGACCTGACAATCTCGTTTGAAGAGGCGATGTTTGGTACGGAACAAGATATCGAAGTTCGCCGCCCGGAAACATGCGACCGCTGCAATGGCAGCGGCGCGGAACCAGGGACCTCGCCAATTACTTGCCCAACTTGTAATGGAACCGGCGAGGTGAAACGGGTCCAGCAGTCTATCTTGGGCTCTTTCGTCAATGTGACAACCTGTTCTCATTGTAATGGCGCCGGAGAGATAATTTCTGAACCCTGCACCCAATGTCATGGCCAGAAAGTCGTCCAACGCACGGTGACAAAGAAAGTGAAAGTACCGCCTGGTGTGGATAACGATACCCAGATCCGTCTCACCGGAGAAGGCGGGCCGGGTATTTTAGGCGGACCTCCTGGAAATTTGTTCGTTGTGCTGCACGTGAAAGACCATGAGTTTTTCCAGCGGCGAGGCGATGATATCTGGATGGATCTGCAAATAAACGTCGCCCAGGCGGCGCTTGGGGATGAGATTTCTATCCCGACGATTGATGGCGATGAAACGCTCGTTATCCCAGCAGGGACTCAGTCCGGCAAGGTTTTTCGTTTGCGCGGTAAGGGCGTTCCTCGCCTCGATCGCAGCGGGCGGGGGTCACCCATGGGTCGCGGTGATGAACATGTCGTTGTCCAGGTGGCTATTCCCAAGAACCTGACCAAGGAACAGGAAGATTTGTTTGAAGATTTGGCCCGAACCTTGGGTAAGGAAGTGGTGCCGAAGCGTGAGCGCGGCATCCTGAGTCAGTTGAAGGAAGCTTTTGGTGATTTCTTCAATCTCCTTTAGGCGGTGAGCTTACCCTTAGAAACATGACTGCATTTACAGAAATAAGCGTCGTCTCAGATGGTGAGGCGGCGGAGGCCGTGGCTGAAGTGCTGCGGCCTTTTGCGTATCAGAACAGCGTTGTCCTGGAACAGCTTGGAGATTTGGACAGTCTCGATCCTATGGCCGTGGAACCGGCGGTTACGGTAAAGATCTTTGTTCCGCAAGAGGAAGATACGGCCCAACTGCGGCGCAGAATTGAGGAAATTCTCTACCACATGAATCGCCTTTATCCGATTCCTGAACCGCGTTTTAAGGTCTTAGAAGAGAAGGATTGGGCGCACGCCTGGAAGGAGAATTATCATCCATTTCGCGTCGGCAAGCGGATCTGGATACGGCCGTCTTGGTATGAGGGGGATCAATCAGCGGACGGCGACAGCGCCGCTGCGGAGGACATTGTCCTGGTCATGGACCCGGGGATGGCTTTCGGAACCGGCCTGCATCCAACGACCCAAACCTGCCTGATCGCCCTGGAAAAGAGCGTCCATGAAGGGGATACGGTTCTTGATGTGGGCACAGGAACGGGCATTCTGGCAATCGCCGCGGCCAAACTGGGTGCGAAGGGCATAACGGCCGTTGATACGGACGATCTGGCTGTTAAGGCTGCAAGGGAAAACGCGCAGCTGAATGATGTGCGCGAGGCTATTTCTGTAGGGCAGGGCGATCTAAATAGTGTGCCGCGGGAACAGCGCGATATCGTAGTCGCCAACATCCTGGCCCCAGTTATCATCGCTATGCTTGAAACCGCTGGGCTCTTAGATTACGTCAGGCCGGGAGGCAGGTTGATTTTGAGCGGCATCATCGACGAACAGCAGCCGCAAGTCGAAGCGGCGATTGCTGCCGCCGGTGGGACTGTCGTCGATCGGCTCTTTCACCGCGATTGGGTCACCATAGTTGCTCAGTCCGATGGGGATGAAGTTTAACAGCGTCTGTTTTCTGTTGGGATAAAAAACGCCACGACATCTCGTCGTGGCGTTTTGTTTTTTGTTTAGAAATTTGTAGAAATTAACCGCGTGTATTTCGGCGATAGCGGTAAGTAATACGGCCGCGCTCTAAATCGTAGGGTGTCATCTCAACTCTTACCCGGTCTCCCAATAAAATTCGAATGTAATAACGGCGCATGCGGCCGGATAAGTAAGCCAAAACGCGATGTCCATTGTCTAGTTCCACCATGAACTGCGTGTTTGGTAAGAGCTCGACTACCGTACCTTCAACTTCAAGTTTTTCTTCTTTTTTACCCATAAACTTTCTTATTCGTCTTCCTCAGTTATTGATTCTGCTCCTGTCCGCAATGCTGCTTCCATTTCGGCCGTAGCGGCAGTATCGACCTGTTCGTCCAGCTCCTGCACATCAGACGCTGCTTCAACGGCCGCCTCCGCGGCTGCTTCTGCCTCCGCCTCTGCTGCTTCAGCTTCCGCTGCTTCGGCGGCGGCCTCCGCGGCAGCCTTCTCGATCTCCCGCTGAGCCATCCATTCAATCTGTTCCATAGCCGTAACAGCTTTTAAGCTCAGGCCGATTCGCTGTCTTCTTTGATCGATATTGACGATACGCAAGAGATGTGTCTCGCCTTCCTGCACGACTTCACTGACGCTTGAGACCGTTCCCCGCGAGAGTTGGGATACATGGAGCAGCCCTTCAACGCCGGGTTCGATCTCCGCGAAGGCGCCATAATCCACGATGCGCGTGATCTTGCCTTCGACGAGTTGATTTTCGTGATAACGGTCGGTGACGGTATCCCAGGGATTGGGCATTATTTTCTTAAGGCTCAGGCTGATGCGTTGATTTTCTTCATCAACGCGCATGACGTAAACGTCTATCTCCTCACCAACTTTCAACACCTCACGCGGGTGATCGACCCGGTGCCAGGCCAGCTCGGAAATATGGATCAGACCATCCGCGCCGCCCAAATCGATGAAAGCGCCGAAATCGCGTAACCCGCTGACAGTCCCTGTTCGGACCTCGCCAACTTCGAGACGGTCAATCAGTTCCGCGCGCCGCATGGTATCCCATTCTTTTTGAGCTTCTTTTTGCGAGAGAACCAGACGACGGCGGCGGCGATTAACCTCTATGACCCGCATGGGCAATGTTTCACCGCGGAGTTTCGCCAGCTGCTGCTGCCTTTGGCGGTCACCCGAACCGGTACTGATGCCGGTCAGATGAGAAATGGGTACGAAACCGCGCAGCCTCCCGAAAGGAACAATGGCCCCACCTTTGTTATAGCCAATGACTTCTGCTTCTATGATCTCTTTGTTCTCTAACAGCTCCTCGGCGCGAATCCAATCCTGATTGAGGCGCGCTAAATGGATGGAGATGACCAGGCTGTCCGGCTTGTCTGTATTTAGAACGTATACGAAGACCTCATCGTTGACCTTCAAAGCATCCCGTTCCTCCGGGTCAAGCTTATTCAGATCGGATGTGGGAACCAAACCATCACGTTTGAGACCCAGATCGACGATCACGCCCTGTGTGTTGATAGATACAATGATACCCTGGCGGATGTCACCAACCTGTGGGGAATTGTAGTCGTGTTGATCGAGAAGATCGTTTAGTTCTGCCAAAAGAAATTGTTCCTTTGCGGTATTGCGCTAGAGTCTTTTCTAAACCGGCAACTTTATAAAACAAAAAACCCGACCGTCACACAGATTGCCTTAGTGAAACACGGCCGAGTCCGTTGGTGTTTGCCAGGAAAAGTAGTTGATCATTCACATTTCATATCTAAACCTGGAAAATGAGAATGTTCGCAAAATCATCACATCTGCGCAACCGACTTCGCACTTATCGTCTTAAATTGACACCACGGCAACCCAGCAAAAAATTATATCTGCTGCAGTGTGCTTTGTCAAAGCCACTCCTTTGCCGCTCCCAGGCGCTCGATTCCTGGATGAAATCTGAATTCCAGGGCGCGATCTTGACCGGGGTAGGGGATACGGGTATGATTATCAAGTCGTTGACTGACCGTCAGTCAATTAAAAATTTAACACTATCTAAATTGATATCGCCGCGGCATTTAGCCTGAGTAAGAACCCTAATATTCTTGGAATTGATACGCCGCTATAGTATCATATCTATTCGTGACATTTATCACGAATAGGTCCAGAAGCATGTTTTTATGAGTGGTTTAAATACTATAGGCCCTGACGAAACCTTCCCGAAAAATTGCAACTGTCCTGTTACATCTTCGTAGAAGGAATTAGTACTCGCCGGACAGGCGACGCGAACAATAACGGCGGCTGGAGAAGAAATCATTGGTGAAGAAAAACCGTTCGCCGAAACGATAGTTAAGAATGCTTTGTGGGTAAGTCGCACAAATGCTGATGAAGGAGTGTTTATTCGATGAATTGGAAACGCATATTGTTGGGGGTGGTCGTTATCGCGGCAATAGCCGCGGGCGGCTATTTCATCTACAACCAATTTTTCGCCCCGCAGCCGGAGGTCGCGCAAACCAGCGCCGCTGTTGATGCGACGGCCGAACCAATCAAACTACCATTGGTATCCGCCAATGGTGAGGTTGTTCCGCTGCGCAATGCGACACTTTCTTTTCAAACCGGGGGCCTGGTTGATGAACGGATCGTCAGCGCCGGCAGTTCCGTTTCCGCCGGTGATCCCATCTTGCGCTTAGATGCGACGGATCAAGAAATCGCTTTAGTTCAGGCCCAGGCGGCGCTGGAAACAGCTAAGGCCGCCAAAACCAGTGCGGAAGCTGGGCTGGAAGCGGCAAAAATAGGGGTTCAGGCGGCTGAAGTTGGCGTTCATGCCGCGGAAGTCGCCCAATCGCTTGTTGTAGCTGAGCCAACTGCGGCTGAAGTCGCCCTGCAAGAAGCCTCCGTTCAGATCGCCGAGGCAGGTATTTACCAGGCCTCAGCCGGCCAGAGCGTGGTACTCCAAGGAGCGACGACCTCACAAATTCAAACAGCCGAGGCCGGTCTGGCGGCAGCGCGAGCGCAGCTCCTGCCGGTGCGTGATGCACTAGATGTGCTGCAGCGTGAGGACAATCCCGACGAAGATGATTTACTCCGTGCCCAGCAAAATTACAATGCTGCCGCTGCCAGCGTCGCCGCCGCTCAGGCTGCCTTGGAAGAGGCGCAAGCCGGGGCGACAAGCGGCCAGCGCACGGCGGCATATGGCAGCGTGTCGGCAGCGACTGCCCAGCGAGATGCTGCGCAGGCCCAGTTGGACCTACTGCTCTCAGGGGCGCGCGAAGAGCAGGTTGCCGCCGCCGAGGCGGGTGTGGAACAGGCCAAAGCTTCTTTGCAGGAAGCGCAGCTTGCGGTAGCCAATGCAGAGTCCGCGGTCACCCAGTCCGATGCGAGTATCGCCAGCGCTGAAGCGGCAATCGAATCCGCACAAGACGCTTTGGCAAGAATGACTTTAACTGCGCCGTTCGATGGCGTCGTGGCCGATGTTTTGATAGAAGAAGGCGAAGTTATCTCCAGCGGCGCGCCGGCGGTCATATTTGGTGATTTTGGTGGCTGGCGAGTTGAGACAACCGACCTAATCGAATTGGATGTTGTCGATCTGCAAGTTGGGGATCCTGTCGAAATGACGATAGACGCCATCCCGGGTGTGACCTTGATCGGCACCGTGAGTAATATTTCACAGGTCGCCGGATATGATCGAAATGATGTCACCTACAAAGTGACCATAGACCTGGACAATCCCGACCAACTACCGCTTCGGTGGGGGATGACGGTGTTCGTCAATGTGGATGTTGAATAAAGTGAGCAGATGCACGTCTCGCCTAAATGACGTAGACGCATGCATCCTAATTCGCCATTTCTAGAGTGAACTATGAAAGACAAAAGAACCCTGACACTGATTTTCCTTTTAATGGTTGGGCTGCTGCTGATCCTCGCCGCCTGCCAAAATGAGGAACCCACACCGACGGCGGAGGCTGTTGCTACGGCCGAGACATCGCCCTTGCAAGAGACAAATACGCGCGCTATTGATACCGGCTTCGGCACGGTCACGGCCGACGGCAAAATTCAACCTCTGCGCAGCGCAAACCTCTCATTCCTGTTGGGCGGCAATATCGCCGAGATAATGGTCGAACCGGGCGCCGATGTCATGGAAGGCGATCCCCTGGTACGCCTTGATTCAACAATCCTTGAGAATGCGCTCAAGCAAGCCCAGGCAGGTCAGGTGTCGGCCGAAGCGGCCGTACAAGCCGCCGAAACGCAGCTGGCCGTGGCCCAATCCGGTATCGCCGGCGCCGAGGCTGCCAGGAAGCAGGCGGTCGCCCAGTTAGAGCTGGTCAAAGCTGGGGCGACACAGGACGAAATCGCCGCCGCCGAAAAAAACCTGGCCGCGGCCGAGGCGGGCATTGTCACCGCCGCCGGTAACCGGGATGCGGCGGTTCGCGTCAGCGATGCGGCCGTTCAGGCTGCGCAGGCGAAAGTAGCTGCCGCCCAGGCGGAAGTCAATCAGCTGCAGCAAGCGTATGACGACATCATCGATGCCTGTTTCAAATTACCGGACGGCAGTGAAGTTTGCCCATTGTATGGTCCGGTAGAAGAGAATACACGAGCTCAGTTAGAAGCGGCCAAGGCGAACCTGACGGCGGCGCAGTCCGGCGAAGCCGAGGCGCGTGCCGGGGTAACTCCGGCCGAAGCTTACCTGGCGGGGACGGGCATTACCCTGGCCCAGGCGCAGCGCGACCAGGCTCAGGCACAGCTTGATCTGATTTTGGCCGGTCCTCGTGATGAACAGATCCAGCAGGCGCAGGTCGGTGTCGATCAGGCGGATGTCGGCGTCCAGCAGGCGCAGGTTCAGGTGACGCTGGCTGAGGCCGCTGTGGAGCAGGCTAAAGCAGCGTTGGTTCAGGCGCAGGCGAATGTGGAAGAAGCGCAAAAATCCCTCGAACGTATGACACTCTTCGCGCCATTTGACGGCCGTATCGGCGATATTAACGTTGAGATTGGCGAGCTGGTTGGCCCCGGCGTACCCGTGATCCAGTTTGGCGATTTTGGTGGCTGGCAGGTGGAAACGACGGACCTGACGGAGCTGGATATTGTTGCCTTGAAATTAGGCCTGCCCGTGGAAGTACGCGTCGATGCACTTCCCGGTGAGGTGTTAACCGGTACGGTCACCGATATCGCCTCTGTTTCCAAACTTAATATCGGTGATGTGACTTATCCGGTCACTATTTCGTTGGACGAGACAAATTTACCTCTACGTTGGGGTATGACTGTCGAGGTTGATATCGACAGCGAAGCGTAAGCGAATCCTACGCGGGAAGCTTGAAGGCAATTTGCCGCAAGAAGGGTTCGCAGCAGTCTTATGAGAGTTGTTAATTTAAGTAGGTAATGTCGTGGCGCGTTGAGTTGTAGCACAACGTTTACGTTGTGCCCGCCGCAACCTGAAGGATGCGCTACAAATGGCATGGCTCGGTCAGGAGACCAGCCGAAATCATTTACCTATTTATTTTGTAAACTCTCATTAGAAAAGCACGAAAATTAAGAAAACCCCGGCTTTATGCGGCCGGGGTCTTTTTTTATCCGCCGATGCGATTGCGAATGGTGCCGACCTTTTCGACCGTACAGGTGACCTCGTCCCCGGGCTTCAGGAATTCCGGCGGCGTGCGCGCAAAACCAACCCCGCTCGGCGTTCCGGTGGCGATAATGTCGCCGGCTAGGAGCGTCATGCCATTTGACAGCTGGACGATTGTTTCGGCGATGTCGAAGATCATTTGCCCGGTGTTGCTGTCCTGCTTTTGAACGCCGTTAACCGAGCAGGTGATTTGTAAATTTTGCGGATCGCTGATCTCATCGGCCGTTACGATCCAGGGGCCGAGCGGTGCAGAGCCGTCCATGCTCTTGCCTTTGAAGAACTGCTTATGGCGGCGCTGCACGTCTCTGGCTGTCACATCGTTCATGACTGTATAACCGAAAACATAGTCCATCGCCTCGTCGTAAGGGATATTACGGCCGTCTCGGCCGATGATCACGGCCAGCTCCGCTTCAAAATCAATTTGGGTAGATACGTCGGGATCATAAGGTATCTCATCAAAAGGCCCGTTAACGGCCGTGGTGGCCTTCGTAAAGATAACGGGGGATTCCGGGATTTCAACCTTCTCTCCCCACGCCTTATGGGACTCCGCGGCGTGGGCGGCATAATTCTTGCCTAGGCACATGATGTTACGAACCGGGTGGGGGATTGGCGCCAGGAGCTTGACCTGATCCAGAGATAAACTCTCGGTTGTCAGATCGCCCCGTGCCTGGGCCTGGGAAATACCCTTCGCGCCAAGTTTGATGAACGCTACCATATCGGAGGCGATGCCGGAAAGCGGCACAATATCGTGCCCGTCGGCGATCATGCCTATTGTCTCAGTCTCTTCATAACGGTAGGTGACAAGCTTCACAACAAACTCTCCTGCATTAACAAATCTAGGTTAGGAAAGATTACAACGAACAATCCTTTAGTGCCAATAGAATCACTCAACAGTGCGAATCATTGGCCTGTAAAATGAGCGCCTGCATATTCGCTTGACAAGAATGACGCGTCGCGTTATATTGTACTTAAATCATGACGCGTCGCGTCAACAACGAAGAATAGAGCGGTTACTAACTGCTAAAGAATATGAGGTAAAAGTAATGCCTAGAGAAGAAGTTACATTGGATGTAGAAATCGAAGAGTTGGAAGAAGCAAAAGCGGGCTTGTTTAAAAAAGCCGCCGGTGCTGTGCGGTCCTCCATGATGGTCGGCATGGGTACGGTCGATCTGACCCAGGAAAAAGTCATGGACCTTTGGGGGAAGGCGCTTAAATTCATTGGCGACCTGGAAGGACGTGGCGAAAAGTTCTCTGAGAAACGTCGCGAACAGGTGAATGATGAGGTCGATAAACGACAGGGACAGATTAAGGAATTACGCGGGAAGGCTACGGAATCTTTTGATAAATATTCCGAAGTCGTCCTGACCCATGTCAATATCCCAACTTCCGAGGATATCGAAGGCCTGAGCAAACAAGTGAGCTCCCTCAGTCGCAAGGTGGATAAGGTTAACAAAGAACAAAAACCGGCCGCCTGATCGCTGCCTAAGAATTAAGATCAAAAAAAGCCCGCACCATTCAGGTGAGGGCTTTTTTGTTGACTGTCCCGCTCATGAAGCCTTAGCGGGAGCCGATTATTCGCGACATGCCGCGTCCCAGGAATACCTCGTTCTGGAACTCCTGGTTTCTTGCCGAGGCGACGAAATAGGTCACCCCTTCAACGGTCGGGCGCTGTTGGAGTTCCTTCCAAAAATTGAGATATTCATAAGCCTTGTTTTTAGAGCTGGTGCCGTTCTTATTGTTGCTGGCTTCTGTGACCCAAATGGGCTTGTCCTGAAAGCGATTGACCGTATCATCTAAAATCCCCAGCGCGCGATCCATGGGGTAATAGGCAGACCAATAGATGTGCACACCCAGTCCATCCGCCGCTTCAATCGCTGCCCGGCTTGCCTCGAGAAAGCGCACGTGATCCTGTCTCACGCCGTCCGCATCCGTCCCCGGTGACAAACCGGGAAAGATAAATTTATATTCGGGGAAAGCATGGCGGTAAAGCCTCAGCAGCCTCAGCCACCAGGTTGCGAATTCAGCACCATTGCTCCAAGAACTGTTTAAGCCCTCATTGTTGATGTTTGGTTCGTTATGCAGCTCAATGACGAGATCCTGTCCTTCGAGGATTTTCAACGTACGCTGCATATCGTTGATGGTATCGTTGAAAAAACGCTGTGGATTCAGGCTGCGACCGCCAAAATCTAGAAATGCGCGCACGATCCATTTGCTGTGCGGGTGGTTGGCCACCAATTTGCGAAGAGCGGCTGGATCATGAAAGGAGAGGACCTTAATCACGCTGGGCCGGAATAAACCGAATTCGATGATTTCTTCCTCGCTGATGTCCGGATCGGCGGAAGCGTGCAGGCCTATAGCTGCCTGTCCTAACGGCTTCGGATCAGGATTCTGATTGGACGATGTGTCTGCACTCTCTACCGCTTCGAGGTCTTTCTTTATGGCGCGCACCGGCGTGTATTCGCCGGTAGGCGGACCAAGAACGCGCATCGATGTGCCCATCGGCGCGAAGCCGATGATGTTGGCATTGCGTCGAGGTGCTTCGCGGATACTCACACCTTCACGCCCGGCTACGGCCGTTATATATTGCACCGTTATTTGTCCGGTAAGAGCCCAGCCGCGGACGATCTCCGATTCATCCTCCTGGTCACTGGTATGCCACTGCTTTGGCGCCTGGACAGTCACATCCGGCCGAGCATCAAGGACATCCCGCAAATAAATGAATACCGGCGCGTAGCCATTAATCGACTTGCCGACGATCGTCGCCATAAACCCCCACTGTACCTTACCGATCAGTGTGGCATTGCGGACAGGTGAGCTGCGCAAATTGATCCCATGACGGCCGACCATGGCATAATTGCCTCTGATCTCCAGATAATCTTCCCAGGCCCAGCCCAGCAGAACATCCCCCGGCGGGACAGGATCACCGGCCTGCGGTTCATCAGGTGGGTATAAAACCTCAGCCCCATCCAGGGCTCTGGTAGGCGCTCGAACTTCGACGCTGTCCTCATCCTTCTCTCCGGTTAAGATGAGAATCGTCCCTTCCGGGATAAGATCAATCACCTCGTCATTGACATCAGGCCCTTCTCGGAGGTGCGCGTCCCCGACGTTAACCTGGGCGAGGTTGCCCTTAATGGTGACCGATGCTGCAAAAACCCAACCCTCGGTGTATGGGCCGGCTGGTTCTTGCCATGAAAGAAGGGGCAGAAGAAAGGGTGTGGGGTCTGTCAGGTTGTAAGGCCAATTTTGGTAGGTTTCGCCAAATCTTTTTAGGCCAAGATGCAGATGAGGACCGGTGCTGTTGCCGGAAATACCGGAACGTCCGATCAAAGTCCCCGCCTGGACACGGTTTCCTTCGCGCACCAATGTTTCTTCCAGGTGCGCGTAAATGGTTTGGTAACCATCGACATGGTCAATGCGCACGTGAATCCCGTATCCTTTGCCGTCTGGCACCGGTTGTACGCGGTTCACCCGGCCGGGCGCTACGGAAAAAACCTTGCTCCCAATTGGGGCGTGTATATCAATGCCATCATGTCCCGGCAAACCGTATTGGGCATATTTTTCAGGATTTGCCCCGAAATACTGCGTGATTTTACGGTATTCGGTGGGCCAGACCTCAAATTTGAAACTGCTCATGAGACCCATCTGCCTTTTACCATGATGCGGCAGCATTCCGGGCCTCCGTTGATCTTGATCCGGATTTGTTACCGCATGATATAAATTTCAGATACTACCGTTAAGATTCTTGCCCCAAGCCTGCGCCTTGAAACTTTTTCTTAAGGCGCAGGCTCGAAGGTGGGTTTATAGATTATGTCTAAAGATTATGTCGATATATTACGACGTTACATAAAGTTTGTCAAAACCCAGAGGGACTACTTCGAACCAGGTATTGCCCTGGCCCAGGGGAATTGGGTTGCCGTCCTCATCCGTGAAGGTGAGCATGTCGTGGGGATCATCGCGGTGCCAGCGGCCTTCGAAGCGCTGGCCATCGCGGAATATGGATGCCGGTCCTTCGCCCCAGATTTGAATCTCGATCGACTTGGCTCCCTGGCCGACCTCTGTTTCCGGAATCCAGGTATCAACGTGCTGCGCAGCAATGACCACCACGTTTTTGGTGTTCAACTGCTCGCCGGTGTTGGCGTCGTCATGCCGCTCCCCATCATTCCAGCGGTAATAACGGCCGGTTCTTGGGTTATACCACCAGGTTACGTAGCTGCCGCTGTAACCGATTTCCACTTGCCCGGCTTCGGTGCCGCCTTCAGGCGGTGTTTCGCTGAAAACCATGCCGTTTTGGAACTGCGGTGCGACGTCCAGTCCTCTCTCCTGCAAAACTTCACGCAGCCGGTAGGTGTCGGTGAACATAGTATGCCAGAAATCAACGTCAGGATCATCGAGCTGAGCGCGATACATTCCCTTACTTCCGAAAGCAGGGGAGACTATGCGGTCGAACCAGTCAACTGTCTTAAAACGTTCTTCGTTAGCGCCGGCCGCTCCGGAGAAGCCGAATGCCGCGTCATACATCACCGGAATCTCGAAGTCGATGAGCCGCGCGCTGCGTACCGAGCCTACCGTATGGGCGTCTTTGCCGTAGAAAACGGCCGTAAACCGGGTTGACCCGCCTTCCGCATAATGCTCAAAAACCAGATCAGCATTATTCAGGCCTGCCTGCGGCCGCACCAGGGTAGGGTAGTTTGAAACCTTAATGGCTATCGGCCGGTGATCAAGCATGGTCGGATCCTCAAGAATTTCTCCAGTGAGTGGGTCCATGCCCGTGGGATAATTGTCAGGGCCGTACCAACCGTCGGGCAGCGCTGTCGGTTCCGGAGTTGGGGGCATTGTCGCTTCGGCTGTAGGCGTTGCCGTCTCCAGCCTGGTTGCCGTCATTTCCGGTTTGGCAGTAGGCGTCATTGTAGGCTCAGACGTTGGCTCTGGGGCCTCGGCGAGCGCTTCGGCCGTCTGATCAACATCCGCCGATGGTTCTTCAACCGCGGAGGTGGGTTCACTGACTGATTCTCCCGCTGTGGATGCGGGTTGGCTTTCGCTCGCACAGCCGGAAACCAGCAGTATCAGTACCAGAATGGTCGCTATCAAAATAGTTTTTTGTTTATCCATAAGAATCCTCATACGCTCGAATGATAGTTCGCCCATTCTGCCGTGGCAACATTATCACGTTTGTTTTCACCTTGCCGGAGGAGTACACTATCCTGGTAAAGCTTTCACAATAAGTACCAAAAATTATCAAACCAGGAGACTGAGGATATGCGAGCGGTCAGACAGCGAGTTAGCGGCCAACTGCTGCTGGGGGATGAGAAAAACGCCCTGCTTCTCGACCAGGTAAAACCAGCCAAAGATGCCCAAAACTTGATTTATCTACGCTATGCACTGGTTACTCGTGGGCCGGGCGACCATATTTTCCCCGGCTTTGTGCTTGATGATTGGGGAAAAGAACGGAGGAACTTAGGCCTCTACGAATGGATTCTGGAAAATGGCGATCGCTTCCCGCGAGCGGAAATATTCGGCTTTGAAGCTGATGGCCGTGAAACACAGGCTTTTTTGCGTGCTATGGAAAATTTCGCTCGCTTTCCCTGTTATGCGTATATGATCGATGATCCCGGCGTCACTGGTGGACATTTGATTTCCGCTGTTCTATTGCCGGATGCCCAGGTGACGGAACCGGGGCGGATCAAAAGACCCGCGGATCTTGAACTGCCGCTGAGCAATGCGCGTGTTTCGTGGTGGGCGGTCCCGCCAGGAACGGCCGATTTTGATCTATCACTCTTGGAAAGAGAGCCGGATCCCGGATACTGATCAGATGCCTACCCCCTTTATGCATTTACAGTTGAGTGATGCGCTGCACGCTTTGGCTTCTCAACAGCAGGATATGGACGCCGGGTTACAAATTGCCTTGGCTGAATATTGGTCCGCCTTTTATCTGGGCAGTGTGGCCCCGGATTATCAAACTATTTGTGGCATCCCGCGGATAGAGACGCATTTCTATAAAAATCCACCGGAATCCGAAGATGTCGCCCAACGAAACATGCTGGCTATGTACCCGCAGCTATATCCCGGCCAATCCCTCGATCCGCAGCAGGCCATGTTCGTTGCCGCCTACCTGGGCCATTTGCAGATTGACCTCATCTGGCATTTTGATGTGGTTTTGCCCTATTTCATGAATAATTCAGATTTGGAAGATCACCATCAGGCCTATTTGGTTCATCTGACTTTACTGACCTATCTCGATAATTTAGCCTTCCAGGCACTGCCAAATAAGGCGGTGGATGTGTTGTCCGCCGCTGACTACGATCATTGGCTGCCCTTTGTGGAGGTGGAGCAAATGAATGCCTGGCGTGATTTCCTGGTTGAGCAAATGGCGCCCGGCCGGACGACGCAAACGGTGCAGATTTTCGCCCACCGTCTGAGAATGACAACGGACGAATTCAATGCTAAACTAGGTGATCCGGATTGGATGAACGAAGAGTTGTTCTCTCACATACCTGTGGCAGCAATACAGCAGCGTTTACAAGAGTCAGTTCCAGAGAGTCTTGCCTTCATTGAGGCATATTGGCACGGCCGTTTAGAGTTATAAATGTCAGGCCAATCAGTTGTTCTGCCGCCAAAAAAAGAATTTAGAAGTTTATTGATGAACAAGATAATAAAAACTGAGCGTCGCACGACAGTGCAAGCCCATTTCGGCCCCGGGTTAACGTATGAGGGGCCGGTCGGTACGACCGTGGAAGAATTTTTGAATATTGCTCAGCCGTCAGTGATGGGCCGGAGCGTGGCTGCGCTCGTCAATGGCAAATTGCGTGAGCTCACCAAAGAACTTACCCACGATGCGGATATTGTCCCTGTGACAACGGCCGATTCAGACGGCTCGCGGATTTACCGCCGCTCCCTGACATTTTTAGTGATTGCCGCTGCCGCCGAAGTTTTTCCTGAGCACACGATCATTGTCCACCATTCGATGCCCTTCGGTGGATATTACTGTGAGCGGGATGATGAACAACCATTAACCGATGAAGAACTGCAAGCATTGGAAAAGCGCATGCGCCAGCTTGTGGCCGATGACCTGCCTATTCGCCAAATTCGCATGCCCCTGGGCGAAGCGCTCGAATTATTTCGCAAGCAGGGTGACATGGAAAAAGCGGACTTGTTTTCCCGCCGGCGCAAGGATTACCTGACCCTTTATGAGTTAAACGGTTCGCGTGATTATTTTCACGGCTTCATGGTGCCCCGGACCAGTTACCTGGATCTATTTGCCCTCCATCATTATAGCAACGGCTTTATCTTTCAATTCCCACGCCGCCAATGGCCGGATGTGCTGCAGCCTTTCGAAGATGAGCCGCGCCTGGCGCGCGTTTTTCGCGATTACCAGGATTGGCTGTCCATCATGGGCGTTGCCAGCGTGACCGGCTTGAATAAGGAAATACGCAGCGGCCGTACCGGCGACGTTGTTCTCATCGCCGAAGCATTTCACAGCCGCCAACTAAGCTCGATTGCCCAGGAAATTGCTTCCAAGCAGCCCCAGGTAAAAATTGTCATGATATCCGGTCCAACCTCGGCGGGTAAGACGACATTTAGTAAACGCCTGGCTATTCAACTGCTGGCCAACGGTATCTTCCCGGTTACCATCGCCCTGGATAATTATTTCGTCAATCGCGATGACACGCCACGGGATGAGCATGGTGAATTTGATTTTGAAGCCTTGGAAGCCCTGGACCTAGCCTTGTTCACCAAGCAAATGCGCCAGCTGCTGAAAGGTGAAAAAATCATCTGCCCACTCTTTAATTTTCGTTCCGGGCAGCGCGAGTGGGGCGATCAATTAGCCATCGGTTCCGACCAGATCATCATCATTGAAGGCATTCATGGCTTGAATCCGGCTTTGATCACCGGCATCCCGGAGAAAGCGGTTTACCGCATCTTTGTATCAGCATTTACGCAGCTTAATATCGACAAACATAATCGCGTTCCGACAACGGATACGCGGCTGCTGCGACGCATTGTGCGTGATGCGGCCCACCGTGGCTATACGGCGGCGGATACGATTCGCCGCTGGCCCAGCGTGCGTCGCGGTGAAAAGCGTTATATCTTCCCTTACCAAAACAACGCCGATCGCTTCTTTAACTCCGCGCTGGTCTACGAATTGTCTCTGCTCAAACGGTTGGCGCAGCCTTTGCTGCTGCAAGTTGAACCTGGAACGCCTGAGCGCGTGGAGGCGAACCGCCTTCTCGCTTTTCTGCAATGGTTTGAACCGATTCCCATTGCTGAGCAGCAGATGATCGCCGGAGATTCCATCATTCGCGAATTCATCGGCAATTCAATCCTGGAAGATTACGAGCCCTGGAACCGTTAGACACGTAGTTTTTTATGCAAGAAATGCGTTAGAACGTGTAAAATAGGACAACTAAAAGACAAACTTCGCGTATTGGTTGGTGGTGTCGGATTGACAGCCGGCATTGAAAATATTGCCTGATTACTCTCCGGCTGACAGGCTGGGCCAATGGCAAGCGGCAGCTTCCGGCAAAGCCTGATCCTAGTTTGCGGAGTTTTGGAGAAACATATGCGTATTATTCTTTATCTGGGTAAAGGCGGCGTCGGAAAGACCACGGTCGCAGCGGCAACGGCCGTTCGCAGCGCTGAATTAGGTTACCGGACCCTCGTGGCCAGTACGGATATCGCCCACAGCCTGGCCGATTCATTTGACATCCCCCTGAACGACAAACCGAAGGAGATCGCCCCCAATCTATGGGCGCAGGAGATCAGCGTCGTCGCCGATATCCACAACTATTGGGGCACCATCCAGGAATATATGTCCAGCATGATCAGCGGACCGGGCATCAGCAATGTCGTCGCTGACGAGCTGTCGGCGATTCCGGGGATGGATGAAATTGTGAGCCTGTTACACATCAATATGCAGGCCAAAGAACAAAATTTTGACCGCGTGATCATCGACGCGGCTCCCACCGGGGAGACGATTCGGCTCCTGACTATTCCCGATACCTTTCGCTGGTATGCTGGGCACCTCTCACGTTATGAGACCGGCGTTGTGCGCGCCTTGAAACCTTTCGCCGGGCGCTTTTTGCAAGGCACCGCAGCGCTTTTAGATGCACTGAGTAAGCTTGATGAAGCAACGGCCGAACTGCGCGAAACCTTGAGCGATCCGAAGATTTCCAGCTATCGCGTCGTGTTGCAGCCGGAAAAAATGGTCATTCGCGAAGCGGAACGGGCGATCGGCTATTTAGGCTTGTTCAATTACCCTGTCGACAGCATCGTTATCAATCGTATTCTGCCCGAAGCCGCCGGTGAAGGGGAGTTCTACAGCAAACGGCGTGAGATTCAGGCTCGTTATATGGAGATGATTGAAAACAATTTCCGGCCTTTACCCATCTGGTACGCACCCTACTACGCAGAAGAAGTTGTCGGCATCCCCGCCTTGTCCCGCCTGGCTATTGACTGTTTTGGCGATGAGGATCCCGGCCAGATTTTCTACACCGGCTCCTTGCAAGAGGTAGTCGAATTGGAAGATGGCGGTTACCGGCTGCGTATTCCGCTGCCGTTTGTGACCGGCAGTGACGTCAAGCTCCGCAAACGGGGTGATGAGATGTTTATCACTATCGGCAATTTCAAGCGCGAGATGATCCTGCCCGTCGTCCTCGCCAAGCGGCGTGCCGCCGGAGGCGCTTTGCGCGACGGGTTCTTGGAGATCGACTTTATGCCACTCGAGTCGTCTGAAGATGGTTCAGCGGAGGGAACGCCGGAAGCCGCGACGGCCGAAAAGTCATAAACCAAACAGCAAGCCTTAACCCGATTCTTTCTTGGTGTTTTCCCAGGTGTTTGTGATTGCCTCGGCAAGGTAAGGCAAATCCGGTTCTACGACAACGGTAAAGTGATTACCAGGTACGTCGGCCGTATAAAGCCTGGCCGGTAATCCCTCCCAACCAAGTTCTTCACTTACATGCTCATAAGGAGCAAATAGGTCCTGGGAGCGCACCAAAAGAGTTCGGCCGTCATAAGGTTTTGGCTGGTAGTCTTGTTTATTTCTCAAGAAGAAATATTCTAATACCGGCCGGCGCAGCTGAACGGGAACCCGTAAACAACGCTTAACATAGCGGTGCATGATATAGGCTAGAGCCAGCGGGTCAACCACGCGGCGCTTCCAATAATCCTTGATAAGTGACAAAGGTTTATGGCTCAGCCGCTGTACCCTTTCCGGCCAACTATTCGGCCGGGGGCTCACCGATGGGTGATAGGTGTCGATCAGAACCAGCAGCTGCACCGCTTCATCCATTTGCTGTAACTGCTGCGCCATTTCATAGGC
>Ga0316576_10000103_pt1 | contig 31244 bp, 28 predicted proteins | sample S0NA_FD_203075 | JGI IMG/M metagenome (GOLD analysis project Ga0316576, IMG submission 203075) | Rhizosphere microbial communities from salt marsh grasses in Alabama, United States - S0-2_050615r3r5 | ecosystem: Host-associated > Plants > Roots > Rhizosphere | place: USA: Alabama | collected...
ATCGTTTCGTCATCGGGACAGTCCATCGAGTGCACACAACTGTCCGCAATCATGCCATATACACGTACCAAAACCGTGCCAAAACGTGATATAGGTGGAATCCGCGGTCGGCGACTCCGTATGTAGAATGTCCGTCCCGGGCGTGGCCTGTCGCAGGGACAAAGAGAATATGGCCCTGGATCCCAAGCTGCTGGACGTCTTCTTCGCGAACCTCCCCGACGGGGTGGAGGCCGAGCGCGAGTCGGCCTCGACCGCGCTCGAGCAGCAGCTCGCGGCGGCGCGGGAGGCCTGGCCGAACATCGCCCTCGATCCCGGGGTGTTCTGCGCCGCGGTGGCCTCGAGGCTGCCCGCCGACCGGACGGTGGAGCAGGGGCTGACCCAGCTTCACGGCGCGGATCTCTACCTGGCCCAGGCCTGCCTCGCCGGCGCGGCGGGGGCGCTCGCCAGCTTCGAGGCCCAGTTCTTTCGTAGCATCGACGGCGTCGCGGCCCAGCTCAAGCTCTCGGCCGCGACGACCGAGGAGGTGAAGCAGAACCTGCGGGTCCAGCTCTTCGTCGCCTCGGGCAGCGGCGAGGCCAACCCACCCCTCGTCGGCAACTACTCCGGTCGCGGGTCGTTGCGCAACTGGCTGCGGATCATCGCCGTGCGCACGGCGGGCAAGATGATGGATCAGGGCAAGCGCGAGGTTCTGCTCACCGACTCGGTCCTCGACGGCATCGCGCCGGTGGCCGAGAACCTCGAGCTCGACTTTCTCAAGCGCACCTACCGCGGTGAGTTCCGCGAGGCGTTCCGGACGGCGCTGGGCTCGCTGGCCCCCCGGGAGCGCAACCTGCTCGGACACCACTACGTCGACCGCCTGAACATCGACGAGATCGGGACGCTCTACTCCGTGCACCGGGCCACGGCGGCGCGCTGGCTGGTCAAGGCCCGGGAGGTCCTGCTCCGCCGGACCCGCGCCGAGCTGATGGAGCGGGTCCAGGTGGACCGCGTGGAGTACGACAGCATCATGCGCCTGATCGAGAGCCAGCTGCCGGTGTCCTTCCCCAGCCTGCCCCTGGATCACGAGCCCGAGGACTAGGGTCTCCCCTCCCACATTGGCTGCGACCTGGGGGCGGGTTCGGCCACCTACTGGATCATAGGCTGACATAACCGTGTTCTGGCACCCTGACCACCCCGATCGAGACTGGCCTGCCGCCTTGGCAGCGCCCGAGTATGCCCCCAAGGCCCGCCCCACGTAGCAACCTTCCAAGACTCAATCGTCGACCGACCGAATACCTTCCCCGTGGTCAGGGTGCCCGGCACGGTCCCTTCACGGAGCACCGCGTCGCAGCCAGCTCTCCACCAGGTGCGAGAGGGGCGAGAGCCGGCCCCGGGCGCGTAGCTCGCGTAGCTCGTCCAGGCTGTCCATCGGCCGCTTGAGCAGCAGCCGCCCCTCGTGCATGAAGGCGATGTGGCTGGCCCAGCTCTCCATCCGATCGAAGATGTGCGTCGCGTAGAGGATGCAGGCCCCGCGCTGCTCGCTCTCCCGACGCAGGAACGCGAGCAGGTCAGCCCGCCCCAAAAGATCCAGATCGGCGGTGACCTCGTCCAGGAGCAGCACCCGATAGGGATGCAACAGCCCCATCAGGAGCTGGACCCGGCGCCGTTGCCCGTCCGAGATGCGGTGCATGCGCCAGGCGAGCTCGACGCCGAGGATCTCGCGGAGCTCCGCCTGCCGCCGCGGCTCCACCCCGGGCTGCCGGAGCATGTCGCCCACCCGCACGTCCACCGCGAAGGGGAAGGGGCCGCCGAGCAGCGCGACCTCGGCGGCGAGGGACGTGTCGTGGAACGCGGGGCGTCCAAGCACGTGCACCGCGGCGTCCCCGATCATGTGCTTGCCGGCGATCACGCGCAGCAGGGTGGTCTTGCCCGCGCCGTTGGCGCCGACCAGCAGGCAGCGCTCCCCGGCCTCGACCTCGAGGGACACGTCCGAGAGCGCCGCCGGCGCGTCCTCGGCGTAGCGGAAGGAGAGGCGCTCGATCCTGATCGCCGGCTGCCTCATCGGTGCGTCGCGCTCTCGAGCCCCTTGAGCCTCGCCCGCGCCTGCTCGGTGTAGCGGTCGTCGGCGAGCTCGCGCTTCCGGGCGAGCTTCAGGCACTCCCGGTAGAGCTCGCGCGCCTTCTCCAGGAACGGGGCGACCCGCCTGGCGGCGACCGTGCCCTGCTCCTTTTCGTAGCGGGCCACGGCGTCCCTCCCCTGACGGCGCACCGACAGCGGTGGCGAGCTCGCGGTGGCGAGCTCCCGCTCGGCGAAGTGTTCGTACAGTCGACCGCTGCGGCACGTGGCGGCGACGGTCCAGCGCGGGACGCCCAGGCGGGCGACGCGGTCGTAGTCGCGCTTGAGGTCCAGCAGCTGCTCGGCCAAGCGCTGCTCCGAGACCGGCTTGGCCCTGCCGCCCTTGCGGCCGCGCCGGGCCGGCGGGTGGAGCCAGCTCTCGAGCCGGTCGTCGACCCAGAGGAACTCGGCGTGGGCCAGGCAGTCCCTTTGCGGCGCCGGGCGCGCCTCTCCCGCCTCGCCGCCGGCCCGCCGGGCGCCGATGATGTGGCAGGCCACGAGCTGCAGCGAGCGCAGGATCTCGGCCTCGGCGCAGCCCGCGCGGGCGCGTCCGCTGAGCGCGACGGAGCGTGTCTTGAGGTCGTAGACGTTGCCGATGACGTCGCACTGCCCGACCAGGTTGCGGACGACCTTGACGGCGAGGGAGCGCGTCGCGTCGAGGCGCTTGCGTCCCAGGCTGGCCTGGCAGCGCAGCGAGTGGCAGCGGCGATCCCCGCGACGTCGACGCGTGCGCCGCAGGGCGCGCTTGACCTCGTCGGCCGGGACGACCTTGAACGCGTCGGACTCCTCCATCAACCGCTGCAGGTGGCCCTCGAGGCGCGCGAGCGGCGTTGGCTCCAGCCGCACCTCGCGGACCTCGAGGCCGAAGACCGCCAGGGTTGGTCGGACCGTGGCGGCCGGTGGCCGGGCGCAACCGACGAGGACAAGCGCCGCGGTGAGCAGCCCGAGGCGAGCTTTGACGCGTCTCACGAGGGCAGCATACCGCAGGCGCACGGGAAAAGTGGTCCTCTTCTGCCGGAGTCCATGAGTGACCCGGGGCTGGCGTTCTGAGGGTACCCCCAGTCCACACTGCACACCACAGGTCCACACCGATCCAATCCAGCTCGGGCCGTGACACGTCGTGTCGACAGGATCTTGGGATCTTGGACCAAAAGGGTCCGCGGTGGACGTGGCACGAGCCTTGCTTCGAATTCACGCATGCGCGCCATCACCCTGCCGTATATTTTTCGCATCGAGCCGGACGAGCTCAGCCTGGCCGAGGCGATGCCGACCATGCCGATGCCCGGGGATGGCCCGATCAAGCTCAGTCGAAAAGGCTCGTTGCCCCCGCCGTCGAGCGCACCTCGAGCGAAGCGTGCTCAGGTCTCCCTGCCCTCGACGATTCGATCCCGTCGCGACAGCAGGTCGCGGAGCAAGCCCATCGGCTCCTCCAAAGACGACACGGCCCACCGTTACCTGCAGCTTTTGCCCCGACGGGAAGATGTCGTACGTCCGTGTTTGCCGGATCCGGTCGAGCCGGAGCCGGCACCACCGCCGACTCCGCAGGAAATTATCTCACTCTCGCCAGTTGTGCGCCCGCGCCCGCGGCTTGTGGAACCGCCCACCACATCGCCCCGGGAGCTGGAGCCTGCTGACGAGTGCTCGGAGGAGCTTCGGCGGCGGGGGGTTTCCTGGATCATCGCGGCCACCCTGGGGCTGGGTCTCGCGGCGGCGGCGCTGGTGCTCTTGGTGGCCCTGGTCGTCGGTTCGGCGCTCCCGACCGAGAGCACACCAGCATTGTCGCCAAAGACCACGGCTGTGGAGCACCCGGCCGCGACCCCAGCGGTCACCCCGAAGGTCGTGATCACAGCGGTTGCTCCCGAACGGGCGGCGCCGGTGGTGTTCGAGCCGGAGCGGATTACCCGCAGCACGGTCCGGAGCAGCCGTCGCGCGTCGCGTCGCCGTCCGCGTCGAGGCGCGGAGGTGAACCCGGATGCTCTCCTCGCCGCGAGCCGACGCGCCGCGGCGGTAAACCCAGATATTCTGCTCGCTGCGGGGGCGCGTCAGGCCCGTCGCTCCCCACGCCGGGACCGCCACGGCGTGGTCCTGCCGAGCTGGACGCGCTAGGACGCCACCCTGCGCGCGCCTGGCTAACCCCTGTCCGTTAGTTTTCTTCCCTCCGTCAATAAACGGCAGGCATAAACGACGGGTTTTCGCTCCCTTTCGCTCCCGGGCGCCGGGCATCGTTCTTGCTCCGATCCCGTTTCGGAGGAGCCGAGATGCGCATGCTGCTGCCGGTGGTCCTCCTGGCCCTCGGGTGCTCGCGACAGCCCGTCGCACCCGTCGAACCGGGCCAGGGCGACCGCCGGGTACCGGTGGGGATCGACCTGGGTCTGGACGGGCTGAGCCTGCCTCCCGATGCCCCGTCGTCGTGGGCCGACGCCGATCCCTGGGCGCCGGACCTTCGCATGGACAGCCCCTTCGTGGACCTGGAGTATCACCGCAGCGTCGCCCTGCCGCAGGCGAGCCCCGGCTTCACCGACTCCAAGCTGGCCAAGCTCGCGCTGATCTACACCGACTGGGGGTACGGCAAGGAGGCGGTGCACTGCGAGGCCGGGCTCAAGCCGTACCAGCTCGCGGATCTGCTCTTTGCCGCGGACAAGGTGGACTGGCAGGCGGTCAATGGCAAGCTCGAGGTCTGCGACCCGGAAGGCCCGGCGAGCGAGCACATGTTGTGGCTGCTGCTCACCCCCAAGGAGGGCCAGCCGATCGGGGTCAAGACCACCTGGTGCAGCGACAACCCTGCCTACCCGCCCGCTGACGTGCAGGTGTTCCTGCAGGTGATGGCACAGGTGGAGAGCGCGGTCTGCGGCTTCTGACCTGTTGACCGGCGGCGACGGGAGCTGGCATCCTGCCGCCATGTCAACGCACCTCTTCTCGTGGCTCCTCGGCCGGTTCCGCTCCGCCGCCCCCGAGTGTGCCCAGCCCCAGCGCGAGGCGCTGCTCGACCTGCTGGTCTGGGTGATGTTCGCAGACCGCCACGTCGCGGCGCCTGAGCAGGCCCAGATCCAGCGCGTGGCCCAGGACCTGCCCTGGGAGGGCTACCAGTCGGTGTACCTCTATCTGGACGCCGCGGTCCGTCGGGCACGGGACGCGCTGGCCAACACGACCACGGCGGAGCGCTACCTCGACGACATCGCCGCGCGCCTGGGCGACACCCCGGCGATGAAGAAGGCGTACCAGGCGAGCCGCGATGTGGCCGGAGCGGACGGCGAGATCGCCCCGGCGGAGCAGGCGCTCCTCGAGCGCGTGCGGGCCCGCTTCGGTCTCTGACGCGCCCGCGCTCAGGCCTCTTCCTGCTCCAGTGCCTGGCGCAGCCAGCCTCGCACCACGGGCAGCGCCTCCGTCGGGGCGCGGAGCCAGATCCGGCGCAGGCAGCCCGGCACCTCATCGCCCCGCAGCGCCCGGACCAGCGCGAGCGCGGCGCGCCTCACCTGGAGCACGTGGTGCACCGATCCGAGCAGCGGTGTGGCCAGCGCCTCGATCCCGTGGTGTCCGCAGGCCCGCAGCACGCCGCCGAGGGCGCGCGCGACCCACTCCTCGCGGCACGACGGCTCCTGATCGAGATCGTGGATCACCGCCTGCAGCTCAAGGGGCGGGCCGGTCCGAACGACGACCGAGCCGGGCTCCAGCGGCTCGAAAGTGAAGGCGCTGGTTATCACGCGGACCGGGTGCTCGTGCGGGGCGCTGACCCCGGGGGATGCGCCGAGCACCAGGAAGGTGTCCTCCTCCAGCACCGTGCCCTGCACGTTGAAGGGCGCCGCGTCGGCCAGGGTAAGCTCCAGCGAGCCGAAGACGAACAGGTCGGGTCCGCCGCGCACCAGCCGGAGCCTGTCGCGCGTGCTCATGGTCAGCCGAAGATCACCCAGACGAGGAGCGCGGAGAGCACGGAGAGCGAGAGCAGACCGAAGGTGGCAGCGGTCCAGACGAGCCAGATTGGCGTCCGGCGTCGGCTGCGGCGTCTGGGCTCGATGAGCGGCGGCGGGGCGTCCAGGTCCCGGGGTGCGAGCGGCACCTCGGGCTGGTAGATCTGCGTCGTCCAGGACTCCTCCTCGTCGCCCTCGAGGTCCTCGTCGACCTCGCGCGGCGGCCGCCCCCGCGGTGCGGCGGCGACCTGCACCGCCGAGCGATAGGCGGCGGCGAGCACGCGGGCCGAGATCGGCCGCCTGGCCGGGTCCTTCTCCAGACACCAGTGAACCACCCGGGCCACGGGCCCGGCCACGCCGCGGGCCTCGAGGGGCGGCGGCGGATCGTTGACGTGCTGGAACAGCAACGCGCCGAAGTCGTCGCCCTGGAACGGCGGCTCGCCGCCGAGCATCCCGTAGAGCAGCACGCCGAGGGCGTAGAGGTCCACGGCCGGGCCGATGCGGTCGGGCTCGCCCAGCACCTGCTCCGGCGCGGCGAAGCGCGGGGTGCCGACGAGCACGCCGGCCGCCGTGAGGCGCTCGCCCACGTGCTCCAGATCGAGCAGCCGGGCGACGCCGAAGTCGAAGAGCTTGACCTGAACGTCAGGTAGCTCGCCGGTGATGAAGATGTTCTCGGGCTTGAGGTCCCGGTGCACCACGTCCCGATCGTGGGCCGCCTGCAGGCCGGCGCAGATCTGTCGCACGAGGGGCACGAGCTCCGCCGGCGGGAAGCGACCGCGCCGGCCGATCAGCTCGTCGAGGCCGCGGCCCTCGAGGACCTCGGTGGCCAGGAACAGGGTCCCGTCGGCGAGGTGCCCGAAGTCGAGCATGCGGACCACGTTCTCGTGGTTGATGCGGCTCAGCGCGCTGGCCTCGGCCTCGAAGCGGCGGACCGCCGTCGAGCTGTCGCTCAGGTGAGCTGCGATGAGCTTGAGCGCGACCTCCTGCCCGGTGGCGGCGTGACGCGCGCGGTAGACCGTCCCCATCCCGCCCCGGCCAAGGACCGGGCCGAGCCAGTAGGGTCCGACCCGTCCCGGCTCGGGGGTCGGGCGGCGCTCCGGGCGAAGGCTCCGTGTCTCGCGGACCATGGCGTACGTGGGCAGACTCCCACATCGTCCTACGAATGACTACCCCGAACCTTCCTCTGCTTCTTCAGCGATCTTTGTTGTCGTCCCGGTCGTCGGCGTCGTCGAACAGGCCGAGCCGGATCTCCTCGCGGACCACCTTTTCCCCGGGCTCGATCTCGGCGGGGGATCCGGCCTCCGGCTCCTCGCGGCCCTCGCCCCCCTCGTAGGTCAGCCCGGAGAAGGGGGGCTTGAGCACCACGGTGTCGCTCGCCCCGGAGATTTGATCCGCGGCGATGCGGATCACCTGGGTCCCGATGAACGGGCGCTTGAGGCGCAGCTCGTCCAGCACGTCCTTGCGCACCTTGACGCCGATGAACGCCACGCGCCAGCTCTCCACGTCGATGTGCAGCGACTCGATCTCGCCGATCACCCGACCGTCCTGGCTGACCACGCGCTTTCCGCTCAGCTCGAAGTTGGTCATCAACGGCATGGGGCCTCCGGGGTGGGACGGGATCAGTGTACTACGACTTGGGCACCAGGCGGCGCTCGCCGATCACCGTGCTGTTGCCGTCACCGTCCGTGGCGCGCACGCGCAGGAGGTGCGGGCAGGGGCCGAGGCCCGTGGTGGGGAGCTGCCCGGAGAAGCCCACGGCCGGGCAGCCGGCGTAGGCCGGGTAGACCGCGCAGACGTCCGGGCGCGGCTTGTCGACCTTGAGCGAGAGGGCGCTCTTGCCGTCGACCTCGAGGTCGACCGCGGCGAGGGCCGCGCTGTCCAGGGCCCAGCCGGCGACGGTCAGGGCCTGGCCCGGCGTGTAGCTCACGTCGAGGTTGCTCCCCGCCGCCGGCGCGTCCAGGGTGCCGAAGGGCGGCCGCTTCTTCAGCGCCGCGTTGAGCTCGGCCTTCACCGTGGCGAAGCTGCCTAGCGCGAGGTAGGACAGACCGCGGACGGTCTTGCCCGCGTCGAGCCCGAAGGCGATCTGGGCGCGCACGTTGTGGAAGTAGGGCGCCGTCGTGCCGTCGCCGCGCCAGCCCTGGAACTTGGTGATCCCCTGGTCCATGGCCAGGCCGACCCCGTAGGACTGCCCGCTGTCCTGCCAGGTGACCCAGGGCGCGGGCGAGGTGAAGTTGCCGTAGTAGAAGCCGTCGTTGCCCGGCGTGGTCAACGAGATGACGGTCCCGCCGGCGTCGACGAGCAGCGGCAGGTCCAGCGCGCTCTTGTTGTGGGCGACGTAGAGCGTGGGGAACTCCTGGCCGGTGGAGGGGTGGCTGATGCTCTCCTGGCTCGTGACCTGGGAGGCGACCTCGACGACGTGCTCGGTCAAGAAGCGCAGGTCGAAGGTGTAGGTCACCTGCACCGGCAGCCCCGCCGCCGGGCAGGGGTTCTTCACGCAGGTCGTCTGGTTCCAGTCCGGGTTCCACTGCACCGGCTGCACCACCAGGCGCAGGCCGTCGCCCTGCTGGCCGTGGGAGAGCACCTTGCCGCCGTGGCCGCACTCGTCGCCGCCCTGGACCGGGTTCCAGCCGAGGTAGGTGATCGAGCTCGGGCAGGCCGTGCCGCCGGAGCCACAGCTCGCGTTGTAGGCGCAGCCCTGCATCGCGCGGGTCGGATCGTAGAGCGCGAGCTGCAGCTCGCGCCCCGTGTCGTTGGCGTCGATGACGTTGGAGCCCGCGTTCGCGCTCAGGCCGAAGAAGACCACCGTCCCGCCCCACTCGAGCCGCGCGCCGATGCGGATGTAGTCCGTGGGGCTCTTGAGGAAGACGTCCGTGTACGAGCCGGTCTTCTGGGTCACGATGCCGCCGAAGCCGGCGCCCGGGGCGCGCATGGCCCAGGCGTCGGGCACCGCCTTGGCGGTGACCGCGGGGCAGCTGCCCAGATCCGCGGCGGGCAGCTCGGGTCCGCCGAGCAGGTCGGTCGGGGCCTGATCGAGGGGCGCGTGATCCGGCGCGCCGTCGCGCGGCGTCAGGTCCGTACGGCTGTCCCGCGACGTGACGTCTGCCATGGCGTCCTTGTTCGGGGTGGAGGAGTCGCTGTCGCAGGCCCCGGGCAGGGCCAGAACCAAGATCAGTAATAGGCGGCGCATGGCGGGTGCATTGTCGCACCCGCCCGCGCGCCTGTCATGGGTCAGCTCTTCTTGTCTGACTTCTTGGCCTTCTTCTTCTCGTCCTTCTTGGCAGTCGAGTCCTTTGCCTTGTCCCCGCAGACCGGGGTCGGGCTCTGCTTGGCCACCTTGTTCTTGGAGCAGGGGCAGGCCCCGGCCGTGGCGGGCGCGACCAGCGGCAGCGCCAGCCCAAGAGCGGCGGCGAGTACGAGCTTCTTCATGGTGCTTCTCCTCGTCGTCAGTGGGTCGAGGATCAAGGATGACGGGCCACCGCGAGCGAGCAACCTAATTTTTTCGGGTATTTACCGACGAAAGTGGCGGAGTTTCTATTCGCAGGGGTGAAGGCGCCCATCCGGTCCGCGGCAGTAGAGCGGCAGGTCCAGCTTGGGCGAGCTCGGATCGGGCTCCTCGCACTGCCCCGCCTCGTCCGGGCAGTAGCGCACGTCCAGCGAGCGCTCCTCGATCCCCGGGCAGCCGCGCAGGCAGTCGGTGCGGTAGGCCCGGCACTCGCGCCGGCAGGTCGCCGGGCTCCGGTGGCTGCCCACGGCGATGGGCCCGACCCCGATCACCACGCTGGTCGACGGCCCGCGGCACTGGGCGGCGCAGCCGTGCCAGCCCTCCTGGCACTGGCGGTAGCACTGCTTGCCCTCGGCGTCCCTGGCCTTGAACGAGACGATGGTGGCCACGGCGTAGGGCATCGGCCGACAGCCCGCCCCCAGCGCCAGAGCCCCGCAAACGACGATCCACCCCTGCTTGCCCATGCCTCGAGCTTAGCCCGGACGGGGCGGAGGAAAAAGGGGCCGGCGGCTAGCGCGGGCGTCCCGTGAGCCGGGCGAGGAGCCGCCGGGCCGCGGTGTGGCGCCGGTTCAGCTTGAGGCAGAGCCTGAGCTCCTTGATCGCCTCCCGCCGCTTTCTCGTCGCCGCGAGCGAGCGCCCGAGGGCGAAGTGGCTGGCGGCGAGGAGCTTGTTGTCGCCGCCGAGGCGCAGCGCCTCCCGGGAGGCGGCGATCGCCTCCTCGTAGCGCCGCAGCCGGTGCAGCGCACCGGCCAGCCCGCAGTACCCCCAGGCGTTTTGGGGATCGAGCCTGAGCGCGGCCTCGAACTCCTCCACGGCGTCCCGGTATCGCCTCGCCTGCACGAGCCGCCCCGCGAGCCGCATCTTCTCGACGCTGGCGGCCGGATCGACGCCGAGGTCCCGACGTACCACAACCGTGGGCTCCGTGTGGCGCGGCGTCGGCTCGTCCGCCATGTTGCCCAGAATGACAGACGCCGTCACGATCCCCCCGATCAGGACCACAACCAGGCAGATGCCGGAGATCTTGGCGGCCTTCCTCCAGGTGCTCACTCCGCCCGGAGAGAGCCGGCTCGCCGCCTTCGCCGCTCGCCTGGCCTCCCGCGCGCGCCGCTTGGCCTCGGCCCGCGCGCGCTTCTTGGCCAGGCGGGGCTCCTCCGCGCACCGGGCGCAGCTGGGCCGGCCGGTCTCGTCCAGCTCGAAGAACACGCCGTAGAGGCGGGTCAGGAAGGAGCGACTGCCCCCGGCGGTGAGCCAGGTCTCGTGGACCGGGCACCACCACCCGATCTCGTAGCCACAGTCCTCGCACCGCGCGGACCCGTCCTCGGCGGCGTACTCCCGCGCGCATCCGCGGCAGCGTCGGACGAGCGTGCTCACCCGGCGGGCTCCGGGCTCTCCTCCGCGCCGTAGATCGCCCGGATCGCCTCGGCCGGGATCTCGATCCGGTGAACCTCGGGGACCTGCCCCGGGACCCAGCGCGCGACGCAGGGGCTGCGCTCCAGCGGGCCGCGCCACTCCCGCGGCAGGCGGCGGCTCAGGGTGTTGATGGCGAGGACCCGGTTCTTCTCGTACTTGTCGTAGAGGCAGTAGCGCTCGTCGAAGTGATCGTGGCCGCGGATCATGCGCTCCACCGGCGCGGGGAGGAAGCGGGTCAGCTCGCAGAAGCCCTCGAAGTCCTGGCGGCCGAACTCCGCGCTGCGGCTGCACCGGTTCGGACAGCGCTTCTTCGCCCGCTCGTGGGCGCGGGTCCAGACGAAGTCCTGGAGGCAGAGCGGATCGTTGAGGTCCCCGTGAGAGGTGAGGCGGGGCCAGATGTCGGACTGCGGGATGCCGCCGTGGACGGCGAGGAGCCCGTCCGGAAAGAACAGGGCGCGCGGGACGCGGCGGAAGAGCTCGATGACCAACGGCCCGATCTCCCGCTTGGCGGCGTCCCCGTCCTCGTGGTGCTCGTTGAGCCAGTCGTCGAAGTCGGAGGGGCTCACGTCCGAGGTGAAGACCCCGCCGTCGCAGCGCAGCGCCTCGTCGTGGTTGCCGGCGACGAGGCACACCCTGTCCGGGGCGGCGCAGAGCAGGTCGAGGACCCGCAGCATCACCTCGTAGTCCTGCGCCCCGTCGTCGATCAGATCGCCGAGGAAGACCAACGTGGGGGGCGAGGCGGCCTCGTGGCGCTCGGTCAGCGCCAGCGCGCACTCCAGCGCGAGCAGGTCGGAGTGCAGGTCGCCGATGAACCACAGGTTCTCGTGGGCCTTCAGCTCCTCGGGCCGCAGCACCACGGCCATGTCCTCCGCGTCGGCCCTCGCCGGGCCGAAGGCCATGTTGAGGACGCCGTCGCCGTCCAGAAGGTCCCGCGCTCGACCGAGGATCTCCCCGGCCCGCTCGCGCAGGGCGTCCTGGGTGCGGCCCTCGACCACGCCGCGCCAGGCCACCTCCTCGGCGGGGTGGGTCACGATCCCCGCCGGCGCGGGCGGCAATGCCGCCTCGACAGCCGCAGGAGGCTCCGGCGTCCTAGGCTCGACGGCGTTGACGGGGGCGGACTCGGTCTCGGGCTCGGGCTCTTCGGCGGTGGGCGCGGGCTCTGCGTCCGCCTCGCGCAGCTCCTCGAACCAGCGCCGGAACCGGGCGAGCAGCACCCGGTCGAAGGGGCGCGGGGTGAGCACGGCGCTTCCGGCGGGCGGCGCCAGGATCTCGGGGGACAGCTCGGAGAGCTCCGCCTGCCGGCGAAACCAGTCGTCGAGCTTCTTCGCGTCACCGACGCTGAGCCGCGCCCGGGACCGGGCGCGGGCGCGGGCCTGGGCCCGGGTCAGCGCCGCGGCGGACCAGCGCCATGGATCGCCCTGCCGGGCGCCCCGGATCGCGCGCTTGAAGGTCTCCACCAGCCGGGCGGTCTGCTCGCCTCCGCCCGTCTCGGCGGCGGTCTGCGCCTCGGCCACGCCGTAGATGTGGTAGGCGAGGAGCAGCGGCGTCTCCTCCCACGCCTCCAGGCTGCCGTCGGCGGCGATGGGGACGAGGAAGTCCGCGATGAAGTCCCCCAGCCGCTCGGCGCCCGGGAGGGTGGAGTCGACGACGAATGCTCTGGGCGTCTCTTTTGGGTCCTGGTCCACGATGCTCCCCTGCGGGCGCTCAGCCCACGATGCGGATTTTCAGCCGGGCTCGCTCCGGGCCGATGGAGACCACCCCGCCCTCCGGCAGCGGCGTGGGCGTCGACCCCAGCGGTCGCCTGTCGAGCCAGGTCGGGTTGACCGCGCCGGGGCAAGCGATGATGGCCCAGGCGCCCAGCGCGGGGTCCTTGCTCACCCTGAACTGCGGGTCCGAGGCATACCTCGCCTCGTCGCCGGCGAAGGACCGCAGCAGGTGCCGTCCGACGTCAGTGTCGATGGCGATGCTGACCTGCTGTCCCGTGGCCTCGGCCGTGAGCGAGAGCGTGCCGTAGATGACGTGGCCGCAGGCCTCGCAGCGGCGGGTGCCGTCCCGGTTCTGATCCACGCCGCACTGGGGGCAGGTCCAGGCCACGGGTCGCGTCCTTTCTCCGGGCTCAGGTCAGCTTCACCCGCATCGGGAGCTTCGCCACCCCCTTGGCCTCGCGCCCCACGGCGAGCACGTCGCCGTCGTGAAGCGGGGTCAGGCCGGTGATCGCCTTCCCGTTGAGCAATGTTTCGTTCTGGGCGCCAGGGTTCGGGTCGACCTGCCAGCCCGAGGCAGAGGGGACGATCGCGAACTGCAGCTGGTCGCAGTACTTGCTGTCCGGGCCGAACTCGGCGCACAGGTGGCGGCCGAAGGTGGTCCGGATCGAGCAGCGCACGACCTGACCCGATTCGCCGATCAGCTCGAGCGCCCCCGTCGAGGCCGCGCTTGTGGGCGCAGGCGGCGCGGGGGCGGGGGTCGGCGCGGGGGCGGGGGTCGGCGCGGGGGCGGGGGTCGGCGGGGGCGACGGAGCGCGCGGTCGGGGCGCGGGCAGGCCGGCCAGACCGTTGAGCACCAGGCCCACGTCCTTCGCCGTCGGGCGTCGACCGATGTCCGGGTCGAGACAGGCGTGGAGCACGGCGGCGACGTCGTCGTCCTTGGCCGGCGCGGGCATCGGGCCGACCAGGCGGGGGGGCGAGGCCCGGTGGGCCAGCACGGCGGGGCTGTAGTCGTCGATGCCGCCGGCCAGGTAGGGGTGGCCGTCCGAGAGGAGCTCGTAGAGCATCAGGCCGCAGGTGAAGACATCCGAGAGCGCCTCGGGGATCTTGCCGGTCAGGTGCTCCGGGGACATGTACCCCGGCGATCCCACGTAGCTGAACGAGGTGTCGGCGTGCCAGGGCGCAGGCCGGTCGGCGAGGATGGAGAAGTCCATGTCGATGAGCTTCACCCTGTACTTGGCGGCGATGCTCGGATCCTCGAAGAGCTGGACGTTGTGCGGCTTGAGGTCGGTGTGGACTATCTTGGCCTCGTGCAGCGCCTTCACCCCCGACATCAGCACCTTCGCCATGATCACCCGCTGCTCCCAGGCGATGCCGCTCCCGCCGCGGACCCTGTCCAGGATGCCCTGTAGATCCTCGCCCTTGTCCACGAACTCGAAGACCTGGAAGTAGCAGCGGTGGCCGATGTCCGCCTCGAAGAAGTCGACGATGCGGTAGCAGTAGCCCTTGGCGGAGGTGCTTTCGATCCGCCGCTTGAGCTCTTTCTGGCACTCCACGTAGCCGGAGTACCATGGCGTGCTCACCGACGGCATCTTGTACTGCTTGAAGAAGACCGTCTCGCCGCTGGCCGCGGTGGCGCGGTAGGCCAGCGCGAAGGCCCCGGCGGAGATGAACTCGTTGATGGTGTAGCCGTTCACGTTCTGGCCAGGCTTCAGCTTCCGTGCCATCGGGTCCCCCTAGAGCGCCACGACCTCTGACGACTTGGACACGCTCTTGGCCAGCTGCGCCAGCGTGTTCTGGAAGTTGTTCTGGTCCCCGGTGAGGGCCTTCATCCCCTCCTGGAAGTTCGGCCCCGGGATCGGCTCGTACTCCGACTTCTGGATCGTGGAGAGGGTGTCGTAGCAGGGCAGGTCCGGGGCGAAGATGCTCAGGATGATCCGCTGCTCGTGGCACTTGTTCTTCACGTCCTCGAACGTCCCGCCGGCCGCGCCCTGCATCACCATCTTCTCCTTGTACGAGGCGTCGGTGAAGACGATGACGATCCGCGCCGCCGCGCTGCGGTAGCGCCACTTGCCGGCCTCCTCGGGCTGCCCCTTCGCGGTCTGTCCCATTGTGGCCACGGTGTAGAGGGCGTCCAGCAGGGACTCCGCCTCGTCGCCGCCGCCCTCGGGCTGGAGCTTGGCGAGCTGCTCCTTCAGGGCCGCCGGGTCGCGGACGAAGGGGTTGTCCACCAGCGGTGTGCCGTCCGCCTCGAAGTCGCGGTAGCCCATCACCTTCCCGCGCCAGTCCCGGACCGGGCTCTGGTTGCCCTGGTTCGTCGTGGTGAGCGAGTCGATGAAGTGACCGATGTTCTCCTTCAGCGCGTCGATGCAGGGGGCCATGCTCCCCGTGGCGTCGATGAGGAAGAGGATGTCCGCGACGCCGCGTACCTTCTCTTGCTGCTGCTGTCCGTTTGACATGGATCACTCCCTCCGCGGGAATCTGGGCCTCGCCGGGCGAGGCGGCCGGGGCTGCTCGTTGGGGTAGAAGGGGAGGCTAGCGGCAAGCCGGCCCGCCCGTCAACACGGGTCGTCGCCTCAGCGCCACGAGGTTTGGTCGAAGAGCGCCCGTCGCGGCGCGGCCTCGGTCGCGCCCTGGAGCTGGGAGACCGAGAGCGACTTGCCGATGTAGGCCAGCGCCGCGCCAAAGTCGACGCCGGCCAGGCCGTCGCCGCCGTCCACGACCTCGTACTCGCTGCGATCGACCTGCGCCAGCTCGTTGTAGACCGGCGAGTCGGGCGCGATCAGGAACAGCATCACCCTGAGCTTCTGGATCTTCGTGATCAGCTCCTGTAGCCGCGCCTTCTGCTCCGCCTCGTAGGCGCCGCTCTCGAACGGCTCGTCGGTCATCACGATCACCGCCCGGTGGCAGCTCCGGCCGTCTCGCCAGGGGAAGTCCAGCGCGAAGTCCAGCGCGACGAGGGTCGCCTCGTCGCCGCCCGCCTCGACCCGCTCCAGCGCGGTCTGGAACTCCCGGGTGTCGGTGGTGAAGAAGCGCCCCTGACGCCCGAGGTAGAGGGGCTCGAGGAGCTCGTCGTGGAACACCGAGCGGTGGCCCAGGCCCGGGAAGCGCTTCCAGGGCTGGTCCCCCGACGCCGCGTAGGCGACGAAGTCCAGCCGCAGGTCCCAGCTGAGCTGGTTGTTGCTCCGGATGCCAGACAAAAAGTCGATGATGTGGCGGCGGACGCCGTCGATGCAGGGGCTCATGGAGCCCGACGCGTCCAGGCAAAACACCACGTCCGCGATGCCCTTCGTGCTCATCTTTCACCCCTTTTCAGGCCCGCAACGCTAGCACCCGCGGTCCGCGCGAGGCAACCGCCGGGGTCGTGTATCATCAAGCCTGGACATGGCTGACACGCGTAGCCCGGCGCTGGAGTGGGCCCTCGTCGCGCGGCCCGACGATCTCGATCGCTGCGATCCAATCGTCACCCCCCATGTTGAGTCTGTACGCCACACCCCCGGGCGTTGGCTACGGAGACAGCGCGCCCCGCACCTCGGCCCAGTCGATGCCGCCCATGCCGTCGCGCAGCACGAGCCAGAGGAAGGCGCTGCCGCCGGTCGGCGGCCCGCTCGACGAGCAGGGGTCCCAGGCCACGGCGAGGTTGGGGAAGTCGAAGGTGGACATGTCCAGGGGCGGCGAGGTGAGGTCCGCGGCGCCCCGGGAGGTGTAGAGGTCCAGGGACACGCCCTGTCCGGGATCGAGGAGCCAGATCGAGAGGGTCACCTCGCGGCACGGCGCGAGGGGGATCGGGCCGCCGAGGAGCGCTCCGCCCTGCTTGATCGTCGTGATCCGCGGGTTCTGGGCCCGCAGCTCGGCGGTCGAGCCGAGGAGGCGGAGCCGCTTCACCCCGCGCACGGTGGGCCCCTGCTCCTGGAGCACGCGCAGCTCGAGGGTCAGCGGGATCCAGTCGAGCTGGGGGTAGAGCTCGTGGGCCTGGCGCAGCATCTCCTCGTCCAGGACGAGGCTGTGCCTGATCTGGTCCAGGCGCGTGCGGTCGCGCCGGAGCAGCGCGCTCGCGCTCGCCGCGTCGCACAGCGGGCCGTCGGCGCTGCAGAGCCAGAGCTCCCAGTCGTGGAGCCGGTCCGGGGCCGTGGGGTCGACGACCAGGGCGTCCACGGCGATGGACGGCGTCGGGCCGCCGAGCCGCAGCTCGGGCGGCTCGGCGCGGATGCCGAGGATGCGCAGGTCCTTGACCAGCTGCTCCTCGTCGAATTCGGGCGCGCAGCCGGCGGCGAGGGCGATCAGGCAGAGCAGGGCCGCGGCGCGCATCAGAAGGCCCCCTTGACGCCGAGGGTGGGCAGGATCGGGATCCCGCGCAGCCCGCCGCTCGCGCGGTAGCGGTAGTCGTAGAAGGTCATCTCCGTGTTCTTGGCGTTGTAGACGTTGAGCACGTCGAGGTAGACCCCGAGGCGCCACCAGTCGAAGCGCCAGGTCTTCTCCAGGCGCAGGTCCAGCTGGTGGAACAGCGGCCGGTCCTCGGAGCGCGTCGGCCCCTCGATGGGGAAGTACTGGCCCGTATCGCTCTGGAAGTAGCCGCCGTACACCGGGGTGATCGGGTTGCCCGAGACCAGGCGGAAGCGCAGGCCGGCCTCGACGCCCCAGCCCAGGCGCAGGCTGGCCACCGTGACCAGGATGTGCGTCTGGTCGAAGACCGTGCGCGCGTAGTCCGCCCGCGGCCAGCCGCGGGAGAGCGAGCGGGAGAGGGTGTAGGAGATCCAGCCGTAGAGCCGCTCGGTGATGTCGTGGCGCAGCAGGAGCTCCATGCCGTAGGCCATGCCGTCCCCGCTGTTCTGGAAGCCGCTCGCGTTCCAGATCTGCTCGTAGGCCGTCTCGAGGATGCGGGAGAAGGGCACCATGTCGTAGCGGTAGATATAGAAGCCGGAGAGGTCGAGGCTCAGCGAGGGCAAGAGCTTCTGCTCGAAGCCGGCGGAGAGGTGCACGGCGTGCTCGAGGAAGAGCGGCGGGTCGTCCTCTTCCTGGTTCGCCGGGGGCGTGGCCGGGGCCTGGGAGTAGTGGCCCACGGCGGCCTTGAGCGTGGTCCCCCGGAGCAGGCGGTAGCGCGCGGCGAGGCGCGGGTTCACCGCCGGGCGGGCGTGATCGAGGAAGAAGACGACGTCGAGGCGGGCGCCGGGGATCAGCTGCAGCCGGCCGAGGCCGATCACCGCGTCGAGGTAGGCGCCGACACCGCCGCGGAGCTCGGTGATGCTGGTCGCCAGCGGGTCGTCGGCGCCGATGGGCTCGAAGGCCCGGCGCTCGATCTCCGCGTCGAGCCCGGTCCGCAGCAGCAGGCCGGGCCGGAGCTTGATCTCCAGGTCCTCGCGCGCGCCGGCGACCACCGAGCGCATCTCGGTGTCCCGGCCGTAGTTCAGGTAGTCCATGTTGGAGATCTGCAGGCCCACGTGGGGCGCGAAGCGCGAGCTGACGCGGGGGCCGAACCGCGCGCGCCACTCGGCGTGCAGGCGGTGGAACGAGACCATCCCGGTCACGTCGAAGCCCAGGGTCGGCACGCCGCCCGCGAGCTCGAGGCGGTCGTCGGAGCCGAAGGCGAGGAAGGTCAGGCGCTCGCCCTCGCCGGCGAGGCGCACGTCCACGCGCAGCTGGTAGTCGTAGTAGACGGGCAGGATGGCGAGCATCGACTCCCCGGTGGCCTCGACGATGCGCGGCAGGATCGCGTCGATGTAGGAGCGCCGGCCTGCCGCGGCGACGCTGACCCGCCCGGTGATCGGGACATCGATGAAGAAGCCGGCGTTGAGCAGGTTGATGTCCACGGAGCCGTGCAGCGCCTCGGTGAACGTGTCCCGCGACTCCACGGAGACCACCCCGGCGACGAGCCGGCCGTAGCGGCTGTCCGCGTTGCCGGCGTGGTAGTCGATGCGCTCGAGGAACTGCGGGTTGAGGATCGAGGGCCCGCCGAGGAAGTGGTAGATGATCGGCACGCGGATCCCGTCGAGGAACACGCCGGAGTCCTCGGGGGAGGCCCCGCGGACCAGGAGCGCGCCGGCGCCGAAGGGGACCCGGGCGGTGCCGGGCAGGGTCTCGACCACGCGGATCGGGTCGCCGAAGGTGCCGGGCACCGTGCTCAGCTCCTTCTGGCGCAGCGAGACCCGGCTGACCGAGGTCTGACGCCGCTTGCCGTGGACCACGACCTCGTAGGGGTCGACGGTCAGCGGCTCGAGGTAGAACTCGATCTGCAGCTTCTCGCCGGGGCGGACCTCGGCCGTGGTTGTCTCGCGCCTGTGGCGCGGCGAGAGGGCGACCACCTCGTGGCGGCCCGGGCGGATGCCGGGCACGCTGAAGCGGCCCCTGGCGTCGGTGGTCACCTCGATCCTCGCGTCGGGCACGGAGACGGCGACGCCGGGCAGGGGGAGCCGGGAGCCCTTCTCGCGCACGCGCCCCTCGAGGGGCACGCGGTCCGGGAGCATCCAGTCGGGCAGGCGGGGGCGGAAGACCCGCTCGAGGACGAAGCGGTAGGTGTAGCGCAGCTGGACCGGGGCCGGCTTGCCGTCGACCTCGGCCGGCGAGAAGACGAACCGGCGCGCGGCCCGGGCCGCGGCCCGGGCCAGGGCCGGGTCGGGCGAGCCGAGCACCTCCACCCGGGTCACGCGGCCGGCGGAATCCAGGGTCAGGGAGAGCTCCACCGCGCCGCCCCGCGCCCCGGGGGGGAAGGGGGCGGAGACGAACCGGAGCAGCTCGGGCGGGCGGGTGAGCCGCGGCGTCGGGCGCGAGAGGTCCTCGCGCACCTCCTGCGCCCGGCCGGTGGTGGCGAGGAGCAGGGAGCCGATTAGGCCGATGAGCGTGACGCCGCGCAAAGATCCCCTGGAAAGAGCGCCCCTGGCTGGCTAGATTAGGCGCCCTGACGCAGGCGAGGCAACCATGACCCTGAAGGCCAACGAGATCCGGCAGAAGTTTCTGGACTACTTCCGCGCGCGGGAGCACCACATCGTCCCCTCCGCGCCGCTCGTGCCCCACGGCGACGAGTCGCTGATGTTCACCAACGCCGGGATGAACCAGTTCAAGGACGTCTTCCTCGGCACCGGCACCCGGGACTACACCCGCGTCGCCGACACCCAGAAGTGCATCCGCGTCTCGGGCAAGCACAACGATCTCGAGGAGGTCGGGGTGGACACCTACCACCACACCTTCTTCGAGATGCTGGGCAACTGGTCCTTCGGCGACTACTTCAAGCGCGAGGCGATCCGCTGGGCCTACGACTTTTTGGTGGGCGAGATGGGCCTGCCGGCCGAGAAGCTCTACGCCACGGTCTTCGGCGGCGACGAGCAGCTCGGCGTGCCGGCCGACGAGGAGGCCGAGGCGCTCTGGCCCGCCGAGTCGGGGATCCCCACCGCCCGCGTGCTGCGCTTCGGGCGCAAGGACAACTTCTGGGAGATGGCGGCCACCGGTCCCTGTGGGCCCTGCTCCGAGATCCACCTCGACCTCGGGCCTCAGGCCTGCGACCGCCAGGGCGTCGAGGGGCACAGCTGCGCCGTCAACGGCGACTGCGCGCGCTACATCGAGATCTGGAACCTGGTCTTCATCCAGTACAACCACCTGGAGGACGGCTCGCTCAAGCTGCTGCCGGCCAAGCACGTGGACACCGGCATGGGCTTCGAGCGGCTCACCGCGGTCTGCCAGGGCAAGCGCTCGAACTACGACACCGACCTCTTCACCCCGCTGATCGGGCGGATCAGCGAGCTGACCGGCGCGGCCTACGGCGCCGGCCAGCGCAGCGACGTCGCGCTGCGCGTGATCGCCGACCACGTGCGCGCGCTGTCCCTGGCCATCGCCGACAACGTGGTGCCGAGCAACAAGGACCGGGGCTACGTCCTGCGCCGCCTGCTGCGCCGGGCCTCGCGCTACGGCTACCAGGTGCTGGAGATGAACCGGCCCTTCATCCACCAGGTGGTCCCCGCGGTGGCCGGGGTCTACGCGGGGGTCTTCCCCGAGGTGGGCGAGCGGGTCGATCACATCCAGCGCGTGCTGGAGAGCGAGGAGCGCGCGTTCCTGCGCACCCTGGAGCGCGGAGTCGTGCTGTTCACCGGCCTGGCTGACGAGGTGGAGGCCGCCGGGGCGAAGCAGCTCGACGGCGTCCGGGCCTACGACCTGTACCAGACCTACGGCTTCCCCCGCGACCTGATCGACCTGATGGCCGGCGAGCGCGGGCTCGCCGTGGACCGGGCGGGCTGGGAGCGCGCCGAGCAGCAGCACCGCGAGGCCTCCCGGGGCGAGGAGCGCCAGCAGCTCGACCCGATCGAGCTCGAGGGGCTGCCGCCGACGGAGTTTGTCGGCTACTGGGAGCGCGACCCCGCCTCGCGCGAGACGGAGGCGACGGCGCGGCTGCTCAAGCTGGTGGACAACCAGTACGTGATCCTCGACCGCTCGCCGTTCTACGCCGAGGCGGGCGGGCAGGTCGGCGACCGCGGCCTGCTCGAGGCCGAGGGCTTCCGCTTCGCGGTGCACGACACCTTCCGCCTCGGGGCGATCACCGTGCACCAGGGCGACCTGGAGCAGGCCGACCTGGCCCGCCTGCCCGAGACGGTGAGCGCCCGCGTCGACGCCCAGCGCCGCCGGCGGATCATGGCGAACCACACGGCGACGCACCTTCTGCACTGGGCGTTGAAGCAGGTCGTCTCGCGCGAGGCGAACCAGAAGGGCTCGCTCGTCCACCCGGACTACCTGCGCTTCGACTTCACCCACGACAGCGCCCTGAGCGCCGAGCAGCTCGAGGAGATCGAGCGGCTCGTCAACCGCCGCATCGCCGAGAACGCGCCGGTGCAGATCGGCGAGACCAGCCACGACGAGGCCATCGCCCGCGGGGTCACCGCGCTCTTCGGCGAGAAGTACGGCGAGACGGTGCGCGTCGTCGAGGTCGGCGACTTCTCGGCCGAGCTCTGCGGCGGCACGCACTGCCGGGCCACCGGCGAGATCGGGCTGTTCCAGATCACGAGCGAGAAGGCCTCGAGCGCCGGCGTGCGGCGCATCGTCGCCGAGACGCGGGAGATCGCGGTGGAGCACCTGCTCGAGCTGCGCCGGGCGGCCCAGGCCGCGGCGCGACGGCTCGGGGTGGCCACGGACCAGCTGGAGGCGCGGGTCGAGAAGCTGCTCGAGGAGAACCGCGAGCTGCGCAAGGGGGGCGGCGGGCAGAAGAAGGCCGACATCGCCGGCCTGCGCCGCCAGCTCCTCGATGGCGCGGCGCGCGCCGGCAAGGTGCACCTGATCTTCGACGCGGTGCCGGAGCTGCCGGCGAAGCAGCTCGGCGAGCTCGCCGACGCTCTGCGCAGCGGCCAGGAGCAGGTCGTCGGCGTGCTGGCCAGCGCCGGCGAGACGCCGGCGCTCGTCGCCTTCGCCTCCAGGGAGCTCGCCGAGAGCGGGCGGGCGAGCGCGGTGGAGCTGGTGCGCCGGCTGGGCAAGGGCGGCGGCCGGGCCGACTTCGCCAAGGGCGCGGTCAAGGAGGCCGGGGACGTCGCCGGCGCCCTGGCCCGGCTGCGCGACGAGACCGCGGCCGCGCTGGGCTAGCCCCGCTCCCCGTGTGCGGACTGTTGTGTGCACACCGGGCCCGTGGTCACCTGCATCCCGGGTACCACGGGCCGGCGTCCGCCAGTGGAGCCGGGCGGTTACGACCGGTCCCCGCTGGCGCGAGAATTGCCTTGTTCAGGCGCAACATGACCAAAGACAAGAAGCTTTACCCGCTCCTCTGCGGGCTGCTCCTCGTTGGCTGTGACGCGGGTCAGGTCAAGACGTCGGACGGATCGCCCGTCGACGCAGGGATCTCCGAGGCCGGGTGCGTGACCAGCAGCTGCATCACGCCGCCCCCGGCGAGCTGCGTCGACGCTGTCTCGATCAGGATCTACAAGGAGAGCGGCTCCTGTGACCCGCAGACCCAGACCTGCGTCTACGAGTCCACCGAGCAGGTCTGCCCCGGCGGCTGCAAGGACGGCACGTGCCTGAACGACCCCTGCGTCGGTGTGACCTGCAGCACGCCCCCGCCCCCGGCCTGCGCCAACCCGCTGACGCTCGAGACTTACAGCGCCACGGGGCTTTGCAAGGACGGCGCCTGCGAGTATGCCCACACCGAGCAGAGCTGCCCCAACGGCTGCAAGGACGGCGCGTGCCTCGCCGACCCCTGCGCGGGGATCACCTGCGCGACCCCGGACCCGCCAAAGTGTCTGAGCGCCACCACGCTCAGGACCTTCTCCGGTCCGGGGACCTGCAAGGACAAGCAGTGCAGCTACCCCTACAAGGACGAGACCTGTCCGCACGGCTGTGACAACGGCGCGTGCACGTCGACCCCGGGCCTCGTCCCCCTCGCGCCGTTTCGCTTCCTGGACACGCGGGGCGGCGCGGTCCCCGCCTCCGGCTCGACGAAGTGCGTGGCCATCGCCGGCAAGGCCGGCATCCCGACGACGGCCAAGGCGGTGGCGCTCAACCTGGTGGCCGTCAACCCGAGCGGCAACGGATACCTGACCGCCTACCCCAAGGGCGTCGCCCAGCCCAACGTGTCCACGCTGAACTACGCGAACGGCGACACCATCGCCAACGGGGCGATCGTCAAGCTGGGGACTGGCGGGGCGATCTGCGTCTACGTCCACACCGCCGCGCACATCATCGTCGACGTCTCGGGCTACTTCCCCGCCGGCTCGAGCTACTTCCCGCTGACGCCCTTCCGCAAGCTGGACACGCGGAGCGGCGCCCAGCCCGCCTCCGGCTCGACGAAGTGCATCCAGCTGGCGGGTCAGAACGGCATTCCTGGCACGGCCAAGGCCGTGGCGCTGAACCTGGTCGCCATCACCCCGAGCGGCGCCGGGTACCTCGTCGCGTTCCCCAAGGGCTCGCCCCAGCCGGCCACGTCCAACCTGAACTACGCCGCGGGCCAGACCATCGCCAACGGGGCCATCGTCGAGGTGGGCGGCGGCGGAGCGATCTGCGTCTACGTCCACACCGCCGCGCACCTGATCGTCGACGTCTCGGGCTACTTCGGCACGGACGCGAGCTACACGCCGCTGACGCCCCTGCGCAAGGTGGACACCCGCAGCGGCGCGATGCCGGCGAGCGGCTCGACCAAGTGCTACCAGATCGCCGGCGTGAGCGGGATCCCGGCCGCGGCCCGGGCCGTGGCGGTGAACATCACCGCCGCCTCGCCGAGCGGCGCCGGCCACCTGCTCGTCTACCCGAACGGGCAAACGAAGCCAAACACCTCGACGCTGAACTACCCTGGCGGCCAGTCGCGGGCGAACAACGCGCTGGTGCAGCCGGGCACGGGCGGCAAGATCTGCGTCTACACCCTCACGGCCGCGCATCACATCATCGACCTGGTCGGCTACTGGCCGGCGCTGACCACGGGCGACCCCTGCGCGGGCGTGACCTGCACCAGCCCGCCGCCCAAGACCTGCGTCGGCGGGACCTCGCTCGTCTCCTACACCAGCCCCGGCACCTGCGTCGGCGGGACCTGCACCTACCCGGTGAGCACCACGGCCTGCCCGGCCTGGTGCAGCGGCTCGGCCTGCCAGCCGGTCTTCGGCTGGGACTACAACCTGAATCACCGCTGCGTGACCAGCCCCCGGCCGACCAACCCGAACTTCTTCTCGGACAAGACCGACTGCCCGGTGGCGGGCAAGCACTGGATGGTGACCGTGAACGCCGAGCGGTCGCTGGGGGTGCAGTGCATGGGCGTCCAGGACCAGGCGCTGCCGATCAACGCCGGCGGCCCGCTGACCTTCGCCTGGCAGCCGCACACGGACGAGCTCGGCCGCGCGAACTGGATCGCCAACATCAAGACCGATCTGGTCAGCCAGGCCCACCCCTGCGGCGCGGACGTCTACACGTTCTACGGCTTCTCGGACTTCGTCTACTTCGGCGGCGGTCCGTTCCCCACGCCGGACAAGGTGTTCCACCGGGTCAACGTGAAGTACGACGACTGGACGCCCAACGGCGCCTCGCGCGCCATCGCCTTCTTCGCCGGCGAGTGGAACAGCAAGGGCGTCTGGCTCGAGATCGACCTCTCCAGCGCCAACTGGGGCGACGCCTACCCGTCCGTCTCCGACATCGTCCAGGTCTACAAGAGCTCGAGCTTCCTCTGGGTCGAGATGTACGGCCCGGCGATGGGCTACAGCGTGCCGAAGAAGGCGTTCACCAAGCTCGTCATCAACTGGCCCGGCATCATCAAGAACCTGATCTCCCGCGGCTACCTGGAGGCGCCGGTGGGCGGCCTCTCCGCGGCGAAGACTGTCGGCCTCGGCCTGGCCACCGAGGCGCGGAACATCGGCAAGACCGGCGTGTCCGCCGAGATGTGGATCACCGACTTCCGCGTGATGGACCAGTAGGGCGCGGCCTACTTGGCGCCGCAGCCCACGTTGCCGGCCGTGCAGAGCTTGCCGCCGAGCCCGTCCTCCTCGCAGGAGGGCAGGTCGGTGAGGTCGGCGCAGTCGGCGTCGGCGGTGCAATCGCGGGAGCAAGCGGCGTAGGTACCTCCGGGCGCCGCGCAGGTCTTGCAGACCAGCTCTCCGGCGCAGGGCGCGCCGCAGGCCGCGACGTAGGTCGTGCACACTCCGACCACGCAGTCCACGGCGATGGTCCCCGTGCCCCAGGGCGCCTGGGAGCCGTCCTCTGTGCCGGTCGGCCCGGTGGGGCAGCCGCAGCCGGGGTAGGTCGCGGCGCAGGTCTTCTCCTCGGCCTCGAACTCGGCCTTGTCGGCGGCGTTGAGGCCGATCGCCTTGCCCGTGCCGCAGCAGTCCACGGTGTGCGTTACCACGACGCAGTCGCTCTTCGCGGCGCACGCCTTGCTGAACGCGGGCATGGTGTAGCCCTGGCAGGTGAGCGGCCCCGTGCTCGCCCCGAGGTCCCCGGCCGGGGCGCCGTCCTCGCCGGTGGTGGTGTCACCGTTGCAGGCCGCCAGTAGCGTCAGAGAGAGGATCGCCGTGCGCATGGGACATAGGATACCGGGAGTGGGCACCGGCGCCAAATGTGGCCGGCGGGTACCAACAAGAGGACCATTCAGGGGAGCGGGACCGGCTCCAGGGCGATGGCGGCCGGATCCCGCCGCACCAGGAAGCGGGTGAGGAAGGACTGACCGATGATGCCGTCGGCGTCGCCCGGCAGCTTGTCCCCGACCACCACCGGGACGTCGATCGCCGTGGCGTCGCCGCCCTCGTCGCGCAGGGCGAGGCGCGCCACGCGGGTCAGGCGCGTGGGGAAGAAGCCGTCGGCGGTGCGGACCAGCAGCTCCGGAGCGGTCCTGGTCTCGAGCTTGAGCTCGGCGGCCACCCCGGCGGAGAGCATGACGTAGAGCGCGTCGGGGTCCAGCGACAGCTCGCGGGGCTCGGCGTTGTTGATCACCGCCTGGACCCGGGGGCCGCTCTCTCCCCCGGGCAGCGGGACCACGACGGCGCCGGACCCGGCGAGCCGGCGGCAGGCGGGCATGGCCCACAGCCGGACCAGGCGCGGCGCGAGCCGGGCGCGCTCGCCGGGGTGGTGGTGGGCGTAGTTGCCGATCCAGAACAGGCCCTCGCAGGGGCGACCCACCCGCTCGAGCAGGTTGGCCAGGTTGAAGGGGATGTTGCGCAGGAACGGCTCGAGGGCCACGGCCTGGCGGTAGTCGACGATGGCCGGCTCGAGCTCCCCGGCCTGCTCGTGGGCCTCTCCTCGCCACCAGCGGTAGTCGCGGTCCCTGGGCACCGCCTCGATCAGCCGCGTCGCCTCGGCCACGGCGCCCTTCCAGTCCCCCATCCGCTTGTGCGCGGTGAAGGTCGCCCAGCGCAGGCGCCGGTGCTCGCCGCAGCGCTTGAAGAAGGCCTCCGCCCGCTCGATGGCCTTGGCGTGCGCCCCGGCCCCGTTGAGCAGCTCGACCAGCTCGATGATCTTCTGCTTGTCGCAGGGCGCCTTCTCCAGCGCGGCCTCGGCGGTGTAGATCTTCCTGGAGTCGGGGCCGTAGTCCGTCGGCCGCAGCCACTGGAAGCCGAGCAGCACCGCGGCCACACCGGCGGCGATGACGAGGAGCCAGATCACCGGCTTCAGCACGCGGAGCGGGCTGCGCTGGGCGGAGAGGAACTGCTCGACCTCCTCGACGCGCTCGACGGCGAAGCTCTGCCCCGGCGCCGCCGCCTGCAGGGCGTGCAGCGCCTGCTGGATGTGCCTGAAGCGGATGGCGTTGATGCTGTAGGTCGTGCGTTGCTCGACGCCCCCGAGGCCGATGCGCAGCTCGTCGTGCTGCTTGTAGCCCTGGTAGGCGTCGCGCACCTGGGCGCGGACCTCGGAAAACGCGCGGATGTCCAGCCCCGCCTCCCCCATCAGGCCCGCGGCGCGGTCGAGCTGCTCCCAGATCCCCTGGTAGCTCTGGTCGAGCGAGAGCAGCCGCTCGTCCAGCGACACCGCCGTGTCCGTGGCCAGCGCCGCGGCGTCGCGGCGGTAGCGCTCGAAGAGCAGCACCGCCACCTTGAGCGCCTCCACCGCCTCGGTCGTCTTCGCGTCCCTCTCGCTCATCTCGCTCCCCTCATCGGTTCAGTCGGTGTCCACCAGGGCGCGCAGCTCGCCGCAGCCCCGGCAGCGCGCGACGACGGTGCCCTCGTCGAAGAATCCCCAGTCCTCCCAGCGCTCGCAGCGCGCGACGTGGTACACGCGCTCTCCACAGTCGCAGACCGGGTGCTCCACGTCGGAGACCGGCTGGCGGGTCAGGGCGGTGACGCCCATGGCTGCGTGGCGCGAGCCGCAGTCGGCGCATGTGACCCAGAGCACCCCGCGGAAGTTGCCCGGCCTGTCGCCGGGGTGGCGCTCGATGGCGACCTCCAGGGCGATCCCCGTGCACCCGTCGCACTGGATCACGTCGAAGCGGTGGATGCAGTCCGGGTAGCGGGCGGCGTTGAGCCGCTCCTCGGCGAAGCGGCGCAGCTCGCTCTCGACGCGGCGGCGCTCGAAGGGCGTCACCAGTCGTCGCCCGGGGCCGCGCTGTAGACGTGGGCCGTGCCGTCGAGCTTGCCGCCGGCGGTCTGCTCCGGCACCTGCTCCATGGGGGCGGGGCCCTGCTGCTTGCCGCTGACTCCGACGTACCACACGGGGCTCTCGCTCATGCTGCACCTCGCTGGCACATCCTACGTCGCGTCCGGTGGGTTTGTGAAGGAGGCCAGGCCTCAGACGAGCCCCGAGACCTTCTCGAGCAGCTCGTCGCTCTCGAAGGGCTTCTCGATCACGTCGGTGGCCTGGACCTCGGCGGCCCGGACCGGGTCGTACTCCACCGCGGGGCCGAAGAGCAGGACCACCGGCACGCTGGACAGCTGCGGGTCGGCGCGGATCTCGCCGCAGATGGCGTAGCCGTCCTTGTCGTCCAGCGAGAGGTCGGCGATCACCAGGTCCGGTCCGAGGGCCCGGGCCGTGGCCAGGGCGTCGTTGCCGTTGTCGATGGCGGTGATCGTGAAGGGCTCGCCGGCGAAGATGAGCTGGAACGCCCGGCGCATGGTCGCGCTGTCCTCGACGAGGAGGATCTTTTTCACGGGCCCACGCGCGGCGAGCTCGTCCACGTCCGCGACCGGCGTTTTCTCCTCGACCGAGTACAGGGGGGCCAGCTCCTCCGACGGCCGCCGGGCCCGGGCCTGGACCTGGGCGATCCGCCGCGCCTCGGCGATGGCCTGCTCCTCGGCCTCCTGCAGGACCTGGCGCTCCCGGTTGGGCGCCGGCGCCGATCCGGGCTGCATGGCCTGCTGCAGCACGCGGCGCCGCGCCTCGGCCTGGGCGCGCTGCTGTTCCGCCTGGCGGGCGCGTTGCTCGGCCTCGGCTCGCGCGCGCTGCTCGGCCTCCTGCCGGGCGCGCTGCTGTTCCGCCTGGTGGGCGCGTTGCTCGGCCTCGGCTCGCGCGCGCTGCTCGGCCTCCTGCCGGGCGCGCTGCTCGGCCTCCTCCCGCGCGCGGCGCTTGGCCTCGCGCTTGGCCTTGCGCTCGGCCTCCTCCCGCGCGTGATCCTCGGCGGCTTGCTGGGCGAGCTGTGCGGCCTGCTCGCGGATGAGGCGCTCGTTCTCCTCCCACTGGCGCTGTTGCTCGGCCTCCTCGCGGGCGCGTTGCTCGGCCTCTTCCCGGGCGTGCGCCTTGCGCGCGGCCTCCTCGCGGGCCATCCGCTCCGCCTCGGCGAGGGCGCGGCGCTCGATCTCCTCGAGCATCGCCTTCTCGGCGTCCTGGGACGCCCCGGCCTCGGGCGAGCAGGTGGGGACCATCGCGATCTCCGTCGCCTCCTCCTCCTGCTCGTCGGACCAGTCGTCGGCGACCGCGGGCTGCGGGGCCAGCTCGGTGGGCCAGTCCTCCGGGGCCGGTTCCTCCGCCGGCGGCGGTTCGGGGACCGCCGGTGGCGGGGCAGGCTCCGTTGCCGGTGGCGGCGGGGCGAGCTGCTCCGGGACAACAGCCGGCGGCGCGGGGGTGACCTGGGGCGGCGCGGGGGCGACCTGGGCCGGCGGTTCGGGGGCGACCTGGGGCGGCGCGGGGGCGACCTGGGGCGGCGCGGGGGCGACGGCCGGAGCCGGGGGCGCGACGTGAGCGGGCGGTGCAGCCTGTGGTGGAGGCGCCTCCCACGAGCTCGCCGGTGCCGAGGGCGCGGTCCACCCCTGGGGAGCGGCCGGGGGTGGGGGAGCCTGGGGCGGGGGCGCAACCTGGGCCAGCGGGCTCAGCCCGGGCTGGGGAGTCGGCGGCACCGGGAATGGCTGTGGCGCGGGGGGCAGCTTCGGCGCCTGCCCCTCCTGAGATGCGAGCCAGGCCTCGTGCTCGGCCTCGATGGCCCTGAGCCGGGCGCGCCGCTTGGAGCGCGCCACCAGGGCGACCGCGATCAGCACGATCAGCACCAGCGCGATTCCCCCGCCGATGGGCAGGGCGACCTGCAAGTCGAGCGAGTAACTCTGGAGAAGCACGGGAAAAGGCATCGTCGCGGCTACCCCCGTCCACCAACGGCCTTACCACAACCTGCGCTTTGATGTCACGTCTCGAGGGGAGGCCGGGTCAGGCCCGCGGCAGGAGCCGGAACCAGGCCACCACCGGCAGGTGGTCCGAGCGCCCCAGGGGGAGGACCCGGGCGTCCAGGCACTCGAGCTTCGCAGCGTCGTATACAATGTGGTCCAGCTGCATGCGGAGCGTGAGCGGGCCCACCCTCCAGCGCCAGGTCGGCGTGGAGCTGATCGTGTCCCGGAGCCGCCGCTGCTTCAGCAACCCCAGCCCACCGCCCCGCTCCTCGTTGAAGTCACCCAGGGCGATGGTCGGCAGGTCAGACCGGAAGAGCCCGAGGTGTCCCCGCATCTCGGCCGCCCGCTCCCTGGGAGTGGAGAAGTAGCCCGAGACGTAGCTCCCGGAGCGAGACACCGGCGGCTTGAGGTGCAGGTTCACCAGCTGGACCGCGCCGGCGGGGGCGCGGACGACGGCGCGGAAGGCGGGGAAGAAGCCGATGGCCGAGGGCGATACCCCGAGCGGGCTCTCCACCGGGAAACGCGAGAGGATGCCCATCCCTCCGGCCGGCCACTCCGAGGAGTGGAGGAAGCGGATGTGGGGGTAGCGTCGGCCCAGCGCCCGCCGGATCGCTGCCTCCCAGGCCGGGGTGGTCTCCTGGAGCAGGACCACGTCGGCGCGGGTGGCCCGGATCGCCGCGAGGGTCGCCGGGTCGCCGGCGAGGCCGAAGTTCACGTTGTAGGTCGCCACGACCAGGTCCGCGTCGGCGGGCGGGGCCGCGGGCGGCGGGCTGCCGGCGCAGCCGGTCAGGAGCAGCGCGATCAGCGCGATGCGGCTCATTCCCTGAGTACGGCGCGGGAGCGGCGATTCTCCCCGGTCACTCCGCGGCGAGCAGGCGCTCGAAGCTCCGGCTGAAGTTGAAGTAGGAGGCGAGGATGCGCATCAGCGCCATCAGCGGCGCGGCGAGGAACATACCGGGGATGCCCCAGAGGAAGCCCCAGAAGATCAACCCGAGCAAGATCGCCACCGGCTTGACCGCCAGCTTGCTGCCCATCAGCTTGGGCTCGAGCACCTGCCCGAGGAGCACCTGGGCCACGATGAAGATCACGGCGAAGAGCGCCACCGTCGTCCAGGACTCGAGCTGGATCATCGAGAGCAGGATCGGCGGGATGCTGGCGATGATCGAGCCCACCGAGGGGATGAAGTTGAGCAGGAAGCCGAGGATCGCCCAGAACAGGGCGAAGTCGATGCCGAAGATCGAGCAGAGCCCGAAGACCACCAGTCCGGTGAGCACGCTGATCAGCGTCTTGATGCTGATGTAGCCGCTGATCTTGTCGTTCATCTCCTGCAGGATGCCGCGGAAGGACGCGCCGGAGAAGACGAGGAAGCCGGTGAAGATCACGACCAGCACGAAGTTGCCGACGAGGTTGACCAGGGAGCCGAGGAAGCCCTTCACCGTGTCGGCGATGGGCAGGCGCCCGAGCTGTTTTGTGACGCCGCCCTTGCCGAGGTGCGTCAGCGCGCGCTGGGCCAGCGGCGACTGCTCCAGCGCGTCCTTGATCCGCTGCTCGTAGTGGGGGACCCGGGCGGCGATCTCCTTGCCGGAGACTGCCGCGGCCATCACCAGCCCGAACATCACGCCGAGGATCAGCACCATGGCGACGATCTTGTTGACCCAGCGCAGCCGGCGCA
>Ga0316576_10000104_pt1 | contig 31158 bp, 20 predicted proteins | sample S0NA_FD_203075 | JGI IMG/M metagenome (GOLD analysis project Ga0316576, IMG submission 203075) | Rhizosphere microbial communities from salt marsh grasses in Alabama, United States - S0-2_050615r3r5 | ecosystem: Host-associated > Plants > Roots > Rhizosphere | place: USA: Alabama | collected...
GCGAGCAGGGGGTAGCGCGTGAAGCTCTCCAGCAGGCGGGCGTAGGCCCGGCCCTTGGGGTGCTCCTCGAGGATGCGCTTCGGCGTGATGCTCGCCCCGGGGTCATCCGGGTCGTAGCCCAGCGGCGTGAAGCGCAGCTCCTCCGGGCCCACCGCGCGGTAGGACAGCTCGGGCTCGCGGACGCGGCTCAGGTCGTAGACCCCGATGGAGGCGTGCTTGCGGTCGCGGCCCAGGGCCCAGTGCAGGTTCTCCTGCAGCTTCATCACCACCTTGATCAGATCGTCGTCGAGGGTCACGCCGCGGACCACGGCGCAGGCGATGGCCGGCCGGTTGCAGGCCACGGTGGCCACCGACGGGTCGACGGTCACGCGGCAGACCGGCGGCTCGAGCCGGTAGCGCGCGGGCTCGTCGCTCTCGCCGAGGTAGTTGCGCAACACCCGGGCCAGCCCGCCCGGGTCGAACATGTCCGGCCGCACGGCGAGGAGCTCCATGCGGATCACGTCCTGCGTGCCGAGCGCGGCCAGCCGGTCCGGCGCCTCCTTGAAGTCGAGGCCGCAGCGGTCGCAGAGCACCGGGGGGTTCTCGGTCTCCGTGATCTCGGTCATGTTGTCGCAGCGCAGGCAGCGGAAGCGCCGCACGGTGGCGTAGCCCTCGACGTCGCAGCCCAGGTGCTGCAGGTGCTCGACCAGCTCGTCGCGCTCGAGCCGGGTGGCGATGCGGGCGAGCAGCATGTTGACGGGGATACCGATCACCGGCATAGCGCGACCTCCTTGAGCCAGCTCAGCCTCGAGCGGTAGAGCTCGCCGATGCTGCCCACCTGGTAGCGGAACATGGCCAGGCGCTCGAGGCCCAGACCCCAGGCGAGCACCGGGACCCGGCAGCCCAGGGGCATGGTCACCTCGGGGCGGAACATGCCCGCGCCGCCCATCTCGACCCAGTCCCGCTTGGCCTCGGCCCAGACGAAGACCTCGACGCTGGGCTCGGTGTAGGGGAAGAAGGCCGGCCGGAACTGGAAGCGGGAGAAACCCATCTTGCCGTAGAACGCGCTCAGCGTCCCGAGCAGGCTGGCGAAGCTCGCGTGCTCGTCGATGATGATCCCGTCGACCTGGTGAAAGACCGGCAGGTGCTTGTAGTCCACCGTCTCGCGCCGGAAGACCGGGCCGACGCAGAACACCTTGCGCGGCGGGCGCGGGTCCGCGGCGAGCGCGCGGATCGTGCTCGCCGTGGTGTGCGTGCGCAGCACCGGCCGGTGGGCCAGGTCCTGGCTCCAGCGGTAGCGCCAGCCCACCGACCCGGTGTCCCCGCCGTCCTCGTGGGTCCGCCGCACGCGCTCGACGAGCTCCTCGCCGGGCAGGCGGCTGCGCCGGGGCCGGCCGATGTAGAACGTGTCCTGCATGTCCCGCGCCGGGTGGTCCTGGGGCTGGAACAGGGCGTCGAAGTCCCAGAAGCTCGACTCGACGTAGGGGCTGACGATCTCGGAGAAGCCCATCTCGAGGAACACGCGCCGGGTCTGCTGGAACACGGTGACCAGCGGGTGCTCCTTGCCCGGGTGCACCGGCTCCGACGGCAGGCTGACGTCGTAGGGCCGGAGCTCGACGTTGCGCCACTCCCCCGAGGCGAGCAGCTCCGCGGTGAGCTGGTTCACCTCGCGGCGGGGCTCGATGCCCGCCTCGACCAGCGCGCGCCCCGCGTCTGTCAGCCGGACCAGCCGACGCCGGCGCTCGCGGCGCTCGACCACGCCGGTGCGCCCCTCCAGCAGGGCCAGGGCAGCCGACACGTCGACGCCCTTGGCGCGCAGCTCCTCCTCGGTCGCCGGCCCGCGGCCGAGCTTCACGATCAGGCGCTCGTCGGGCCCCGGTTGACCGAGGAGCGCGGTGCGCCCCTCCTCGAGCAGCGCCAGGGCCTTGCCCTGCTTGTCGGCCCAGCCCTTGTTCTTGAGCCAGCGCAGCGACTGGCCCACCTCCTTCTGCTCCAGTCCGGTGAGCCCGGGCAGCTCGGACATCTCCGCCGAGCCGCCGGCCCGCTCCAGGGCCTCGACGATCTGCCGCTCCGGCAGCGGGCGCCCGACGAGGGGCTGCCCCTTGGCGCCCAGACGGAGCTCTACCAGGGGCTGCTCGGCGAGCTCGATCTGGCCCATCTCGGCCCGGGCGAGGCAGACCGCGGTGACCTTGGACTGGTCCTGGTCGAGCTCGGCGGCGAGGGTCAGCACCTCCACGGGTCGCTGCCGCTCGGCCAGCGCGGTGAGCACCAGGTAGTCAATCTCGGGAAGGACGGTGGTCTCCGGCATGCTACATCTCCTCGAGCAACTCGATCCCCAGCAGGCCCAGCCCCCGGCCGAGGACGAGGCCGATGGCGGTGACCAGCATCAGCCGCGCACGTCTGAGCTCCTCGTCCTCGCAGGTCACGATGGGGTGGTTGGCCTTGTCGGTGAAGATGAAGGCGAAGCTCTTGCAGAGGTCGAACAGGTACTCGGCCAGGCGCGAGGGGTCGAGGCTCCCCGCCGCCCGGCCGACGACGTCGGGGAAGGCGGCGAGCTGGCGCACCAGCTCGAGCTCGCGCTCGGTGCCCAGGCGGCCGAGGACCGAGACGTCCATTTCTTGGGCTCCCCCCGCGCGGCGCAAAAGCGAGCGGGTGCGGGCGTAGTTGAACAGGCAGTAGGGCCCGGTCTGGCCCAGGAAGTCGATGCTCGCCTTCGGGTCGTACTCGAAGGACTTGCGCGGCGTGAACTTGAGCAGGAAGTACTTGAGCGCGGCCATGCCGATGCGCTCGGCGCGGTGCTCTAGCTCGGCGGGGTCCAGGTCCTCGGTGTGCGCCTTGCCCTCCTCGGCCCGGGTCCGGGTCTCCTCCCGGGCCAGGCGGTGCATCTCGTCCATCAGGTCGTCGGCGTCGACCACCGTGCCCTCGCGGCTCTTCATCTTCCCCTCGGGCAGGCGGATCATGCCGTAGGCCAGGTGGTGGCAGGCCTCGGAGAGCCCGGGCCGCAGCAGGCCGAGGACGCGGAACAGCACGTCGAAGTGGTAGATCTGCTCGTCGCCCACCACGTAGATCAGGCGCTCGATGTCAAAGCGCTCGAAGCGCTCGGCCGCGGTGCCCAGGTCCTGGGTCATGTAGACGCTCGTCCCGTCCGAGCGCAGCAGCACCTTCTGCCCCTTGAGCCCGACCTGCTCCAGGTCGCAGACCACCGCGCCGTCCTCGAGCCGCCGCAGCGCGCCGCGCTCGAGCCCCTCCTCGACGAGCCGCTTGCCCAGCTTGTAGGTCTCGCTCTCGTACTGCACGTGGTCGAAGCCCACGCCCATCCGCGCGTAGCTCTCGTCGAAACCGGCGAGGACCCAGTCGTTCATCCGGCGCCAGAGCTCGCGGACCTCCGGGTCCTCCTCCTCCCAGCGGCGCAGCATCTCGCGCACCGCTCCGCCGAGCTCGGACTCGTTGTTGAAGTAGTCGTCCCGGTAGCCCTTGAAGAAGACCGGCCCGGGCTCGGGGGCCCGGGGGTCCTTGTCCCGCGCCTTCTGCGCCGCCAGCCCGGGCTTGCTCTCGAGCCAGGCCGCCAGTCGCTCGCGCGCCGCGGGGGATGTCTGCCAGGCCGCGTACTCCTCGGAGAGCTTCCTGTCGAAGAGCACGTAGAGCTCACCGACAAGGTGGTCGCCCTTGACCCCGCGCGAGGCGGGGTCGGCGCCCTCGCCCCAGCGCTGGTAGGCCAGCATCGACTTGCAGATGTGCACGCCGCGGTCGTTGACCAGGTTGATCCGCGTGACGCGGTGGCCGTGGAAGGCCAGGATGCGCGAGATCGAGGCGCCGAGCAGGTTGTTGCGCAGGTGCCCGAGGTGCAGGGGCTTGTTCGTGTTCGGCGCCGAGTACTCGACCATCACGTGCTGCGCCGGCGCGGCCAGGCCGCCGCCGAAGCCGTCGCCCTCGCGCAGGATCTGCGAGAGCACGACGCGCACCAGCGCCCGGGGCGCGAGGCGGAAGTTGACATAGGCCTTGTCCGTGCTCACCGCGGCGACGAGGGCGTCGGGGGCGATCTGCGCCGCCACCTCCTGGGCGATGAGCGGCGGCGCCTTGCGCAGGACCTTGGCCAGGGCGAAGCAGGGGAAGCCAAGCTCCCCCATCGCCGGGTCCGGGGGGGGGGCGAGCTCGGGATCGAAGACGCCCGGCTCGATCCCCAGCGCAGCGAGGGCGGCGAGGGCCTTGTCGCGCAGGTGGGCGCGGATGCCGGGCACGGTGAGGCGGTCCAGATCAAGCTCGGTGCTGCTCGTCGTCGTCATGGCGCGGGCAGCGTAGTGCAGGCGGCCTGGGCAATCAAGCCGGGGCGCGGGCGCGCAGAATCTGCACGCCGAGCGGCGCAAGGCCTGCACCGGCTCGTCCGAAACCCCGCGACTCTCCTCGGGCTCGAGCGTGGCACGAAGCCTGCTTTCTCCCCGTCCGTAACCTCGACGCAAAGGAGCTCACATGACGACCGAAAAGAAATCCGAGAGGAAGACGAACCTGATCCTGATCATCGCGCTGTCCGCCGCCGCGCTGCTCATCGGCGCCGGGGTGGCCAGCGCCCGCGGCCACGGCATGGGCATGCGCGGCGGCGGCATGGGCATGCGCGGGGGTGGCCAGCGCCTGGAGATGCTCAAGGCCAGGCTCGGCCTGAGCGACGCCCAGCTCGAGCAGATCAAGGCGATCCACGCCGCGCAGCGCACCCAGGCCAAGCCCTACCTGGACCAGATCCTGCCCCTGCGCCAGCAGATGAAGGCGCTGCTCCAGGCCGAGGTCGTGGACCAGGGCCAGGTGATCGGGATCCACGGCAAGCTGCAGGCCCTGCAGCAGCAGCTCGCCGCGCAGCGCTTCCAGACCCGCCTCAAGGTGATGCAGGTCCTGACCAAGGAGCAGCGCGCCAAGATGATGGAGCGCTCCTTCAGGGGCAAGGGGAAGTGGGGCCACCGCGGCAAGGCCAACGGGGGCCAGGGCAAGGGGCGCGCGGGCCGTGGCTGGGGCCAGGGGCCCAACCAGGGCGGCTTCGGCGGCCCGGACACCGAGACCGACTAACCACCACACGTTGTCTTTGACAACGCCCACCGGGGCGGGCTGGCAGAAATCACACCGGATTTCGCTGGCCCGCCCCTTGCATTTCCGCCCCCCGATTGATGGAAAAGGAGACGTGAGATGCGAAGTATCGGAGGTGCGATCTGCGTGGTTCTGCTCTGGTCGGCGACGGCCCTGGCCCAGCCCATCGTGGACGGCGTGGTGGACGGGACCTACGGCGCCGCCATCGCCACGGACAAGGAGGGCGACGGCAACGGCCAGGCGGTGATGGACCTCAAGCAGCTCTTCATCTGGCACGACGCCACGCACCTCTACATCGCCCTGACCATCAAGGGCGACATCACCGACACGACGACCCCGAACAACTGGGGCAAGTACCTGATCTACATCGACACGACCAACGACAACCTGGGTGGGACGTCGGACCCCTGGACACGCAATGTGCTGGCCGAGGATCCCCACAAGCCCGAGCTGGTCATCGCCACCTGGGTCGACCAGGCGCCCTACAACAAGAGCCGGGTCGAGCTCTGGACCTGGCAGAACGGAACGAGCTGGGCCAAGGTCGGCGGCATGGTCGACGATGCGGCCCTCGCCGGACCGACCACGGCCACGCCCTACTCGGTGATCGAGATGAGCATCAAGATCGGCGCCCTGGGCACGGCGCAGAAGATCTGGGTCGAGGGATACTCCACCGGCGGCGGCTCCACCGACAACGCCCAGGACACGGTGAACAACCCGGCCGAGGACTTCAACGCCACCGACTGGACCACCCAGTCGCTGATCAAGGTCTCCACCCCCTACACCCTGATCGCGCCCACCCCGGATGCCGGCACGCCGGACAGCACGGTCGATAGCGGACCGGCCCCCGACACGACCGTGGACAGCGGACCAGCCCCCGACACCACGGTGGACACCGGCCCGGCCCCCGACACCACGGTGGACAGCGGCCCGGCCCCCGACACCACGGCGGATAGCGGGTTGACCCCGGACACCACGGCAAACGTGGACAGCGGCCCGGCCCCCGACACCACGGTGGATAGCACGGTGGATAGCGGCCCGACCCCCGACACCACGGCAAACGTGGACAGCGCGGCCCCCGCGGACTCCGCGCCGCCGGTGGACTCCACGCCCGCCGATGTCGTGGGGCTCGACCCGCACGCGGACGAGATGGGCGTGCTGGACGGGCCGGTCCAGGTCGACACCGGCGGCGGCACCCTGGACGGAACGCCGCCCCAGGGGGACAGCGGGACCAAGCCCAAGCAGGACGAGGGCTGCTCCTGCGAGGTGGGACGCGCCCCGAACAACGGCCTCGCGCTGCTCCTGCTGCTCGGCGTCGCGCTGCTCGGCCTGCGTCGGCGCGACTCCTAGCCCTTCTCCCCTCCTCAGTCCACGGTGATCGACTTGCTCACGTTCTTGGGCACGTCGGGGTGCACGCCGTGGTCCTTGACGCCGATGCGGTCGAGGTAGGCCGCCTTGAGCAGGCTCATCTTCAGCGCCAGGCGCTGCAGCACGACCGTCGAGGAGAAGACGGTCATCAGCGTGTCGCCGGTGCGCGGCAGCGTGACGTAGACCGAGCGGTAAGCCGGGTTGTCCGTCGGCGCCTTGCTCGCCGCCCGCCTCAGCGCCGGGTGGGCCTCGGCGATGACCACCGTGCTCGCCCCGCGGATCTTGTGCGTGTTGATCTGCGAGACGGTGAGGTGCACGTCCTGCTCGTCGGGGCCGGTGACGTAGATCAGCGGGTAGTCGGCGTAGAGCTCGTCCACCAGCTCGGAGCGCTGCAGCACCTCGGCGAGCAGCGCGCGCTCGGCGGAGTTGAGGGCGAAGGGCGTCGGGGCGCGGGAGAAGACCGAGTCGGTGACCGCCTGGATCAGCCGCCCGACCGACGTCGGGCCCATGCCGCGCTCGTGGACCCGGCGGGCGAGCACCTGGAGCAGCTCGCCGATCTTCTTCAGCAGCGCGTCGACCTCGAGCGGGCCGAACAGGGTGTTGAAGCCGAGGATCGTGTTCGGTCCGTGCTTGAACTCCGAGCCCTCGAAGCCCTCGGTGTGGTTCAGCACCACCTCGCGGATCTTCAGCGCGCCCTCGCGGGCGACGGCCGTGAGCCGCGTGGCCAGGATGTGGATCGAGGGGGCGAGGAACAGCTGCTGCGCCGCCTGCTCCACCTCGGCGTCCGTGGAGTCGAAGGTCTCGCGGATCAGCCGGGGCAGGCTGGGCAGCTTCTCCAGCCGCTCGGCGATGTCCGGCGCCATCTCCGCCCGCTCCCCGTCGGAGACCCGGTCCAGCCGGCGCTGCCCCAGGCGCAGGGCCAGGCAGTAGAGCACCGCCATCTGGTTGATGAAGCTCTTGGTCGCCGGCACGGCGATCTCCGGGCCGCAGCGCAGCGGGATGACCAGGTCGCTCTTCTCCTGCGCCAGGGTCGAGCTGACGTTGTTGACCAGCGCCACGCGCCGGATGTCGCGGCCGCTGGCGATGGTGTGGTTCAGGATGTCGATCAGGTCCTTGGTCTCGCCGCTCTGGCTCACGGCGACGAACAGGTCGCCGTCGCGCAGCGAGCGGGCGTGCTGGCCGCGGTACTCGCCGGGGAGCAGCGGCAGCGCCTCGGTGCGGGCGATGGTGTTGAAGAAGAGCGCCGCGGCCTTGGCGGCGTGGAACGAGCTGCCGCAGCAGACGATGACGATCCGGCCCCCGCGGCGGCGGGTCTCCTCGCACCAGTCGACGAAGCGCTCCACCGCCTCGGACCACTCGGCGACCTCGAGGCGCTCGAGCAGCACGTCCATCAGGCGCACGGCGAGCAGGTCCTCGTCGCGCCCCGGCTCGCGCGCCATGGCCAGCAGGTCGGCGAGGAACCCGGCCTCGGAGGAGACCAGGCGGTCGGCGAGGAGCTCGGGCGGCGCGTCGACCCCGAGCGCCCTGACCTCCGGCGGGATCCGCCCGAGCAGGCGTCGCATCGCCGGCGAGTCGACGAGGGAGTGGAACCCGGCGCGGATCCGTGCGTCGTCGTACTGGTCGCGGAGCTCGTCCAGCGCGTCGGTGACGGCGGAGAGCTCCGGCTCCGGCGTGGCCTCGAGGTGGGGCCCGAGGACCTGCGAGGCCTCGCTGCCGCCCAGGAACAGCGTGATCACGTTGCGGCAGGTCTGCTCCTGGGCGCTGATCTCCTGGTCCATGAAGGTCTCGAACGGCGGGATCAGCGCGGTGTCCTTGGCGCGCAGCCGGCTGCGCACCGGCCCGCGCTCGAGGGCCTCGCCCGCCCCGACGACCGGCCGCCCCGGCGCCGCCCGGCGGGCGACGGCGTAGACCTGGTAGCCGCTCGCGTCGTGCTCGACCAGCTCCCCCTCGGCGAGCGGCACCACCACGCGGGTCAGCTTGAGCACGCTGGACAGATCCGAGGAGGCGATGGTGAAGCCGCCGCCGTGCTCGTCCTGCCCCAGGCCGAAGTACAGGCTCGAGCCCTGCTTCACCGACCAGACGCAGGGCAGCGCCGGGTCGACCAGCACCGCGGCGTAGGAGCCCTCGAGGCGCGCCGCGGCGCTGACCAGGGCATGCCTCATCGCCGCGCGGCGCGGGCCGGGCTCGGCCGCGCGCTCCGGCCCGAGGCGGGCGAGCTCGCGGGCGAAGTAGTGCTCCACGGTGTGCACCACCATCTCGCCGTCGTTGTCCGAGCGCACCGCGTGCCCCTCGGACACGAGCCACTCCTTGAGCTCGTCGCAGTTCGTGACGTTGCCGTTGTGCGCGCCGTAGATCCAGGCCTTGCAGCGCACCTCGTGCGGCTGGGAGTTGTCGTCGTTCACCGCGCCGAAGGTCGCCCAGCGCACCTGGCCGCAGAGCACGCTGCCGCGCATCTCGGTGATCCCCAGCTGGTTCACCATCACCGAGGGAGCGCCGACGCCCTTGACCAGCCGCACGCGCCCGCCGTCCTGGATCGCCGCGCCGGTGGAGTCGTAGCCGCGGTACTCCAGGGTCTTGAGCAGCTCGGCGGCGACCCGCCCCATGTCCCGTCGGCTGCGCTCGCAGATCAGTCCGATGACTCCGCACATGCCCGCCTTGGTAGCACGGGCCCGGGGGCCAGGGCCAGGCTGGCGCGGTGGGGGGGCGGGAGCCGGCCTCCCGGCGCTACTGCCCGATGGCGACGGCCTGGGCCTCGGCGTTGTGGGCCAGCCGCTGGATGATCGACCGCTCGTCGGGCCGGCTGGACTTGAGCACCAGGTTCACGTACCGCCGGCTCACGCCGTCCGTGTCCCAGGGGGTGACCGCCGTGGCCTGGATCAGGGCGCCGTACACCGCGTGGCCCTTCTTGTCGCGGGCGCCCGGGATGGTCTGCACCCTGGGGTCCGTGATCAGGCGGGCGCCGTACACGTTCAGCTTCCCCGAGGCGAGGGCGGCGATCTGACTCGAGGTCAGGCCGCTCCTCCCGAACAGCTTGTCCATCGCCTTCTGCACCACCCATCGGTTCGGGGTCTCGCCGCCGCACATCTTGCTCGCGACCTGGGTCACCGCCATGGTGTTGATGGGCCTCTTGAATCTCACGCCTGGCCGGTCCACCGGCCCCCGGCCGTCAAGCGACCGCACGTGCCGGGTGCCGACCCAGACAGGGCTCAGCTGCCGGGCGGAGGCGGGCCTGACCATCCCGTTGGCGATGGTCGGCGGACCATAGTTGACGCCGCCGTACGCCCGATCTCCCTTCTCGGCGAGGGCGCTGGAGCTGATGAGCAGACCCGCCAGCACAAGTGGTGTCCAGAGCGTTTCCTTTGTGTGTGTCATGTGCATCTCCTGTTCCAGCGCCCCTCTTTGCCAATATCGCGCCACAACGACGCGACGCCGCAACGGGCCGAATCCACCGATGTGTCGCACCAGCTGATGCGACGACCGGCAACTGGAGCGGGTACGTCTCCGCTCCGATTTCCGCCCCTTCTCGGCGTCCACGCGCCTCGTTCCCTGCTATGATGGATGGGTTGTCATGACCCCGCCCCGCTCCTCCCTGCTGCTCTGCCTCCTCGCCCTCTCCTGCGGCGAGGAGCCCAGCGCGCGCCCCTGCCAGAGCGACGCCGACTGCACGCTGCCCGACCTGTGCGGACAGGATGGCCTCTGCGCCGCGCCGACGCCGGGCAAGGACGGGGCGCCCTGCAGCCACCCGGATCACTGCGAGAGCGGCCTGTGCGTCGACGCCACCGGGCAGGGCGGGAGCTGCGTCACCGTCTGCGCCGCGCCCGCCGACTGCAGCCCGGGCGAGATCTGCGCCCCGCTGCTGGGTCAGAGCCTGCCCCTGCCCTCCTCGGGGGGCAAGCCCGCGCCCCAGGCGCGCCTGCTCTGCCAGGCCCCGGGCAAGGGCGGGACCTTCCTGGGCGAGAGCTGCGCCACGGACGCGGACTGCACGAGCGGCCTGTGCGAGACGGACCGCTGCACCCAGCCCTGCGAGACCGCCTGCCCCGGCGCGATGGTCTGCGAGCAGGGCACCCTGGCCGTGGGCGCGGCGAGCCTGAAGACCGGGCTCTGCCGGCGCCGGCTGCTGCGCACGCTGGAGGTGGGCGCCGCGGACGTGCCCCAGGGCGGCATGACCACGCCGCTGACCTTCGACATCGAGGCCGGCGTCGACGCGTTCCTGCTCTTCGCCGACGACGCCGAGAACACGCGCGTCGCGCTGACCCGCCTCGACGCCCCCGACGGCACCTCCTTCGTGAGCTACGCCGACCCGGCGAACGCCCAGATGTACGCCTTCGACTACCCGGGCACCGGCACGGTCCAGGTCCCCGGCACCGACGGCGCCAAGGGCGCGGTCCAGACCGGGACCTACAAGCTCTGGGTCCAGACCCACGACCCGCTGCCCGCGGCGCTGACCCCGGTGGCGGGCAAGGTCGAGCGGGTCGCCGTGCTGATCCGCAACTCGCGGCAGAAGGGCGGCCTCCTCGACCTCAACCTGCACTTCTCGCCGGGCACCGGCCTGAGCGCCGCCGCCGCGCCCACCGACCCCCTCGTCACCGGCGCCCTGGCCGAGCTCCGGGCGCTCTACCACCGGATGCTCGGCGTCGGGCTGGGGCAGGTGCGCTACTTCGATCTGCCGGCGACCTGGGACTCGGTCCCGGACTGGGCCGCGGTGGACAAGCTGCGTACGGCCCAGTCCCAGGCCGGGCCGAACGGGCTCTCGCTCAACGTCTTCTTCGTCAAGGACATCGGCCTGTCGTACCTCGGCCTCGCCGGCGGCATCCCCGGGGTGCCGGGCCTGACGGGCCGCCCGATCAGCGGCATCGTGGTCGAGAAGCAGTCCACCGCGAAGAAGACGGGGCGCCTGCTGGCCCACGAGATCGGCCACGTGCTCGGCCTGCGCCACACCACGGAGAACGGCGCCGTGGCATACGACAAGATCAGCGACACGCCCCAGTGCGTCTCGGGCACGCCGGTCGACCAGTGCCCGGATTACCACGACCTGATGTTCCCGTTCTACATGAACGCCCCGGACCCGCTGATCCTCTCCAAGGGCCAGGCCGCGGTGGTCCGCGCCAGCCCCTGGCTCTACGAGGAGGCCTACCCCGAGGCCTGCGGCCCGGGCACCGAGGTGGTCGACGTGACCTCGAGCGGCTTCGCCGGCGGCACGACCGGCGGCGCGGCGGCGGCGCTGCAGAGCTCCTGCGGCGGCGCGGGCCAGGGCGAGCGCGTGCACCTCTACCGCCTGGGCGAGAGCGGCCTGAAGTCGCTGGACATCGAGGCCCACGGCACCGACTTCGCCCCGGTGGTCTCGGTGCTCTCCGGCTCCTGCGACGGCAAGGGGACCGAGATCGCCTGCCAGAGCGGCAAGCAGGGCGAGGCGGTCAAGCTCAGCGTGAGCGCCCCCCAGCCCGGCGCCTACTTCGTGGTCGTCGACTCCGACAGCGGCGCGGGCGACTACTGGCTCACGGTCACGCCGGTCAAGTAGCGTCACCCCCACTCCAACCTTGATCGCGCCGGGGCGAGGCCCTACTCTTCGCCCCGACGTGGGGTCCACGCGGACTCAGGCCGCGTGGGGCTGAAGAAACGAGCAAAGCGGAGAGATCAGTGGCCGAGAAGACAACGATCACCCCCCGAGCCGAGGACTACGCCTCCTGGTACCAGGACGTCATCCGCCAGGGCGAGCTCGCCGAGCCCGCCGAGGTGGTCAAGGGCTGCATGGTGATCAAGCCGCACGGCTACGCCATCTGGGAGAAGATCCAGGCGCAGCTCGACCGGCGGTTCAAGGAGACCGGGCACAAGAACGCCTACTTCCCCCTGTTCATCCCGGAGAGCTTCCTCAAGCGCGAGGCGCAGCACGTCGAGGGCTTCTCCCCCGAGCTCGCCGTGGTGACCATCGGCGGCGGCAAGCAGCTCGAGGAGGCCTACGTCGTCCGCCCGACCTCGGAGACGATCATCGGCCACTTCTTCGCCAAGTGGATCAGCTCCTGGCGCGACCTGCCCCTGCTGATCAACCAGTGGGCCAACGTGGTGCGCTGGGAGCTGCGCACGCGCATGTTCCTGCGCACCACCGAGTTCCTCTGGCAGGAGGGGCACACGGCCCACGCCAGCCACGAGGAGGCCATCGCCGAGGCGCGGCGGATGCTCGAGGTCTACGCCGAGTTCGCCGAGGGCTGGATGGCGATGCCGGTGATCCGGGGGACCAAGACCGAGAGCGAGAAGTTCGCCGGCGCGGTGACCTCTTACTGCATCGAGGCGATGATGCAGAACGGCCTCGCCCTCCAGGCCGGCACGAGCCACGACCTGGGCCAGAACTTCGGCAAGGCCTTCGACGTCAAGTTCCAGAACACCGAGAAGCAGCTGGAGTACGTCTGGCAGACGAGCTGGGGCGTGAGCACGCGGCTCATCGGCGGCCTGGTGATGAGCCACTCCGACGACAACGGCCTGGTGCTGCCGCCGCGCATGGCCCCGATCCAGGTCGCCGTGGTGCCGATCTACCGCAAGGACGAGGAGCGGCAGGCGGTCTACGAGGCCGCCGACCGGCTGGCCGCGGAGGCGCGCGCCAAGGGCCTCCTCGTCGAGGTGGACAAGCGCGAGGGCTACAAGCCGGGCTTCAAGTACTTCCACTGGGAGCAGCGCGGCGTGCCGGTGCGCGTGGAGATCGGCCCGCGCGACCTGGCGGCGAGCCAGGTGATGATCAAGCGCCGCGACGGCGCCGACAAGCGGGCCGTGCCGATGGGCGAGCTCGCCGGGACGCTCTTTGGGGTGATGGAGACGATCCAGGGCGACCTGCTCGCCCGGGCCCGCGAGCGGATGGAGCAGAGCACGCTGGAGGTCGACAGCCACGACGAGTTCGTCGGGCTGATGGCGCCGATCACCGCCGAGAAGGGCGGCGGCAAGTTCGCCATGGTCCACTGGTGCGGCAGCCCCGACTGCGAGGCCCGGATCAAGGAGACCAAGGCGACCTTCCGCTGCATCCCCTTCGAGGACCGTCACGGCGGCCCGGGCAAGTGCCTGGTCTGCGGCGGCCCCTCGCCCCGGCGCGTGGTCGCGGCCAAGGCGTACTGACGGCGCCGGCGGCGGCCCGTCAGTCGTTGATGTAGCCCAGCGCCCTGAGCCGCCGGCGCAGGGCCGGGTTGAGCGGAGCGGGCGCCGGGGTCTCGCGCAGGCGGCCGCTCTCCATCGAGGACAGGCGCCGGTCCTTGGCGGGGACGGCGATCGCCTCGAGAAGCAGGATCTCGCCGGTCCGCACGGCGACGGGGTGCGTCGGGGCGATGTTCTTCCGCTCGCCGGGGTCGCGGGACAGGTCGTAGAGCTCGATCTGCTGCCGGTGGTTCACGATCAGCTTGTAGGGCCCGAACCACACCGCCCGGGCCTGGGGCAGGGGCTCCGGGCCGGTGGCGCGTAAACCGTGCGGGCGGGCGTTGCGGCCGACGCAGATCGCGTGGGACATCGCCCCGCTCTCGCTCCGCTCCGGGTCGGGGACCAGCGAGCTGCCGTGGGTCCCCGGGATGGGCGGCAGGCCCAGGGTCTCGAGGATCGTCGGCACCAGATCGACGAGCTCGGCGCGCCGGGCGGAACGCGCCCCCGCGGGAAAGCGCGGCGGGTAGCGAAGCACCATCGGACAGCGCGTCAGCTCCTCGAACAGCGTGTGGCCGTGGAACATCCCGCCGTGGTCCAGCAGCTCCTCGCCGTGGTCGTTGGTGTGCACGACCAGGGTCTCGCCCAGCAGCTTGCGCCGGTCGAGCTCGTCCAGGAAGCGGGCCAGGTGGTGCTCGTGGTAGGCCACCGCCCCCCTGTACAGGGCCTGGAGCAGCCGGCCCTGGGCGGGCGTGGGCGACTCCAGCGTCTCCGCGCGGGACTCCAGCTCGCGGAGGTCCTCCTCGAGGGCCCCGCCGGGCCGCCTCTCTTGGGGAAGGAACCGCTCGGTGAAGCCCTTGCGGTAGTGGTAGGGGGCGTGGGGCTCCATGGTGTGGAGGTAGATGTAGAAGCGGCGCCCGGGCTGGGCCTGCCGCAGCTCGTCGAGCCAGGCCAGCGCCGCCTTGAACAGCCGGGGCGCGGCGGACTGCCCGGGCACCTCGCCGGAGAACGACTCCATCGTGCCGAAACCCCGGCTGGTGCCGAACTGCGCGTTGATCCAGGGGTTGGCGACGAAGGCGGCGGTGGCGAAGCCACGCCCCGAGAGCTCGTCCTGGAGCAGCGGCAGCTGTTCGGACACCGGCACCGTCTCGGGGAAGGTGTCGCGCAGAAACGAGAAGTGGTAGCGCCCGCTGAAGAGCGTCGCCACCGAGGGGTAGGTCCAGTTGGAGGGGGTGACCGCCTTGGTGAAGGTCGTCCCCTCCCGGGCCAGGCGATCGAGGGCCGGCGAGGGGATCGAGCTATTCTTGTCGAACGCCGGGTAGGCCCGCTGGCGCGCCGCGTCCACCAGGATGTGCACCAGGTTGCGGGCCGGCGGCCCGCCGCCGGCCCGCGGCAGGCGCCCGCGCACGGGGCTGACCAGCTCCGGCTCCCCCCAGCCCCCCTCCCCCGCCGCGCCCGCGGTGGAGAGCTCGAGCCGCACCGCTCGGCCGGCGAGGCGCGCCAGGTCGAGGCGGGCCGTGTGCCAGCGACCGTCGCCCGCCGGGCGCTCGAGCAGCGTTTGTGGCGGCGCGCCGTCCACGGCGGCGACGACCTTGAAGCGCGCCGGCCCGCGCGACCCGTAGGCGAGCTCGAGGCGGGCGGCCGCCGGCACGACCAGGCTGAAGCCGTAGCTCCGCGGCGGCGCGGCGGCCAGGGCCCGCCGGGGCTCGTCCAGGCCGACCACCCGGACCCGCTCGAGGGGCGGGGCCGCGCCCTTGCGGCGGGCCAGCCAGAGCCAGTCGAGCTCGGCGCCCCCCGGGCGCGCGAAGCGCAGCTCGAGGGTCAGGGGGCCGGGCCCCGGCGACGGGGCGACCGCCGCCTCCACCTCGCCCCACCCTCCGGGCACGGCGACGGGCCGCAGAGCTCTCCCGTTGACCACCACGGTGCAGCGCTGGCCCGCGGTCGCGGAGCGGGCGCGGAGCACCAGCCGGCGGAACGGCAGCCGGCTCTGGAAGCGCAGCCGCGCGCCGCTGTCCGCCCGCACGAAGGTGGTCGCGGCGTCGGTCCCGGCGGCGCCCCAGGTCTGCTCCCAGGAGCGCCGGACGTACTTGTGCTGATCCGGGGCGCCAAGATCGATCAGCAGCCCGCCCGAGTCGAGCTCGGCCCGCCCGGCCTCGTCGAGGAGCGAGCGCGTGACCGTCGGCGTCGCCGGGGTCGGCGCCGTCCTGACCGCGGGGGCGCGTCGGGCAGGGCCCGGGCCCCTGTCCTTGCAAGCGGCAAGCAGGAGGAGGGCGACGAGGACAGCCCTGAGAGACATGCCGGGACCACCTTGTGGGTCCCCCCAGCCGAAGTATGGCAGCGCGGCCCGGGCCTACAAGCCCATTCGGCGGCCGTCAGTCGTAGTACTCGATCCCCAGGTGGGTCAGCTGATCCTCGGCCCGCAGGTAACGCAGGGTGTTCTTGAGCTTGAGCAGCTGCACGAACAGGTCGTGCTCGGGGTAGATCTCCGGCGCCACCATCGGCGACTTGAAGTAGAAGCTGAGCCACTCCTGGATGTCTCGCATGCCGGCGCGCTGGGCCAGGTCGATGAGCAGGGCCAGATCGAGCACGATGGGCGCGGCGAGGATCGAGTCCCGACAGAGGAAGTCGATCTTGATCTGCATCGGGTAGCCGAGCCAGCCGAAGATGTCGATGTTGTCCCAGCCCTCCTTGTTGTCGCCCCGCGGCGGATAGTAGTTGATGCGCACCTTGTGGTAGAGGTTGCCGTAGAGCTCGGGCAGGAGCTGGGGCTGCAGGATGTGCTCCAGGGCGCCGAGCTTGCTCACCTCCTTGGTGTGGAACGACTCGGGATCGTCCAGCACCTCACCGTCGCGGTTGCCGAGGATGTTGGTCGAGAACCAGCCCTGGATGCCGATCAGCCGCGCGCGCAGGCCCGGGGCCACGATGGTCTTCATCAGGGTCTGGCCCGTCTTGAAGTCCTTGCCCGCGATGCACAGGCCGCTCTCGCGCGCGAGGTTGCGCATCGCCGGGATGTCCACGGTCAGGTTGGGGGCGCCGTTGGCGAAGGGCACGCCGGCCTTGAGCGCGGCGTAGGCGTAGATCATCGACGGCGCGATGGCCGGATCGTTGGTGCGCAGCCCCTCCTCGAAACGCTCGACGCTGTAGTGGACCTCGGACGGCTTGAGGTAGATCTCGGTGGAGGCGCACCAGATCATCACCATCCGGGTGCAGCCGTTCTCCTCGCGGAACCGCTCGATGTCCTCGATCAGCTGGCGCGCGAGGTCCATCTTGGTCTTGCCCTCTTTGACCCAGTGGCCGTCGAGCTTCTTGACGTAGTCCTGGGAGAAGACGGCCTTCATCGGCTTGACCGACTCGAGATCCTCGCGCAGGCGGTCGAGCATGTCCTGCTGCAGCACGCCGGCCTTGGTCGCGGCCTCGTAGCAGTTGTCCTCGAAGATGTCCCAGCCGCCGAAGACCAGGTCCTCGAGCTTGGCCAGGGGCACGAAATCCTTGATCTTCGGGAAGCGGGCCTCGTTGCGCAGGCCGACGCGGATGTTGCCCATCTGCGTCAGCGAGCCGACGGGCAGCGCCAGGCCGCGCCGTATGGCGGCGACGCCGGCGATGAAGGTGGTGGACACCGCCCCCAGGCCGGGGAGCAGGACACCGAGCTTGCCCTCGGCGGGTTTGATATCGGCGGGTGACTGAATCATGGATCTGCCTTTCTCGTGTTGCTGGCCTCCAGGGCGACGATTTTCGCCCCTGAAAGCAAAAAGGCAAGTGAGAACTGGCGCGCAGGGCTCGCGGGGCACAGAGCTATCGCTGGTGGCTCACGGTGAGCAGGCGGCCGTCGGCGAGCAGCGCGTCGACCTCCCCCGGCACCAGGCGGAGCCAGATCGCCGGGCCGGGCAGCTCGACCCGGGCCACCGGGCGCGGCTCTTCGGGGTGCCAGAGCCGGAGCGTCCGGCCCTGCACCGCGGCGACGAGCGCCCCGCCCGCGGCGGCCGCGGCGGGCTTCCCCGTGGGCTCCAGCGTGCGGATCACCTTCCGCTCGGCGAGGGAGAACAGGCGCAGCTCGCCGTCGGCGCGGCCGAGGAGCAGCCGACGCCCCGGGCCCGGGACCGGCGCCAGCGCCGCGAGGTGGCCCGGGCTGAAGAACGAGAGCCGGCGGCTCCCGAGCTCCATCACCGCGGCTTCCCCGGTGCGGCAGACCCGCGCCAGGTGCCTGTCGTCGAGCAAGAGGAGCTGGGTCACCGGGTAGAGGCAGGCCGGCGGCCCCTCGGGGGTCTCGACGTAGTGGCCGTAGGTGCAGCGCTGCTTCTCGGGCAACCGCAGCCGGGCCGGAGGCACGCGCGTCCCGCCGCAGGCGAAGTGGGCGACCGCCGCGGCCTGCGGGCTGCTCACCTCCCAGCGCAGCACGTGGCCCTGGGAGGTACCGAAGAACACGGCGTCGCCGCCGGGGAGCAGCGCGCCCGCGGTGAGCAGCTGCGGCCCGGAGACGCGGCGCAGCAGCTTCCTCGCCCGCGTGTCCCACACCGCGGCGACGTGGCCGCCGAGGCTGAGCAGCCGGCCACCGTCCCGGTCGAGCTGGACCCGCGTCACCGCCCCGTCGTGAACCTGCCCCTCCCCGTCGCGCAGCACGACGAGCCCGCTACCGTCGGGAGCGCGCGACATCAGCAGCACCTCGCCCTCGGGCGTCCCCGCCGCGAGGAGCTGGCCGGCCTGGTCCGCCGCGCTGACCCGGCGCCCCAGCTCGAGCCGGACCCGCGGGGGCTGTAGCGAGCTGGGGGGCGTCGCCCGCCGCTGCTCGTCGCAGCGGCATCCGCCGAGGAGCAGGAGCGAGACGATGGGGAGCAGACGGATCACCGCTCCAGCCTGGCCCAGCGCGGCGCGGATCACAAGAGCAGGATGGCGAGGACGGCGACCAGCACGGCCCCGGCCAGGCCGAGGAGCGTGACGGCCCAGAAGACCTGGGAGCGGTACCAGGGCTGCCTCCTGGGCAACGCACGCAGCCGCGCGGTCGAGCGCCAGTCGCCGCGGCTGCGGCTCTTGCTCTTGTGGGCCCGGCGCAGGGCGAGGGTCCTCAGGGCGACCTGCCGCGCGAGCGCCTTGGCCTCGCCCGGCACCGGAACCCGGGGCCGGGCCGCCCGTACCCGCTCGGTGACCCGCGCGAGGCCCATCTGCTGCTGGGCGCACACCGCGCAGCTGCGGATGTGCCGCTCGACCACGGCGCGGTGCTCGGGCTGGAGCTGGGTCGTGAAGCACATCGCCTCCAGGGTCAGGCAGCCGTGCTCGTCGAGGATCCGGACCTCGTCCGGCTCCACGATGTGAGGCGTCGGGGTGGTCACGACGGTGCGCCGCGCTGGCGCTGGAGATCGCCGGACAGGGCGCTGAGCCCCTCGGCGGCCAGACGCCGCGCCTCGGGCAGCGAGCGCCCGGTGATATAGGCTGCCTCGGAGAGCAGCAGGCCGTGCCACAGGGTGAGCTGGAGCAGCTCGCGCGGAACGGAATCCAGCCCGGAGAAGCACGACTCCAGCTCGACGTCGGTCGGGCGGAGGCCCGGAAGGTCCTCCCCGCCGGTGGGCCCGGAGGGGACCGGCTCGGGCGAGGCCTTGCCCTCTTGCTGGAAGCGCAGCACGACGCGACGAGCGACGCCGTAGAGCCAGGCGCGGATCGAGACCACGCCGTTGAAGGTCGGCAGCTCCTCCAGGGCGGTGACCAGCACCTGCTGGTAGACCCCGCCGGACTCGGCGGAGCCGACCAGGCTCGCGCAGTAGCCGTAGACCTCGTCCTGGTAGGTGTCGAGGATCAGCTCGACGGCCCGTCGCAGGTTGCCCCTTTTCAGAGCTGCAACGATCACCGTCTCACTCATCGTATGAAGCATGCGTCCTCGAGGCCTTGGGCACCCCCAACCCCTTCTTCTAATTTACAATCGAACCGGGGGGAGGTGCCACCCGATTCGTGGGCTTGGCCTCGAAAACCGAAGCCCTTGAGAGGCCCCCCCACTGTGCGCTACGGTAGGATAGTATTAGCGTGTAAGCTCTGGCTGTACGCAACCGATACAAGAAGAAAGAGATCCGAGGGAGGATCCATGAGAGCGCATGTCTGGCCCCTGGTGGTGCTCGGGCTCGTGCTACCAGCGCTGGTGGCCACTCCGCGTCCCGCCTTTGCCCGAAAAAAACGGGTGGTGGTGCTGCCCTTCAGAGGGCCCGCCGGAGCAGCCGCCCGGCGCGGGGTCCTGATGGGGCTCAAGCGCAGGACCATCGGGCTCTCCACCAAGAAGTTCCGGAACGCCGCCGACAGCCTCGGGGTGGACGAGACGAGCCCGGAGGGGATGGCCGCCGCGTGCTCGAAGATCCGCTGCGATGCCGTGATCAAGGGCAAGGTCAGCAAGCGCCGCCGTCGTTTCAACGTGGTGGTCACGGTCTACAACGGCGGCACCGGACGGGCCATCGGTCGGCGGGCCGCCGGGGTCAGGGGGGCCCGCAAGGTCGCCCGGGCCGGCGCGGCGATCGGCAGGCGCTGCCTCAAGCTGGTCGCCAAGGGGAAGTATCAGCGCGCCGCCGCCGCGGCAGCGACGCCCCCGCCCGAGCCGGCGCCCACCCCGGCGCCCGCGCCCGCGCCCGCGCCCGTCGCCCGGGCCGACACATCGGACATCCCCGTGTTCCGCCCGACCCCCAAGGGCCGCAGCCGCGATGACGACGACGATGACGACGCCGGGGTCACCAAGGGCGCATCGGGCGGCGCGGCCCGCGAGCCCCTGTTCGACATCTCGGTCGCGGTGGGCATGTCCTTTCGCCGCTACATCCTCGAGGGCACGGACACGACCATCGAGCCCAACAAGTACGAGGGGGGGATGTACCCCGAGTTCACCATCCACGCCGACCTCTACCCGATGGCCCCCTTCGTCAAGAACCTGGCCGGCGGCCTGGGCATCGGCATGACCTACACCCGCCACATCACCATCAGCACCAAGCCCAAGGACGCCGCTGACCAGACGGTGGACACCACCTCGCAGGAGTTCATCGCCGACCTCAAGTGGCGCTGGTTCATCCTCAGCACGCCGACCAGCCCCGTGGTGATGATCAACGCGGGCTACGGCTTGCGGGACTTCACCCTCGGCGCCAACTCGATCCTGACCAGCTTCAACTACCGCTTCATCCGGCTCGGCCTGGACGGGGCCGTGCCCCTCGGCACGCCCTTCGCCGCGATCACCGCGGGCTTCGACGTGCGGCCGCTGATGGCCGTGGGGCAGGAGGCGGTGGACGCCTTCGGGAGCAAGACCGGCGGCCTCGGCTTCGCCGGCCGGGCCGGGGTGAGCGGGATCTACCGCCTGGGCACCGGCGGCGTGACCTACTTCGCGAGCTTCGAGTACCTGAGCTTCTCCACCGACTTCGCCGGCTTGGCGCAGGGGATCGCCAAGCGCCCGGGCCTGCCAGACCGCTTCGACGCGAGCAGCGGCAGCGACCGCTTCATCCGCCTCTGGGTCGGCGGCGGCTACGTCTACTAGCCGACCAGCGAGACATCCCATGCCACTGCCAGATACCGTCTTCGGCAGGAACACGAGCACCATCATCACCGGGGCCTCGAGCGGGATCGGCGCGGCCGTGGCCGAGGAGATCGCCGGCCACGGCGGCCGCGTCGCGCTGGTCGCCCGGCGGCAGGACCGGCTGGAGCAGGTCGCCGAGCGCGTCCGCGCCCGGGGCGGCACGCCGCTCGTGGTGGCCGCCGACGTCACCGACGTCGAGCAGGTCCGCGCGGCCCGGGAGCGCATCGTCGCCGAGCAGGGGCCGGTGGATGTCGCGCTGCTCAACGCCGGGTTCAGCGACATGTTCTACATCCACCGCTTCGAGACGGAGCGGGCCTGGCGCCTGTTCGAGGTCAACGTGCGCGGCGTGATCACCTGGCTCGACGTGCTGCTGCCCGACATGATCAGCCGCGGGCGTGGGATCATCGCCGCCACCTCGAGCCTCGCCGCCCACCGCGGCCTGCCCGGCAACGGCTGCTACGGCGCGACCAAGGCCGCGGTCTCGACCCTGCTCGACAGCCTGCGCGTGGAGGCGGTCCGGCGCGGGCTGCAGATCACCATCATCGAGCCCGGCTTCGTCAAGAGCGAGCTCACCGAGGGCGCCCGCGTCCCGATGCCCTTCCTGATGGAGACCGCCGACGCCGCGCGGGCGATCGTCGAGGGCGTCGCCGAGGGCAAGAGCGTGATCCGTTTCCCCTGGCAGATGGCCGCGCTGGTCCGCGTGCTGGAGAACCTGCCCCCCGCGCTCTACGACAGGGTCGGCGGCAAGATGATCATCAAGCGCAAGCGGTAGGGGCGCTCCCCCCTACCCGCCCGCCTCGCGCTCGAGCTGCATCGCCCTGTACAGCCGGCGCAGGCGGGTCAGCCCCTGCTGCACGCGCGGGTCCTGCTGCTCGAACGCGCCGTCGCGCAGCACGGGCTCGAGGAAGCTCACCGACGAGGGGTCGCAGATCCGCCCGATGGCGATGGCCACCTCGCCGCGCACCCACTCGTCCGGGTCGTGCAGCGCCTCGTGCAGCGTTGGCAGGGTCCGGCGGTTGGCGAGCATCCCGAGCAGACGCGCCGCCCCCCCGCGCAGCTGAGGGTCGTCGTGCTGGAGCAGACCCTCGAGCACCTCGTGGAGCGGCTGGTCGAGGGCCGGGTCCACCCCCAGCGCGGTGCGGGCGAGGTTGTGGATCGCCGGGTGGGCGAGCAGCTGCGCCCGGGCCTCGCCGTGGCGCAGATCGTCGCCCTGCATCGTCGGGTCGGGCAGTCCGAGCTCGGCGAGCACTCGCATCATCCGCGCGAAGCGGCGCCGGCGCACGTCGTAGGTGTTGCCCGTGAGGTCCGACCAGTCCACCAGCCCGAACATCTCGTCCAGGTCGGCCACGTCCTCGGGGCGCAGGTCGTAGCGCGCGGGCTCCAGCGCGACCTCGGTGTGGTGGAAGATCTCGAACATCGCCATCAGGATGATCCAGTCGATGTTCTCCCGGTTGCGACGGACGAACTCCTCTGTCTGCTGGAAGTCCTCCTCGGTCTCGCCCGGGAAACCGATGATGATGTTGATGTAGGTCCGGATCCCCGCCCGGTGGCAGGCCTCGAGGTTCCGCTCCGCCTGCTCCAGCGTGAAGCGCTTGCCGATGCGCTCGACGATCTTCGGCGAGCCGGACTCGACGCCGAAGATCAGCCAGCCGACCCCCGCCTGGCGCATCTTCTGGAACAGCTCGAAGGTCATCTCCTCGCGCACGACCACGTTGCCGCCCCAGACCACTCCCAGGCCCTCGTCGATGATCATCTCGCACAGCCGGGAGAGCTCGGGGACGTGGGCGTTGAGCAGCATGTCGCAGGCGTCGAAGCGGCGGATGCCCAGCACCTCGACGTGGTGGCGAAGCTCCTCGAGGATCTGCTCGGCCTTGCGGGCGCGGAACTTGCCCCAGCGGTGGCGCTCGGTGCAGCAGGTGCACTTCTTGATGCAGCCACGGTTGAACAGCACCGGCAGCTGCGGGTGCGTGTATAGCGCGAGGTCGAACTCCTCGAAGGTCGGGAAGGGGATGGTGGAGACGTCGCGGAGCGGGGGCTCGCGCACCGGCGCCTCGTCGTGGCCCGGCCGCACCGTGTTGGGCACCCCCTCCAGGCTCTCGCCGGCCAGCGCGCGGCGGCTGATCTCCGCCAGCGGCAGCTCGCCCTCGTCGAGGACGACGGCGTCGATGGCCGCGAGCCAGCGCTCGAGCTGCGCCTGGAGCTCGGGGCGGCCCATGGTGGGGTACCCGTACATGCAGAGCCGCGTCTCGCCCCGCGTTGCGTTGACGAAGAACGCGGGTCCGCCGGCCACGACGACGGGGGCGTCGCCCCCCGGCAGCGCGCGCAGGCGCCGGACCGCCTCCATGGTGATCACCGAGTTGGTCATGTGGCAGGACACGCCGACGACCCGGGGGGCGCGCTCGAGCACCTCCTCCAGCCGCCGCTGCAGCTCATCGCCGAAGAGCTCGAGGAAGCGCTCGAGGGTCTCGCGCTTCTGCCAGCGCTCGGCCGTCGCCCCGGAGCGATCCCAGTGGTGGCGGTGCTCGTCGGGCGCGGCGCGGAACAGCTGGATCGAGATGTCGTGGACCGCGACCGAGATCCCCTCCGCCTTGAGGTACGAGGCCAGGTAGGCCAGACCAAGGTGCGGCTCCTCCGGGATGAAGGGGGGCAACAGCACGAGTGCCACGTCCGCAGCGGTCTGCATGGTGACAACAATGATCCAGGCGCCAGGACGATTCAACCCCCGCCGCTTGCCGCTTTTGCGAAACTGGCCGAAAATCGGGCCCGTCGTCCACGCCGTCGGCGTGGAGGCAAGGACGAGATGCTCAAGCCGCGACAGTTCGGACGCTACATCCTGGTCGACCGCATCAGCGCCGGCGGCATGGCCGAGGTCTATCTGGCCAAGTCGTCGGGCGTCCAGGGCTTCGAGAAGGTCGTGGCGATCAAGCGGATCCTGCCCTCGGTGAGCGAGGATCCCGACTTCGAGACGATGTTCATCGACGAGGCGAAGATCTCGGCCCGCCTCGCCCACTCCAACATCGGGCAGGTCTTCGAGTTCGGTCAAGTGGACGGGCAGTACTACATCGCGATGGAGTACATCCCGGGCAAGGACCTGCGCGCGATCCAGACGCACCTCGAGGAGACGGACCGCGTGATGGCGGTGCGGATGGCGCTCCACATCATCTCGCGCCTGTGCCAGGCCCTGGACTACGCCCACCGCCAGAAGGACCAGGCCGGGACCTCGATGGAGATCATCCACCGCGACATCAGCCCGCCCAACGTGATCGTCACCTTCGACGGCGCGGTGAAGCTCATCGACTTCGGTATCGCCAAGGCCACGAGCCGCGCGACCCGGACCCGCGCCGGCAAGCTCAAGGGCAAGTTCGCCTACATGTCCCCCGAGCAGGTCCAGGGCATGCCCATCGATCACCGCTCGGACGTGTTCAGCATCGGCACCCTGCTGCACGAGCTGCTCACCAACCAGCGGCTGTTCCAGGGCGAGAGCCAGCTCGCGGTGATGCAGGCCGTGCGCCGCGCCGAGGTCGCCGCGCCCTCGGCGATTAACCCCGAGGTCCCCCTGGAGGTCGACAAGATCGCCCTGCGCGCCCTGGCCCGCGACCGGGACGAGCGCTACGGCTGGGCATCCGAGCTACGCGCCGACATCGAGCGCTTCTTCGCCCGCTCGGGCATCGTCTTCGACTCCCCCCAGCTCACCGAGTGGATGCAGGCCGAGTTCGCCGGTGATGTCCTGGCCGAGCGGCACCTGCGCGAGCGGCTCCACGGGCTGACCCTGGACCAGGCCGCCACCGACGACGAGCCGCCCGGTACCATCGACATGGACCGGCTCGAGCTGGGCTCCACGTCGGACGAGGTCGAGGACCAGGGCCTGGTCTTCGGCGCCGAGATCGCCGCCGTCGACGGCGAGGCCACGGCGGCCGAGGCCCCCGCGCTGGGCGAGATGCTGCCCACCGACCAGCAACAGGCCCTGCCCGATTTCGAGCCCGAGACCGTGCGCCACGTCCTGGACACGGACCGGCGCCCCCTCGAGCTCGACACGGACGACAGGCGGGCCACCGACCGGGACATGGGCATCGATCCGTCGGTGCTGCGGGACGACGGGCCGGACACGGACCGGCACGAGCTCCAGGGGGGACCGCCCGGGGAGATCCGGCCCGTGGACGGCGAGCTGGAGCCCGAGGAGTCGGACACCGAGCTCGACAGCGGGGCGCCGCGGGTCATCGGCCCGTCGGGGCAGAAGGACCGGAGGGAGCTCGTCAACTGGCCGACCCAGTTCAACGCCTCCGACGAGCACGAGGCGCCGGCGGCGGGGCTCGACGTGGGACCGACCCGCATCGAGCCGGCCCCGCCGCAGCTCGGCGGGCACGCCGGCGACGGGCACCGGGGATCGGCCATCGCGCCCGGGCCCGACCGCGACGGGGCGACGGTGGGCGGGGCGCTCGAGGTGGACAGCAACCCGGACCGCGAGGTGTCGGACTACCCCTCCGACCCCGCCGTGGACGTCGCCGGCATCGACGGCGTGGTCAAGACCAGCGAGGTCGTCCTGCCGGAGATCGTCCCCCGCGGCAGTCACATCTCCGGCACCCAGGAGCTCGGCGAGCAGCAGCGGGGAGCCAAGCGCTTCTCCAGCATGCACGTGATCGTCATCACCGCCGGCCTGACGCTGCTCATCGCCGGATTGATCTCGGTGCCGCTGCTCGTCTGCAACGGCACGGACGAGACGACGGACCGGCCGGTCACCGCGGGCGGCGGCACCATCGTGGTCAACACCCGGCCGCCGACGACGTGCAGCGTCTCGCTCGACAGACAGCCCAAGGGCCTGCTCCAGCCGGGCGCGACGCTGTCCCTCCCGCGGGTCCCCGCCGGGCGGCACGAGGTCGAGCTGGTCTGCGGTGGATTCGAGACCTACAAGACCTCCGTCAAGGTTCAGAAGGCCGGTGTCGCCTTCGTCGATGCCTTGTTGAAGAAAGAGAAAGAGTGAGCAAGGCCCCTGCCGTCACGCCGGTGCGCGCGGCGGTCCTCCTCGGCCTGCTGCTCGCCGCGACGCCTGCGTCGGCCGCCCCGCTGTCGGTCTCGGCCGACGGCCCGGCCCTCTCCGGCGAGCTCCGGGCGCGCCTCTGGCTCGACCCCGGGCTGCGGCGCGCGACCTGGCAGCAAGCCCGGGTGATCTGGGTCTTCGGCGATCCCGGCCGCGACCGCTGGGCGAGGATGCTCGAGCGGGTGCGCGGCGGAGCCGGGCTGGTGCTGGTCGCCGGTCCCGCGCTGCCGGACCTCGCCCCCCTCGGTCTGCGGGCCGCCGGCAGGCTGACCGGGCGGGTGACCATCGAGACCGTGGGGACCGGCGGCGCGGTGACCGACCAGGTGATCTGGGCCACCGCGCCCCAGGCCGGTCGACGCTGGCGGCTGGAGTCGACGGGGCTGCGTCCGCTGGTGCGGGAGAAGGGCTCGGGCAACCCGCTGCTCCTGGTCGGCCGCCTGGGCCAGGGACGCGTCGCCGTGGTCGGCCTCGAGCTGGCCCACGCCAGCAACCGCGAGCTCGTGCTCTGGCCCTACTTCAACTACCTGCTCTACAGCCTGACCTGCCGCGTGGGCGGCGTCGCCCCCGGCCCGTTCATGACCTGGGAGCGGGCGCCGGTCCCCGGGCCGCGTACGCGGCTCAGCCTGCTCGTCGGCCTCTCCGTGGCCTGGCTCCTGACCCTGATGCTGTTCCTCCGCGTGCGCCGCTACAGCCGCAAGCACCCGGACATCCCCGACCGCTTCTTCGACCAGGTGCAGGCCGGCAGAGCGGGCGGGAAGCGGCCCGGCACCGACTGGCGCGCCATCGGCTTCGCGCGCTCGCTGGCCGGCTTCCTCACCCTGGCCGGCACGCTGTTCATCCTCTTCGCGCCCTACTACTACGTCACCAACATCCTGATCCCCAACGACGTGCAGCCCTTCCCCCAGGCCAAGGGGATCTGGGGCTTCGTCTGGGAGGCGCTCCAGATCGCCTGGTTCCTCTTCGACGCCGGGACCTACGTCGCCTTCGTCAAGTACTTCGCCGAGTACCGCATCAAGGACAAGCGCGAGGCGGTGAAGTCGGCCCAGTTCTTCGTCTGGTGGCAGATCCTCACCGGTCTGGTGCAGGTGACCATGGCGAGCATCGTCGCCGTGGTGGTGCTGCCCCACGTCGAGGCGGTGCGGCCCTACGGCTACACCTCGACCTTCATCCTGCTCGTCGTGCTCGGCCAGTACCCCGGGATCTTCGCGGTGATGAACTTCTTCTTCCAGGCCTACCAGCGCTACGACTACAACATCGGCCTCGACCTGCTCTCCGACTGGGTCCTGCGCTTCGGGCTGCAGATCCCCTTCGTGCTCCTGTTCCGCTCATGGGGCGCGGCCAACCCGGAGTACGGCGAGGCCTTCGGCGCCGCGGTGGGCATCGGCTTCGGCTTCTACGCCTCGCAGGTGCTGACCTTTCTGCTGGGCACGGCGCTCTACAAGCGCCTCGGGCTCAAGCTCGCCCCGCTCTTCATGGCGCACTTCGAGCTCGACACGGTGAAGCGCATGCTGCGCTACGGGCTGCAGGTCGTGCTCGGCAAGGCCTTCTTCCGCGCGGCCAAGTTCGTCGACCGGCTGGTGATCTCGCTGCTCCTGCTGAACTACACCGAGTGGCTCGGCCTCGAGGACCAGATCCACTACAACCTGATGTTCCTCTTTCCCATCGCCTACCGCTTCTTCGAGACGGCGATGGCCGCGCTCTCCGAGAGCCACGGCAACGACAAGCCGGTGCTGACCCAGTACTATTTGGTGCGCTTCTTCCAGGTCGGATCGCTCTACACCGCCATCGCCCTCAGCCTGTTCCTGGCCCTCGGCCCGGCCTTCGTGCGCCACGCCATGGATCCCCAGTGGGGCCGCGCCGCGGACTACATGGTCATCGCCGCGGTGGCCGGCGCGTTCAGCGCCGCGGCCTGGCTCAGCGACATGCTGCAGAAGGGCGCCAACCGACCCGACCTCTTCGCCTGGATCCTCGGCGGCGAGCAGGTGCTGCGCATCGGTCTGTTCTGGTTGCTCATCCCGCGCTTCCAGTTCTGGGGCTTCTACGGCGCGCTGCTCGCCACCATCGCGCTCAAGGTCACCGTGGCCTGGCTCATCAACCACCGCGTCATCGTCAGGGTGCGGCTCTTCCCCTGGCAGATGTTCGTCGCGCCGGCCCTCGCCGGGGTGGCCAACTTCGTCCTGCTGCGCCTCCTCGGCCAGGCGCTCGGGCTCTCCGGACGCTGGGAGGTGATCATCCTCTTCTTCGTCGCCGCCCTGGCCTCGTTCTTCGTCTGCTTCTTCGCCACCGGCCTGTTCGGCGGCGTGGACCGCGCGTTCGCGGACGAGCTGGACCAGGCCTCGCGGATGACCGGCATGCTGCGGCCGCTGACCCGCCTGTTCCACCACGCGGCGGGCGCCGGCCGGGCGCTCTGCCCGCTGCGCGACCGCTTCCCGGTCACCATCGCCGGCCCGGCGATGGAGGAGGCCCACGCCCTCGAGCGGGAGCGGGACAGCTAGAACGCGGTGGCGGGGGGCGCGGCCATTGCACGCCGGGCGTCCGCGAGCCCGGACCCTGCCGTCGCTACCGTGTCGAGGGCCGCCGGTCGCCGGCGAGCGAGAGCAGGTAGAGCGCCGTGGACAGCGCCGCCGCCCCGGCCGCCGCGCGGTAGAGCAGCGCGCCGCCGCCGAGGTCGAAGAGCACGCCCCCGCCCAGGTAGCCGCTGACCATCCCCATGCCCATCGCCGCCAGCGCCATCGACTGCAGGCTGGTCCGCAGGTGCTCCGGGGCGCGGTTCTGGATGTACTGCACCTGCGAGAGGTACCAGAGGCCGAAGGTCACGCCGTGGAGCGACTGCAGCGCGAGCAACGCGCCGCGGCCGCGGAGCAGGGAGAGCCCGAGCCAGCGCCCGCTGGCCACGGCGCCGCAGAGCCCGAGGAGCAGCGCGCTGCGCAGGCGGGGCAGGATGCGCGGCGCGAGCAGCATCACGACGATCTCCACGCCGACGCCCACGGCCCAGGCCGCGCCGACGAAGTCGTCGCCGAAGCCCAGGGCCCGGGCCTGGAGGCTGAAGAAGGCGTCGTAGGTCGCGTGGCCCGCGTAGTAGAACACGCTGCCGCAGAGAAAGAGCAGCGCCGGCGGGCGGCGCAGGATCGCCAGGGTCTGGCGCACCACCCCCCGCTCGCGCAGGTAGGGCGGTTTGCGCATCGGTAGCAGCCCGAGGGCCGAGGCGAGGTAGATGCCCGCGGTCACCCCGACGAGCAGGCTCGGGCGCAGCGAGCCCTTGAGCAGCCCGAGGGAGAGGACGAAGAGCAAGAAGCCCGCCGAGCCCCAGACCCGGACCAGGCTGAAGTTGGCCCGCTGGCCGCCGAGGGCGCTGTACACCGCGGCGTCGGCCAGCGACGTCAGCGGCGCGCGGAAGAAGGAGAGCGCCGCCATGCCGGCGAGGGCGCCCCACAGGCCCCAGTCGGGCAGCAGCAGCAGCACCGAGACGGCGCAGCCCGCGCTCGCGCCCATCAGCAGCATCAGGCGCGCGTTGAGCGCGTCGGCCGCCGCGCCCCAGAGCGGGGGGACGAGCAGGTTCGCCGCCGGGCCGAGCACCATGACCCAGGAGATCTGCGTCGCATTCAGGTGGCGCGAGGAGAGCAGCAGCGGCAGGTAGGGGAACAGCGCGCCGAGCGCGCCGAAGCTGAAGAAGTAAAACAGGCGCAGGGGGAGCAGCTGGGGCCGGGGCTCGTTTTCGGATTGCGGAACCACCGGGCCACCCTTCAGAGGCAGTCGTGGAAGGTCATCGAGCCCACCACGTGCCCGGCGCCCCCGGAGTAGGTGCAGTCGAAGCGGAGCTTGCCGTCGAAAGCCCAGTAGACGGTGCGGCCGCCGCCGTAGCCGCGTCGTTTGATCTCGCCCTCGAGCACCTTGCACTTGCCGGAGTCGAAGACGAGCCCGCGCTGGGTCCCGGGCACAGCGACGACGACGAGGTTGCCGCGGGTCGGATCCCTGAGGAAGCGCAGCCGGGATCGATCGTCTCCCCCGGTGAAGACGTCCACGCCGAAGAAGCCGTGGGGCTCGCCGGCCTGGCACGAGGTCAGTCGAACGGTGAAGTCGCCGAGTTCGCCGCCCTTCGAGGTCAGCGTCCCCTTCACCTTGACCTGCGCCAGCTTGCCCGCTGTCGAGACCGCCGTGCGGAACATCCCCGCCACGCAGACGCAGGTGCCCACGGTGGCCGCCAGCACCAGCCCCACGATGACCAGCACCAGGATGAGGATCTTTCTGCCCGAGCGAGCGCTCTTCCCGCCGGCCGGGACGGGGGAGGGCCGCGGCGCCCGGCCCTCCTCACGGAGCCGAAACGTGTGTCGACAGAACTCGCAGGTCACCTCCTGGGCGCCCAGATCGATCTTGATCGACGCCTGGCAGTTCGGACACCTGTGCTCGACCAGCTCCATCGAAGCCCCGGGCCCGCGCACGCGCGCGCTCTTCAACAAGGCGCACTGTGCCGCTTGTGCCTTGCGTGGTCAAGGCGACCCGCGTTGCGCCGGGATCAAACGGGTTGCATTCGAGGACGCCTGGGTTAGCTTAATTCCTCGCTTGAACACTGGAGGCGACGATGAACGCGAAGCTCCGCCACGCGATGTACCCGCTGCTCCTGAGCCTGCTGCTCCCGGCAACCGCCGCCGCCGCCCGGCCCGACCACCTGCCGGACAAGGAGGAGCAGAAGCTGAACGAGGGCCTCGGCAACCCGCCGGAGAAGATCGACCGATCGACCCCGTTCAAGGCCTGGAGCGCCTTCCTCGACAGCTGCCGCACGGGCAAGAAGGAGCTCGGCGCCCACCTGCTCAACCTTGGCGAGATCCGGCAGAACGAGCGGGCGACCAAGGGCGCGGTGCTGGCCCAGAACCTGTGCCAGGTGCTGGAGAAGGTCGGGGCGATGTCGGCCGAGGGGCTCGACGACACCGCCATCGGACCGATCGTCGGCGACAAGCCGACCAACTACGTCATCGTCGCCGAGTTTGACACGCCCCTGGGCAAGAAGGAGGTCTGGCTCCGCCGCTTCAAGGAGACCTCCAGCGACAGCTACCACTGGCTCCTCACCCGCCGCACG
>Ga0316576_10000105_pt1 | contig 30835 bp, 27 predicted proteins | sample S0NA_FD_203075 | JGI IMG/M metagenome (GOLD analysis project Ga0316576, IMG submission 203075) | Rhizosphere microbial communities from salt marsh grasses in Alabama, United States - S0-2_050615r3r5 | ecosystem: Host-associated > Plants > Roots > Rhizosphere | place: USA: Alabama | collected...
ACCTTGCCCGGGTCCACGGTGACCTCGGTCGGGCTCTTCTGCTTGACCTCCTGCCCGTTGATGAAGATCGCCGCGCCCGGCGGCGTCGTGCGCACCCTCAGCGTCGCCGTCCGGGCCGACGTCCCGGCGTCGGCGCGCGCCGGCGGGGCGACGACATCGCCCGGCGTGGGGCCGCCCTGTCCCTTCTTCCAGACCAGGTAGGCCCCGACCGACCCACCGCCGAGCACCACCGCCGCGAGCAGGAGGAGCACGACCCACATCCGGCCCTTGCGCGGCGGCATGCCGGCCCCCGTCGCCACGCTGGGCACGCTCCCCTCGCCCATCGGCACGTCGGACACCGGCGCGAGGTGGGCCGCGGACGGGTGGGTGCGGTGGAGAGAGGGGACGAGCTCCTTCAGCTCGGAGAGGAACTGCTTCATCGACTGTGGCCGCTCGTCCGGGTTCTTGGCGATGCAGCGCTGGACGAAGGCCTCGAGCTGCGCCGAGATCTCCGGGTTCAGCGCCCGCATGTCCGGCGGCGAGGCGAACAGGTGCTTGTTCACGAGCTCGATGTAGGAGCTCGCCTTGAACGGCAGCTGCCCCGTGAACATCTCGAACATGATGATGCCCAGGGCGTAGATATCGGTGCGGTGGTCCACGTCCACGCCGCGGCACTGCTCGGGCGACATGTAGAACGGCGTGCCCATGGCGGCGCCCGTCTTTGTCTGAAAGTCGGGGTTCGCCATGCTGCCCTGGAGCTTGGCGATGCCGAAGTCGAGGATCTTGGCGCTCAGGGTGCCGTCCTCCTCCGGGATCACCATGATGTTCTCGGGCTTGATGTCGCGGTGGATGATGCCGTTGCCGTGGGCCGCCATCAGGCCCTTGGCCATGCAGGTCAGGATGCTGTAGGCCTCGTCGAAGGCCACCACCTTCTTCTCGGACAGCACCTCGCGCAGCGACTTGCCGACGAGGTGCTCCATCACGAAGTAGTGGCGTCCGTCGTTGAGCTCGCCAAAGGAGAAGATGTCGACGATGTAGCGGCTGCGCGCCTGGTTCGCGGCACGCGCCTCCTGGATGAAGCGGTTGACCACCTCGGCGTTGGCGGCGAACTCGCGCAGCAGGACCTTGATCGCCACCTGCTTGCCGATCACTGGCTGCACGCCAGCGTAGACCGTGCCCATCCCGCCCTCGCCGAGGCGACCGGTGACCTGGTAGTCGGCGATCAGGTCACCGGGCGCGATCTGCAGGTCCTGGAGCACCATCCGGGGCGCGGAGATCTCCCGCCCCATCGGGGTGTGGCGGTTGCTGTCGGTCAGGGAGCGGGGCACCGAGCCCTCGCGCCCCACGGGCGTGCTGGTGTCGCCCGACGGGCGGGACTGCTGCGGGTACTTCTGCGTCGGCGGCTGCGGTCGCGGCTCCTGACCCGGCGCGGGGGTCATCCGCTCGATCATGCTGTCGTCGAAGCCGGTGGGGAAGTCGCCGACCTCCGGCACAAGCGCGGTGCCATCGACGGTGCAGGTCTTTACACCCTCTGGGTAGATCCGCCTGCATGTTGGACAGACCATCAGCAGCTCCCGGGACCCCTGCGCCAACCGGATCCCGTCCCTTCTTGGTACGCGTGCGCGCGCTACGACGACAGCGACGATTGTCCGTGCCGGACGCTCACCTTGTCAAGGCGCGCCACCACCGCGCCCGGGGCGTGCCATCCCGTGGTAGGCGAGCTCGATCACCTGGCGCACCAGACCGTCGACCACCGGGGCGCTGCGGTCGAACATCCAGGTGAGCAGCACCCGCTCCACCATGCCGATGTGGGCGTAGGCCGCGACCAGGGGATCGATGTCATCGCGGAGCAGGCCGAGCCTCACGCCCAGCCGCAGGTTGTCTGCCTCGACCCGGGCCATCCCCCGGTAGAACTCACGCACCATGGACTCCAGGTGGTCATCCATGCCCATCGACTCGCGGTAGGTCAATCGGACCAGGTCCCGGTTCTCGCGGAAAATGACCGCCAGCCTCTCGGCGGCCTGCATCACCCGCTCGAGGTACCCTGCTGGCGCATTGTCGGGCGCGGCGACGGCGTCAACCTCGGACACCGACATGCTTGCCCGGGTGAGAAGCTCGAAGAAACCAGCGATGAGCTCGTAGAAGATGTGGCGCTTTTCGGCGAAGTAGAGGTAGAAGGTGCCCTTGGCGACCCCCGCGGCCCGGGTGATGTCATCCACCGTGGCCGCGTGGTAGCCCCGCGTGCTGAACACCTGCCTGGCGGCCTGCAGCAGCTGAGCCCGGCGCTCGTCCTTGGCCTGGTCACGTCGGTTTCGTGTTCGTGGTCCCATGAGCGTTACCGTCTGACCGGTCAGTCATAGTCAACCCTGTGCCTGGTGTCAATTGGTCCCGGCGGGGCTGAAACATGGCGGGTGGGCTTGTCTGGCAGACCATCGCTCTCTACACTGACACCCCATGACGACGTTGAGTTACCCGGTGGTCGGCTGCGCCGGTTTCGGGCCGACGCCCCAGCGCTACTTCGAGGAGCTCTCCGCCGTTGAGCTGACCCAGACCTTCATCCATCCGCCGCGCCAGAAGACGTTGACACGCTGGCGCGAGGCCGCCCCCGAGGGGTTTGGGTTCGTGGTCCGGGCCTGGCAGCTCGTGACCCACCAGCCCTCGAGCCCGAGCTACCAGCAACTGCCCCGCAGCTTCGCGGGCTCGCTCGAGGGCGCGGGTCACCTCCAGGACTCGGAGGTCGTTCGGAACGCCCTGTCCAAGACCTTCGAGGTGGCCCGAGCGCTGGAGGCCTCGGCTGTGCTCTTCGAGACCCCCCCGAGCTTCACCCCGACCCCGACCCACCGCCTTCGCCTGACCCGCTTCTTCGAGGGCTGCGAGCGGCCGGCCACGCTGGTCTGGTGCCCAGCCGGGCTATGGCAAACGGAGGAGATCACGCGGATCTGCCGTGACCTGCAGCTCGTCCCTGGCCTGGACCCTTTCACCGGCGGGGGAGAAGGGGCCCTGGACCGGGAGCCCGAGGTCTACCTCCGCCCCCTCGGGCTCGGCGCGGAGCACCGTCACACCGAGGCCGAGCTGGGCTGGCTGGTGAGCCAGCTGCTCTCCCGCGAGCGAGCCTACTGCGTCTTTGGCTCTCCCTGGCTCTTCGACGAGGCAAGACGACTCCGGGAGCTGATCTGGTGATATCGGGTGGTCGCCCGCCCCCCACCACCTTCACATCGTCTTGAGGTAGGTCGTATTCCGGGCGAAGGCCTCGACCCGTCGACGCAGGCTGCTGCGGTCCCGGTACCCCCCGACGAGGTCCCAGGCAACACCGACACCGACACCGAGCGGGATGGAGAGGTGGATCAGCCAGCCAAAGGCCAGGGCGGTAATCGTCGCGATCAGCGCCCCGAGGCACACCGCCTGGACCAGCCGCCGGTACGACATGCCGTGACACCAGAAGCGGCACTCCAGACGGGTGCCGCCCGAGTCTTCCTCGATCAGCTCGATCTCGCCACGGTTTGGCATCCCCGGCAGTGTGCCTAGGCTGGAGAAGCGCACACACTGCGCCTCACGCTGCTGGATCACCAGACCGGGTCCGAGCAGGCCTCCCGTGACGAGGCCGAGGACGACCTGGTCTGCCACGGTCTTGGGCGAGCGGGCGATACGGACCTCGGTGGTCGTTGGTCGGGACACGGGCCTCCAGCACCGGCGTCTGTCAGCCCATTGTAGTCTGGCGAGCCCTCGGGGGGGGCATCATTTCATCACCCCACAAAAACTAAGGCGGCACCCGGTGGGCACCGCCCTAGCTGCGTCACAGACGATGTTGTTCGCGCCAACTAGAAGGTGAAGGTCGAGCTGGGCAGCGGCGGAGGCGCGGCCGGCTTCTTGGCCTTCTTGGCCGGCTTCTTCTTGGCCGGCTTCTTCTTGGCGGCCTTCTTGGCCTTCTTCTTGGCCGGCTTCTTCTTGGCCACCTTCTTCTTGGCCTTCTTCTTGGCCGGCTTCTTCTTGGCCACCTTCTTCTTGGCCTTCTTCTTGGCAACCTTCTTCTTGGCCACCTTCTTCTTGGCCTTCTTCTTGGCCGGCTTCTTCTTCGTGGCCTTCTTCTTCGTGGCCTTCTTCTTCGTCGCCATTGACACCCTCCGTATGGGTAATTTAGCAGCATTTTAGGCCGCTGTTTTTCTCTATGTCAATACAATTTAGCTAAATTTTGCTTAATTGTATAACTGTTTACCCAATAGAGATTATTTATTTATGATTAAATACTTATGGTGCAAAACATCACCTATCAGACGAGATATTTCATAAATTTTTTTTCTCGGATTCCCCCTGGGCTTGTTCCGTGGTTGGGATTCGCCTCTGGACTCTCGAAAAATACCAACTGTTTGTCGCCCGATGTGGAGCCATATTCCCATATCTTCTGAATTAATAGGTTTTTGGGGATTTCTCGAACCACGTGGGATGTGGACAACCTGGCGTGGGGCCTCGAAGTTGCCCGGAAACCATATGCATGGTAATTATTTGTGTTTCCGTGCCACGTAGGAGAAGCAATCGATGAGCTTCAAGATCGGGGACAAAGCCGTCTATGCCTCATACGGCATTGGCGAGGTGACCAGCATCGAGCGCCGAGAAATCTCCGGCCGGAAACAAAAATTCTACATCCTGCGCCTGCTCGACTCCGGCACGGTGGTGATGGTGCCGACGGACAAGGCAGTTGCCAAGGGTCTGAGGACGATCATCCCACGGGCGGAGGTGAAGAAGGTCTTTACCGTGCTCAAGCAGCGCAAGGTGACCCTGCCCAAGCAGACCTGGAACCGTCGGCACCGGACCTACATGACCAAGATCAACTCTGGCTCGGTTTTCGAGGTCGCCGAGGTGCTGCGCGAGCTGACCCTGCTGGGAACCAAAAAGGAGCTCTCTTTCAGTGAGCGTCGGGTGCTCGACACGGCGCGGTCCATGCTCGTTCGGGAGCTGGCCCTGGCTCAGCGTGCTCCAGAGTCCCGGATCGAGAGGGAGCTGGACGCCATCTTCGAGTAGGTCGGCAAGCCGCTCGCCCTGTCCATGCGCCAACAAACCTGTTGACGCCACCTCGACCCGTGCCTATTCTTCGCCCCCATGAGTCGTGACGATGCCATAGAATTCGACGGAGTCGTCACCGAGGTGCTCGCCGGTGGGCTGTTTCGTGTGGAGATCGCAGAAGGGCACACGGTGTTGGCCCACCTCTCCGGCAAGATGCGCAAGTACCGCATCCGCATCGTGCTGGGGGACCACGTGACCGTCGCTGTCTCACCCTACGACCCGACCCGGGGTCGAATCGTCTACCGCGCCAAGTAAGCTCACTCTGACGAGAGCCGGCGGTCGAGCTCCATCCGGTCTTCCCGCTTGAGGGGCAGACGAATGTGACGGGTCTCTACCCTGTACTCGATCTTGCCGTCGCGGCTGCGGCTCGGAACCAGGAAGCGGACAAACACGCCCTCTTTCATCACAGGACCTCTGGGTTGGTTTGTCCTACATTATCCTACCTCCAAGCCAGCAACGCAAAATTGGCCTACTTGCCGACGCAGAATCGGGCGAAGACGGCATCCAGGACGGCCTCGGTCGAGCGCTCCCCGGTGACCGCTTCCAGGGCCTCCAGGGCCTCGCGGACGTGCTCTACGGCCACCTCCGGTGGCACCCCGGCGTGCAGGGCGTCGTGACCTTCACGGACCGCCCGCGCCGCGTTGACGAGCCCCTGCCACTGACGCTGGAGCGTGATCTGGACCGTCTCGGCCTCGCCCTCCGACGGAAACAAGGCCTCCATCACTCGACGGCGCAGGACCTCGACGCCCTCCCTGCTGATCGCGGAGGTTTGGATCAGCTCTGGTCCAAGGGAGGCCCGACGAGAGGGCGTGATCCGGTCCACCTTGTTCGCTGCCACCACCACCGGCGGTGTGTCGTCGCTCCTTGGCACCTCCAGGTCGCTGTCCAGCGACGCGTCCACCACCTGGACCCACAGATCACATCCGGTCAGCACCGGGGCAGCCAGGGCCCGTCCGGCGCGCTCCAGGGGCGTCAACGCAGTTTCCGGGCGCTCCCCCGCCGTGTCGAGCAGCGTCACCCGGTGGCCATCCCAGCTCGCCTCCGCCTCGAGGTAGTCCCTGGTTGTCCCTGGCTCGTCGGCGACCAGCGCCCGGTTTCGGCCCAGCAGACAGTTGAACAGGCTGGACTTGCCCGCGTTGACGGGTCCGACCAGCGCAACCCGCACCCCGTCAAGGCGCTGTCCCTGGCGGTAGGTCCCGGCCAGCCGCTCGAGCTCACCCCAAAGCTGGCGGTACCGTCGGTCAAGCTCGTGTTCGCCGCGCTCCTCCGCCGTCTCGTCGGCAAAGTCGACCGCCGCCTCGAGCAGGCCGCACAGCTCCACCGCATGGCGTTGCAGCTCTCGCAACCGCCGTCCCAGGGCGCCGCCGAGCGTCGCCTGGGCGTTGCGCAACGCGCGTTCGCTGCGCGCAGCAACAACCTGCGCCACGGCCTCGGCCTGGGTCAGATCGAGGCGTCCGTTGAGGAACGCCCGTCGTGTGAACTCTCCGGGCGCCGCCTGGCGCGCCCCGAGCCCGATGAACAGCGACAGGATACGTCCGAGGTTGAGCTCACCACCGTGGCCGTGAACCTCGACCACATCCTCGCCGGTGTAGGAGCGGGGTGCCGGCATGTAGCAGACGAGCGCCCGGTCCAGGACCTCACCGCTCTCCGGGTCGCGCAGGCTGGCGGCGTGCATCCGCCGGGCCTCGAGCCGGGGCAGGCGGCAGACCTGACCCAGCAGCTCGGAGGCCCGCGGGCCGCTGAGCCGCACCATGCCCACCGCCCCGCCCACCGCGCTCGCCAGGGCACAGATGGTCTCGGCCTCTCCCCTCATCTCGATGTCCGATCTGGACGCCCGGGCCGACCGCGTGGCGTAGACGCTACCTTTCGGGGACGATGAGCAAACGGCGCTCCTCCCCCTCTCCCTCGCTCCGCGTGCTGATCCCCGGCGTCTCCCGCAGCGCCATGTGGATCACCCGACGGTCGTGGGCGCTCATCGGATTGACCGCGACGATCTTGCCCGTCCTCGCCGCCTTGTCGCCGAGCCGTTCGGCAAGCTCGCGTAACGCCTCGATCCGGCGCTCACGGTAGCCGTCACTGTCCACGACCACCGGACGCCGATCGCCGTGCCCCGTGCGGTTGAGCATGCGGTTGAGCAGAAACTGCAGCGCATCGAGGGTCTGCCCCTTGGGCCCGACCAGCTCGCCCGCGCCCTCCCCCGACAGGTTCATCTGGATGCGCTCCTCGTCCGCGCTGACCAGCACCTCGAGCTCATACCCCATACGAGCAACCATCCCGTGAAGGAGACTACGGGCGACCGCCACGCGGTCCTCGGGAACGTCGGTCATCGGTTCCATACGTTCTTCGGTCTCGAGCATGGCCTACCTCAGTGGCCCTTGTTGCGTTTCTTACGGCGCCTGGCCCGGGGCCTTCCATCGGGCCTGTCGGCTCCCCCGCCGGAACGCTGCTGGGACGTGCCCGTCGGCGGCGTCGCCGGCTTGCCCGTCTCGACGGGGTCGGTCTTGTTCATGTACCACTGATGGACCATGGTCAGCAGCGTGTTGACGAAGATGTATAGCGTCAGGCCGGAGGGCAACCAGAGCATCATGAAGGTGAACATGCCCGGCATGAAGTACTTGAAGATCTTGGCCTGGGTGCCCTCCATCGGCTGGGGCGTGATCGCCTGCTGGGCGTACATCGAGATGCCCATGGCGATGGGCAGGACATAGTACGGATCGGGCGCCGTCAGATCCGTGATCCAGCCAACGAAGCTCGACCGGTACAGCTCCACCGCGTTGCCCAACGTACGGTACAGCGCGAACCAGATCGGCATCTGGATCACCATGGGCAGGCAGCCGCCCAGGGGATTCACCTTGTGAATCTTGTAGAGCGCCATCATTTCCTGGTTCAGGCGCTCCTTGTCCCCCTTGAGCTTCTCGCGCAGCTCGTCGAACTTGGGCTTGAGCTTCTGCATCTGCTTCATGGACCGCATGCTCTTCTGCGTCCAGTACAGCGTGAGCAGCTTGACCACCACGGTGAGCAGGATGATCGCGATACCCCAGTTGCCGAACCAGCCGTAGAAGACCTTCAGGAGCCAGAGCATCGGGCGGCAGAGCACGGCGAACCAGCCGAACTCGATGGACTCGGCCAGCCCGGCCCGCTCACCGTCCGAGGTCTTCACCGCGTCCAGGGCGCCGAGGTCCTTGGGCCCGACAAAGACCGCGAAGCGACGGCTGATCACCTTGCCCGCCGCGATCTTCTGCTCCGGTAGCTGCATCTTCGCCGCGATCAGGTTGTCCTGCTTGAGCTCGAGCTCGCAGCGGCGGGTCTCGTCCTTGTCCTTGGGGACGAGGGCCGTCATGAAGTAGCGGTTGTCCGCCCCGACCCAGCCGGCCTGGCCCGTCTTGGTCACCGGGCCCTTGCCCATGCCGCACCCCGCCGCCGAGCAGCCCCCGCCGTCGCCCCGGATGGCGCCGGCGCTGCGTCGGAAGAGCTCGCCGTTCACGTGACACAGGATCGTCGCGATCTTGGGGTAGGGGTTGGCGAAGCCGGCCTTGCCCTGCCCTTCCTGGTGGTTGTAGAGGTTGACCTGCAGCCGGCCCTTCAGCTCCCCCTGGGTCAGGTTGCGCAGGCTCACCGTCATCCAGAGCAAGGGCCGCTTGGGGTCCACCACGAAGTGCTTGTCCATACGGACCTTGTTGGACTCCCAGCGATAGAGGACCTCGTGGCTGTCCGCGCGGACGATCTTGAAGTCGGCCCGCTCTGGCACGGCGAAGTCCCCCGAGGGGACCGTCACCGTCAGGGGCCAGGGGCCCTTGCCCGCCTCGGTCTGCACCAGGTCCACCGGGACCAGTTTCCCGTTGACCAGCTCGCGGTACCGCGGGTCGGTCATTTTCCAGCTCCGCAATGCACCGCCGGTGGTCGTGAAACGAGCGACTGCCCCCGGAGCCTGGAGCGTCGTCTGCTTGCCCTCCACGTCACCGGCCACCGGGCCCCCCTCCTTGGCCGTGGGCTGACTTGTGGGCTTGCTCTCCGGGCTCTCGGCGGGCCGCGTCTTCGCTGTCCTCGCCGTCTTGGTCTGGGCCGCTGGAGCCGGCTGCTCCGTCTGGGGCGGCGGCTTCTGGCGGAAAAAGTAGTACCAGCCCAACAGGATGGCGGCGGTGAGCGCGATGGTCAGCACCATCCTGTTCGTGTCGTTCATGGTGCCTGTGTCCTCCTCCCTCAGGGCGGGTCGTAACCCGGTCTCCCAAGCGGGTGACAGCGACAAAGCCGCCAGGTCGTCTTGGCCAGTCCCTTGATCACTCCATATTTCTGGAGGCTCTCCACTGCGTAGGCCGAACAGGTCGGCGTGAATCGACAGCGCGGCCGCAGCCCCGGGGCGATCAGCCGCTGATACAGCCGAACAAGACCGACGAGCAGCAGCACGACGGGCGCCGAGAGCCGCCGGAGCGTCTTCGCGCTAGCGGCGCGCAGGCCCATGCCCCAGCCTCCGTGGCAGCTGGAGTAGCTGCCTGACCAGGCGAGCGTAGGTCGTGCTTGTCGCGCTCCGCTTGGCGATGATCACCATGTCATAGCCCTCGGGCAGGAACCGCTGGCTCCTGCGCCAGACCTCCCGGACCAGCCGCTTCACCCGGTTCCGGTGGACCGCATTGCCCACCTTGCGGGACACGGTCACGCCAAGTCGACTTGGACGCCCCCGAGCCGTGAATGTGTAGAGCACCAAGACGTCATCGAGGTGGATCTTACGGCCACGCTGTTGGACACCAACGAACTCCCGTCGCTTGCGCAGGCGGCGCTGCTTGGGAAACCGCTCGGCTCCCCCGGATCCAACGGCGTCTCCGCGCTCCATCTGCCCCTTACTTCTTGGGCAGGCTCACGCTGAGACGATGGCGGCCCTTGCGCCGCCGGCGCCTAAGGACCGTACGGCCTCCCTTGGTCCGCATTCGCTTGCGGAAGCCGTGAACCTTCGCCCGTCTCTTGTTGTGCGGCTGGTAGGTCCGCTTCACTGGCTTACTCCATGCATGCGCGCGAGCTCGGCTGCGCGCGGGACTAAAAAGAGAGCATTCGATATCAGCGTTCGTGACAGCTGTCAACACTCGCTGATGATGTGTCGAAAACACCGCGTCGCTGCTGGATCCAGCCGCGCCCCCGTCGAGAAAACTGGCTTCGCGTGTTGCAGGAAAGCGCATCGTGTTTCTTTTCCGATGCGATCCCCAAGAGCTAGATTGACTTGCTCCACCGGCGCTCGCGACCCACTTTTGTCGACGAGCAACGTCAAAACTTTTTTGTTAGCGATTCGCATCGGATGTCTTCTGTGCCCATTTTTGTCCTTGCATTGGCTCTCCTCGCTTTGCTACCAGTGACCTTCACATTGGGCCTGGTTCCTCGTTCCCGACTAATGCCCTATGGACGTTTCACAGCTGTGGATCAGTTGAAGATCCCCCCGGGATCAATCGAGGATCCCTGTGCATACAAACTGTGGATAACTTCGCAACCTTTCGAAGTAAATAACTGAATATACGCGTGAATTCAGTTATTCACATCCTCAGGGGGCTCTGTGTCCAACTTGATGCCTGATCACGATCTCGCCGGCGGCACAGAAATCTGGCAAGCCGCCCTGGCCTCGCTGGAGCAACGTATCAAGCCACACAATTTTGACATGTGGCTGCGCCCCATCGAGTGCCGCTCCATCGACGGCTCTCGCATCACCCTCCGCGCACCCAACCGCTACATCAAGGAGTGGTTCGAGGACAACTACCTGTCCATTGTGCTGCAAGAGATCCGCAACCGCACCGAGCGCGACTTCCTGGTCAGCTTCGAGTACGTCGAGGCCGAACCCGAGGTAGAGCGCGCCGAGGAGCCCGTCGTCGAGGCGCCACACTGTGGCTGGGAGTACGAGCTCAACGACCGTTACAGCTTCGACTCGTTCGTTGTTGGCCCGTCGAATCAGCTGGCACACGCCGCGGCACAGGCGGTGGCCGAGCTGCCCGCCGGCAAGTACAACCCGCTGTTCATCTACGGTGGTGTCGGCCTGGGCAAGACGCACCTGCTCTGCGCCATCGGCCAGGAGGTCAGGCGCCGCGAGCCGTCGTTCCGGGTGGCCTATCTCTCGTCGGAACGGTTCATGAACGAGTACATCAACTTCCTGCGGTCCAACCGGATCGAGGAGTTCAGGATCAAGTTCCGCGAGGAGTGCGACATCCTGCTGATGGATGACATCCAGTTCATCGCCGGCAAGGATCGGACTCAGGACGAGTTCTTTCACACCTTCAACTCGCTTTACGACTCGCATCGCCAGATCGTGGTGACCTCGGACAAATACCCGCACCAGATCCCCGATCTCGAGGAGCGGCTGCGGACCCGGTTCCAGTGGGGCCTGATCGCCGACATCCAGCAGCCGGAGCTCGAGACGCGCCTGGCCATCCTGAAAAAGAAGGCCGAGGTGGAGCAGATATCGCTCAGGGACGACGTCGCCCTCTACCTGGCAACGAACATCAAGTCCAACGTGCGCGAGCTCGAGGGCTCGTTGATCCGTCTGGCCGCTTTCGCCTCGCTCTCCGGGGCGGAGATCACGGTCGAGTTCGCCAAGGACAGCCTCAAGCAGTTCCTGTCCCAGTCCACCACCAGCCTGACCATCGAGACGATCCAGAAGGAAGTCGCGGCCTACCACAACGTGAAGGTCAGCGACCTGAAGAGCGCCAAGCGCCACAAGAACGTCGCGCGGCCCCGTCAGATCGCGATGTACCTCTGCCGCAAGCTCACCGGCTCGAGCTTCCCGGAGATCGGCCAACGCTTCGGCGGCAAGGACCACTCGACGGTGATCAGCGCCTGCCGAAAAATCGAGCAACTGGTGGAGCGCGACCTGTCCGTCCGTACCGTGGTGGAGACGCTCGAGCGCCAGCTCCAGCTGTAACGCTGTTCTGCCCCAGTGGCCCGCCTCGTCAGCGCCTGTCGTCGCGCCTGGCCGTCGATTCCACGGCCGGCAGAGAGGTCACGAGCACCGTCCTGCGGCTTGCCAACACATCGAATTGTGTGCTAGAGCCCAGACCAAATCCGACGAGCAACGAGGCGCCCTGTGGAGAACAACAGGGGCAGAGTGGAGCACAAGATGTGGACAACTTCAGGGGTGGGGCGAACGCGCCGTTCTGTCCACTTTGCCCCCAATCTTGCCACAGCGACACACACAACGGTTTGCGATGTGCTCGTCGATGGTTAACGGGTCTATCAACGTTTTCACAGGCCCTAATACGATCAATAGATCTAAATATAATAAAGGTTCTCTAGTAACGTCTGTGGAGAATGGCCCATGGAGATAAGAATCAAGAAGGATGCTTTCCTCAAGGGGCTTCACCTGGCCCAGAGCATCGCCGACCGCAAGAGCACGATGCCGGTGCTCGCGAATGCCCTCATTCGCAGCGAGGGCAAGGAGACCATTCTCTGCGCGGCGACCGATCTGCGTGTCACCGTGGTGGCCGAGGCCAAGGCGGAGGTGCTGGAGGAAGGTGACCTGAGCATCGGGGCCAAGCACCTGTTCGAGATCGTCAAGAACCTGCCGTCGGAGGAGATTCACTTCAAGAAGACGCAGAACAACTGGGCCGAGATCAAGGCGGGCAACGCCCAGTACCGGGTGGTGGGCATGTCGGGCAAGGACTTCCCGAGGCTACCCGACCACCAGTCGCTGACATTCCACGAGCTCGACGCGGCGACGCTGCTGGACATGATTCGTAAGACCATCTTCAGCGTGTCCAGCGACGAGACGCGTCGTCACCTCAACGGCATCTTCATGGAGTGGAGGGACAAGAGCGTCCGGATGGTCTCCACGGACGGCCACCGCCTGAGCAAGGTGGAGTACGAGGTGGGCGAGGGGCTGAAGGCGGAGGAAGGGCTGATCATCCCGCGCAAGGGGGTGCTGGAGATGCGGCGCCTGCTGGAGAGCGTGGAGGGGACCTGCGATCTTGGCCTGCAGGACGGAAACCTGTTTGTGCGAGGCGGAGACGTCTGCCTGACGATCAAGCTCGTGGACGCCCAGTTTCCACCCTTCGACGCGGTGGTGCCCAAGGAGAGCGAGCGGAAGGTCCGGGTCGATCGCTTGCTCCTGCTGGATTCCCTCAAGCGCATGGCGATCATGTCCTCGGAGCGCAACGGTGGGATCCGCTTCGAGCTGAAGAAGAACGAGCTGCGGATCACCAGCGATAACCCCGACCTGGGCGAGGCCCAGGAGGACATGACCGTGGCGTTCGACGGAGAGCCGCTGACCATCGGCTTCAACGCACGTTACTTCATCGAGCTCCTGTCGGAGATGGGCGGCGAGGAGGTGACCCTGGAGTTCAACGGTGAGCTCGACCCCGGTCTGGTGCGCTCGGACAAGGATGACGGCTACGTTGGCGTGGTGATGCCGCTCCGCATCTGAGGCGGCCCTGCCCCGCCGTGCTCGTTCGCTCGATCGAGACCCACCGCTTCCGCAACCTGGCTGACCAGCGGGTGGAGCCCGGTCCGCGCTTCAACGTGCTCTTTGGTGACAACGCCCAGGGCAAGACCAACTTCATCGAGGCGGTCTACGTCGCTGCTTGTCTCAAGTCGTTTCGGGCCCAGCGCAGCGCCGAGCTCGTCCAGCTCGGGGCCGAGGAGGCCAGGCTGCGCGCCGACGTCGAGGCGGGAGGCTCGCGGCGCGAGCTGGAGGTCGTGCTGCACCGAGGAGGTCGACGGGCGCGCCTCGACGGCAAGGGGGTGCGCAGCGGCACGGCCTACCTCGAGGGGGGCTTCAACGTCGTGCTGTTCACTCCCGACGATGTCCAGCTGCCCCGGGGCAGCCCGGCGGAGCGGCGACGTCTCCTCGATCGCGCGATCACGAACATCTGGCCCGCGTACCTCGCCGCCGGGCGCGAGTACCAAAAGACCCTGCAGAGCCGAAACCGCGTGCTACGGGACGCGAGCCGCTACACCACCAGCCAGCTTCAGGGGATGCTCGCGGCCTACGACGAGCAGCTTGGCGACAAGGGCGCGCGGGTGGTGGCGGCGAGGCAGCGGTTTCTTGGCCGCCTGGGGCCTCGCTTCAGCGAGGTCTTCACCGAGCTCTGCGGGGGCACGACGCTGGGCAGCCTGTGCTACGTCAGCCCACCGTCGCTCGCGCGGGCGGGGGGAAACGTCGGCGCCATCGCCCGTGCGCTGCGTGAGGAGCTCTGCCGGGCGCTGAAGACGGACCGCGCGCGCCAGACCACGACGGTGGGACCGCACACGCACGATGTGGAGTTCAGGCTCGACGGGCGCGCGACGCGCAGCCTGGGCTCCCAGGGACAACACCGTGCGCTGGTGCTCGCGTTCAAGATCGCGCAGGTCGTGGACGCGTACGAGACGCGGGACGACTACCCGGTGTTGCTCCTGGATGATGTGTCGAGCGAGCTGGACGAGCACCGCAATCAGTTCTTGTTTGATTTTATTAAGCAAATACCCTGTCAGGCGTTCCTCAGCACCACCCGGCCCGAGCTCGTGGTCCTTGCGGAAAATCGTGTGGATTATCAGGTTGTTAAGGGGATCATTCGGTGTGTGAAATGACCTTTACTCCACCCCCGTGCTGTGCTAAATAAGATAGGCTGCTGAAAATTTTAGCTATTTTCCAAACGCAGCCGTAGTTTTCCCGATCCAAAGAGCCTTCGAGCTGAGCCAGATGGAAGAGTATCAAGAACCCAAAGACGTGGAGCTTCCCGCCTCCGCGACCAAGACGGTTGACAACGGGGCCTACGACGAGGGCGCGATCAAGGTGCTGCGCGGCCTGGACGCGGTCCGCAAGCGGCCCGGCATGTACATCGGTGACACCGACGACGGCACCGGGCTGCACCACATGGTCTTCGAGGTGGTGGACAACTCCGTTGACGAGGCGCTCGCTGGCTTCTGCGACCGCGTGGACGTGACCATCCGCTTCGACGGCACGGTGACCATCGAGGACAACGGACGCGGCATCCCCGTGGGCATGCACCCCGAGGAGAAGATGCCCGCGGCCGAGCTGATCATGACCACCCTGCACGCCGGCGGGAAGTTCGACCACTCGAGCTACAAGGTCTCCGGCGGTCTGCACGGCGTCGGTGTCTCGGTGGTCAACGCGCTCTCCGAGTGGCTCAAGCTGGAGATCCGCCGCGACGGCGGCGTGTGGCGCCAGGAGTACGCGCGGGGCAAGGTGGTCGGGCCGCTGACCCGCGTTGGAGACACGGACCGGACCGGGACCCGCATCCGCTTCAAGCCGGACCCCGAGGTGTTCACCTCGACGGAGTTTTCCTTCGACGTCCTCGCCCACCGCCTGCGCGAGCTCTCCTTCCTCAACAGCGGCGTGCGCATTGTCGTGACCGACGAGCGCAGCGAGAAGCGCCAGGAGTTCTTCTCCGAGGGAGGCATCGCCTCCTTCGTCGAGTACCTCAACCGCAACAAGACCGGCGTGCACGAGGACGTGGTGCACTTCACCGACGAGAAAGAGGGCATCATCGTCGAGATCGGCCTGCAGTGGAACGACTCGTTCCAGGAGCTGGTCTACTGCTACACCAACAACATCTTCAACCGCGACGGGGGCACGCACCTCACCGGCTTCCGGACGGCGCTGACCCGGACGATCAACTCCTACGCCCAGAGCAACGTCAAGGCCGCGCAGAAGGCGACGCTCACCGGCGATGACCTGCGCGAGGGGATGACGGCGGTGCTCAGCATCAAGCACCCCGATCCCAAGTTCAACAGCCAGGTGAAGGAGAAGCTGGTCTCCAGCGAGGTCAAGGGGGTGGTGGAGACGGTGGTCAACGACCGCCTCGGCGTCTACCTCGAGGAGCACCCGCGCAGCGCCCGGTCCATCGTGGAGAAGGCGGTGATGGCCTCGCGAGCGCGGGAGGCGGCGCGCAAGGCTCGGGAGATGGTCCAGCGCAAGGGCGCGCTGGACTCCAGCTCGTTGCCGGGAAAGCTCGCCGACTGTCAGGAGCGCGACCCGACCCGGGCCGAGCTGTACATCGTCGAGGGGGACTCCGCTGGCGGCTCGGCCAAGCAGGGCCGCGACCGGCGATTCCAGGCCATCCTGCCCCTGCGCGGCAAGATCCTCAACGTGGAGAAGGCGCGCTTCGACAAGATGCTTGGCTCGCAGGAGATCGCCACGCTGATCACCGCCCTGGGCTGCGGCATCGGCAAGGACCACTTCGACATCAACAAGCTGCGCTACCACAGCATCATCCTGATGACCGACGCCGACGTGGACGGCTCGCACATTCGCACGCTGCTGCTGACCTTCTTCTACCGGCAGATGCAGGAGATCGTAGACCGGGGGCACCTGTTCATCGCCCAGCCGCCGCTGTTCAAGGTGCGCAAGGGCAAGAAGGAGATCTACCTCAAGAACGAGAGCGCCTTCGACGAGTTCGTCATCCGCAGCGGCACCGAGGAGCTTTCGCTGCTGACCGCAGATGGGGCCGAGATCAGCGGGCCCAAGCTGAGAGAGCTGGCCTTCAAGTCCATCCGCTACCACAAGGTGTTCGCCAAGCTGGAGCGGCGTGGGGACCCGCGGGTCATCGAGGCCATCGTGCACCAGCGCGGGCTGACCCTGGAGACGCTGTCCAGCGACGACGAGGTGGCCGCGGAGCTGCAGAACACCCAGCGCTTCCTCGAGCAGAGCTACCCCGAGGTGCTGCCGCTCAAGTTCACGCTGGAGACCGACGAGGAGGAGGAGGCGGCGCGGGTGATCTGTGAGACCACGGTGAAGAGCGCGCCGGTGCTCACGGTGATCGATGCCGGTTTGCTCGGCTCGCCGGAGGTCAAGGAGCTACGTGCGCTGCAGCAGGTCTTCGCCGACTATGGCGAGGCGCCCTACCTGCTGCAGGGCAACGGCGAGGCGCAGGAGCTCTCGCGGCTCGAGCAGGTCAGTGAGCTGGTCGAGCGGCTCGGGCGCAAGGGGCTCTCGATCCAGCGCTACAAGGGCCTGGGCGAGATGAACCCGGAGCAGCTCTGGGAGACCACGATGAACCCGGAGACCCGCACGCTGCTCCAGGTGAAGGTCGACGACCCGATGGAGGCCGACGATATCTTCACGGTGTTGATGGGGGACCAGGTCGAGAAGCGGCGGGAGTACATCACCGAAAACGCGCTCACCGTGCGCAATCTCGACATCTAAGCAGCACCTGCGCGCCGTTCCCCCACCTTGCGCTCACCGCCAAGCCCGGCGCGCCCGCGCTTGACACGCCCGCGCGCTCCCACCATTGTCTGTCCCATGCCGCGTGGTCTGTTCGTCATCGGCAGCGAGCCCAGGGCGGGGTGCACGACGGTGAGCACGGCGCTCGTCGCCGCGCTCCGTGGTCGCGGTCGCCGCGTGGGCGTGCTCAAGCCCGTTGCCGTGGGGTGCGGGCTGGACGCGGCGGTGTCGGGCGGGGTGACCGTCGGGGGCATCCCGGGCAAGCAGGATGCGCTGTCGCTGGCGGCGCTCAGCCGGCTTTCGGACGTCGCCGGACCGCCACCGGCGACCCTCAGCGGTCCCACCGCTCGCGAGGCGCTGCGGGCCGATGAGGCGCGGCGGCTGCTCGCGGCCAGCGGGTCGCAGCTGCCCGTTGACACCGTCAACCCCTATCGCTTCGCGCCAGACCTGGAGCCGGCCGCGGCGGCCCGGGCGGCGAACGTGAGCATCGACCTCGAGCTGGTCCACCGCTGCTTCGACGAGGCGGCCCGGGGGCGGGAGGCGGTGGTCGTGGACGGGGGCGTCGGCCCGCTGGTCCCGCTGAACGAGAGACAGACGCTCCTCGACCTGGTCGCCGCCCTAGGCCTGCCCGTGGTGCTGGTCGTCCCCTCGCGACCCTGGGCGGCGATCAACCCCACGTTGCTCACCGTCGAGGTGCTCCGCGCCCGAGGCGTGACGCTGGCCGGGTTGGTCCTCAACCGACGTGACCGGGTGCTGCGGCCCGAGGAGGCGGTGAACCCGTACCAGATCGAGGAGCACGCCGGCGCGCTGGTCCGCGGCCTGTTGCCATTCCTCGAGATGGAGCAGCTGGAGCCGGTCCGTCTCGCCGAGCGCTTGGAGGTCCACGTGGACCTCGATGGCATTCTCGAGGCCGGGGACGGATGAGGGCCCGTTCCATGTTTCACGTGAAACATCGCCAGGGGTCCACCCGTCCGACGTTTCACGTGAAACGTCAGGCGCGGCGGTAGAAGGCGAGCAGCCGCGGCGTTCGGTCCACGAGCCGGTAACGCACGAGCCGCGGCGCCAGGAGCCCGGCCGGCGGCTCCGGCGCCTCCTGCTCGCCGAGGAAGCAGAGCGCCTCCCCGCCCGGACGGACCAGGGGCAGGGCGCGTTCGAGCCACTGCGCGGGAGGCCAGGTCGCCCGGGAGACCGCGAGGTCCCGTGGCAGCAGCTCCAGCTCCTCGAGGCGGGCCTCGGCGATGGTCAGCTGGTCCACGCCCAGCTCGTGCGCCGCGGTGCGCAGGAAGCTGCAGCGTCGGCGGCTGGGCTCGACGAGCAGGGTGACCAGCTCTGGCCGCACCAGGGTCAGGGCCAGACCGACGATGCCGCTTCCGCTGCCCACGTCCACCACCGTGTGGGTCCCCGGGGCGAGGCTGCCCGCGAGCATCAACGCATCGGGCAGCAACCGCCGCGCGACATGCACGGCGTCGGGCCGGCCGGTGAGGTTGATACGTTGGCCCCAGCGCTCGAGAAGCGCGAGGTGGGCGCAGAGCGGCTCCGGGCTCGCGACGAGCCCGGCCCGCGACAGCTCGTCGGCCACGACATCATGTAGCTTCGAGCTCACATCGCCACTCTATCGTGTGGCCTTGTTGTGAACAAGGTCGTGCCCCCTCGACACCGCCCGTTGCATCGGTATAGTGCGGGTATGCGCTGTTCAGGTCCGCCGCTGCTGCTGCTCGTTCTCGCGGCCTGTGGCTCGCCCCAGAGCCCGCAGCAGACGTCTCTGCTGCGCGGCAGCCGCGACAAGAGCCCCAGCGTGAAGGCCTCGGAGGACCGCCCGCATCCCTTTGACGAGGAGCATGGCCCGTTTCAGGCCGACCGGATGGACGTCGCGGCGTACGCCGAGCGGGAGCGGCGTCGTCACGAGGAAGGGCACAGCAAGCAGGTGCTGGTGCTGGAGCGGTTCTCGCACCCGGCCTGCAGCGGGCTCGTGGGCAAGCAGCGCACGGGCTGCCCCTTGCTTGGCGAACCCTGGACCCGGCGCAAGGAGATCCCTGGCGGCGTGGAGCTGAGCCGGCCGGGGAGCGACGGCGCCCTGCTCCAGCGCCGCGTGCTCTGTCACGTGGCCTTCGGCCGCGTGCAGGGGCCGCACGACGACGGTTGCCCCCTGCACCGGCCGGGTGTGCGCGCCTCGGTGCTCGAGCAGGACGGCGAGGTACATCTGCGGGTGGTGACGAAGGACCCAAAACAGATCCCCGAGGTTCGCCGGCGCGTGGAGGCGCTGGCGCCCTTGAGAGAGAAGTGAGCTGAATGTCGAGACGGCTGAGATGGACCGGACGGCTCCTCGTCCTCTGTCTGCTGCTCCCCGGGTGCAAGGGTGAGGAGAAGCTGCCCGAGCACGAGCTGCAGCAGCGGGAGAAGCAACGCGAACGGGAGCGTCTGCGCAAGGAGCGAGAGCGTGAGGCCAAGGAGCAGCTCAAGGGGCGCGATGCCAGCGTCGACCACTACGCGATGTGGTCCCCGGAGGTGCGCCAGGCGTTCTACGCCCTCTACCGCAGCCGCTCCATGGGTATCCCGGAGAAGGCGCGGACGCTGGCCCAGTACGGGCTTGAGGCGGCCGACGCGCTCCGGGTCATCGCCGCCAGCCGCTCCCAGTCGGCGAAGAAGAAGGCGCTGGTCTCCTTCATGCTCGTCGACATGCACATGTTCCGCGTCAACGACCTGGCGAAGCTCGCGCGGGAGCACCAGCTGATCTTCGTGCAGCGGGCGGCCATCGAGGCCCTGGCGCGCGTCGGCAACCCACAGAGCGAGGCGGCGCTCGACGTCCTGGCCAAGGAGCTGCCCAAGATGCCGGTGCCCGTGGTGCCGGACGACGACGAGGGCCACAGCCACGGCTACGGCCACGGGCCGTCGCCGATGGCCAAGGACGAGCCGCCGCCGGACATCCCGCCCGACCAGCACCCGTTGGTGCGCTGGACCCGCAACGTGCGGCGCAAGCTGAAGGGCCAGCGCTGGGCCTACTCCACGGAGCAGCTGCAGACCCTGGACCGCGTCTTCCAGGCCGACAACCCGCAGAAGCTGCGCCTGTCCATCAACGCCGTGAAGGACGCCACGAAGCTGGAGCGGGGGCTGCGCGCGATCCTCCGCTCGCCGGTCACCCGGGCCTCGGTACAGGCCGGCGTCTCCTTCAAGCTGGTCGAGCCCTACCTCAAGGACAGCAAGGCGCTGCGCCGGCTGTGCACCCCCCAGGAGCACCAGCTGGTGCGGATGCAGGCCGCCCGGGCGCTGCTCGAGCTGGGCCGGGCGGCGGACCGGGCCTTCGTGGGCAAGCTGGCCGAGGAGCCCCGCGATCCCCTGGCGTCGGTGTTTCAACGCATGTTGAAGCAGGTCACGGCGCGGAAGGGCAAGGACGCCAAGAAGGCAAACTGAGCCGGTCACCCGCCCGGCCGCAGCACGTGCAGCACGTAGCCGCCGGGCAGGCGGACCCCGGTGGTCGACCGGAGCGCCGGCTCCACCGCGCGCCAGGCAACCAAAAACGTTCGATACAGGTCCGGTCGACGGGCGGCCGGGCGGACCCCCTCGGGCGGCTCGACCCACACCAGGTAGTCGAAGGCGCGCAGGTAGCGTGGGTCGCCCACCCGCCGGGGAAAGGCGAAGCGGCCGCGGAAGCCGAAGGCCTCCGGCTCGTAGGGCACCGAGACGCGCAGGGGCTGTCCCTGCTCGAGGGCCAGGGTCTCGAGCACGCTGGCCAGCGAGCCCATGTCGGGGGCCAGCGCGACGTGAGTCCAGCCGGCGCCGCTCGGCGGGAACAGCCGGGCGAGGGAGAGCTGGACGTCGAAGCCTTGGGGCGCGAGCAGGCCGCGCCCCTGCGCTCGTTGCCAGGGGAAGGCGCCGCGGGGCAGCGAGGGCGGCGGACCGAGGGTCAAGATCACCGCGCCCAGCAGGGAGGCGAGGGCGAAGGCGTGACCCAGCGCTCGCGGCGCCCGGTGCCGGCGGGCCTGCATCAGGGCCAGGGCGATGACCAGGGCGAGCGCCGGCAGGTAGGGCAGGGTGAAGCGGGCCCACTCGATGCCCCGCACAAGACCGGTGAAGAAGAGGTAGGGCAGCCCGAGCCAGAGCGCGACGAGCAGGCGGACCGGGGAGGGGGCGAGCAGCAGGAACAGCGGCGCGGTGCAGAGCAGCAGACCGAGCCAGGGCCCGAGCTGGACGGTCAGGTGCCGGGGATAGAGCAGCAGGTTATCCAGGGTCCAGAGCGGCCGGGGCCAGAGGAGGTCGGCGCCCTGGTTGAAGCGGAAGTTGCGCCAGGCGCTCTCCAGGCTGGGGACGTACCAGAAGGCCGCGAGGGCCGTGGTCACGAGGAGGGCGAGGCAGATGTTCTCGAGCCGCCGCCGGAGCGCCCGGCGATCGCCGGCCTGGCGCAGACCGCGCAGCGCGAGGTAGAGCGCCGGTCCGCCGACGAAGATCGGGAAGGTGTACTTGGTGAGCAGGCCGAGGCCCAGGGTCAACCCGAGGAGCAGGGAGGCCCGCCGTCGGCGTAGCCCGCCTGTGCGCAACAGGGCCCAGAGCGAGAGCGCGGTCACGCCGGCGAGCGGCAGGTCCATCCAGTACGAGCGAGAGAAGCCGATCACCTGCGGAAAACCGGCGAGCAGGGCCGCGGCGACCAGGCCGGTCTCGCGGTCCTTCAGCCGGGCGCCGATGCCGTAGGTCGCGAGCAGCAGGAGCCAGAGGAAGGGCAGGATGCTCAGCCGGGCCACGCGCTGGGATCGCTCGCCGAGCAGGCGGTAGGTCGCCACGGTCACGAGCTGCGGCAAGGGCGGGCGCACCTCGGCCTGGAGCAAGCGGGCCACGGCCTCGCGAGCCCGTCCTTGCTCCAGCAGCCGGTCGAGCATCAGCGTCGTGCGGTAGTAGCCGGCGGCATCGGCCGCCATGGGCACGGTGTCCCGGTTGACGGCGTGGATTGAGAGCAGCGTGCAGACGAGCAGCAGCGCGGCGAGGCCGGCGAGGGGCCAGCGCGCCCTCACTCGGGGTCCTTGACCAGGCGGAACCGTTCCCGACGGCGCTCCGCTTCCTCGTGTGAGGTGGCCGCCTCCTCCAGCGCGCGGCGGACGCGCTCGGCACCGTGGGGCGAGATGCCCGCGGGCAGGAGCACCGTGTCGTCACGAACAGCGTAGTAGCCCTCGAGCAGGACAAGCTCGCCGCCCATCCGTCGGCCGTACCGAACCAGCTCGAGCTCGGCGGGGGTCTCGGCGACGACGATCGGGGCTCCGCTCTCGTGGCGCGCGAGTCGGGCCATGGCGCTCAGCGGATGCCCCACCCCGCGGTGGAGGTGCTGAAGCGATAGAGCACATCGCCGGACCCGCCGTGCCGGGGCGCCCGCAGCCCCTTGAGGAACGGCACCACGCACGGCGCGACGAGCTCGGCGCCCTTGTCCGCGAGCTTGCCCTTGACCTCGAGGACCGCGCCGCGAGCGCGGCCCGCCGGGGTGATGGCGACGGCCAGGCGCACCTGGTAGCCGTAGCTCACCGTCTGGTCCGCCCACTCGGCGCAGCGGCCGATGGCCATGGACCAGGGGCTGAAGACCCAGAACACCGCCATGCGGTAGCGCTTGAGCTCCTCGTCGGTCTTGACCGGGTAGACGTCCACCGGGGTGGGCTCGGTCTTGCGGCCCAGGCGGGCACCGGGCGAGCCGACGAGCACCTGAAACGTGAACGGCCGGCTCTGCCCCTTGAACCGCGGAAACGTCAGGGACAGGACGTGGGGCAACAGGCAGGCCTGGAGCTGGTCGCGGCTGCGCCGGACCGAGAACTGTTTCAGCTTGCCGCCGGGCTCGATGACGAAGTCCAGTCGGTCGTGGAACTCGCCGGAGATCAGGCGCTGGGCGTCGACGCAGCGGCGCAGGTGCGCCTCCACGGGGAGCAGGCGTTCGAAGCAGGCGATCTCGTAGCGGTAACGACCGCGAAAGGAGCTGAGGTCGACGGCGCCCTTGGGTCGAGGGAGGCCCTTGGCCCGCGCCAGATCGAGCTTCACGGTCGCCGTCTCCACCGGCACCTGCCCCCGGGCGGGGCGGGCGAGGAGCGGCAGGGCAGCGATCACCGAGGCGGTCGCGAAGGTGAGCAGTCGCATCGTGCCTCCTGTCAGTCGGGGCAGTATAGCGGTCCTCCTTGCATCGGGTCGAGTACCTGCCGTACCGTTACCGCATGTGGCTGGTACCGTCGGTGCTCTACTGGTCATCCCTCGGTCTGGTGCTCTACACCTACGCCGGTTACCCGCTGCTGATCGGGACGCTGGCCCGGCTGCGGCCGCGCCGCTCCCGTGCGGCGGACATCGAGCCCACGGTCTCCGTCGTCCTCGCCGTCCACAACGAGGAGGCGAGCATCGCGACCAAGCTGGACAACCTGCTCGGGCTACGCTACCCGGCGGACAAGCTGCAGGTCGTCGTGGTCAGCGACGCCTCCACCGACGCGACCGAGGCCATCGTCGCGCGCCATGCCGACCGGCACCCGCGCCGCGTCGTGCTGGTCCGGCTTGAGAGCAAGTCGGGCAAGGCCGAGGCGCTCAACCGCGGCATGGAGCGCGCCAGTGGCGAGGTGGTCGTGTTCTGCGACGCGCGGCAGCGGGTGGAGCCGGACGCGCTTCGGGCGCTGGTGCCCCACTTCGCCGACCCCACCGTCGGGGCGGTGAGCGGCGAGCTGCAGCTCGCGGGCGAGCGGGGGCCAGGGGTCTACTGGCGCTACGAGAAGCTGATCCGCGCCGCCGAGGGGCGGGTGGACTCGGTGGTCGGTGCCACCGGGGCGCTCTACGCCATCCGCCGTCACCTGTTCCAGGAGATCCCGGCCGGCACGCTGCTCGACGACGTGTACACGCCGATGCAGATCGTGCTCCAGGGCTACCGGGTGCTGTTCGAGCCCGGGGCGCGGGTTCACGACCAGGAGGCGGAGCTGAAGGGCGAGTTCTCCCGCAAGGCGCGCACCCTCGCCGGCAACTTCCAGCTCGTACGCCTCTTGCCCCGGCTGCTCAACCCGCTGCGCAACCGCCTGTTCGTCCAGTTCGTCTCGCACAAGCTGCTGCGGCTCGCCTGCCCCTTCGCCCTGGCGACCCTCTTCGCCTCCAACGTGGTGCTGGTGGGCACCGGCGCCCCTGGGTGGCCGCTCTACGTGGCGACCCTGGTCGGTCAGCTGGCGGCCTACGGCCTGGCGATCAAGGGCGCCGTGGAGGGCGAGCAGGCCGGGCGCGCGGCGCGGGTGAGCCACACGTTCGTCGTGCTCAACCTGGCGGCGGTGGAGGGCCTGCGCCGCTTCGTGCGCGGGGAGCTCGCATGGACCAGCGCGCGGGCCTAGTCCCCTGGAAACGAGGAAGCCGGATGCGGTCGCGTCGGATGGTCCTGCTGCTCTGTCTGCTCGCCGGACCGGCGCGGGCGCAGGGGCCGGGCCGCGTGCGGCGGCCGGGGCCCGGGATGCTCCCCGGGAAGGGGCAGGCCCTGGCCGGGCGGTTCCTCTCGGAGCGCTTCCTGGCCCGGGGGCCGCGGGCCGGGGGACGGGTCGGCGACTACTTCGTGCGTAGCCAGAAGCTCCTCGCGGTGATCCGCGCCGACGACGGCGTGCTGGTCGACCTGGCCCTCGGGCCCTCCTTCGTCGACCGCCTGGGCTGGGGCGCGGTCCGGGTCTGCGACAGCCGCGGCGTCCACGACGTCCACCTGGAGCAGGTCACGCTGCTCACGCCGCGCCGGGACCGCCGCGCCGCCGTCCTGCTGCGGGGGGTGGTCCTCGAGGACCGCGCGCGGCTCGAGGTCAGCACGCTGTTTCACATCCCGGCCGAGGGCCGCCACCTGGAGCTGACCACGACGCTGGTCAATCGGGACACGCGGCGGGTCTGGCGCAACGTCGGCGTCTGTGACCACCTGGGCACGGGCAACGTCCCGCTCATGGTCCCCGGCGTCGGCCTGGCGCGCCGTGCGGGCGAGCATCGTGTCCGCTTCTGCGGCCGGGACGACGGCGGCGTCTCCACGGTGCTCGCCGTGCCTCGCGGCGCGCCGGCGATGCGGCTGCGGCTCGACCTGGCTCACCCTGTGCCGGCCTTCGACCCCTCCATCGACGCGGGCTTCGGCCGCGCGACGCTCAAGCCGGGCGGTCAGCTCACGGTCCGCCGGGTGCTGGCCCTCTCGAGGGGCGGGTTGCATGCGGCGCTGGCCACGGCCCTGGCGGCGACCGGTGAGCCGACCCGCTCCCTGACGGTGACCTTGCCCGACAAGGGGGGCCGGCTGGTTGTCCGGCTGGGCGAGCGCTCCGCGCCCTACCTGGTGACCGACGTCGCCGGGACCGAGGCGCGGCTCGCGCTGCCGAGAAAGCCCTGCTCCGTCAGCCTCTGGCGCCCGGGGGTGGGCGAGGGCCCGCGGGTCACCGCGCCCGCAGACCAGAGCGCGGTGCAGGTTGCCGGGCCGGCGGCGGGGCGGCTGCGGCTCGTCGTGTCGCAGGACGGCGCGGCCGGCAGGCCGGCCAAGCTGCTGCTGACCGGCGCGGGCGGCACCCCCGCGCCTGACTTCGGGCGGAGCGGCGGTCTGCGCGTCGAGAACGTGATCTACAGCGCGCGGGGTGAGGAGGAGCTCGCGCTCGCGCCGGGGCGCTACCAGGTCACCGCGACGCGCGGTCCGGGCTACTCCGTGGCGCGGCAGACGGTCAGCGTCCGGCAGGATCGGACGGCGACGGCCAGGCTGCCCCTGCAACGTCTTTTCCGCCGGAGCGGCTGGGTCGCCGCGGACCTCCACGTCCACACCGCGGCGAGCTTCGACAGCCCGCTCGCGCTCGAGGACCGCCTGGTCGCCGCCGCCGCGGTCGGGCTCCACGTGCTGGTGCTCACCGATCACAACGTGGTCAGCACGCCTCGCCCGGGCGGCGGCCCCGGCGCGCTCCTCGTGATCCCCGGTCAGGAGGTCACCACCGACGGGAACCTGTTCGGCCACTTCAACGTCTTCCCGCTCAGGGCGCGGTTGCCGTGGCGCGACACCACGCCGTCGACGCTCTTTCAACAGGCGCGGCGGGCGGGCGCCGACGTGCTGGTCCAGGTCAACCACCCGCGGATGGGCAGCATCGGCTACTTCGACCAGATGGGCCTCGACAGCCGCACCGGCCGCGCCCGGGCGCCGGGCTACGACGGCGGGTTTCAGCTCCTCGAGGTGCTCAACGGCGACCACCTCGATCGCCCCGAGGAGCGCGACCGCGTCGTCGCTGACTGGCTCGCGCTGCTCGTGCGCGGCGAGCGCTACGTGGCGACGGGCGGATCCGACTCTCACCGCCTGCCGTACCAGGACGCCGGGGTTCCCCGGATGCTGGTGCTGCTCGACGCCCCGCCCGGCGGTCCACCCGACGCGGGCGCGTTTCTCGCCGCGCTGCGCGCGGGCCGGGCGGTGGTCAGCACCGGTCCGCGCGTGGAGCTCACCGTCGACGGAAAGCCGGTCGGCTCCCGGGTCAAGCTCCGGCCGGGGGGCCTGGCCCTGCGCATTCGGGTCGAGGCGGCGCCGCACGTCCAGCCGAGCCGGGTCGAGCTGTGGGAGCGGGGCAAGCGGGTCAAGAGCTTCGCCATGCGAGGGACGCGGTTCGAGCGCACCCTGACCGTCAAGCCGACGCGGGACACCTTCTATACCGTGATCGTCCGTGGTGAGCGGCCGGACCCCACGCTCTGGCGTCGGGTCCCGCCCTTCGCGCTGACCAACCCGGTGTGGGTCGAGGTCAAGTAGCGCGCTTGGCGCGCTCGTAGTCCAGCAGGTGCCGGAGGCCCTCCTCGACGCCGACCTTGGGCGCGTAGCCCAGCTCGGCCTCGATCCGGCTGATGTCGGCCACCGACTCCCGGATGTCGCCGGCGCGCGGGTCGGTGTAGTCGGCCCTGAGCTGCTTGCCGGCGAGCTTGCCCAGCGTGCGCAGCAGGTCGTTGAGCGACGTCTTCTCCCCGCAGCCCACGTTGTAGCACCGGCCGGCGGCCTCCGGCACCGTGGCCGCGAGCATGTTGGCGTCGACCACGTTGCCGACGTAGACGAAGTCCCGGTACTGCTCGCCGTCGCCGAAGACCAGCGGCGTCTTGTCGGTCAACGTGCGGTCGACGAAGATGCTGATCACACCGGAGTAGGGCGAGCGCGGGTCCTGGCGCGGGCCGAAGACGTTGAAGTAGCGCAGCGAGACCGTCTCCACCTCGTAGAGCTGGTTGAACACGCCCAGGTAGTACTCGCCGGTGATCTTCTCCACGCCGTAGGGCGAGCAGGGCTGGGGCGCCATGGTCTCGCGCTTGGGCAGCTCCGGGTCCTCGCCGTAGGTCGCCGCCGAGCAGGCGAACATCACCCGCTTGACCTTGTTCTTGCGCGCGGCGAGCAGCACGTTCAGCGTGCCCTGGATGTTGACGTCGTGGGTCTCCTGGGGGTGCTCCACCGAGTAGGGCACCGAGACCACCGCCGCCTGGTGGAAGACCCAGTCGCAGCCCTGGGTGAGCCGCTCGAGCAACCCCAGATCACGGATGTCGCCCTCGACGAACTCGACCTTGTCGGCGAAGCCGGCGAAGTTCTCCCGGTGTCCGGAGCTCAGGTTGTCGATGATCCGCACCTCGTGCCCCTCGCCGACCAGGCGCTCCGCGATGTGGGATCCGATGAAGCCGGCGCCGCCGGTGACCAGTGCTCGCACGTGTCCTCCCTGGTGATGTGTGGAGTGTGAAGCACGAGGGTGCAACGAGGCCGGGGCACCGTCAAGGGCTGTTGGCGGGCCCTCAGGGCTTGATCGGCTTGATCTTGCCCGCCTCGAGGTCGGCGGCCATCTGCGCCGTCTGGTTCGAGGCGACGCCCCAGCGCCGGGCGTGCCAGCCGTACTGGTAGGTCATGAACGTGCTCAGCGCGTCGGTGAGCCAGCGGGTGGCCAGCGGGTGCGCCTCCCCGATCTCCCGGTGCTCGGCGGCCTTGGACTCGAGGTCGAAGACCCGCACGTCGCCGCGCCCGCCTATCCAGAGCTTGTACTGCTCGAGGCGGATGGTGTGAGCCAGCTCGTACTGCGTGGCGATGGAGGGCCTGGGGTAGCCGGTGCCCACGCCCTGGGCCAGGGGCAGGAGCGACTCGCCCTGCACGGTCTCCGGGATCGAGGCGCCGATGGCGTCGAGGATCGTCGGCATCAGCGAGACCACGTCCACCCCCTGCTCCACGCGCACACCGCTGCCGAAGAGCGGCGGGTAGTGGATGATCAGCGGGACGGCGACGAGCGAGTGGCGCAGCGAGTGCCCGTGCCCGATGCGCCCGAAGTCCCAGAGCTCCTCGCCGTGGTCGGCGGTGACCACGATCATCGTCTGGTCGAGGAGCTTCTTCTCCTCGAGCGCTTTCAGCACGCGGCCGAGGTGGTGATCGTTGTAGGAGACGGTGCTGTCGTAGATCGCCACGATGCGCTTCTTGTCCGCGGGGGAGACCTTCTTCGCCCCGGTGGCGATCTTCTCCACGTCCTTGCCGTAGACGTTCTTCTTGAACAGGCCGCTGTAGGGCTCCGGGTGGTACTCGTCGAGCCAGGGCTGGCGGCCGCGCCAGGAGACGTGGGGGTCGATGGTGCCGATGTAGAGGTAGAACGGCCGCTCGCCCTGCTCCTGGATGAACTGGATCGCGTGATCGGCGAGGCGCTTGCCGGTGAGGCCGCCGCCCTTGTGCAGGGTGTTGCGGTAGAAGTCCCAGCCCTCGCCGAAGCCCCAGAACTCGGAGACGAAGCCGTTGGCGATCCAGGCCGCGGTGTAGAGGCCGCCCTTGCGCGCCGCCTCGGGGAGCGTGACCCAGTCCAGGCTGAGCTTCGCCTTGGGCGCGACGAAGCGGTGCTGTTTGGGGTAGAGCCCGGTCCAGATCGTCGCGTGGCTGACCCGCGACTCGGTGCCCTGGATGTAGGCGCGAGCGTAGACCGCGCCGGTCCTGCCCAGCTTGTCGATGACCGGGGTCTTCACCCGGGTCTCGGGGTTGTAGAGGCTGAAGCGGTCGGCCCTCGCGTTGTCGATCAGCCAGAACAGCACGTTGCGCGGCGGCTTGCCCCGCTTGACCTGCGGCGCGGGCCCGGCGCGGACCAGGGCCGCCTCGTCGAGGGGGAGCTCCGTGCAGCCGGCGCCGGCGGCCCAGAGCTCGAGCCGGGCGACCTGTCCGGCGACGGGGTCGAGGTCGACGAAGGTCTCGGCCTCGGAGCCGGCGGGCAGGACGGTCTCGCTCCGGGTCTGCTCCAGCGCGGTCTTGCCCGTCAGCAACGCGCGGGCGCGAATCTCGCAGCGCTCGGCGGCTGCCTGGGCCTTGAAGCGCAGGCGAAGCCGCGTCCCCTTGTAGGGCGAGATGTAGTAGGCGACGCCGCCGTCTTTGGGCAGCACAAGCTTGCCGGTTTGCTCGTCGGTGGGCGCGACCCGGCTCACCTGGTCCGGCTGGCGCGGGCCGAGGTAGAGCCACTCCACCGCCGCCGCGGCCTTGTGGCCGGCGATGCGCCCCATGGCGTTCCAGCGCAGCTCCAGGCGGTTCTCTCCCGCCTTGGCCACGCCGGCGGGCAGCGACAGCTTCACCGACTGCCACTCGCCGCTGAGCCTGAGCGTGTCGAGCTTCTTCTCGTTGAGCAGCACCCGCAGGCCCTGGGGCTTGGCCGCCTTGAGGCGCAGCACGAGGTGGCTCGCCCGGGAGGCGAGCTCCTCGGTGAGCGGCAGGTCGAGCCAGCTGACGTCGCGGTCGGCCAGCGCCACGCGCTTGCCGTCCAGGCGCTGGTTGAGCTCCCAGGTGCTCCAGGGGCGGTTGAAGTGCAGGTCCTTGGCCACGCCGGGGTGACCCAGGGGCAGGAACAGGCCGGCCTCGCGCAGCAGGTGGGCGAGCAGGCGGTTGTCGGTGAGGTCGAAGACCGGGTGGTGCTCGCCCTCGAGCCGGGGCATCGAGGAGCGCGGCGAGGAGCGCGGCGCGGCCGGGGCGGCCTTGCCCTGGGCCGGGGTGGCGCTCTGGGTCCGGGCTGCCTTGCCCCGGCCCCCCTCCGAGGAGGTGGCGGTGGTGGAGCAGCCGAAGCTGCAGAGGACGACGCAGAGGGAGAGGCTGAGGATGGTTCGGTGATTCATGGCAACAAAAAAGCTAAGGGATGCTCGATCGGGGGGCAAGTTTTGCCGGAGGCGTCCGCCCTGGAACGCTGCTAGGCTCTACTGTCCGTGTGCCTGGACCCGGGAAAGGAGCCCTCATGCCCCGTCGTCACCTGTGGCTCGCGCTGCTGCTGCTGCCGGCCTGCGTCGCCCCGGCGCCGCCGGCGCGCTCCACCGCCCCCGCGGCCGCCGCGCCCCGCCCCGCGCCGGTGGGCGTGCCGACGCGCCTCGAGCTCTACGTCATGTCCAAGTGCCCCTACGGCGTGGAGGTGCTGCAGGTCGCCAAGGAGCTCGGGGACCGCCTCGGCCCGGCCCTCGAGCTGCAGATCGACTATATCGTCAGCGAGGACGAGTCGGGCCGGCTCGCCGCGATGCACGGCGAGGACGAGGTCAAGGGCAACATCCTCGAGCTCTGCGCCCTGCGGCACAGCCCGCGACCCAGGGCGCTGCGCTTCATCACCTGCCTCGGCCGGCAGCTCGAGCGCATCCCGCGCAACTGGGAGGGCTGCGCGGAGGAGGCGGGGATCGGCGCCGAGGCGCTGATGAGCTGCTTCACCTCGCCGGCCGGGGAGAAGCTCCTGCGCGAGTCGATGCGCCGGGCTC
>Ga0316576_10000106_pt1 | contig 30710 bp, 25 predicted proteins | sample S0NA_FD_203075 | JGI IMG/M metagenome (GOLD analysis project Ga0316576, IMG submission 203075) | Rhizosphere microbial communities from salt marsh grasses in Alabama, United States - S0-2_050615r3r5 | ecosystem: Host-associated > Plants > Roots > Rhizosphere | place: USA: Alabama | collected...
CGACGTGCTGCTCGCAAACCCCGACGGCACGAGCGGCATCACCCTGCACATCTACACCGACGAGAAGGACCTGCCGGTCACGCCGATGGCCGAGCCCCTGGCCGACCGCATGAGCTACCTCGGGGCTCACGGGCCCAAGGCCGGCGCCGCCGGCCCGGCCGCGGCGGAGATGGTCCACGTGATGTTCGTCTCCACCCGGCCGGGGATGCCGAGCCGCGGCGGCGACACCGTGGCCTCCTCGTCCGAGCCGCCGGACAAGGCCGGCGTGCTGATCTACGTCGACAACCTGAAGGCGATCTTCCCCGTCTGCACCAACCCCTACCCGCCAGCGGTGAGCGTGGAGGAGGCCCTGGTCTCGACGACGATCCACGAGCTGGGCCACACCCTGCAGCTCGGGCACGACACCACCGTGGGCGGCGCGGTGAACGCCTACAACGTGATGTCCACCGACCTCGGCCAGTGCGACCTGCTCAAGCAGCGGACCCGGGGCGTGGGCAACAGCAACCCCGACCTGGGCGCCACCGCCGCCGTGGGCAGCCCGCGCTTCTCCAAGGCCGCGGCCCTTCTGATGAAGCTGACCAACAAGCTCTCCGTGGAGGCCAACGCCTTCGAGCAGGGCAGCGGCTACGAGATGTAGCCTCAGCGGGCGAAGGTGCCGAGCAGCAGGCCGACCACGATGCCCACGGCGAGCACCGTCACCGAATGCACGACGAGCCAGACCCGCCTCTCGAGCAGCTCCTCGAGGGACCTGATCCGAGACGGGCGCGGAGGCGGCGAGCCCACCTCCCGGGTCTCGGCGCACTCGAAGAAGAGGCCCGTTTTCGCGTCCGGCGGCGCGGCCGACGGGGCGCGCGCGGGGCGGTAGGGGACGAGGGCCTTGCACGCGGGGGCCGGCCGCCGTGGCCCCTCCGACCGGGCCTCGGGCAAGGTGGTCTCGATCGTTGGCGCGGACTCCACCACGGTCAGCTCCGGGTCCTCGAAGCCCCGGGAGGAGCGAAACGCCCAGGGCTGGTACTCCGTGGTGACGAGGAGCGAATCGGCCATGCTGGGCGGATGTTTTGCAAGGGCCAGGCCAGCTGAGGGGCCCGGGATCACGAGGTGATCGTCGTGGTCGTGGGGTCTGTCCCCCCGCCTGCAACCAGCCGTGGGCAGGCTCAGCGGTGCTCCCAGGTGTCGTCCAAATAGACCGCGCCCGAGGCGGTCCCACCGAAGAGCACCAGACATCCCCTGGCGGGGTCATAGGCCATCGCCTGGCCCGAGCGCTTGCCCGGACCAACACCGTCGCCGACACGGGTCCAGGCCTTGCCGTCCCACTCCCAGTGGTCGGCGAAGATGTTCTCCGACGCGATGTTCGGCGGGTAGGTGGTCGTCCCACCATAGAGCACCACGCGCTGGCGTGTGCTGTTGTAGGCCAGATCGAAGAAGCCGCGGCCCAGAGGCTCGTTGCTCGAGGGCCACAGCTCGGTCCAGCTCGTCCCGTCCCAGGACCAGAGGTCGCCGTGGTTCTTGCCGGCCTGGCCGCCGAACAGCAGCACCCGCTGGCTCGCCTCGTCGTAGACCATCCGCGTGTTGTAGCGCGGCGCGGGCTGCGTCGAGGTCGTCCTCTGCTCCCAGCTCTGCCCGTCCCACTCCCAGGTGTCGTCGCCGGCGGCGCTGTCCGCGCCGCCGCCGAACATCACCACCCGCTGGCGAGCGGTGTCGTAGGCCATGCCGTGGCCGGCGCGGGGCGACGGGCTCCCCGAAGCCGGCGTCCGATCGGTCCAGCTCTGCCCGTCCCACTCCCAGGTGTCGTTGAGGTAGGTCGGCGTGACCTGCAATCCGCCGTAGACCCCGCCGAAGACGACCAGTCGTCTGCGCGCCCGGTCATAGGCCAGACCGAAGTTCTTGCGCGGCGGGAGGGCTGGCCCGCTGGTCGGCGTGATCTCGGTCCAGCTCGCCCCGTCCCAGGACCAGAGGTCGCCGAGGGGCACCGGGCTGTTTCCGGGCTGGCCGCCAACGAGAAGCACACGCTGGCCGTCCGGATCGTAGGTCATCAGGTGCACCGTCCGGCGGATCGGGACGCTGCCCTGGGGCGTGACCTTGCTCCAGCCTGCGGGCGGACCGAGATCGGGGGCGGACAGATCAGCGCCGTGCCCGTCCGTGGCGGCCAGGTCAACCCCGACGTCCATTGGGCCAGATCCCTCGTCCGAGCAGGCGGCCAGAATCAGCAGCAACGCGGCAGTCCGGCGCACATAGGCCTCCTCTCTCTCTCACTAGGAGCAAGCAGCGTACCACGAGCAGGTCCTCGGCGTTTTGGGTGAGTAGCCCGTGCACCACGGTCATGGCGACAGGAAATGCACCGGAGCTTGCGGCGGGGTGGTGTCTACTTGCCGCCCTTGGAGCCCGAGCCCCCGCCCGCGTCATCGGAGGCGCTGCTGCTCGTGCCGGCGTCCGCGCTGCTGCTCGCGCCCGCGTCATCGGAGGCGCCGCTGCTCGTGCCGGCGTCCGCGCTGCTGCTCGCGCCCGCGTCCGCGTTGTCCGCGCTCTGGCCCGCGTCGCCGGTGTCCGGGCTCGACGCGCTCCCGCCGTTGGGGCTCGCGGCGCTCGGATCCTCGGTGCCGGGGCTGCACTTGCCGCCGGCGCAGATGAAGCCGGTGCTGCAGTCCTTGTCACCCGAGCACATCGCGCGGATGCAGATCCCGAGGAGCCCGTAGGTGTTGCCGCACATCCAGCCGTAGCCGCAGTCCTTGTCGGTGGCGCACGAGCGGCCGGCCGGGTCCGGCTCGACGCACTTGCCCGACTGGCAGGCGCCGCCCACGCCGCAGTCCTTGTCCGCGGTGCAGCTCTTGGTCACGCAGCTCCCCGCGGAGCAGCTGGCGCCGCTGCCGCAGCTCGCGTCGCTGGAGCAGGTCTTGGTCACGCACTTGCCCGAGGAGCAGAACGAGCCGCTCCCGCAGGCCGCGTCGGTGGAGCAGGTCTTGGCCGAGCACTTGCCCGAGGAACAGCTGGCGCCCGCGCCGCAGTCGCTGTCCCCGCTGCAGGTCTTGGGCGTGCACTTGCCGACGGAGCAGGAGCAGCCCGCCGTGCAGCCCGCCTGGCTCGTGCAGGTCTTGGGCTGGCACTTGCCGCCGCTGCAGGTGAACCCGTCGCCGCAGCCGGCCTCGCAGTCGCAGCTCTTCGGCGTGCACCGGCCATAGCCGCACATCATGCCGCTTCCGCACTCCGAGTCGGCCGCGCAGGCCTTGGGCTGACACTTGCCCAGCATGCCCTTGGTCTGGCCGCACATGTAGCCCTTGCCGCAGGCATCGGGCGCCGTGCAGTCCCGGGGCATGCACTTGCCGAAGCCACAGACGCGGCCCTTGCCGCACTCCGCGTCGCAGGTGCAGTCATCGGGGAGGCAGGTCTTGGTCTGCCCGTCGCACGTCAGGCCGGCGCTGCAGCCGTCTGCCGCGCTGCAGCCCTTGGGCACGCAGGAGCCCCCCGCCCCGCAGACCAGGGCCGCGCCGCAGTCGCCGTCGTCGCGGCAGCTGTCGGGCACGCACACCCCGAGCCCGCAGCTGGACCCGGTCCCGCACTCGAGGCTGTAGGTGCAGACCATCCGGTTCTCGTCGACCTCGATGGACGCGGTCCCGGGACAGCCACACAGCGCCAGCGCCAGCCCGAGGGTCAGCGCTCCACAGGTCACGGCTCTTCTGGTCATCCTGCTCCTCCATCTCTGGGTTGTCCGAAGGGATCACCCGTGGAGAATGCGACTTCCGTGCCGTATCGCCATACAGATATTGATTTGAATATTGTCCTTGCGAGATGGGGGAGGAGTCGCCATCTGGGGGCGTTCACCCACAATTTTCGACGGAGAGCGCCGGGGAATCGACCGGCGTCCCCTATTGCGTTAATATTGTTTTGACGACGTCTGGATCGATAGCGCAATAGGTGCGGACGCACCGGACGCGGGGATCGCGTCGCTGCCCTGTGGGTCTACGACCGGAGGGGCCGATCGGTTCCCGAGATCGGCCCCTGGACACGTATCCTGGGGCCTTCACAAACGATTTGAGGGATCTAGGGCCCCAGCTCGGCGAGCCGGCCGAGGACGAAGAGCAGCCCGCCCATCACCGCGCCCTGCGCGATCTGGACCACGATGGAGCGGGGCCTGCCCCGGTTGTGGGCCGAGACCGCCAGCTGGCCGGTGACCAGATCGAGCAGCACCGCGCCGACCATCATCACCGATCCGGCGACGAGGGAACCCTGGCCAGCGGTGAGCACCCCGGCGGTGAAGGTCGCGGTGAGCAGCATCCCGGTCCAGGGGTGCTGGGCGTAGTAGTGGCTCGCTCCGGGGAAGAGGAACGCCAGCCCCGCGGCGATCCCGCGGCGGCGGGGCGCCGGGCTCGAAGAAGCGTCTCCTCCCTCCTCTTCCTCGTCCTCGCCGTCGACGTCCGCATCAGCGACGTCTCCCGGCGCGGGCTGGCCGGCTTCCAGGTCGGCGAGCAGGGCGAGGGCGGCCTCGGCCTGGGGCTCGGGCACCTCCACCCGCTGCTCGAAGATGTGCTGGCCCGCGCCGAGGAGCGCGGCGTTCTGCGTCCCGATGGCCCGCGCGTCGAAGCCCTCGTCGATCAGCGCCTCGACCGCCATCTGCGTCTGTATCGGGTCTCCGCTGCGCATGATCGCGACGAAGGGCCCCTGGGACGCCTCCAGCTCGAGCTCCACGCAGCGCTCGCAGGCCTCCAGCCCGCCGAGACGGCGCGCGAGGCGCTCGGCCCCGGCCTGCTTTGCGGCCGAGGCGCCCTCCAGGCGAGAGGCGAGGGTATGCTCGGCGCAGACCGGGTTCTCGCACCGTGGACAGACAACCCGGGTCAGTGCGCCGCAGAGGTGACAGCGCTGCTCGTCGCGGTAAGGCATGGCCAAGTCTACCCCCTTTCCGGGCCGGCTTCACGACCGACCGGCCCTGGGCTATCGTGCTGCCGTGATGAACAACACCGAGCTTGTCATCGGTCCCCTCCTGGGCGGCGGGCTCGTGCTCGGCTACCGCTGCTCCGCCCGCTGCCGCCACTGCCTCTACGCCTGCGGGCCGCACCGTGGAGACGGCCACGGGTCGAGCGGCGCGCGGCTGGACGACGTGCTGGACGCGCTGGCCCGGCGCGCCCCCCGCGCGAGCTACCACATCGGCGGGGGCGAGCCGTTCTTGGACCTCGAGCTCCTCGAGCGCGCCGTCGCCGGCGTGGAGCGGCGCGGCCTGCGGCTGGACTACGTCGAGACCAACGCCTCCTGGGTCCGGGACGAGGACCAGGCCGAAGCCGTGCTGGAGCGGCTCGCCGGCGCCGGGCTGGGCTGCGTCCTGGTCAGCCTGTCACCGTTTCACGCCGAAGGGGTCCCCCTGCGTCGCACCCTGGCCCTGATCGGGGCGGCGCGGCGCGTCCTGCCCGGCGGCGCGTTCGTCTGGATCGAGGCCTTCTACGAGGACCTTCGCCGCGCGGACCCGGCCGAGCGGCTCGACCTCGACGCGCTGCTCGCGCGGCGGGGCGACGCCTACGCGGTGGGCCTGGCCCGGCGCTACGGGCTGGTCCCCGCCGGCCGGGCCGGCCGCTACCTGCACCGGCACGGGCAGCGGATCCCCTGGCGCGAGGCCGCCCGAGCCGCCGACTGCCGCCGACGCCTCACCGACACATCGCACTTCCACGTCGATCTGGACGGCCTATACGTGCCCGGGCTGTGCGCCGGCCTCGCCCTGCCGCTGGAGCAGGTGCCGGGCAGCGTGGACCTCGAGCGCTTCCCGCTCCTCGGTCGCCTCGTCGCCGGCGGGCTCCAGGCGCTCGTCGAGCTCGCCGCCGGGCTGGGCTTCGAGCCGCTGCCGACCTACGGCTCGGCCTGCGACCTGTGCGGCCACGCCCGGACATTCCTCGCCGGCCGGGGGGACTACCCCGAGCTCGGCCCGGCGGGCTTCTACGACCCCCGCTCCCTCTCGTTCGAGTAGCGCCCGGCTGAGAGTCGAGGACGGAGCGCCGCGCCGCCGAGCTGCTTGCCCAGCCAAAATCCCGGGAACCGCCGGCCGCGGGCGCTGTCCAACCTTCCATGCTGCGCTTCACCGCGATCGCCCTGCTCGGCGGGGCCGTGATCTTCTGGCTCTACCGCGCCCTGCCCGACCCTGCCGACCTGCCGGACGAGCCCGCAGCGGCGACGGCGACGCCCGCGCCCCCGGCCCCCCACGTCCGGGCCGACCGGGACCACGAGCTGCGCCGGGTGATCGCCGGGAAGCTGCCAGCGCCGGATCCCGGCGCGCCGCCGCCCCCACCTCCCCCACCTCCCCCGAAGGAACCGGCGTCCACCACGCCCGCGCCCTCCGTGGCGGGGCCGAAGGCGACCCTGCGCGGCCGCGCCGTGGGCGGCGACGGCCGGCCGCTCCTCCACACGCGGGTCGAGGTCCTGCCCCTCACCGCGCAGAGCGCGGAGACGAGCACGACCCACACGAGACTCAACGGCGACTTCGACCTTGAGGTGCCAGCCGCCGGCTGGTACCGCGTGCGCCTGCGGGCGATGCTCGACGAGCCCGGCGACCCGCCGGCCGCCGAGCAGGTGATCTACGCCGGGCCCCGGGCGCGCCGCGAGCGCGTGCTCGCCACGGGCCGGGCGGTGACCTGCCGCCTGTTCGGGGCCGACGGGCGGCAGGCCGGGCTGCGCATGATCATGATGCTGGTCCAGCGCGAGGGGGGCGGAGGCTTCGGCATGGGCATCGGCGGGAGCGGGCCCCTCACCCAAAGCGTGAGCTTCCTCTGGCCCCAGCGGGCCAAGAGCGTGCGCGTGGACCTCGGTGGATACGCGGCCCAGGGCGTCGTCGAGCTCCACGGCCCGAACGACGGCTGCGAGATCCACGCCCGAGTCCGACCGCAGTGACGCGACCGGGCTTTCCCGCCGCCTCCACATCGACTATCGTTGTCGGGTGAAAATCGAGACCGACGTGCTGGTCATCGGCGGGGGTCTCACCGGTGCCGGCGTGCTGCGCGACCTCGCCCTGCGCGGGGTGGCCGGCGTTCTCGTCGAGCGCAAGGACATCGACGCCGGCGCGTCGGGCGCCAACCACGGCCTGCTGCACAGCGGCGGCCGCTACGCGGTGACCGACCCCGACTCGGCCAGGGAGTGCGTGGCGGAGAACGCGATCCTGCGGCGCGTGGCCGCGGGCTGCGTCGAGCCCACCGGCGGGATCTTCGTCGCCCTGCCCGGGGACGGCGACTCCTACGCCGCGGACTTCCTCGCGGCGGCCCGCGATGTGGGGCTGGACGCGCGGCCCCTCGAGGTGAAGGAGACCCTCGAGCGAGAGCCCCGCCTGCACCGGGGGATCACCGCCGCCGTGGAGGTGCCGGACGCGGCGATCAACCCCTTCATGACCACCGTGGCCAACCTCGCCGACGCCGAGGCCCGGGGCGCGCGGGTCCTGCTGCAGACCCAGGTCACCGCCATGCGCCGCCAGGGGCCGCGCGTGGTCCAGGTCACCTGTCTGGAGAGCCACACCGGCCGGGAGGTGACCATCGAGGCGCGGCAGGTGATCAGCGCCGCCGGACCGTGGGTCGACCGCATCGGCGCGATGGCCGGCGTCGAGATCCCCATCGCCTACTCCAAGGGGAGCCTGCTCATCACCAACACCCGGCTCACCGACCACGTGATCAACAGGCTGCGACCGCCCGGCGACGGCGACATCATCGTCCCCGGCGAGACCGTGACGATCACCGGCACGACCTCGATCCGCGTCGAGAACCTGGACCACCTGACCACCTCCGCGGCGGAGGTGGACCTCCTCGTGGATCACGCCGCGCAGATGCTGCCGGCCCTGGCCGGGGCGCGCTTCATCCGGGCCTACGCCGGCGTCCGGCCGCTGGTCGCCGCCCGCTCCGGGTCGGGCAGCGACCGCGGCCTGAGCCGGACCTTCACCGTCTTCGACCACGAGGAGGACGGGCTGGAGAACCTCGCCACGATCACCGGCGGGAAGCTGACCACCTACCGGCTGATGGCCGAGAGAGTCGTCGACCTGGTCTGCCGGCGCCTCGGCGTCGACGCCCTCTGCCGCACGGCCGAGCTGCCGCTGCCCGGCAGCGAGGACGGACGACCGCTGGACGCGGGCGCGCGGATCGAGCGCCTCGCCGCCCCGCCGCCCGGCGGGGAGGTGATCTGCGAGTGCGAGATGGTCGGGCGCGACCGGGTCGAGGAGATCCTCTCGCGCCTGAGCGAGGCCGGCCACCAGGCGGAGCCCAACGCCCTGCGCTTGCGCTCGCGGCTCGGGATGGGCTCGTGCCAGGGCGGCTTCTGCGGCTTCCGCACCGTGGGGCTGCTCCACCGCAGCGGCCTGGTGACGGGGAGCGGAGGGAACGAGGTGCTGATCCGCTTCCTCGAGCGCCGCTGGGGCGGGATCCGCCCCGTGCTGTGGGGCGACCAGCTCCGCCAGGAGCAGCTGCTGGAGGGGATCTACTGCGGCACCCTCAACATCGACGGTGACCTGTAGATGGAAGAGCGAGAGCACGACCTCCTGATCATCGGCGGCGGCCTGACCGGCGCCGTCGCCGCCCGCCGCGCGCGGCAGCTCGGGCTCTCCACCCTGCTCGCCGCGGCGACGCCCGGCAGCCTGCCCTACACCTCGGGGGCCCTCGACCTCCTCGCCGTCTATCCGACGGAGACCAAACACTACCGCCGGAGCCCGTGGGAGGCGCTGGCCGAGCTCACCGACAACGAGCCGGCCCACCCCTACGCCAGGGTGGGGCTCGGCGCCGTGCAGCGCGCCTGGGAGGACTTCGCCGCCTACCTCGAGGCCGGCGCGCTGCGCTACCACCGCCGCCGGGAGGAGAACCTGCTCCTGGTCACCGCCGCCGGGACCCTGAAGCCGACCCAGCTCGTGCCCCGCAGCATGCGAGGCAACGTGCTGGCCTGGGAGTCGAAGGAGCCGACGCTCCTCTGCGGCTTCGAGCGGCTCGTCGACTTCACGCCGGAGCACGTGGCGCAGAGCCTGAGCGAGCGCTGGCCCGGGCTGACGACGACCCGGATCGACGCGACCACCCTGCTCGGCGACGAGCGCCGCGTCCGCGCGGTGGAGCTCGCCGCGGCCTTCGAGCGCCCGGGCTTCCGCGAGCGCTTCGCCGAGCGCGTGAGGCGGGAGCTGGGTCCGGCGCGTCACCTGGGGTTACCGGCGGTGCTGGGCTTCGGCGGCGTGGTGGAGGCGGTGGAGCACTTGGAGCGGCTGCTCGGCGTGTCGGTCTTCGAGATCCCGATGCTCTCGCCCTCCCTGCCGGGCATGCGCCTGGCCGACCTGCTGCGGGCGGACCTGGTCGACGCGGGGGTCGAGCTGCTCCAGGGCCGGCCGGTGGCGCGCCTGGAGCGCGCCGGAGACCGCGTGGCGGGTGCCCTCTGGAGCGGGCGTGACCTGGAGCGACGCCTGCGTGCGAGGAGCGTGATCCTCGCCACGGGCCGCTTCTTTGGCGGCGGCCTCGTGGCCGGCCGCGACCGGGTGACCGAGCCGCTGCTGGGGCTCGACCTGGCGGCGCCGGTCTCCCGGGACGCCTGGCACATGCGCTCGTTCCTCGGCGCGCCGGGCCACCCGATCAACCGGGTTGGCCTGGCCACCGACGACGGGCTGCGGCCCGTCGACAGCGGGGGCAAGCCGGTCTTCAGCAACCTCTGCGCCGCGGGCGCGATCCTCGCCGGCCACGACTGGGTTCGGGAGAAGTCGGGCGCCGGCATCTCGGTGGTCACGGCGCACGCCGCCGCGGAGCGGATCGCGGCCGAGCTGGGAGGTGGCGCGTGAGCCGCGAGCCCCCGAACCGCGAGCGGCTGCGCCGGGTGCTGCTCGAGGAGGGCGGCGACGGCTGCCTGGCCTGCGGTGCCTGCGTCGCCGGCTGCCCCGTCGCCGACTGGAGCGAGGAGCGGATCGACCCGCGGCGGGTGGTGCGCCTGATGCAGTACGGCGCCGGGGAACGCGTGGTGGGCCTGGACTGGATCTGGCACTGCACGATGTGTGGCCGCTGCGGCCAGACCTGCCCTTCCGGCATCGACACCGGCGCGCTGGTCGCCGCCGCCCGGGGGCTGGTGCCCCGCGACCGCTCGCCGGGCCAGGTGCAGCAAACCGCCGATCTCCACCGCAAGACGGGCAACAACATGCAGCTCACGCCCGAGCAGTGGCTGGAGACGGTGGAGTGGATGCGCGACGAGGCGGCCGACGAGGTCGAGGGCCTGCAGGTGCCCATCGACGCGCCCGGGGCGGAGCTGTTCCTGACCATCAACTCGAAGCTGCCGATGTACTACCCGGCCGACCTGCAGGACATCTTCAAGATCTTCCACGCCGCGGGCGCGAGCTGGACCCTCTCCAGCACCTGGTGGGAGGGGACGAACTACGCCATGTTCACCGGCGACCTTGAGACCTGGGAGGACACGCTGCGGCGCCAGGCGGCGCGGGTGCACGAGCTCGGCTGCCGGACCATGGCCTACACCGAGTGCGGCCACGGCTACTACGCCACCGTCGTCGGCCTGCGGCGCTTCGGCATCGAACACCGCTTCGAGGTCGTGCACCAGGTCGCGCTCTACGCCCGCTGGATCCGCGAGGGCCGCTTCCGGCTCGACCCGTCTCGCAACCCGGGGAGGCTCACGCTCCACGATCCCTGCAACGCCGTGCGCAAGGCCACCGCGGCGGGCTTCCCCTCCATCGCGGAGGACGCGCGCTTCGTGCTGCGCAGCGTGTGCCAGGACTTCGTGGAGATGACCCCCAACCGGGAGGCCAACTACTGCTGCTCGGGCGGGGGCGGCGCGCTCATCGCCGGCTTCAGGCGAGCGCGGACCCACTACGGCAGGACCAAGGTCGAGCAGGTCGATCGCACCGGCGCCGGCCGGGTCTGCACACCCTGCGTCAACTGCTTCGACGGGCTGGACAACCTGGCCCGCGACTTCCGGCGCCCCTGGAAGCCCGTCCACCTCTGGACGCTGCTCGCGCGCGCCATCGTGCTCTGACATGGACCGCGCCGCGCTGCTCGAGAGGGAGTGGGACGTCGTCGTCGCCGGCGGGGGGATCACCGGCGCCGGCGTGTTCAACCTCGCCTGCCGCCGGGGCCTGGCCTGTCTGCTCCTCGAGCAGCGCGACTTCGCCTGGGGCACGTCGAGCCGCTCGGGCAAGCTGGTGCACGGCGGGCTGCGCTACATCGCCCAGGGGCAGATCCGCACCTCGTTCCACTCCGTGCGCCAGCGCGAGCGGCTGCTGCGGGAGTACCGCGGCCTGGTCTCGCCCCTGGGCTTCGCCTTCGCCGCCCCCCCGGGGGGCTGGCCCATGCGCCTCGCGGTGCGCATGGTGCTCGCCTTCTACGACATGATGGCCGGGCGCCGGAGTCGCCGCTACCACCGCGGGCCGGAGCTCGCCGAGCTGGTCCCGGGGCTCGCCTGCCCCGCGGGCGGCGGCTTCAGCTACCTCGACGCGCTGACCGACGACGCGCGCCTCGTGCTGCGCGTGCTCGACGAGGGCCGCGGCCTCGGCGGCGTGGCGTTGAACTACATGGCCGTGACCTCGCTGCTGCGCGCCCGGGGCGGCGAGGTGGAGGGCGTCGCGGTGGAGGACCGGCAGAGCGGTCGGACTCACGAGGTCCACTGCCGCGTGCTGGTCAACGCCACCGGCGCGTGGGCCGACGAGCTGCGCGCCCAGCTCGGCCACCCGCCCAAGCTCCGGCGGCTCAGGGGCAGCCACCTGATCTTTCCCCGCGCGCGCCTGCCCCTGGACCGCGCGGTGGGGATCACCAGCCCGGCCGACGGTCGCAACATGTACGTCCTCCCCTGGCAGGGGGTGACGCTGCTCGGCACCACCGACCTCGACCACGATCTGCCCATGGACGGGGAGCCGCACATCTCGGCCGGGGAGGGGGCCTACCTCCTGGAGACCGTCAACCACTGGTTCCCCGACGCCGGGCTGACCGAGGCCGACGTGATGGCGACCCAGGCCGGCGTGCGCCCGGTGATCGGCACCGGGAAGAAGGACCCGTCGAAGGAGTCGCGCGAGGAGAGCGTGCTCGCCGACCAGCGGATGGTCACCATCGGCGGCGGCAAGCTCACCACCTTTCCGATGATGGCGGAGCGGGCCCTGAGGGCCGCCCGACGCTGGCTCCCCGACGGGCCGAAGGCGGCCACGGCGCCGCCAGCGCCGGACGAGCCGGAGCCCGACGAGCTCGCCGGTCGCCACGGGCCCCACGCCGCGCAGGTGCGCGAGCTAGGACCGCCGGGCCAGGTGCCGGGGACGTCCGTCCCCTGGGCCGAGCTGCGCTGGGCCGCGCGGGCGGAGCAGGTGGTGCACCTCGAGGACCTGCTGCTCCGCCGCACCCGGCTCGGCCTGCTGTTGCCCGACGGCGGCGACGGGCTCCTCGAGCGGATCCGCGGCGTCGTACAGACCGAGCTGGGCTGGGACGATCCGCGCTGGGAGCAGGAGGCCGAGGGCTACCGCCGGCTCTGGCGCGCGGCCTACAGCCCGGCGCGGCTCTCTACTTGAAGATCAGCGTGCGGAAAGCGGCGGCTCCCGGGTCGGCGGTGCTCGACGCCGCGCCGAGGGGCGTGACGGTCTTGCCGCCGTCGGCGCTGAACAGGAAGCGGTAGCGGTAGCTGCCCTTGGGGCAGTTGTTGATGATCCCCTCGAAGCCCCAGCGGTAGAGCGCGTTGTTGCCGAACGGACCGACGCGGCTCGCCGCCGCCGGCAGCTCGACCTTCTGCAGCGCCCCGCCCGGGGTGCACTGCATCAGGTCGGACTCGACGTAGGCCTTGACCCGGCTGCTGTCGAGCGTCGGCTGGTCGGTGAGCCCCTGGATGTAGACCTCGGCCTGGGCGCTGAAGCCCATGTTGGTGAAGCCGCTGTACTCGTAGGGGTCGGCCAGGGAGAAGGTGTAGCCCGAGCGGGCGGCGTGGAGCCGCCAGTTGCCGGCCCAGTCCACCCCCTTGGCGCCGACCAGCGGCAGCTCGTAGTCCTTGCCCAGGTTGGAGTCGTACTTCCAGTTGCCGGGCGAGCCGCCGGAGAAGCCCGGGACGCAGTAGAACCAGAGCTGAATCGAGCGCGCCCCCGCGGGGAGGCTGATCACCGGCTCGTCCTTGGTCTGCGTGATGCAGGGCGTGGTCCCCTGGCAGGCGTAGCCGTAGGACTCGACGTACTGCTCGACCTGAGCCGTCTGCACCGCGCTGCCGTCGTGGTCGAACATGTAGCCCAGGTGGATCGTCGTCGCCGAGACCGGACCCTTGGCGCCCATGCAGGTCTGGGTCTCGCGCAGGCGGCGACCGTCGTAGCGCACGCGGAGCTGCCCCCCGGCCAGCGCCGGGCCGCCGACCAGCGTCTCGTTGAAGGCGGGGTAGTCCAGCACGTACTGTGGAATCGCTCCCGCCGGGCCCGGGCAGGTCGCCGGCTCCTCCTCGACCTGCCACATGTTGGCGAGCTCGAGGCGGTAGCTGCCGAAGGGATCGCTCACGCGGTTATGGTCGAAGATGCGGCCGCCCAGCGGGGTGGTGACGTAGGGGATCAGCTCGATCACGGTCTTGTTCAGGCTGGTCATGCTCATCCCCGGCGCCGGCGTGTGCTCGTCGATGACGAAGCGGTAGCGCGCGAACCCGCTCGTCCCGCCCGCCTCGGCCTGGGCCTTCACGGCGTACCACTGCCCGCCGGTCTGGGACGTGCGGTAGAGCACCTCGACGCCGTCGAGAGAGCCGACCTGCTGGGCGTCGACCTCGACGTGGCCCTCCCAGACGTAGAGGCACTGGCCGCCAGCCGCCGTGCCCAGATCGCAGGTCGTGGCGTAGCCGGGGCCGCTCTTGATGCGCCCCACCGAGCGCAGGACCACGAGGCAGCTCTGGTCCGCCTGGTCTCCGGCGCCGTCCGCCGCGCCCAGGGGACGGGGGGCCTGGCTCGGCCGCGCCCCGTCCAGCAAAGCCTGGGGCTCCCCGCAGGCGGCGATCACCCAGACCACAAGTAGTGTGCTCTTCATCAATACCGTACGCATGGCCTCCTGGCCTCCTGTTCGTTGCTCTTGGCAACGCTGCTGCGCCAGGCGTGACCGGGCCCGGGCGCCCACCCGGGGAGTCGATCTACCGGAAACAACAAGGATCTGCAGCCGTCACGCCGAATCACGGCGATGCCTTGCTGCATGGGGTGTTCCAATGTAGGTCGGATCAGGGGTTGGGGCAGCTGCCCCCGTCCAGCTTCGCGCCGGGGCCCGGCTTGCCGCCGGCCCAGAAGCCGGAGTCGTCGATGCGCGCGTCGGGCTGGTCGACGTCGCCCTCGACGGGCCAGCGGGGACCGAGATCCTGCTCCGCGGGCATCGGAGGCGCCCCGCCCGAGAGGAATTCCCCGTCCGGCTCCACCGGCGCGGTGTCCACCCGCGCGTCCGGCGGCACCGGCTCGCCCATCATCACCCCCTGGTCGGGCTGCCCGCCAACGGCCCGTCCGTCGCCACAGGCGGCGAGCCCCGAGGCCAGCGCGCCGGCGCCCAGCAACACCCCGCCGAGCCGGGTCAGAAAATCGCGCCGTCCGCTGTCGAAGTCATCCAGCGTCGGGTAGCACGGGGCCTTGGGTTGTCGGGCCAGGTCGCGGAAACGACGTTTGGTCAAGGACACACCTCCGGGCACAACCAGGTTGCACCTCGCGTGCCACGGATACGCCGCTGTCATTCCGCCGGATTGTCCCGCAGGGACCGCGGTTTTCTGACGGCTACTGGGAAATCTGAGGGTAGAGGTCGGAGGTCTTGGTCCGGCACAGGGCCTTGCGGATCGCGTTCTTGAGCTCGTCCAGCTCGTAGGGCTTGCGGAGAAACCCGAGCGCCCCGGCCTCCAGCATCCGGCGGATCACCGCCTCCTGGGTGAAGCCCGAAGAGACCAGCACGCGGGCGTTGGGGTCCAGCGCGAGCAGGCGGGCGAGGGTCGCCTCACCGCCCATGCCGGGCATCACAACGTCGAGCAGCACCAGCCGGATCAGGTCACGGTGGGTGTTGAACGCGTCCAGCCCCGCCTCGCCGCTCTCCGCGGTGATCACCTCGAAGCCGACGAGCCGCAGGGTCCGCGCCAGGCTGCGGGAGACCAGCACGTCGTCGTCGATCACGAGCACCGTGCCGGTGAAGCGGCTCTCGGTCGGGCTGCGACGGGGTCGACGGGGCTGCGGCGCCGCTCCCACCAGGCGCGGGAAGTAGACGCGTACGGTGGTTCCGCGCCCGGGCGCGCTCTCGATGGAGATCTCGCCCCCGTGGCTGTGGGCGATGCTGCGGACCATGGAGAGCCCGAGCCCGGTCCCCTCCCCCGCCTGCTTGGTGGTGAAGAAGGGGTCGCAGGCGCGGTGCAGCGTCGCCGGGTCCATCCCCCGCCCGGTGTCCATGACGGTGATGACCACGTGCTCGCCCGGCGCCAGGTTGGGCAGCCGGTCGAGCCCCTCCCCCTCGAGCAGCTCACTCCCGGCGGCCAGGGTGAGCTTGCCGCCGCCGGGCATCGCGTCCTTCGCGTTGATCAGGAGGTTCATCACCGCCTGGTACAGCTGCAGGCGGTCACCGTGGACCCGCAGGTCGCCCGAAACGTCGGTCTCGATCCGGATCGCCCGGTCGAAGATGCGCGCCGCCAGCTCACCGATCTCCGCGAGCAGCGGCGAGAGCTCCACCGGCCCGCGGCTCGAGTCGCTCAGCCGCGAGTAGTCGAGCATCCGCCGGGTGAGCTCGGCGCCGCGGCCCGCGGCCTGGCGGGCCTCGGTGATGCACTCCCGGACCTCGGCGTCGGACAGCTTGTCCGCCTCCCCCCCCCCCTGCTCCTCGAGCAGCTCGAGGTTGGTGAGCACGACGGCCAGCAGGTTGTTGAACTCGTGGGCAACGCCCGCCGCGAGCTGACCGATGGCCTCCATCTTCTGCAGCTGGAGCAGCTGCTCCTCGAGCGGGTCGGCGTAGGTGAACACGAGGACGGTGCGGGCGCCGAGCGAGATCTTGTCGCCGAAGGCCAGGGTGTGCTCCTGGACGGCGACCCCGTTGACCCGGACGCCGTTGCGGCTCTGGAGGTCCCGGAGCACGAACTGCCCCTTCACACGTCGGACGCTCGCGTGCCGTCCGGACACGCCCTCGTCGTGTATCCAGACCTCTGCCGCCGGGTGCCGTCCGAGGGTCGCCTGCTCGCCGATCTTGAACCGCTTTCCCCTGTCCCGCCCGGCGAGGATCACCAGCTGCGCGGTGTGGGAGGCCGGCGCCAGCTCGCGGGTCGTGGAGGGCACGCGGCGACCTTCCGGGACCTTGGTCGTGGGCTCCATGGTGAAGTCGAGCGCGAGATCTGCGTTCTTGTCCTGGTCGTCTGACACGTGGGCCCCGCTGTCGAGTCCGCGGAAGAAACCGAAATTGAGCGTACGACAGCGGCTACCGCCCGAGCAAGCCCTCACGGCGGGCCGCGGCCTCGATCCGCCGGAACATCTCGAGCCGGGGCGCGGCGTAGCCGCTGATCCGGTAGACCTGCCCCACCGTCGAGCTGCCCAGGTGCCGCCGGGGATCGAGGTCCAACAGGGCGCGGCCCAGCGCGTCGATCTGGGCCCGGGGCACCGTGGGCGCGGCGCAGACCACGCCGAACGGAGCCTGGCCGGTGACCGCGAGGGTGCGCAGGGCCGTGCTGGGGATGTCGAAGTCGCGGGCGTTGAGCAGGGCCACCGAGTAGATCGCGCCGACCTGACAGCGGTCCGAGAGCACCTCCCGCATCACCGCGGTGTGCCGGCCGCTGAAGATCCGCCGGCCGAGGAAGCGATCGGGGTCGTGTCCCTTCTCCCGCAGGTAGTGCCTGGGCATCAGGTAGCCGCTGGTCGAGTGGGGGTCCACGTAGCAGATCGTCTTGCCCTCCAGATCGTCGAGCCGGTGGATCGAGCTGTCGGCCTTGACCACGAGCAGCCCCTGGTACGTCCGCGCGCGCTCGTAGGTCTGGGAGGCGACGACCTGAATGCCGGGGAAACGCGCGCGGGTGATCACGTACTCCAGGGGCGGGACCGCGGCGAAGTCCACCCGCCCCCGGCCCACGGCCTCGCCGAGGGAGCGGTAGTCCTCGGCGACCTTGATCTCCACCCGACGGCCCAGCCGCCCCTCGAGGTAGCGCTCGAAGGGCCGGAGGTCGCGCTCCACCGTCTTCGTCGGGTAGATCGGCACCAGCCCGTAGCGCAGGGGGGGCCCTCCGGGCCGCGCCTCGCTCCAGAGCCAGAGGCCGAGGCCGATCACGACCACCAGCGTCGCGCCCAGCCCGGACCACGTCGCCCAGCGCCGCCAGCGGCGCGGCGCCTCCGCGGTGTGCGGGGTCTGCTGGCCGGCGAGCGTCACCGTGCGCGTGGGCGACAGGAGCAGCTCTTCGTCGATCTTGGTGTCGCTGGTGATCACCTCCTGCACCAGGCGGGCCTGCTCCCCGAGCTGAGCCGCGTGCTCGCGGCTGAGGTGCTCGGCAAGCGTGCTGGCCGAGGTGGCCTGTCCCAGCTCGGAGAGCACGCCCCGGATCGCCCGCTCCATCTCGGCGGCCGTCTGGTAGCGCTCGGCCGGCTCGCGCTTCAGGGCACGCAGGATCACCTCCTCCAGGGCCGCGGGGAGCTCCGGGTTGTGCGACCTGGGAGGGGGGACCGGGTCCTCGGTGATCGCCTTGAGCACCATCAGCTCGGTGGCGCGCTTGAACAGCCGGCGGGTGGTGGCCAGCTCGTAGAGCACGACGCCGAGGGAGAAGACGTCGGTCCGCCGGTCCAGGGAGCGATCCCCCTGGCACTGCTCGGGCGACATGTAGGGCACCTTGCCCCGGATGTGCCCCGTACGGGTCATCGACTCGGTGTCCCGCGCCTTGGCGATGCCGAAGTCGAGCAGCTTGACCACTCCGGAGCGCGTCACCATCAGGTTGTGCGGGCTGACGTCGCGGTGCACGAGGTCGAGCCGCTCGCCCTCCTCGTCGCGCAGCTCGTGGGCGGCGTGGAGCCCGGCGCAGGCCTGGGCCGCGAGCTCCGCCGCCACGGTGTGGTGAACCTTGACGCCCCGGGCCACGGCGCGCTGACAGATCGCCCCGACGCTCACGCCGTCGATGTGCTCCATGGCGATGAAGAAGTCGCCCTGCCACTCGCCCACGTCGTGGATCTGGACCACGTTGGGGTGGTTGATCCGGGCGGCCAGGCGGGCCTCCTGCAGGAACATGGAGACGAACTCGGGCACCTTGGAGAGGTGGGCGTGGATCCGCTTGACCACGACCAGGCGGGAAAACGCGCTGCTCCGCTGTCGGGCGAGGAAGATCTCTGCCATCCCGCCCGAGGCCAGGGGAGCAAGCAGCTCGAAGTTTCCCAGGCGGACTGCCATACGTGACGTATCCTTTTAATGGTAGGGCCCCGCTTGCCTCACGGCAAGCGGCCACCATCGTGAGGTGACCATGCGTCGAAGCTCATGGACGCTGCCCCTCTTGCTCGCCGGCTGCGGCGCCGCCACCGGCAAGGGGCCGAGCCACGCCCCGCCGGCGCCGGAGCTCGGCGAGCATCACCCGCTCCGTGGCCGGGTGTGGGATGCCCGGGCCCGGGCCTTCATCGACGAGCAAACGCTCGCCGCCCGCCTCGCCGCGGCGCGCTACGTCCTGCTCGGCGAGAAGCACGACAACCCCCGGCACCACCAGATCCAGGCTCTCCTGCTCCGGGCCCTCGTCGACGCCGGGCGGCGGCCCGCGGTGGTCTGGGAGATGATCACCGACGAGGAGGCATCCGCCCTCGCGCGCTTCGTCCGCTCGGGCGCGCGCGATCCGGATCGGCTCGGCGGCGCCCTGCGCTGGGAGGAGCGGGGCTGGCCGCCCTGGCGGATCTACCGGCCCATCGCCGTCGTCGCCCTGGAGGCCGACCTGCCCCTGGTGGCCGCCGGCATCGGCCGCCGCCAGCTGATGGCGCAGGCCCACGGCCCGGCGAGCCAGCCCGCGGGGGCCCGGCTCCCCGAGGCGGCGGAGGCCGACCTCGCCCACGAGGTGCGCGAGGCCCACTGCGGGCACAGCACACCCGGGATGGAGCGGATGATGGTGCGCGCGCAGCAGCTCCGCGACGCACGGATGGCAGGGCGGATGCTCGGCCACCCTGACGGCGCCGTGCTCATCGCGGGCAACGGCCACGTGCGGCGCGACCGCGGCGTCCCGTTCCAGCTGCGCGCGCTGGACCCCCGGGAGCACACGGCGAGCCTGGGGATCGTCGAGGTCCGGCGCGGCGAGACCCGGCCCGAGGCCTACGTCGAGGGCGCCCCGGGGCTGGGCCCGGCCTTCGACTACCTCTGGCTCACCCGACGCGTGGACAACGTCGATCCCTGCGCGAAGTTTCGGCAGCAGCTCGAGCAAATGCGGGGCAAGCGCTAGGTGCCCGCCCCACGGCCCTCGACCGAGCGCCGCCTGCCGATCCAGCGCGCGAGATCGAGGGCCGCCATGCCGAGGAGCGCGAGCCAGGGCGCGCCGTGGAACAGCAGGTCGAGCCAGTCCATGGCGGCCATGCCGTGGGCGCCGCCGAGCACCCAGCGCAGCTTGCCGACAATGTGGGGCTCGGGCGCGAAGGGGGCCAGTCCGAGGCTGAGACAGGCGACCAAAACGAACAGGTATCGCTGCATGGCTTCTGCTACTATTCCTCACCTGCTCTATAGCAGACTTTGCCTCGGGAGCACGTCTTGGGCTGGATCATCGCCGCGGTCTTCGCCGGCATCTTCGTGGTGCCCTTCGTTGCGCTGCTCACCTTCGCCGCGGGGCGCCGGTGGTTGCTCACCCTGTTCATCGCCCAGAAGTTCGGGCTGCTCTGGCTGCTCGGGCTCCTGCGCCTGAGGCCGCGGCTCAACCGCCCGACCATGCTGCGGCTGATCTTCGAGGACCTGGGTCCGACCTACATCAAGCTCGGCCAGATCATCGCCTCGAGCCCGGGCCTTTTCACCGACCCCTACGTCGACGAGTTTCGCAAGTGCCTGGACCGGGTGCGGCCCTTCCCCTTCGAGGTCGCCCAGGGGATCCTCGGCGAGGAGCTGGGCGAGCGGGTGCAGGAGCTGGAGGTCGAGCGGGAGCCGATCGCCTCGGCCTCCATCGCCCAGGTCCACGGCGTCCGCACGCGGGAGGGCGAGGATCTCGTCGTCAAGATCCAGCGCCCCGCCATCGAGCAGCTCATCGCCGCCGACCTGGTGATCATGCGCTTCTGGGCCCGTCTGGCCGCCTGGATCCTCCCCACGGTGCGGCTGGCCAACCCGGTCGGCATCATCGATGACTTCTCCAAGACCATCGCCGAGGAGCTCGACTTCAACCTCGAGGGGCAGAACATCGACGAGTTCAACCGCATCATGGGCGAGCTGGGCCACGAGAACATCTGCGCGCCCCGGGTGGAGTGGGACCTGACCACGCGGCGCGTGTTGACGATGGAGCGCTTCCACGGCCACAACGTCGACGACGTCGAGGCGATCCGCACCTCGAACGTGGACGCCGAGGCCAAGCTGCTCGACGGGATGCGCGCCTGGTTCCAGTGCGTGATGTTCTACGGCCTGTTCCACGGCGACGTCCACGCGGGCAACCTGATGTGGCTCGACGACGGCCGCATCGGCTTCCTCGACTTCGGCATCGTCGGGCGCTTCGACGACCTGCAGCGCAAGATGGTCACGCGCTACGTCATGTCCTTCGCCACGGGACAGTTCAAGCAGCTGGCCGAGGTGATGGTCGAGATGGGCTCGGCGAGCCAGGCTGTGGACGTGGACGAGCTCGCCGCCGACGTCGAGAAGGCCTACGCGCCGGTGCGGGAGATGAACTTCGCCGAGATGAAGTACATCGACCTGCTGCCCAACATCCTGCGCATGGCGCGAAAGCACCAGCTCCGCCTGCCGCGGGAGTTCGTGCTGATCGTCAAGCAGGTGCTCTACTTCGATCGCTACGCCAAGCTCCTCGCGCCGCACCTCAACGTGTTCACGGATCCGCGGGTCTTCTCGGCGCTGGCCCAGGACGTCGCCCGGGCCCTGGCCCAGGGCGGGATCGGCGCCCAGGCCAGCCCGCCGGCGAGCTGAATCGCGTCAGCGTCGAGCTGGTGCACCGTCCAGGGTTGGCCTCATCTAGCCCGCAAGCTCGACGTTCTCCCTCCACCACTCACGGAAGCTCGCCATCTCCTCGATCGCCCGTCGCCGCTCGGCCCGGGCGGCTCGCGGGAGGTCCGGCTCGTAGTCCATAACATCCACACCGTGTCGCAGGAGCGACTCCTTGCTCGCCACGCGCACCGCCTGGCTCCGATCCTCCAGGCCGTCGAGCAGCTTCCTCTGCGCTTCCCGTCGCAGGGCGCACCAGCCGAGGAAGAGCCGTCCGCTTGCGGGGGCGGGGGCGGACAGCGTGCTCCACGCCCGGGCCGCCGCGCCGACCAGCTCCTCGAGCTGTCGCCCTACCGTCTCCCGGATCTGGCCCTCGACCAGGAGCAGCAGCGACGGATCATCCTCGTTCGTGACGGGCAGGATGAACAGCGCCCCCCTCGGGAGGCTTCCTGAAAGCTCGGCTCCCCATCGCAGCCTCTGCCCGTCGCTCTCGACGACGGGCGTCCAGCCAAGCTCGCTCACCCGGTAGACCCGCGCCCGCTCGCCGAAGGCCGCCGCGCCACGCACGAGCACTGCGGTCAAGCTCACGGCGTCCCGAACGCGCCCGAGAGCCTGGAGCGTTGTCGCCCGGCCGAAAGGCGTGCCGTCCATCGGGGTCGTTCCCTCGAGCAGGTCCACAACGGGTCGGGGAGTGCGGGGGAAAAGCAGGACGGCCTCCCGCCCATCGGCGGTGCGACGGCCGATCCTGGTGTGTCCCCACGTGACGAAACGCGTGGCAACACCGATGCTGACGGCCTCGGGCAGGGGCGACTCCGACCGTACACGAACCCCACCCCTCGAGATATCCACGGCCTGAGCCAAGACCGACATGTGGGTGAAGCTAAGTAGAAGATCCTGCTGGAACGCTAACCTCGGGGATGACCGGCGATCGGACTGGATTGCGGCTGCTAGCATCTTGTCTCCTCCACGCTGTCCGAGGAAAGCAACCTCCGGGCCAGCCCGGATACCTGGCCAACGCTTCGAAATGACGGGCGACAGGTGCAGCGAATGGGGACCGGAAGCCCCCCCGCGTGCACCTTTGGTTCACGGTCGAGTGGACCGGCTGCGGATGATCCGATAACGTGTGAGACCCGTGCCCGACCACCCCACCCTCAACACCAAGATCCTCTCCAGGGATGGCAAGGAGCAGCTTGTCCTGGAGGGCTGCGAGTTGCTGGTCAAACGAGGGACCGACCGGGGCGCCACCCTCACACTGAGCATGGGCCCCCAACGGATCGGCACAGGGGCGGACTGCGACCTGGTGCTGACCGATTCCACGGTCTCGGGCCACCATGCGGAGGTCAGCGCGACCAGCCGGGGCTACGTTCTACGAGACCTGGGGAGCAAGAACGGGATCCAGCTGGGCGGCTGGTACGTCGAGAGCGTCCTGCTCGCCCCCCGTATGGGCCTGCTGCTCGGCGACACCACCCTGTTCGTTCGACTGACGGGAGAGTCGCAGACGTTCCCCCTGTCCGAGGTTGGGGAGGTGGCGGGCCTGGTGGCCCAGTCGGTGGCGATGCGGGCCGTGCTCAAGCAGATCCAGATCTACGCCAACAGCGACATGCCCGTCCTCATCGAGGGCGAGACGGGAACGGGCAAGGAGGTCGCGGCGCGCGCCCTGCACCAGCTCGGCTCCCGGCAGGCGGGTCCCTTCGTCGTGGTGGATCTGCCTGGCATCCCTTCCTCCCTCATCTCGGCCGAGCTCTTCGGGCACGAGAAGGGCGCTTTCACGGGCGCCGAGCTTGCCCGGGAGGGGCTGTTCACGCAGGCCGACGGCGGCACGTTGTTTCTCGACGAGATCGGGGAGCTCCCCCTGGAGCTGCAGCCGGTGTTGCTGCGCGCCGTGGAGCGGAAGGAGAGCCGTCCCGTGGGTGGCTCGCGTGTTGTTCCCCACGACGCGCGCGTCATCTGCGCCACCAACCGCAACCTGGCCGAGGAGGTCAAGGCCGGCCGCTTCCGAGAGGACCTCTACTTCCGGCTCGCGGTGGGCCATGTCCGGATCCCGCCCCTGCGGGTGCGCCGGGAAGACATCCCGCCGCTGGCCTACCGTTTCGCCAGGGAAGCGGGCTGCACCCTCTCCCCCGAGTTGACCCAGGTGCTGCTGGGCTACGAGTGGCCAGGAAACGTCCGGGAGCTGCGTAACACCATCTCCCGTGTCGCGGCCATGCCGGACGCGACGCTGCGCCAGCTCAGGGAGGACAGCGCCAACCGCCCCGCGATCCTTCCGCTGAGCGAGGCGCGGAGAGCCGCGATAGAGGAGTTCGAGGCCAGGTACCTCAAGGAGGTCTTCGCGGCGAGTGGCGGCGTCGTCACCGAAGCTGCACGGATCGCAGGCGTCTCTCGCTCGTTCCTCTCCCGCCTGGCGGGCAGGCACAGGCTTCGCCCGAGCGACCACTGATCTACAGACGCACCTGGGCCAAGAACACGGAGGGCTCGGCGACCGCGGCGGGCGCGGGAGACGATCCGCCCGACCGCTCGGCGAGGAAGCTGTCGCGGACCGAGATGCGGCGGCGCAGGATCACCCCCAGGGCGGCCAGAAAGATCACGGTCATCACACCACCGGCCAGGCTGAGGTAGGGCCCGATCTCGCTGAAGGCCTCGAGCTGCCCCACCATCACGAGCAGCAGGCAGATGGAGACCATCGCCACGACCTGGAGCGCGATGGCCCCGATGGGCGCCGAACGGACCAGCGTCGCCACCTGGGCGTACTCCGCCTCGCAGTCGGAGCACCGGTGCCCATCCGGTACCGCGTGCTGCTGGCACAGCGGGCGCCCGCACCGGTGGCACCGAGCACCGGCGGTGAAGTCGTTGCACTCCGTGCAGAGGCCGGGTCCTGCGTGGCGGTAGGGCATGATGCGCCTTCTGTATTGATCATAGCAGGCGCGCGGGAGAAGACCACGGCGCCGGTGCTATACTGGCCCCGTGCAACACGCCTCGGAGCTGGAGATCCCCGACGGGCCGCTGCTGGAGGTCGACCTCGGCTGCGGCGATGGACGCTTCCTGCTCGAGCGGGCCCAGGAAGAGCCCGACCGGTTGTTCATCGGGCTCGACCGGGACCAAGAGGCGCTGGAACACGCGGCGGCCGAAGCCGCCGTGCTCGGGCTCGAGAACCTTTGGCTCGCCGACGCCGATCTGGCGACCGCGCTGGACGGCCTGTTCTTCACCGGGCGGGTGCACCGCTTCTACCTCCACTTCCCCGACGGATGGCTGGCGCCAACAAGCACCACGACGCTCGAGCACCTCCTCGACGCGCTCGAGCCCCGCGGCGAGATCTTCCTGCAGACCGAGGCCAGGTCCCTGGCCGAGGCGATCCGCGCCGCGCTCGATCGCGATCCCCGTGTCGACATGGTCGAGGCGCTGGAGGCCAGCCCCTTCGACGCGCGCTCGAGCCGCGAGCTCTCGTGCGAGGCGACGGGGCTCGTGGTGCACCGGGTGCTGGGCAGCCGCAAAGACGAGGGCGAGCCGTACGACGAGGGCTGGGACTGATCCGGCCACCGGAGCCGCCATCCGTCCGACACTGAGCCAACCTCCTGTGCTTGTCTCCCTGGTTTCAACACGTTGAGCGTGGCACGCCCGTTGCAACCGAGCTCCTACAATCGGAGGTGATCATGTTGACCAGGCACTTGAGAGTGCATGCCCTTTCCTTGCTGGTGGGAGGCGCCGCGCTGTTGACCGCGCTCTCGCCGGCCCGCGCGGAGCTGAAGCCCGTGCACGCCACCCTGCGAAGCTCGCGGGCCCAGGCCAACCGGGAGCAGGTCTTCCGCTACCTGATGGACGGCACGACCCCGACCTGGATGCAGGGGAAGTCTGCCGCCAAGGTCCGCTCCTGGGGCAACCACATGCGCAAGGCGATCTACCGCAACGCCGAGAAGATCGTCCGTGACATCGTGGCCAACCCGTCGGCGAGCCCGGCCAAGCGCGAGCAGATGATCCTCGGCCTGGTCTCCCCCATCGACCGGGCCAGGCTGCTCAAGGACGTTGCGGGCTTCAAGGTCGACAAAGTCAAGTACAAGGTCAACGGACGGCCGACCACGAAGTACAAGGTCCGCCTCGAGCGGCACGGCTACTCCGAGTGGGGCTACGGCGACGCCCCGGCCGAGTTCTCGAAGCAGATGAGCATCTACAACCGGGTGATGAGCCCCAACGTGATCACCTACGCCCCGGCCGGCGGACACTCCAAGTACGTCTCCCGCGGCAAGGTGCTGGACCTGTACTTCAACTCCGACTACGGCGCGCTGCGGCCCAACAACAAGCCGCTGTTCCCGGTCTGGCTCTCCGACGGCGAGGCGGCGCGCATGAAGCAGGTCTTCGACGTCGGCAACACCAACTGGTCCTATGCCATGGGCGAGAAGGTGTCCCACGGCCACGCGGGCATGTGGCCCCCCACCGAGACCCAGCGGGCCAAGACGGGCAACAGCTGCACGACGACCTTCATCCGCGCGCCGGTGGGCGAGCGCCAGGCCCAGTACGCCTGGATCGACGCGCTCCAGGGCAAGGTGGCCAAGGCCGCCAAGGACGGACGGGTCCGCGTCGACGGCGCGAACCTCGCCGACAAGGGCCTGCTCGACGCGATCACCGGCAAGAACCCGGAGCAGTACCGCGCCGTCTTCGACCAGCTCCGGCGGCAGATGCCGGCCGAGGCGCGCAACCTGGACAAGCTGCAGCGCCAGGTCGACTTCTTCGTCGACAAGCTCGGCGGGACCCAGGGCGGGCGCTACAACTGGCAGACCGGAGCCTACGAGGGCGGGACCAAGAAGTGCGCCTTCCCCCTGGACCTGATGCACCGCACGCCGCTCTCCACCATGGCCAACATCAAGGGCGACCCAATGGGGCCGGGCATGGCGACCCAGAAGTTCCGCGCCGCAGACCCGACCCGTATCGGCACGGTGACTGTGTTCAACAAGCAATAGTCACCCGCCGACTGGCTACTCAAGCCCCCGATCTTCCCCGATCGTTGCCCACGCTGGAGAGCACCCCACCAGATTTCGTTGGCTTGGACGTGGCACGCCAGTTGCTGAGCTGTGTCGCACCGGAGGCAACATGGCTCGCACCCTCAGATGGACACCCCTCTTTCTGTTGGCCCTCTCGCTCTCTCGCCCGGCAGGGGCCGAGATCAAGCCGGTCCACGCGACGCTGAGGAGCTCGCGGGCCCAGGCGAATCGGGAGGAGATCTTCCGTCACCTGCAGAGCGGCGGCCGCTACGTGCCGAGCTTTCTCGCGGGCAAGTCTTCGAGCAAGGTCCGGGCCTGGAGCCAGCGCGTACGCGGCGCCATCAACCGCAACGCGAAGAAGATCGTCCGGGACATCGTCGCCAACCCGAGCGCCACGCCCGGCAAGCGCGAGCAGATGATCCTCGGCCTCGTCTCCCCCGCGGACCGCGCGCTGCTGCTCAAGGATGTCGCCGGGTTCAAGGTGGACAAGGTGAAGTACAAGGTCAACGGCACGCCGACCACCAAGTACAAGATCCGGCTCAAGCGCTTCGGCGCGAACGAGTACAGCTACGGCGCCTCGTCGCCCGAGTACACCAAGCAGATGAGCATCTACAACCGGGTGATGAGCCCGAACCTGATCACCTACATGCCGGCGGGCTACCACTCGAAGTACATCTCCCACGGCACCGTGCTGGACCTGTGGGGCAACAGCAGCTACGGCGAGCTTCGCCCCAACAGCAAGTCGCTGTTTCCAACCTGGCTGTCCGACGGCGAGGCCGCACGGATGAAGCAGATCTTCGACGTCGGCAACTCCAGCTGGAGCACCTCGCTTGGCGAGCAGATGGCTCACGGGCGGCCCGGCATGTGGCCCCCCACGGAGACCCAGCGCAGCAAGACCGGCAACAGCTGCACCACGACCTTCATCCGCGCGCCGGTGGGCGAGCGCGCGGCCCAGTACGCCTGGATCGACAAGCTCCAGGCCAAGGTGGCCCAGGCGGCCAAGGCCGGCCGGCTGAGCGTGGAGGGCGTGGATCTGTCCAAGACCAAGCTGCTCGAGGCGGTCACCGGCATGGGTCCGGAGCAGTACCGGGCGGTCTTCGACCAGGTGGTCCGTCAGCTCCCCGGCGAGTCCCGCGATCTGGGCAAGCTCCGCGGCCAGGTGGACTTTTTCTACGACAAGCTCAAGGGCCGGACCTACAGCTACGGCTACGGCTACAACTACAACTCCAGCGGGCAGGAGAAGTGCACCTTCCCCTACGACCTGATGCACCGCACGCCGCTGTCCAAGATGGCAGGCATCACCGGCGACCCGGTGGGCCCGGGGATGGCGACCCAGAAGTTCCGCGCGGCCGATCCCCTGCGCATCGGCGTGGTCACCGTCTTCGACAAGCGCTAGCCAGCCTCGCTCCCCTCCTCGAAAAATCCGACAATCCAAGTCTTTTTGGGATCGTCCGGCCACGGTTAGCAGTGGCTGGTGGATTTGCTGTTTGACGGTGGATCGGCTGGATAATGGAGAAGCCACCCACCCCCTTTTGGTCACGCTTCCCTTTAAATTCCAGGCGTCTATGGCCCGCCGACCCGTGGCACAGCCCTTGCTCAGGAACAGGGCATCCACAAAGAGAGGCGAACATGAGACCCACCACCATCAAGTCCTTCCTGGCTCTGGCGCTCCTGCTGGCGGCGAGCACGGCCTCGGCCGAAAACTGGAAGAACATGGTCAACCAGGCCGGTGGCTTCTGGGCCGGGCAGCTCGACAACGCCGGCTGGGGCCAGAAGATCTTCGCCCCCAACTCGGACCAGGCCCTCGCCCAGCTGCCCCAGGGCGTCCAGACCATGCTCAAGCACGAGGTGGTGGATAACCCGTGGATCAAGGGCCACGAGGAGATGAAGACCAAGCTCGGAGACTTCCGCCCCGAGGCGCGCAAGGTCTTCGACCTGCCCTACATCCCGATCCCGGCGGACAAGATGAAGTTCGGCTACGAGTCGAGCGGCATCAGCTCGAACATGAAGCAGAACGTCACCTTCGAGAAGAACGGGCAGAAGTTCGTGCGCTACTTCTTCCACCCGCTCTACGCTGACAAGTACAAGGAGCTGATCGAGACCTATGGCGTCAAGTACGGCGAGTACCAGGCCACCTCCACCTCCTCGCCACGGTCGCTGGTCGCCTGGAAGAAGACCACGCCGAACAAGCCGATCTGGGTCAAGGTCAGCCTCCACGCCCACCTCGACTACTACACCAAGCGGGACAAGAACGGCGTCGAGAAGAAGGTCGGCATCTCCCGCGTGCAGACCGAGAAGAAGGCCCGGCGCTCGGCGCTGGTCAACGCCGCGTTCAACGCGGCCTCGCCCGCCGATCTGGCCCACCACCGCGTGGAGTTCATGGCCGAGCCGGCCTCCTTCGTGCCCGGCGACATCCAGTACAAGGGTCACCGCAGGGGCTTCGACCGCGCGACCATCTTCCGCGACCTGCCCGCGAGCCTGACCGAAACCAACCCCCAGACCAGCTTCGTGCCCGCCTTCACCTTCATCAAGGAGATGAAGCCGACCCTCGAGCGGATCAACGCCGAGCGCAACCAGGCGGGCAAGAAGCCGATCAACGCCATCGCCTGGATGACCAAGGGCCTGATCGAGCCCCTCGTGAGGACCTACATCCACCTCGGCGTGGAGCACGGCCTGCAGGGCGAGCTGCACACCCAGAACTTCCTGCTCGAGGTGGACAAGAAGGGCGTGCCGACGGGCAAGGTGATGGTCAAGGACCTGGACGGCTTCCGCATGGACCTCGACATGCGCATCCGCAACGGCCGGAGCATCAAGTACCTCAACCACTTCGAGCACCCCTTCGCCTGGGCCAAGCACAGCGCGACCCAGGGCTCGAGCTCCAACCCCGCCGTGATGCAGGGCTGGTTCAACAAGCTGATCCGCAACGTCAACGGCTTCACCACCACCCGCACCGTGAACGGCGTGACCGAGAAGGTCTACGCCACCCCGGCGGGCCAGCTGATGGTGCAGCTGAAGAAGGACTTCCCCGACGTGTACCAGAAGCTGCAGAACCAGGCCGTGCGGCGCGACCCGACCCTGCGCGGTAACCAGGAGAAGATCGAGCAGAAGGCGGTGGAGCAGGTCTTCGACCTCGTCGCCCGGGCCCAGTTCAACCGCCAGACCGGCATCCGGGTCAAGATGGAGGACTGGGGCTACGGCCAGAACAAGGGCCTGAACAACGGCCTCAACACCCTGCGCGAGCAGCTGACCAAGAGCCAGCAGGGCCTCGGCGCGAGCTTCAACAGCAGCGGCCGGCTGGAGGTGAACAGCCAGGCCCAGACCGTGCTGAAGCGCCACTTCAACCGCCTGCGCAGCACCCAGGAGCGCAAGGTGGACGACCGGACCTGGATCCGCGGGACGCCCAAGACCTTCCGGCTGCTCGGCGACAACGTCATCGAGGGCATCAGCCGCAGCGGCAAGTCGGTGGGCTACGCGATCCTCAAGCCCAACGACGTGTCCAGCCTGTCCCGGGACCTGCAGTCCGCCGGGCTGCGCGCGATGCCCCGCAACCGCGCGCCGCACAAGATCGGCAGCTACGCGGGCCGCGATTTCAGCGCCAAGCGGCCGATGGCGCCGTTCTTCCGCACCCGCACCCGGACCACGACCCGCACGACCACCCGCTCCCGCTGAGGTGGCCGTCACCGCCATCGCCTGCTAGTGTTTTCCATGCCTCTCCCGCGTCACCTGTCATCCCTGGTCCTGACTCTGCCCCTCTCCATCGTGCTGCTGGCCGCCTGCAGCGGCGGTAGCAACAACCCGGACGGCGCGCCAACCGGGGACGGAAAGCCTAGCGACGCCCCGCGCAGCGAGGGCGGTGTGACGCCCGCCGCGGTGATGGTCACCGAGCTGATGCCCGACCCCGGCGCGGTCCCGGACGCCACCGGCGAGTGGCTCGAGCTCCACAACCCGACCGGGGCCGCCGTCGACATCGCCGGCTGGACAATCAAGGACGACTACACCAACTCCCACGTGATCCAGGGCCCGCTGGTCCTCGCCCCCGGGGCCTACAAGGTCCTCGCCCGCGTCAGCGACCCGACGCAGAACGGCGGCATCCAGGGCGCCTATCAGTACGACAACTTCAACCTGGCCAACGACTCGGACCAGGTGATCCTGCTCGACGCCCAGGGCAAGGAGGTGGACCGCGTGGTCTACGACAGCACCTGGGGCGTGCGCTCCGGCATCTCCCTCGCCCTGCGCGACGTGACCCAGGACAACGCGAAGGCCGCGAGCTGGTGCCCGTCCAAGGACAGCTGGAGCGGCTCGGCCGGCGACCGGGGCAGCCCGGGCGCCGCCACCACCTGCAGCACGACGATCACGCCGCCGGACGGCGGCACCGGCGACGGGCTGCCCTACCTCCAGCACTCGATCAGCTTCAAGGACTACCTCTGCCCTGGCATCGAGAGCGGGACAAAAAAGATCACCATCCGCAACGGCCACTGGGACTGGGTCGTCGCTGGCGAGTGGGTGATCCTCAAGTGCTCGAACACCACCAAGCAGTTCAAGGCCCAGCTCACCATGGTGCGCTGGACGACCTACGGCGGCATCACGGCGCAGGAGTACATGGCGGACGGCTTCTCCAGCCAGGCGGAGATGCTTCAGAGCATGAGCCAGTACTACCCGGGGATCACCCTGAGCAGCGACGCGACGGTGATCGCCTGGAAGGACACGAGCCCGCTCTGATCAGCAGCCCGAGGGGGCGCCCGGCGTGCCCTTGTCGCCC
>Ga0316576_10000107_pt1 | contig 30675 bp, 29 predicted proteins | sample S0NA_FD_203075 | JGI IMG/M metagenome (GOLD analysis project Ga0316576, IMG submission 203075) | Rhizosphere microbial communities from salt marsh grasses in Alabama, United States - S0-2_050615r3r5 | ecosystem: Host-associated > Plants > Roots > Rhizosphere | place: USA: Alabama | collected...
AGCGGCCGTAATTGGCGGCTATCACAGAGCCCTGCCCTTAACGGAGCAGGAGATCGCCCTGCTGCCGGCGCTGATCGCCATTCGTTTGTGTATCAGCGTCTCCTTTTCCGCCTACCGCCAGACACTGGAACCCCATAACGCTTATTTTTCGGTTAGCGAACGGCCGGCCTGGGAGATGCTGGCGCGACTGGCGGAGATGTCTCCGGGCGTGCTGCATAATGCATTGCGCGCGGCCTGCGGTTTTGATCTGCTTCCGGCGTATGAAACCCCCACGATGAGTAAGGAAGAGATCCTGGCCCGCCGGAAAAGAGTTCTGGGACCGTCCTTAAGTCTCTCCTACGAAAAGCCGCTGCAGATCGTGCGCGGTATGGGCCAATACCTGTACGACGAAAGCGGCCGTCGTTACCTGGATGGGGTGAATAATGTGTGCCACGTGGGACACAGCCATCCGCACGTAGTGGCCGCACTGGCGGAACAGGCGGCGTTGCTAAATACAAATACGCGCTACCTGCACCCCAATATCGTCCGCTACGCGGAGCGTCTGCTGGCCAAGCTGCCTGCGCCGCTGGAAGTCCTCTTTTTTGTTTGCTCGGGCAGCGAGGCCAACGAGCTGGCTTTACGCCTGGCGCGTACCTATACGGATGCACAGGACTTGATTGTCCTGGACGGTGCTTACCACGGCAATACGGCGGCCTTGATTGATGCCAGTCCCTATAAGCACAATGGTCCGGGTGGAAAAGGCGCGCCGGACTTTATTCATATGGCGATGCTGCCCGATCCCTATCGCGGACCGTATAAAGGATACGGTCGGGATACGGGGTTACGCTATGCCGTGTATGTGCAGGAACTGGTTGAGGAAATAACGAATGCGGAGCGCAAGTTGGCCGGGTTTATAGTCGAGCCCTTGCAGAGCTGCGGCGGACAGATCGTCTTTCCGGAGGGTTACCTGCAAGAAGCACTCGCCCAAGTGCGGGCCGTGGGCGGCGTTTGCATTGCCGATGAAGTGCAGGTGGGGTTCGGCCGTGTAGGCAGCTATTTTTGGGGCTTTGAGACACAGGGAGTTGTGCCCGATCTTGTGACCATGGGCAAGCCGATAGGCAACGGGCACCCGCTGGCAGCGGTGGCTACGACGCGCGCCATTGCCGAGGCCTTCGCCAACGGCATGGAGTATTTCAATACCTTCGGCGGCAACCCGGTTTCTTGCGCCGTAGGTTCGGCCGTATTGGACGTGATCGAGAAGGAAGATTTGCAGGAGAACGCGTTGCGCGTAGGGGATCATCTCATGCAGGGGCTGCGTGGATTGATGGATCGGCATGCGCTCATTGGCGACGTGCGCGGGTTGGGCCTCTTTATCGGCGTGGAGTTTGTGCGCGACCGGAAAACGTTGGAGCCGGCAGCTGAGGAAGCGCGCTATATCATCGAGCGCATGAAGGAAGAGGGCATCTTGCTCAGCATCGACGGCCTACTGCACAATGTATTGAAGCTCAAGCCTCCGCTTGTTTTTTCCCTGGAAGATGCCGATTTATTGGTGGATACTTTAGATAAAGTGCTTGGAGAAGTTTGAACTGGGTTCCGTTAATGAAAGAAGAGAACACAATGAGTGAATGTCTTGGATTGTTCCATTTGGTCGACCTGTTCACAGAGTTGAGAAAAATGATCGGTCGCCCAAAAAGGTCGTTAACGAGGTTTTTCGATCAGACGGCCAGATATATATTTATGGAGAACACTGGACACGAGTGTTTGGTAAGGGATTCCTTCTTCTAAAGCACGCTTTTGAATTGCTTCCAGGTCTTTACGCGAGATTCGAATATTGATTCGCTTGTCTTTTTTGAAGGTTGCTTCCGCATATGACTTGAATCTTAGGGCTTCGTCCTCTAAATCAGCAACAGGAGCCCACTCATCTCGTTCGTACGATTCAAGTATCTCTTTTTCTTCTTTGTTCAGTTCATTCATTACTTCTCACCTCAGGTAATCCCGAGGTGCCTTCCAACTAGGGATTATCGTCTTAAGAAAAATTTCAGATTGCGTTTCAACGAACGGTACAAGATAGGCATAGTCATCAATGTTTACAACAAATATTTTCTGTCCTGGATAGCGATCCTTGTTGTGATGTTCGAGTATAGCCAGAAGATCGCCCCGTTGTATGTGAAATATAACTTCCTCAAAGGAAACATTGCGTTCTTGTTTGAGCATTTCGTTCTTTTCAATGTTCCATGAGAAGTATTTCATAAGCTCATTTTAACACATTGTGTGCCTTTTGGGAAAAAGCATCTATATGTGTGCTTGTAGAATGCCGGTCCAGATCATCGTTGTGGAACTTTTTGGAGGAGTCTGTCGTCATTTCTAGTACAAGAGTGAATGAATTCTATTCGCAATGGATAGGAACATTCGTGGAGGATACTAGACATGAAGAAATGCACCCCCTATATTTTGATCGTACTAGTTCTATTGGCCGCCGTACTGCCGGTTTCGGCCGTTCTGGCCCAAGACCCAACGCCGCAAGAACCCAGGCCGCCGGTTGTTATCGATCCGCCCTTCTGGCATATGGAAGGGCTTGAGATCCCTTACCAGCATGTGGATGTGTCGATTGAAGGGCAGGTGGCGACGACGCATATCGAGCAGTTGTTCCGCAACAAAAACGACTGGCTGCTGGAAGGGACTTATTTCTTTCCGCTGCCGCCGAGAGCGGCCGTATCGCAGTTAACGATGTGGGTCAACGGCGAGCCGATCGAAGCTAAAATCCTGAAGAAAGAGGAGGCGCGGGACATTTATGACGCGATCGTGCGCCAGCTGCGCGATCCGGCGCTGTTGGAATACGTAGGTACGGACGCCATCCAGGCCAATGTATTTCCCATCCCGCCGGGTGAGGAGCGGCTGGTAGAGATCGAATATACCTACCTGCTGCCGGCTGAGAATGGCCTGATTCATTATCGCTACCCGCAGACGGCCGACCTCTACACCAATGCCCCGCTGGGCGAGCAGAGCATTCGCGTGCAGGTTTTGTCGGAGGAGCCGATCCGCACCATTTATTCACCGAGCCACAGTGTTGCCGTGAATCGTGAAGGCGAGTTCCAGGCCGTGGTGGGTTATGAAGCGAATAATGTCACCCCTGACCAGGATTTTGAACTCTATTACACCGTTTCCCCTGAGGCGATTGGCCTGAATCTGCTGACTTATAAGGATCCGGGTGAGGATGGCTTTTTCTTGATGCTGGTGACGCCGGGCATCGAACCAGCAGGCACTGTAGTAGCCAAGGACGTGATCCTGGTGCTGGATACTTCCGGCAGTATGGACGGTGTAAAGCTGAGTCAGGCCCAGGAAGCGGCGGCGTACGTAGTGGATCACTTGAATGCTGAAGACCGCTTTAATATCGTTTCCTTCAACACGGGCACCGATCTGTATGAACGCGAGTTGGTCTCGGCGGAGAATCCAGGCCAGTTCAAGCAGTTCATTGACAGCCTGAACGCCGTGGGTGGGACCAATATCAGTGGGGCGCTGCTGGAAGCGGCGGCGTTAGTGGACCGCGAACGGCCGACAACGATCATTTTCCTGACCGATGGCCTGGCTACGGAAGGCATTGACGATACGCCGCTGTTACTGGAAACCGTTGAAGCGCAAATGCCGGACAACGCGCGCATCTTCGCTTTTGGTGTAGGTAATGATGTAGATACAACCCTGCTGGACACCCTGGCCCAAAATCATCGCGGTGTGACAACCTACGTGCGCCCAAGCCAGGCAATTGACGAATCGGTGAGCAGTTTTTACGCCAAGGTAGGATCACCGGTGCTGACTGACATTAGCCTGGATACGGGCGATATTCGCACGAGTCAGATTTATCCGGCGCAGCTGCCCGATCTCTTCGCGGGTACGCAGCTGGTCCTGGCCGGACGTTACCGTGATGGGGGGACGGAGACAATTACTCTGCGTGGAACGGTTAATGGCCAGGAGCAGATATTCCGCTTTGAGGACCAGCAATTTTTGCAGGACGTGCCGGCAGCGACCGCTGGGGGAAATCCTTTTATTCCCCGGTTGTGGGCGACGCGAGCGATCGGCTCCATGATGCAGCAAATCCGGCTGCATGGCGAAGACGAGGAGCTGGTTCAGAGCATTGTCAATTTGAGCATGCGCTACGGTATTATCACGCCTTATACCAGCTTCCTGATTGAAGAGGATGACATTATGGAGCAGAGCGGGGAAATTCCTGAACTTCTCCTTGATGAAGCAACCGTGATGGAAGCGGAGGAGATGCTGGCCGCGCCGGCTCAGGTGTTCGGTGAATCGGCCGTCGACCGAGCGGCTATGGAGGCGGATCTGGCTAAGGCGGAAGCGCCGCTGGCGATGGCTACGATGGCGCCGCTGGAACAGGCCGGCTCTTTTAGCCGCCAGCCGGTTGTGAGCGCGGGCAGCAAAACCTTCTTCCTACGCAGCGGCATTCTGGTGGACAGTGCCTTTGATGCGCAAATGGGCGACCCGCAAATTGTCCCCTTTGCATCTGATACCTATTTTGACTTACTCAATATGTGGCCGGAAGCGGGTGAATATCTGGCTCTAGGTGAGGAAATTCTGGTTGTATTGGGTGGGCAGGCGTACCAGATTACGGCCGGGGGTGAGGAAACGGCCGTATTGGACTCGCAAACAGAGCAAGAAATCCGGTCTGGGGAAACGCTGGAGGTAATAAGCAACGTACAAACAACGCCTGCTGCAGAACTATCCTATCAGGAGTTTGTGGAAGATAGGGAGCCGGCGGCCGGTCTGCCGGTCTGCAGCGCCGGACTCGCTTTACCATTGCTGCTAATGAGCATGGTGGGCGTTGGTGGTTACTGGCGGCGAAGACATTAGGGTACGTCGTAACAAGGTTACGCGTGCAAAAGCAGGGGCGCTTCGCGAAGCGCCCCTACCTGACTAACTGACCACCTGACTCGCTGAAATCCTAACCGATCACGCCTTCGGCTTGAAATAAGGTTCCAGATCGAGGGATTTATAAAGGCGCGCGCGGAGGTCTTCGGGCATCTCCGGTTGGGGGAGTGTGTGATAAAGGTAGAGAGTTTGGTTTAGGGTATCTACAACGACGCGGCAGTTTTCACATTCGCTGATATGGCGCTCGATTTCCGCACAAACAGCATCAGATGCCTGGCCGTCGAGATAATCGGAGAGATCTTCCAATATAAAATGGCACTTTCCTTTGTCCATCAGCGTTATCTTTCCTCAGTTCGCCTCATTTTGTTCGGCGAAATAGGTGGAAAGCTGCTCTCGCAGCTGCAGGCGAGCACGGCGCAGGCGCGTTTTAACCACATCTTCGGAAACATCCAAGGTATCGGCCGTTTCGCGTGTTGAAAGCCCTTCCAGCTCGCGCAAGATGAAGACGCTGCCGAGCGAGGGTGAAAGCTCGCCGATTGCATTTTCTAATTCCAGGCGCACTTCTTCACTGTCAAAATCTTCCTCGGGCAGGCAGCACCAATCGAAAAACTGTTGAGGGACGGAATAGCCCTCTTCCATTCCTTCCAATTTATCCTCTACTGAGACGATGTCGGGATTCGGCTTGCGCAGGCGCATCATGGCATTGTTATAGGTGATGCGATAGAGCCAGGTGCCCAGACCGGATCGTCCTTCAAAAGAATCGATTGAGTTAAAAGCATTTATAAATGTTTCCTGCAAAACGTCCTCGGCGTCCCGTTCATTTTGCATCAGGCGCAGCGCCAGCCGGTAGAGGCTGGGGCCGTAGGTTTCTATACACAGCGCGCAAGCCGATTTGTCGCCCGAGCGAATTCCGGCCAGAATAAGCGCATCGGTGTTGTCTGCGGATGGGTTATCGTTCTCACTCATGGGTGAGATTATAACCCAAGACCGCAAAATACCCGCCGGTGGCGCGATATTGTCTTATAAAACCTGATATGTTAAACCTAATGAATTAGGCCCTAATGTATTAGGCCCTAATGTATTAGGCCTACTATATTAGATGCTCGTTAGGCATAAAAAGTGACAGGCACAACGTCCTGTGTACGTTTTGACAACCACACATGCTGGGAGCCTTAACAGCTGGTTAGGGAATCAGGGAGTCAGGCAGTCAGGAACTGACCACCTGACAAACTGATAAACTTATAGGTAACGAAGTTACACCTGATAAACCCCTTGTCACTTTTAAGTGGTAGGCGCATCTAATATAGTAGGCCTAATATATTAGGGCCTAATACATTAGGTGCAGCATGGAGACAGTTCAAACCGCTGAAAAAGTTGAGGAAAAACGATACTGGTGGCGCGACGGCAAGGAGCCGAAAAATACTTGTGCCATTCGTTATCAACCCGGCCATACCTGCCCGGAATGTGGAGAAGGTGTCCTGGCTTACGATGGGTTGTTCATGCTCACCTGTCCCGCCTGCGGCTATATTGCCGAGAGCGGCGTATTTACCTGATAGGATCATGACGGAAGCGTGTCTTCCGCGAAAAGTCAGTCAGTTATTCAGTAGCTCAGTATTTCAGGATATACAATGAACTGACCTACTGACAAACTGAAAAACTGACCAACTTATATAAGGAGTAAATTTTTATGAAAGCAGAAGTTACCTGGGATCATGGCTTAACGTTTGAAGGAACGGCCGATTCTGGCTTTACGGTGAATTTAGGCGGCAGTCCGGCTGTTGGTGGGGATGATGATGGGTTCCGGCCCATGGAACTGATTCTCACCGGCTTGATTGGCTGTACGGCGATGGACGTCATTTCTATTTTGCTCAAGAAGCGGGAGGATGTAACCGGTTTTCGTGTGACGGCCGATGCCCAGCAGGCTAATCAACACCCGCGTGTTTTCACTGATGTTCATATTCATTATATTGTTGAAGGACATAATATCGATCCCAGATCGGTGGAACGAGCCATAGAACTTTCGGAGACGATTTACTGTCCGGCGCAGGGAATGCTTTCCGGAAAGGTAGCTATGGAGTTGACATACGAGATCGTGGAATCCGAATCCGCTGCAGCGTGAGACGGGGAGAGATAGAGGATTGGAAATGAGTGAATTAGGATTTAAAGTGCAGCTAAAGGGTGACTTTGACGAGGTGGAGGCGCGTGTGCGCCAGGCGTTAATGGAGGAAGGATTCGGCATCCTGACTGAAATTAATGTGCGCGAGACCTTGAAGAAGAAGCTTGATGTTGATTTTCGGCCGTATAAAATTTTGGGTGCCTGCAATCCGCCGCTGGCCTACCGCGCCTTATCGGCCGTGTCTGAAGCCGGTCTGCTGCTGCCGTGCAATGTAACCATAGGACAGGGGGAAGGCGATACGATTGAAGTTTCGATTATTGATCCACTTGTTATGTTCAGTGTTGGCGATTATCCGCAGCTGCAGCCGGTGGCTGAAGAGGCTCAAGAACGACTCCAGCGTGTGGTTAAGGCTCTTAACGAATAGCTTTCAAAAGTTACTGAAAAATCAAAAAAACTCCTGGCAAACCCGCCGGGAGTTTTTTTGTTTTACGACCTCTTTGTTATCCCCTCAGAGTGTGGTATCCCATCAGGAATAATGAGTAGTTTATTCGCTGATGCGCGCTAAGACGTCACCCTCTTCCATGATTAAGTAATCGATGCCGTCCATTTTAATTTCAGTGCCCGAGTATTTTGGAAAGAGCACTTTGTCGCCGACCGCGAGGCTGCTGAACATTTCTTCTTCATTGCCAACAGCTTCGATCAGACCCTGCTGTGGTTTTTCTTTCGCTGTTTCGGGCAGGATGATGCCGCTGCTGGTCGTAGTTTCTTGATCTAAGGGCCGGATAAGGACTCGCGCGCCCAGGGGTTCAATTTGCATGGTATTGTTCTCCTATAACAAGGTGGTCAGGAAGTCAGGTGGTCAGCTGACCACCTGACTTCCTGACTCGCTGAAATGCTAATTTTCTTTGATATCTAAAAGACGATTGATCTGCGGCTTATCGAAGCCGACGATGAGCTTGCCATTGATATCGATGACAGGCACGCCCATCTGGCCGGTGCGGCGCACGAGATCGCGCGCTGCGGCTTCGTCGCGGCTGACATCTACATCTTTGAAGCGTATCTTATTGCGCCGGAAGTACTGCTTGGCCATGTTGCAGTAACTGCACGTCGGTGTGCTGAAGACAATGACGCGATTCTTCTTTTTCTTTGCTGTTCTGGTTTTCTCTGCTTCTGCCATAAGGTTTCTCCAGTTTTAGTTCCAGTCGCTGCGCGGCGCTTTGCGCTGGTTGATGTATTTGTCAATGGCCACGGCAGCGATCACCCCATCGGAAGCGGCGATCACGGCCTGCTTGATATGCGCACAAAGCAGGTCACCGATGGCATAAATGCCGGGTACGGTTGTTTGCATGTTCTCATCGACTATCAAACAACCCTGTTCGGTTGTCTCTAGTTGTTCCATCAGGTAATCGGTGATTGGTTTTCCACCTTGTAGATAGACGAAGGCGCCGCTTACGGGAAGATGTTCCCTTTCCCGGCCGCGAGGCTGGATGTGTACGCCTTCCACCTTGCCGTTACCGGTAATTTCCTTGAGATGCGTTCCCAGGCGCACATTGATCTTGGGATGGGCCAATGCTTCTTGAGCCAGGCTTTCTCGTGCTTTCAAATCCGGTGTATGAACCACCAGGTGGATGTTGGAAGCGAACTTGGTCAAGAAAAGTGCCTCTTCCAAGGCCTCGTCGTTATTGCCAATGACAACGACATCCTGGTCACGGAAAAATGCCCCGTCGCAAGTCGCGCAGTAGCTGACGCCGCGTCCCAGATATTCCGCTTCGCCGGGTACGGTGCTTGTGCGGCCCATGGAGCCGGTAGCCAAAATAATCGCTTTGGCATTGTAGACGCCTGTTCCGCCGATAACGCTCTTTGTTTCGCCGAATATCTCGACGCCGACGACTTTATCGGTCAGGAATTTTGCGCCGAAGGCTTCCGCCTGGCTGCGCATAATTTCCACCAGCTCAGCGCCGCTGATCGGACCGGGTACGCCGGGATAATTGCTAATTTTGGACGTGATGCCTAACGCGCCGGCGGTCAGGCCTTTATCAATGACCAGCGTGCGTAAATCGGCGCGCGCCGTATAGATGGCTGCCGAAGCGCCACCAGGGCCACCGCCGATGATGATCACGTCATAATCGTTTTCCATGCCCTCATCGGGCATGCCGAAGTTAAAATCTAATTCCATCATAAGCTTTCAAGGGGTAGAAACTCGGTTTTTTGACAATGGAGTTTCTAATTATCTAAGGATAAAAACCGAGTTTCTAAAAAAATTAAAATTTTAATATCTGAGCAACCGCTTCCTGCATCTTCGCTAGCAGCATGTGTTCCGGCACGGCGCCTTCAACATGGAAATCTTCATTGATCACCGTGCGCGGCACGCCCATGACGTTATATTTCATGGAAAGGTGCGGGAATTCACTCGCTTCCACCATATCGGCCGTTACCAGCTCGCTGGCCATAGCCATTTTATGGGCCATCAATACCGCCTGCGGGCAGTAAGGGCAGGTGGGGGTGACGAATACCTGGAAGTGCAGCGGTTCGGTCAAATCAGCCAGCCACTGCTCCGTTTCCGCAGCCAGCTCAACACTGCCGTCGCCAACCATCAGGATATCGTGGATGAGCGAGCTGAACTCGTAGCCGGAGGGAATGCCGTAGTAGCGGATGCCGTAATCGAGCGGTTCCTCGCCGCCGGCCATCACGATGGTGGCCGGGATTTTGTCGATGTTGTATTGCTCGGCGATTTCTTTGTCAGCGACATAATCGTAAACTTCTAGAGAGATCTGGTCGGATAGATCGGCGACCTCTTCGGCGATCTGGCGCGTTTCGCGGCAGTATTGGCATTCAAATTCTTGTGTGAAAACGATGAGTTTCACCGGTTGTTGTATGCCGGCAAATTCATTCCGTAGTTGTTCCTGGTCTTGTTCACTTAATAAAGCCATTGCTTATTCTCCATTTATACATAAAAATTCGGCCGTATTGGCCGCATCCACCTTATTAGATGCAGGTTTGAAAAAAAGGTGACATGGTTTAAGGATTGGGGAGATAGAGTGGGGCGTTTCTGAGTAAACTAAGCCAATTTGAGCCTGAGACGCGCTCTTAACCGCTCTTCTGATACAATAAATGAATATGTCCGAACAGCCACTCGTATTAAAACAGGCGAAAATAGATGAACCTGCTGTAGAAATCGACCAAGAAGCTTCTGATTTCCAGACCGGGCAGGTCGCTTCAATTGCCCTCGGCCATTTCACGCATGATGTTTACAGCGCCTTCCTGGTGCCGCTCCTGCCGGCCATTCGCAGTGGTATGGGCCTGACCTACACGGAGGCGGGCACCCTCTCGATTTTTACGCAAATCCCGAGCTTATTGAACCCCTTTATCGGCTATATCGCCGATAGATCCAGTGTGCGCTATTTTGTCATCCTGGCGCCGGCGGTATCGGCTACCCTCTTCAGCGCCATCGGCTTGGTAAACAGTTATTTCGCGCTGGCTATGCTGCTCTTCGCGGCCGGAATTAGTATCGCTGCCTTCCATGCCCCGGCTCCGGCGATGGTTGCCAAGGTGTCGGGATCACGCGTGGGTACAGGAATGAGTATTTTTATGGCCGCCGGCGAAACCGCGCGGGCCGTCGGCCCGCTGTTTGTGACCGCGGGGGTGGTTTGGTTTGGCATGGACGGCATCTGGCGGCTGGCCATATTTGGCTGGCTGGTGTCTCTATTCCTCTATTTTAGTTTGCGTAATGTGCCGGGAAGAGCGCCTGGACAGCCGCCGGTGACGCTGGAGAATTTTTGGCCGCAGGCGCGGCGGGTCTTTCCTCCGTTAATCTGGCTGCTCGCCGGGCGGATCTTCATGATGGCTGCCTTGACCATTTACCTGCCCCTCTTCGTCAGTGATGAGTGGGAAGGGAGTGTGTGGTTGGCAGCGGCTTCATTAACCATTTTGGAGGCGGCCGGCGTGGCCGGTGCTTTGCTCTCGGGAACGCTCAGCGATCGTTTCGGCCGTAATAAAGTGCTGCTGGTGCTCCTCACGACAGCGCCTGCGTTGATGCTGGCCTTTATCTACAGTCCAGCCTGGTTAGCCTTACCCCTGCTGCTGCTGCTGGGCCTGGCAGCGATCTCGCCCCAGCCGGTACTCCTGGCATCTGTTCAGGATCAGTTCCCAGACAACCGCGCTTTGGCCAATGGCACCTATTTGGCGCTTAATTTTCTGGTGCGTGCCGGCGGCATATGGGTTGTCGGCCGATTTTCTGATGCTTATGGCTTGAGCGCCGCCTTTACAACGGTGGCTATCCTGGCCTTTCTCAGCGTACCCGCCGTCTTCTTTCTGCCCAAAGGACGGCCGCAGCCTGCAGCGTAGGCCTAAAACATAGGCCGCCTATAACATAGGCTGTTATAAGGTTCAACATTCCTCCACCTCTATCTCTTTCTCTATCTAATCGATCCCCGATGTCACCAATCCTGATTTTCTGCATCTAAATAAAAGGTTGGCGCGTTGTTGCGCCTCCTTAATTTGAAGATTTGGAGAATATATAATGGATATGGTAATTGATTTTCCCGGTGGGTTGCGTGTTGATGCGAACTTCGGACCCTATACAGTTTCCACGGACCAGCCGGCCCCCTATGGCAGTGGTTCTGCTCCCACGCCTTTTGCGACATTTTTGGCCTCTATCGGCACCTGCGCCGGCATTTACGTCTTGAGCTTTTGCCAGCAGCGCCGCATTCCTACCGACGGTGTCCGTATTGTGCAGAGCCTGCAATCGGACCCACGAACAGGCCTGATCGGCAAGGTACTGCTGGACATCCAGCTGCCTCCGGAATTCCCTGAGAAGTATAAAGCGGCCGTCATTCGCGCCGCCGACCAATGCGCGGTTAAGAAACATTTCGAGTACCCGCCGCAGTTTGAGGTTTTCACAAGCACGACAAGTACAGAACAAACGCCGGAAAGCATTGCCATCGGCAAAGTCAACGGTACAACGAGTCATTAACGAATGCCCTTTGATTGGACGCAGGTAATGGGGGCTGTCGTCGTCTTTTTGGGCGCGGCCTTCCTTTACCTGCAAATTCGCCACCGGCCTAAGGCCACCAAAGCGGTGCAAACGGCCGCAGATTTACAATCGCGCATCGCCGGCAGCCGGTACACGCTGGTCCAGCTGTTCGCCCCGATGTGAACGGCCTGCATGCTTGCAGAACCCATCGTGAATGGGTTTAAGGAAGAGATGACAGGTAGGGTTGATGTCGTGCACCTGAGTATGCTGAGCGTAGTGGGCCACGAAGTAGGCGGCCGTTACGGCGTTCAAGTCGTGCCTACATCGCTTTTATTCGACAATGAAGGAAAACTGATCAAGCGCGTGGACGGCCTGCCCAACAAGGATGACCTCATCGCCCAGATTCAAGGGCGGGAAGAGAGAAAATTGGAGACCCACTGATTCCCACTGTTTTTTGTTAACGGCCGTTAGCGCTGGAAGAGCCGGACTTTCAGGGGAAAGTCCGGCTTTTTGTTTTGTTGGCAGGTGCTGTTGCGAGGAAACCCTATTCCATTATACTGATAATAGCTTCATGAGGTTTTCTAACGATTCACAGTTCTTGTGGCAAGGTGGATAAAGAGTTCTCGTGACTCATGAAAACAGTTAATAATTCGTGACCGGAAATATTTGAATAGATCTATGACAAATCCCGAAAGTTCAGCCCTTCTTTCTCTTTTACGAAAACAAATCAACATCAAAAAAGTGCCCTTCAGTGACCGTGGCTCGCGACTGCTTGTCTTGCAGAACAGCGAAGATCATAGTCTCTATGTTAAACTGGCCGAACGATTGACCAAGTTGGAACCTGATATTGAAGCTTATTTGCGGCGTCCGCCCTTCATCCAGGATTTCACCCTGATCGATGAACAAGGAGAACCGCTCGAATTCGAAGTTATTTCCCACCCGCATATCCTTCACCTGACGACCGATCTGGGTGATTTTGCTCTCGTATTTCAAGACCATAAAACACTAGCCCTTGGCCTGCCGCCGCAGGTGAAAGCCGGCATTCGTTTTCATGTGCAGCCCCAGTTTTGGGAAACAACGGAAGGCGGCGGTGTATTCAAGGCTGTGCGTAATCTCATTTATACTAGCAACGGCCGAACTGTTATCAACCGCATAACGCCTGAACAAGGAGGTTATCGCGTTGAGTACGTCGTACAGGCTGAAAAAGATAGCGCGATCACAATTAATGTCAGTGATGGGGAATATCCCTCTCCGCCGGCGCAGGCATTTTCCACTTCATTGGCTAATGCTGAGACACGTTGGCGAGACTGGTTTGCCCGGGTGCCGCAGGTAGACGAAAAATACCGTACAACCTACGCTTACGCCTGGTGGATCATGGCCAATAACCTCATCGGGCCCCAGGGGCAGATCACGTACGAGGCCATGATGCCCTCCAAACTATCCTATGTCGGCCTCTGGTTGTGGGACAGCGCCATGCATACCCTGGCCTACCGGCATGTCGATCCTGATCTGGCACGCAACCAGATCCGGGCTATGCTGGCCTACCAGCTCGACGACGGCATGCTGCCTGATGCGATCTATGACGAAGGCGTGATTGCCACCATTGATCATCCAATCATGGCTGAAGTGACCAAGCCGCCCATCTTAGCCTGGGCAGCACTTAAGCTCCATGAGCTGGATCCGGATCCTGATTTTCTGCAAGAGATTTACGTGCCTCTCGTACGCTGGAATGCCTGGTGGTTCGCCATGAATGATGACGATGTCGATGGGCTTGTCCAGTACAATCATCCCTATTCCTCCGGCCTGGACGATAATCCCTTGTGGGATCAGGGCATGCCCGTCGAGTCGCCCGATCTCAATACCTATCTCTGTGTACAGATGGGTTCGCTGGCTACTATCGCCGAGATCCTGGGCATTGATTTTGAGGCGCGTATGTGGCGCAAGCGCGCTTCAGCCATTGTGGGCCGCATGATCGCCGATATGTGGGATGCGGAGAGAGGCCTGTTTCGTGCCCTGCACGAAGAACAGCCGGTCCCCGTGGTCACGCCTTTTAATCTTTACCCGCTTTGGACCGGCCAGCTGCCCGAAGATATCCGCGCGCGCTTACTGGGCCATCTCGCTAATCCCGACGAATTCTGGGGAGAGTATGCGCTGCCCTCGGTAGCTTATGATGACCCCAGTTTTGATCCGCAGACGATGTGGCGCGGTCCGGTTTGGGTAAATATCAATTACTTCATGATTGAAGCCTTACAACAGATAGGTGAAGTGGAATTGGCACGCCAACTGCGCGATAAAACATTAAACCTGATCATGAGCCATGACAGCATTTTTGAATATTACAATGCCTTAACCGGCGAAGCGCCGCCGACGGCCGCTGACGTGTTTGGTTGGACGGCCGCTGTCTTTATTGACCTGGCAATTCAAGCCAGTAACGACACAGTTGGGGAGATGGAGCCCGATGCATGAGTGAAAGCGAAATTGACAATCAAAAACATTGTGAAGAGTTCTTCAGCGATCGTTCGCTGATCATCGCCGCCAACCGCGGCCCGGTTATGTTTCAGACGGCCGAAGACGGCAGCCGCACCTTCACCCGCGGCAGCGGTGGCCTGGTTACGGCCCTCGTTGGCCTGGCCCGCCAGATTGAATCGACCTGGATTGGCTGCGCACGCACGGAAGCGGATATGGAATGGGAAAGCGGGGATATCGCCCTTTGGAGAGGAAGCGAAACCTTGAGCGTTCAACTCCTGTCACCCGATCCGCAGGCGTACGAGGGCTACTATAATGTCATCGCCAACCCTTTGCTCTGGTTTTTACAGCACAGCATGTGGGATATACCGCGCAAACCGGTCATCGATCGCTCGACCTGGGCCGCCTGGAGCGAAGGATATGTGGCCATTAACCAGCTATTTGCCGATGCCATTGTCGAGCAGGCAAAAGCCTCGGCGAAACGGCCGTTGGTGATGCTCCATGATTATCATCTTTACCTGACGCCGCGCATGGTCCGTTCGCAGATGCGGCCTGCCGAAAGACCGGCCCTTTCCCATTTCATCCATATCCCCTGGCCAGGTCCCGATTACTGGTCTATCTTGCCCCCGGTGATGCGTACGGCTATTTTGGAAGGGTTGTTGGGAGCAGATATTCTGGGCTTTCAAACGCACGACGACGTTTTAAACTTCATCCGCACCTGCCAGCAGTACCTTTCCCGAGTGGGCGCCAAGTACAAGGCGCAGCGCGTCTGGTACCGCAACCATGCCACTCACGTGCGCGCTTTTCCCATATCAATCGATGTGGGGGGCTTGCGCCGCGTCGCCCGCTCTAAAGAGGTGAGTGAGCTGCGAGCCGAGATCGAGGAAATGATCGGCGATCGCCAGCTAATTTTACGCGTTGAGCGCATTGAGCCCAGCAAGAATATTATTCGTGGCTTTCAGGCTTTTGAAGAAATGCTGATCACTTATCCCGAATATATTGAGCGCGTCACATTTCTGGCCATTCTGGTCCCCTCGCGCCTGGACTTAGGTGAATACCGTCATTATCTGGAAGAGGTCATGGCCGCGGTAGGGCATATCAATGCCGCTTATGCCACCGGGACGTGGGAACCGATACGGCTCCTGGTCGGCGAAAAATATGAGCGCGCGGTAGCGGCGATGCAATGTTATGACGTGCTGCTGGTTAACTCCATTGCCGACGGCATGAATCTGGTGGCCAAAGAAGGCCCAATTGTCAATAAGCGTTACGGGCAGCTGGTTCTGTCTGAGCGTACCGGGGCCAGGGAACAGCTCGAATCGGCGGCATTGGTTATTTCGCCCTGCGATATCTCGGCTACAGCCGTCGCTATGCACAGAACCTTGACCATGTCCAAGAGCGAACGTCGAAAACGAGCTCTGGAATTGCGCCGGTTGATCGAACAAGAAGATGTCTATTGGTGGCTGTGCCGCCAGATTGAAACGGCCGAACAGCTGGGTCTGTGAGATGCGCAAAGTTAAACCGACGACAGCGATTCTGCACTATTCCGCACCGCCAGTCATTGGTGGCGTCGAGGGCGTGATGGATGCCCACGCGCGTATCTTCCTGGAGAAGGGCTACCCGGTCACCATTATTGCCGGTCAGGGATCGGCCGATGCCTTGCCGTCGGGATGCGAGTTTATTCTGATTCCGGAACTGGATTCGCAGCATCCAGATATTTTGGCCGCCGGCGCGATTCTCGAGCAGGGTAAGATTCCTGAAAATTTTGATTCCTTGATGGGGCGCTTGCTGGCGGCATTAGGTTCCTTACTACCCCGTTTCGATAACCTGATCGTCCATAACGTGTTTACAAAACACTTCAATTTGCCGCTGACGGCCGCTTTGTGGACGCTGCTTGACGAGGGGACGATCAACAACTGCATCGCCTGGCACCATGACTTCACCTGGACCAGTCCCCGCTCACGTTCGAAGGTGCACGAGGGCTACCCCTGGGATTTACTGCGTACCTACCGCCCAGACATGACCCAGGTAACTATTTCACAGCAGCGCAAGCAAGAATTGGTCGGCCTCTACAACTGCCCCGAGGAGGCTGTGCAGGTAATTGTCAACGGCGTCGACGCGGCGCAGGTGTTGGGCCTGACGGCCGAAGGAGCAGCGCTGGTGGATCGCTTAGACTTGTTGGATGCCGATCTGATCCTGCTTATGCCCGTGCGCGTTACCAAGAACAAGAACGTCGAGTACGCTCTGGACGTGGTCGTGGCATTGAAGGAGGAAGGCGTTAAGGTGAAGCTCGTCTTAACCGGACCGCCCGATCCTCATGATGTGCAAAGCATGGCTTATTTTCGCGGCCTGCAAGAACGGCGCGACGCCTTGGGCTTGCAAGAAGAAATGCATTTTGTCTTTGAATCCGGGCCCGAAGCCGGTGAGCCCTACCAGATTCCTTTGGAAATGGTCTATGACCTCTACCGCGTGGCCGATCTGATGTTCATGCCCAGCTATCAAGAAGGGTTTGGCATGCCCGTCCTTGAAGCTGGCCTGGTTGGCTTGCCCGTCATCGCTTCCGACACCGTTCCTGCTGCACAGGAGATTGGCGCCGAGGATGTTCTGCTCTTTAATCTTGATCAGCCGCCTGAAGCTCTGGCTGGAGAACTATTACACCTCGCCGATGAGGATAAGCGATTGGGTTTGGCGCGGCGGACGCGGCAGAATTTCACCTGGGAGGCGATTTTTAAAAAAAGGATTGCCCCGCTTTTACATCCGAATAGGCTATAGGCTATTCTTGCCTGAGGAAAAACAGGTCCAATCATGATCCCTTGCAGCGATGAGCGAATCAGGCAGAAGATCGACAAGGCAGAATCCTTGTGGCTTTTTTTGGATTACGACGGCACGTTGGCTGACTTTGCGCCTACGCCGGACGTCATCCTGCCTGACGAAGCCTTGATCGCCCTGATCGCCGATCTTGCCGCACGGCCGAACATACGTGTCACGATTATCAGCGGCCGCCGCCTGGGGCACATCCAGGCCCTACTGCCCCTATCCGGCATCACCAAGGCCGGTTCATATGGCCTGGAAATAGATTCGGCCGATGGCACTCTCGTTCATGCGCTTGAGTATGAAACGACAAGGCCCCTATTGGATAGGTTGAAGCAATTTTGGGTGCAACTCCTAGACGGCCGTCAAGGCTTCTACTTAGAAGATAAGGGCTGGACCCTGGCAATTCATGCCAAGGATGCGGCGGCGGAAGAGGCGCAAATTGTCCTGGAGCAGGCGCAAGACCTGGCACAGGCGCTGCTCGATCAGGGTGATGGTGGCGGCACTTTTCGGCTGCTGGGCGGGCACCGCTTTTTAGAATGCGGACCGCATGTCGCGGATAAGAAGCAGACGGTCGAACGCCTGCTGGCGTCCGGCCCCCGGGGTGATGATACGCTGTTGATTTACCTCGGCGATGATGACAAAGATGAAGTGGCCTTCGAAGCGATCCATGCCCATGGTGGCCTGGCCATCGGCGTCGGAGAGAGAATGCGCGACAGTACGGCCGATTGCTGGCTGCCTTCCTCGCAAGCAGCGCGGCAGTGGCTGAGCAGCATTTTAGGTAGTCAGGTGGTCAGGTAGTCAGCTTTCAGCTCTCGGCTCACAGCTGACGGCTGACGGCTGACGGCTGACGGCTGATGACTAATAGCTGATAGCTCATTTAGTATGCCGGCGGATCGCTTGCCGGAAAGGATTCCCAGCCTGCCTCATCGACTTGATCCTGGGTGTTGATTGTCTCGGCAGGATCCTGTGGTTCGCTCAGCCCTCTCATATTGAGCAGTAATTTCCCCTTCGTCTGGCGATCTTCTAGATAGCGATGTGCCTCAGCCGCTTCACTTAGGGGGAAGATGCGATCGATACGCACTTGAAGCGCCCCCGACTCTATCCAGTTAAACAGATCTTTTGTCCGGCTTTGAATTTCCTCATCGGTTGCCGTGTAATGTCCCAGGCTGGGGCGGGTTAAGAATAAAGATCCTTTCTGGTTGAGGACCTGCGGATCCAACGGCTCTACCGGACCGCTGGCCTGGCCGTACAGGACCATGTAGCCGCGTGGCCGCAGGCAGTTGAGTCCTTTTAGGAAAGTATCTTTACCAACGCCGTCATAAACAGCATTAACGCCTTTGCCATCAGTTAGATCCAGAGTTGCCTCAACAAAGTCGTCTTCCGTGTAGCGAATAACGTGATCGGCGCCATATTTGAGCGCCAGCTCGGCTTTTTCGGCCGTTGATGTCGTACCGATAACGCGCGCACCCCAAAGCTTGGCAATCTGCACAAGAAGCAGGCCCATCCCACCGGCCGCGGCGTGCACCAGAACCGTGTCGCCCCGCTGCACCGGATAGGTGCTGCGAACCAAATAATGCGCCGTCATACCTTGCAGCATGACAGACGCTGCTGTGTCTAGATCAATGTCATCCGGTACCTTGACCAAGCGCCAGGCGGGGACGATAGCATATTCGGCATAAGAGCCGATGTGCATGGCATAAGCGACCCGATCACCGGGAGCGACATAGGTCACGCCCTCGCCGACGGCATCGACAACGCCGGCACCTTCCATGCCCGGTGTGAATGGCAGTGCCGCTTTATAGAGCCCAAGACGATGGTAGGTGTCGATAAAATTGACTCCCGCTGCGTGTAGATGCACACGCACCTCGGCCGGACCGGGCTCCGGAATCGGGACATCTTCATAAACGAGTACTTCAGGACCGCCATGCTGGTGTATGCGTATTGCTTTCATAAGATTCTCTCCAGTAAAGCTCGAAAGGTGCCAACTTTTCAAATTACCCCTAGAGAAACTGCCTGGTTGATTCCAGAAAGTTGGCCTCTTTTTGTTAAAGCTAGTTGGGCAGTAAGTCTACCCCGCCAACCCGCCGCCGTCGACGACAAGAACGGCGCCGGTAGTCCAGGATGAGGCATCGCCGGCGAAGTAGAGCACGGCCTGAGCGGTGTCTTCAGGGGTGCCGATACGCTGCAACGGCCGTTCAGCCGCTCCGGATAAAAATACTTCGTCCGGCTCACCCAGCTGCCGCGCTTCATTGCGCAGCATTTCCGTATCCGTATCGCCGGGACAGATGCAGTTGACGCGGATGTTTTGCGGCCCGTGATCGATGGCCATGGCCCGGGTCATGTTGACCACCGCGCCCTTGGAGGCGCAGTAGGAGACGGCGTTCCCGCCACCCACCAATCCCCAGCCGGAGCCGGTATTGATGATCGATCCGCCGCCCCCGGCGGCCATATGTGGAACGACGTATTTACTCATCAGGAAGATGGATTTGACATTGACGCCCATGACCTGGTCCCATTCCGCTTCCGTGGTCTCCAGGACATCGGCGCGGCGGATGATGCCCGCGTTATTAAACAAAATATCCAGCCCGCCGAATGTGGCGATGGTTTCTTCAACCACCTTCCGGCAGTCGGCCGATTGCGACACATCGCAATATACAAAGACAGCCTGCCCCCCGGCTTCTTTAATTTCATTGACCACCGCTTGCCCGCCTATCTCATTCAGATCGGCCACGGCCACGGCCGCACCCTCTCGCGCCAGCAGCCGCGCCGTCGCCCTACCGATTCCGGAAGCCCCTCCGGTGACGATGGCGGTTTTACCTTGCAAATTACCCATATTGATTCCTTTTATAGAGCTAGTCAGCCAGTCAGCTGGTCAGGCAATCAGCTGCTGGATTTGCTGAAATGCTGACTAGCTGAAATGCTGAAGTGCTAAAAAATTAACCTTATAAATCACCTGCTCATTATACCCAGTAATGACTCTTATATAACCGGCGAGCAGCTGATCCACGGCCGTATCGCCGCTGTCGACTAAGAACGGCCGTCCGCCCAGGGTGACTATCTTCTGCGGCGTGCTGATGACGAGAATGTTTTCGATGCCGGTGCGGCGGATGACGGCGGGGCTGATCTGTTGGTTGCCACGGCCGAAGAGATAACCCTGGCCGCCGATGGGCGTGATCACGATCTGGGCCGGGTGGTGATCGAGCAGAGCCAGCAGTTGTTGTTCATTGGCATCGGCGGCTATTAATTCCCTGTCCAGGAGGACGTCCACGCCGATCAGGGTCTTGGTCAGACCCAGGCGATCGCTGATGGCTCGCGTCGTCGTACCCGGTCCGAGGATAAGCATGCGGCCGGGCTGCATCTGATCGATGACCTGTTGGGCAATGGCGTGCAGAGCCGTCTGCTCGCCGGTCGGGCTGCCGCTTTTCATATTCTGCACCAGGCGGCGGTGGAAGGGGATTTTTAGATAGCCATACAGATTGGCCGAGACAACGCCCTGGCGCAGCGCCGCTTCATCGATATCCACGACTTCCGCCTCGCGAAACCGAGAGATGCGACCCTCTAATAAGAGTCGCGCCAGTTCTCCCGCACTGCGCGGGTGGGTGGCGTAGACTGCGGAATGAATCTTCACCCCCGCGGGTATGCCCAGTACGGGAACGGCCGTCGATGGTCCTACTGCTTCATAGATATCACGCGCCGTGCCGTCGCCCCCGGCGAAAAGAATCAGGGAAACGCTCAGTTCACTCATTGCTCGCGCGGCTTCTTGTGTATCGGTTCCCGTTGTCTGCCCTGCTTGGATGCTGCCGATGACTAGCGGTGCGAAGCCACATTCTCGGGCGATGTCTTCACCCATCTCACCAGGATAGGTGACCAGTTCCAGCGTTTCTCGCAGTGGAAGCAGTTCCTGCAAGGCTTCGCGGGTCCGTGCCTGGGCCTTAGGTCTGGCGCCTAAGGCGCGCGCTTCGGCCTGAATCGCCGGACCATCACTTCCTTTTAAACCCACAGCTCCGCCTAATCCGGCAGCCGGATTGACGATCAGGCCTAATTTAATTAGGCCCTGTTTTTTCATGATTCAATCCTATGCTTACGCAGGTAAGCGCGCCAGGTGACAGCCCACTGCGCGGGATCGTCCAAAGGCTCGTGGTCGATACTGTGCACAGTGCTGTTATGTGGCGCAGTTTTCACCCTCTCGGGATTGCTGCGTGCTTCCTCGGCGATATGCGCCAGAACAGCGGCATACTCGTCCAGATCCTCTTTGGTATAGCTTTCGGTAGGCTCTAAGGTGTTTGGCTCGGGTACGACAAAGGGATGATGGCTGGTCCAGTAGTGAAGACCGAAATCGGCCGCGCGAATGCCCAGTTCCTCCGAATGAACCCCTGTTTCTTCATAGAGCTCCTGCCAGCTGTAGCGCACCTGCTCAATGCGCCGTTTGCCCGGAGCATAAGGTGCGCTGATGCCGGGGATTTGTAGCATCTTGTGCAGCAGGTAATTGTTGTTGAGCACCGCTGTTTCGGCCACTTCGCGCAGCCCATCCGCGCCTAGAGCCATGACCCAGGCGTAGGCGCGCACGATATTGGGCGTAACGCCGTAGAAGGGCGACATCTTGCCGATGGAATCGGGCCGGTCGTGATCGAGATAATAACGCTCACCGTCGAATTCAACCGTTGGTGTGGGCAGGAAGCGCGCCAGTTCGGCGCTGACGCCGCTGGCTCCGGCTGCCGGCCCGCCGCAGCCGTGCGGCGTGGAGAAGGTTTTGTGCAGGTTAAAATGGCAGAGGTCGAAGCCGGCGTCGCGGGCACGGGTAATGCCCAGGATGCCGTTGGCGTTGGCCTGATCATAGCTGCACAGCCCGCCCGCCTCGTGCACGATGCGCACAAACTCCTCGATGTGCGGGTTGAAGACACCTATATCCTCGGGGTTGGTGATCAGCAAGGCGGCGGTGCGCTGGGAAACGGCCGCTTTCAGCGCCTCGAGATCAGGATAACCGTTCTCGTCCGGATAGAGCGTGATCACTTTGAATCCGGCCGTCTTGGCGCAGGCGGCGTTGGAGGGGTGGGAGAAGATGGTCGTGATCACCTCGTCGCGCTGATCCAGTTCGCCGCGCGCGGCGTGGTAGGCGCGGATGATGGCCACGTTGGTGTAAATGGCCGCCGAACCGGCCGCGGGCTGCAAGGAGAAGCGATCCATGCCCGAGATTTCTTTCAATATCTGCTCAAAGCGATACATTAGTTCCAGGATGCCCTGCGTGGTGGATTCATCTTGCAGGGGATGAACGGCCGTGACCTGCGGCGAGCGGATGAGGCGCTCGTTGATCTTAGGGCTGTGTTTCATAGTGCAGGTACCCTGCCCGACGTCGATATTCAAATCAGCGCCCAGATTTTCCTGCGATAGGCGGAAGTAATGGCGCACGACCTGCGGCTGAGCAATCTCCGGCAGGGCGGGTGGTTCCTCGCGGCGCATGGCCGGCGGCAATGTGGCCAGTATATCGCCCACTTCAGCCTCGATGCCTTCTTCCACTTCAGGAACGAGCAGTCCGCGCTGCCCGGGACGGTTTAATTCGTAAATAATCTCTTCGTCCCAGCGCGCCTGGTGAAAACGACGCAAATTAGGTTTCCCATTTGTGTAGCGTTGTTGGGTAATGGTGCTGTTCATCGCTCGAGTACCTCCTGGATTGTCCGCGCTAGGTGATCGATGTCGGCCTGGGTATGGATTTCGGTGACGCAGTAGAGGGCGCTCTGGGCTAAATGCGGGAATTCATGGCTAAGATCTTTGCCACCGAAAATACCCCGCGCCAACAGGGCCTCATTGATTTCGGCCACGCTTATTCCCGCCTGGTCAAAATTGACCACAAATTCCTTGAAGTGCGGCGCCTCAAACAGCGGCGCTTGCACGCCGGGGATTTTATTCAGCTGCATCGCGGCATAGCGGGCGCGGGCCATGATACTTTGGCCGATGTCGGCCATACCCTGCGGTCCCATCAGGGCCAGGTAAACGCCGGCGGTGATGCCCCACAGTGCGGCCGCCGTGCCCACCCATTCCTTGCCTTCTTCACGAATGGCGAAGGAAGTGCGCTCGTAGGCTACATCGCCGAAGCCATACTCGCCGGGCACCCTGGTGGGGGCGATACCGAAGAGGCGCGAGGGATATTCCATCACCACCCGTTCGTCGTCGTGGCTGGCGATGAATCCGGCCAGCCCGCCGCCGTAGTTCATGGGTATGCCCAGCGGTTGGATGTCGCCGCAGACGATATCGGCGCCGTAATCGGCAGGTGGAGTGAGCACGCCCAAGGAGATGGGATCTGCGCCGACGACGCAGAGTGCGCCGTGTTCATGGGCAATGTCGCTGATGGCCTGACCTTGGGTCTCGATGATGCCGAAGTAGGAGGGATTGTCGAAGTAAACCGTTCCCGTTTCCTCCGATATGAGTTCCTGTAGGGATTCCAGATCCATCTGGCCGGTCTTCGTGTCCGTATCCACCAGCCGGATCGTCGTGTCCGTTTTGCAGTAGTCGCGGATTTTGGACAGCTTGCCGGGCATGATCGTGCGCGGCAGCAGGGCTTCATACCGCCCGGTGAGGCGAGAAGCCATACGCACGGCCGTAGCCGCGGCCTGGAATCCGTCATAGATAGGCACGTTGACCACGTCCATGTTGAGCAGGTCGCCCATCATGCTGCAGTACTCAAAGAGGGCCTGGAAACGGCCGTGATCGTCATAGGGTTCCCCGGCATAAGCGGTCAAGAACTCGCCACGCTGGTTGACCTCGTCGCAAACGGCGGGTACGTGGTGCTGGTAGCAGCCGGCGCCAAGGAAATTGAGGTGAGTCACGGCCGTCTCGTTCTTATCCAGCAGTTCGCGCACGTGCCGTTCCAGCGCCGCCTCAGAAAGCAGCGGATTGGGCAGGTTCAATTTACGCCGCAGGCGCAGCTTCTCCGGTACATCTTCATAAAAGTCATCCGTACCTTTCGCACCGGTTGCCCGCAGCATCTCGGCCTTCGTCTGCGGCGCTGAGTTTGGAATGTACGGATAAACAATAGTTTTGTCATGGGTCATAATGTCTCTCCCGTGGCCTGTTGAAAAATTAAGGCAGGTTTTTAATTTAAACAAAATTCAGCAAAAAAGGTAGTCATCTATATTATAATGAATGGAACCGTGACCGCGACCGCAGATAGCGTAGATTACGCAGATGTCCCCGCTTCACTTACAGCAGATAGATGAACAGCACAGAGAGTCTTGATCTTGTTACATCGCCCGGGAAGCCACGGGCCTCCTGGCTGTTGTGGCTGCTGCCGGCTGCCCTAGTAGTAATTTTCTGCTCCCTCGCCGTTTTTTATTTTATGATTTTGTCGCTGGATAACAGCGGGATATTTTTTGTTACCGGAGATGCGGCCGATTTGGATGGTGACGGCGATCAGGATGTCGTTGTCCATAACAGGCGCCAGGAATCGGAATTCACCTCGTTTAGCGGCACGCTGCCCTGGTTTAATGAAGGCGGCGGAGAATTTGTCGCCGCGGGCTTTGAGCAGGGCACGGAAGGAGGCGGCTGGGATTCCGCTGCCGGCGATATAGACGGGGATGGGGATATCGATCTGCTCCTCTTCATGGGCTATGAACTGCGCCTGCTGCTTAACCAGGGCGGCGATCAGGGCGGGCGAGAAGGCAAATTCGAAAACAGTCAGCTTATCCAGGGTCCGGAGAGGAACGGCCAGTACGGAACGATCCTCTTGGGCGACTTGAACGGTGATGGCTGGTTGGATGGTATTATCATTGGCTGCTGCGGCCGTTTATTCACAGTGGACCCAGAGGATGATGCGCCGAACGTATCCGGTGTATGGCTCAACAACGAGGGCCGTTTGGGCGAAATGGCCGTTCTTTCCGCTCTGGATGGGCTGGCCGTGCCTGGAGGTGCTCTGGGCGACGTAGATGGCGATGGCGATCTCGATCTCTTTGCCGCTGTCGCCGCGCCGAGCGAGAGTCGCAATAGGAATCCGGCTGACCGCGTCATGCTTAATGATGGCGCGGGCAATTTCAGCGATTCAGGCCAGCAGTTGGGAAGCGTGGACAGCATGGCCGTCGTCCTGGGGGACGTGGATGGCGATGGCGATCTGGATGCTCTTGTCGGCGCTGATAAGGGCGCGGCATGGTGGATCAATCAGGGTAGGACGCAAGGCGGTGAGGAAGGTGTATTCGCTCTATTGGAGCAGGCGATTCCTGGCGACCAGGTCCGATCTGTTTTCCTGGCTGACTTTGATGGGGATAGTGATTTAGATGCGCTCATAGGCTGGCAGAAACTGGCGACAATTTGGTGGAATGATGGGCCAGGCGAATTTACGGAGGATGGCCAACAGCTGCGTATCAGCAAGCGGCACGGCCTGATCCCCGGCGACTTCAACGGCGACGGGAACCTGGATATCTTTGCCGCTGAATATGACCACAATTACCGGCTGTGGCTCAATCAGGGAGACGGTTCCTTCCGGCGTGTAAGCTGGCCGTAAGCCTGTTAGGTTCTACATGGATTCATCACTGGGGGTGGGCATATAACCGATGGGGTAGCGGCGACGGCCGCTTTCTAGCTTTGATCTGACGGCCGTGCTGATATCAAACTCTGCCTGGTTGGCTAAGGCAAGGCAGTAGATGATCACATCCGCTACTTCTTCAGCTACTAAGGTGCGCGTCTCTTCATCCTTGACCAGATCCCGGCTCGCCTCAGTTGAATACCATTGAAAGTGCTCCATGATTTCCGCCGCTTCAATGGCTATGCTCATGGACAGGCTTTTGGGTGAATGATATTTCTCCCAATCCCGTTCGGCGACGAACTCGCGTACTTCCTCGCGAAGGATTTCAACGGTTGTATGGGGGTCTAAGGAGGTTTCCATTTATAAATCTTCCTAACCTTTTAAGCTATGCGTGAATAAATTGAATACCATGTTAGTTTTACCACGAAGAAACGAGGATATGAAGTTATTGACTTCCCCGGAAACTTGGAGTTTCCGGGGAAATAAGTGTGGCCTGAATTCCGCGAATGAATAAATAAGCGTTATCGTTCTTGATGAATGATTGAAGTGGAATAGGAAGCTTTGCATATTATTATTCGTAATATTGAGCATTTTGACGAATGATGATTGACTTCAGGGTTCAAAAAATGTTAGCATCTTCCTATCGGGACTTCGACACTGACCATATACAATAGTAAGCCATTGAACAACTCTTCTCGGAGGAGCACAAAACCATGATCCCACGTTACATGAACCAATTTTTGCGCGAGGCGCTGCCGGAGCGCACCTGGCAAAATCGCCTGCGGCGGGAAGGTCCGCTGGCATTTATGGAGTTTGGCCCGCTGGATGTCGACCGTTTGAAACGCCTGGGCATTGAAGTAGACAGCCTGGGGCCGCGGCTGGTGGTTTGCCTATGGGATGAAGAGAGCCCGCTGGAGCTTGGCGGCTACCTGGTGGTCGATAACCTGGCCATGGGACGGCCGTCGATGGGCGGTATCCGCATGCTGCCTGATGTCACCCCGGCAGCCATTCACAACCTGGCGCGGGGTATGACGCTGAAGAACGCGGCGGCGAACCTGCCTTATGGCGGCGGCAAGAGCGGCATTGTAGCCCCGCGGAAACTCGATCCTGCGGATCGCGAAACAATTATTCGCGGATGGGCGCGCCTCATTCGCCGCTACCAGGACATCTACCTGCCCGGCCCTGACGTAGGCACAAACGACGAGGATATGAAGACGATCGCCATTGTGAATGGGCTGGAAGGCGCGCTTTCGAAAACGGCCGATATGGGTGGCAATCGCATTGACCAGTTAGGCGGTGCGGCGCAGAGCGTCGTCGTGGCTGTTCGCACTGTTCTGGAAGAGATCGAGCGCATGAAAGTACTACCGCAGTTCGCTGACCTGGAACTGCCATCGGGCCGCGATCTCACGGTGCTCATCCAGGGTTTTGGCGCCGTAGGCACGCATGTGGCGCGGCTGCTGGACGATGTAGAAGAATCAGAACGGCCGCGTATCGTGGGAATCAGCGATATCAGCGGCTATATCTATGACGAAGGTGGACTGCCTGTAGCCGAACTGCTGCAAATGCAGGCGGATCAGGGTGTGATGGCTCTGCCATATTTTCAGGAAAAATTCAACAAGGACGGCCGTATGTCCGTCAAATATGCGACGCACAGTGATGACCTGCTGCGCGAGTCCGCTTTTTGCCTGGTCCCGGCGGCGCCTATCGCCAATTACCTCGACGTAGACGCGGCGTCGGGCTGTTCGATGACCGTGGATCGCATGGGTGACTGGTCGTTGATTGTCGAGGGAGCGAATACCTACTCTCCCGATCCGCGGCGCAAGGCGGCGCGCAGCCGTATGGAGCGCAGCGTCTATTGGCAGAAAGGCGTGTTGATCGCCACTGATTTCCTGGTCAATTCAGGCGGCGTGATTCTCGCTGCGCAGGAGCACCTGATTAAGGCCCCGGCGCACTTACAGATTCCACAGGAGATGCTGGGCGACCGGGCGGCGGTCGATGGCTGGCTTGACGCGCACAGCGAGGAGTTTGCTGCTCTGGCCGAAGAGCGGCGGCTTGCCGGCGAGCAGCAGATCAGGGAGGTCGTGCGCCGCAATATGCAGGAACTGATCGAACTCCTGGTCAATGACCCGGACATGCTGCCCTGTGAGGCGGCGGAAGAGATTGCCATCGGCCGTATCGCCAGCAGCGAGAGCGATCGCACCGCGGCGGATATCATGAAGCCTATTCCCACGATTCTGGCTTCGCATACCGTGCGCGAGGCGGCGCAGATCCTGGTGGAGAGTACTGGCGACCTGTTAGCTGTTGTTTCCGCAGATGGAGAACTATGCGGTGTGATGACCGACTGGGATATCACGCGTGCCACGGCCACCGGCTGTGGCGTTGAGGTTCCGGTGTCAGAAATTATGAGTCGTGAGGTGATCAGCGCCGCGCCGGAAAACAGTATCCTGGACGTGCTGCGCAAGCTGGAGCATTATGAAATTTCGGCCGTGCCCGTGGTTAATGGCGGCGGCGTTATGGGTGTGATCAGCAGCGATACCCTGGCCCAGGGGACGTTGTATCGTTTATTACAGGCGCAGGGGTAGTGATTAAAGATAGAGGCGAGAGATAGAGATAGAGCCTCTATCTCTATCTCCGCTCTCTATCTTTCTTGGAGGAATACATGTCTGAACGAAAAAAAGTAACTTTACCGGTTTTGTTTGAAAAGGTAGCCAGGGGTGAGCCGATCACCTGGTTGACCTGTTACGATTATCCAACGGCGTATCTGCAAGAGCAGGCCGGCCTGGACATGATCCTCGTTGGTGACAGCCTGGGCATGACCATGCTCGGTTATGACAGCACGCTGCCGGTGACCATGGACGACATGATCCGCCATACGGCGGCCGTGCGCCGCGGCGCACCGACGGCCTTTGTGATTGGCGACATGCCTTATATGAGTTACCAGCCCAGCGTAGAGACGGCGATTCGCAATGCCGGCCGTTTCATGGCTGAAACAGGCTGCGACGCGATCAAGCTGGAAGGTGGGGCGGAGATGGCCGACCGCATCGCCGGTATTGTGCGGGCCGGTATTCCGGCCATGGGCCATCTGGGATTGACGCCGCAGAGCGCCAGCGCCCTGGGCGGCTTTCGCCTGCAAGGTAAGGGCGCCTTGCAGGCCAAAAAGATCGTCGACGATGCCAAAGCCTTAGAACAGGCCGGGGCTTTTTGTATCCTGCTAGAACTGGTACCGGACGAATTGTGCGGCATCATCACCGAGCGCGCCGAGAACTGCATCATCATGAGCCTGGGCTCCGGCCCGCACGCTCACGGCCAGCTGCTCATTTATCATGATCTGTTCGGCCTTTATCCTAAGTTCACCCCGCGCATGGCCAAGGTCTATGGCAACGCGGGTGAAGTCATCCTCAATGGCTTGAAGCAGTATGTGCAAGAGGTAACGGATAAGGAGTTTCCGGAACGTGAGCGCTATTTTGGCATGAAGCGTGAGGAGTATGAAGAGCTGCTGGCGATGTTGGATGGAGAGTAAAAGCCGTCAGCCATCAGCCGTCAGCTGATAGCTATACCAGGAGAAAATGATGGACAAGAACTTATTAAAGCGATTGCAGATTTCACCCGATCGGGTGGAGGCGTTAAACGCCATTTTGCTCAATCCCGATATGCGCGTCATGGAGGATTTTCTGGCGGTGGTGGCCAAATACGGCATGCCGGAAGAGATTAACGCCAAAGCCCAGGCCGCGCGCCAGTTAACGGCGCTGCGCGAGCGGGTGCGGGAAATCAATCCCGCCTACCTGGATGATCTGGACTGGCTGGTTGAACAGCGGGATAGGGGCGCATTTATTAGTATACCCGAATACCGGCGCAAGGTGCTCGGTACCCGCGCTGACAGTATGACCTTTGCCGAAGACATGGCCGTAACCCTGGAGATCAGCGCCGCGCAGTACTTTCCCTGGCTAAAGGTGATTGCCGAGCGGGCTATCGCGCAGGGAGAGTTGATGCCCGGCCGTTTTATCCGCGTGCGCAAGATGAAAGAACAAGAAGGGGATGGCGACCTACCTGCCTTCGCCGCGGCGATGGAGATCATCGGCGCCAGCTACGTGGAGACGTTGGATACTAAGGGTACGGATGGCTCGAATATCCATTTAGGCGGGCCGGAGACGATCACGGGCTACTTTGGCGGCGTGGGCCAGCCCAATGATTATGCCTTGAAGTGGCTGGATGAATTCCTGTATTACTATACAACCTACGGTGTGCGCCAGGTGTTGAATATCAATCCGGGTACGGTGCTCCTGGGTTATCTACTCTACCGCCTGGGCGTGGATATCGAGTTCAAAATCTCCGTCTTTATGGGCAATGATAATCCCTACGCCGGGCTGTGGACACTGATCGGGGCTAAGCTCTTCGCGCGCGACGACGGTACGTCGCCCCTGATCGGTTTCAATTGGAGCAACTCGATCAACAATGAAACGATGGAGATCACGGCCGAATTTCGCAAGGATCTGGGCTTTGAAGACGTCGTGCGCTTTGAGCATCATATCACCGAGACCTGGAAGAGCATTGTGCGCCAGCCCTACAACCGCCGCGAGGAGTTGATTGAGATAGCCGATCACGTGGCCAATATCTCAGCCAAGCACGAAGGCGGCGATCAGACGGCCGAAGAGGCGCGCGAACATCCTTCCGATATCCTTGATTATTTCCGCGACAAAGCCGAAGTAATCGAATCGGGTGATTGGGAAGCACTGGCGCTTAACTTCATGGATAAATTCGAGGCCACGAACCGCACGGCCTGGGCGTTGACCGAAAACGGCCTCTCCTTTGTCGCCGCGCAGAAGCTCCACCACAGTTAATGTCAGAGGTCGGATTGCGGATTTGTTAATTAACCCAGGTTGATCTTGTCATTAGATTGGTCCAATTTCAATCAATAGATGCTTACGGATATAGATTTTTAAAATT
>Ga0316576_10000108_pt1 | contig 30580 bp, 24 predicted proteins | sample S0NA_FD_203075 | JGI IMG/M metagenome (GOLD analysis project Ga0316576, IMG submission 203075) | Rhizosphere microbial communities from salt marsh grasses in Alabama, United States - S0-2_050615r3r5 | ecosystem: Host-associated > Plants > Roots > Rhizosphere | place: USA: Alabama | collected...
TGCAGCCCCGCGCGCGTCCGCTCCGGGCCGCCGCGATGCAGGAGCAGCCCATAGGAGGCCAGCAGCAGGACCTCGAAGAAAACGAACAGGTTGAAGAGGTCGCCGGTCAGGAAGGCTCCGCTCAGGCCGAACAGCTGGAGCTGGAACAGAGGGTGGAAGTGTCGACTTCCGGCGTCCGTGCCACGCACCGCGTAGAGCAATGCAAAGAAGGCGAGGAGGCTGGTGATGAGCAGCATCCAGACGCTCAGGCGGTCCGCGACCAGGACGATGCCATAGGGCGCAGGCCAGTTGCCCAGTGTGTGGATCAGGATCGCGCCCTCCGCGACGCTTGGCACCAGGAGCGCCGCGAGCAGGACCTCGACCGCCACTGCGCCCAGATTGAGGAGACGACGGGCCGGCAGGGGTACGGCGCGCCGAGTCAGGAGCAGAGCGGTCGCGGCGATGAGGGGAAAGATCACCGGGGCAATGACGAGATGGCTCATCGAGGTCCGCTCCCCCCGCGCTGGCCGTCCACATGGTCGGTTCCCAGCTCCGCACGCGCCTTGAGCGCCAGCATGATGAGGAATGCGGTCATACCGAAGCTGATGACGATGGCGGTCAGGACGAGGGCCTGGGGCAGGGGGTCGGCATAGCCTGCGGCCTCCTCCGAGATCACCGCAGGCAGGGCGACCGTCAGGCGTCCGGTGACGAAGAGAAAGAGGTTGACCGCATAGGACAGGAGGGTCAGCCCAAGAACCAGGGGAAAGGTACGGCCGCGCAGCGCCAGATAGACCCCGCAGGCCGTCAGGACACCCACAATCAATGCGATCAAGGCTTCCATCGGTTTCGGCTCCCTATCCGGATCGAGGCCTTTGGGTCGCGGCCGCATCCACGTGACTCGCGTCGTGCATCAGGCCGAGGTGGACCAGGATCAGGAGGGTCGCCCCCACCACCACGAGGTAGACGCCGAGATCGAAGGCGATGGCCGAGGCCAGCTCGAAGTCCCCGATGATCGGCCAGTGCACGTGCGTGAAGGTCGATGTGAGGAAAGGGTACCCGAGCACCAGGCTCGCCAGACCGGTGAGCAGGCCGATCAGTAGGCCGAGTCCGATCACCGGGTGAAGATTGGCCTTCATCCGCTCATGGGTCCACTCCACCCCGTTTGCCAGATACTGCATGATCAGCGCGACCGCGGTGATCAGGCCGGCGATGAAACCGCCGCCGGGCAGGTTGTGGCCGCGCAGGAAGATGAAGACCGAGACCACCAGGGTCAGCGGCAGCAGGAGGCGTGTCAGTGCGGCCATGATGGTCGGATGCATGTCCCAGTTCCAGGGACGATCGCGTACGTCCCAGGTCGGGCCGGGGAGACGCAGGTCCTTGAGCATGGCATAGACTCCGAGGCCGGCCAGAGCGAGGACCGAGATCTCCCCCAAGGTATCGAAGCCGCGGAAGTCGACGAGGATCACGTTGACGACATTCCCGCCCCCGCCCCCCGGCACGCTGTTGGCCAGGAAGAAGTCCGCGATGCTGTCGTACTCGCGGGTCAGCACCGCCCAGGTCAGGGCGGCGGCTCCGCCGCCCGCGAGTGTCGCCGCCGCGATGTCGCGGATCCGGCGGGGCCGATCCGACTCGGTCGGGGTGTGCTGGGGGAGGAAATAGAGTGCCAGCAGGAGGAGGACGACCGTGACGACCTCGACCGAGAGCTGCGTCAGGGCCAGATCCGGAGCCGAGAACTTGACGAAGATGAGCGAGATCAGCAGCCCGAGCGCACCCATGACGATGAGAGCGGTCAGGCGGCGGCGGTGCAGAATCACCGTCCAGACGGCCACCACTCCCAGTGCGACGGCGACGAGCACGCTGACGGGGTCGACCGGAAGCAGCGCCCGATCCCCGGTCAGGGGCGCACCTGCGCTCAGAAAACCGGCCGTCCCCAGGGTCAGGGCAGCGAGGACCAAGACCAGCATCATGCGCTGCAGCGACCCGGAGTCCAGCCCGCGGGTGACGCCGTCTGCCGAAGCGAGTACGTGCTTCAGGGCCCAGTCATAGACGGCCTTGGCGTCGAGTCGGCCCTCGAGTTGGGCGGCCAGGGCGAAAAGCGGGCGCCGTCCCGCGTACACGAGCGCGCCGCCGATCAAGGCCGCGATACTCATCAAGACGGCGGCGTTGACCCCATGCCAGATCGCCAGATCATAGTCCGGCGGGGCTGCCTGCAGGACGCCTTCCGCCGCCATGTCGAGCAGCGGCGCCACGGTGTACGCCGGCAGCATTCCCACCAGCAGACAGGCGGCGACCAGCACCTCCACCGGCACCTTCATCCAGCGCGGCGGCTCATGCGGTGTCTTCGGCAGGTCGACCGGGTCTCCGTTGAAAAAGACGTCATGGATGAAGCGCAGCGAGTAGGCGACGGCGAGGATGCCCCCGATCACCACGGCGGTCGGCAGCAGCCACTCCCAGGTGTGTGAGGCCGAGAAGGTCACGGTCTCGCCGAAGAACATCTCCTTGGAAAGGAAGCCGTTGAACAGCGGGACCCCGGCCATCGCCGCCGCCGCCACCATCGCCAGGGTCCCGGTGTAGGGCATGAATTGCCAGAGACCGTTGATGCGGCGCATGTCGCGGGTGCCGCACTCATGGTCGATGATGCCCGCGGCCATGAAGAGCGACGCCTTGAAGGTCGCGTGGTTGATGATGTGGAAGATGCCGGCGACCGCGGCGAGCGGTGTGCCGATGCCGAACAGGAGCGTGATCAGGCCGAGATGGCTGATGGTGGAGTAGGCGAGCAGGCCCTTGAGGTCGTGCTTGAAGAGGGCGAAATAGGCACCGACCAAGAGTGTGGTCAGGCCGGTCCCGATCACCAGGACCGACCATTCGGTGGTCCCGGACAGGGCCGGGAAAAGGCGCGCCAGCAGGAACACACCGGCCTTGACCAGCGTGGCCGAATGCAGATAGGCGGAGACCGGCGTCGGTGCCGCCATGGCGTGCGGCAGCCAGAAATGGAAGGGGAACTGGGCCGACTTGGTGAAAGCGCCGACCAGGATCAGCACCAGCATCGGGGGATAGAGCGGATGGGCCCGGATCGCCGCACCGGAGGCCAGGATGACTGAAAGGTCGTAGCTGCCGGCGATCTCGCCCAACAGCACAAACCCGCCCAGCAGCGCCAGCCCTCCCAGACCCGTGATGGTGAGCGCCATCCGCGCACCGATGCGGGCGTCCTCGCGATGCTGCCAGTAACTGATGAGCAGGAAGGAGGAGAGACTCGTCATCTCCCAGAACATCAGGAGGACGATCAGGTTCTCCGACAGGACGACCCCGAGCATCGATCCCATGAAGAGGAGCAGGTAGCCGTAGAAGCGGCCCATGCTGTCGCGCTCCGCCAGGTAGTAACGTGCGTAGAGAATGATCAGCAGACCGATCCCCAGGATCATCAGCACGAACAGCAGGCCCAAGCCGTCGAGACGAAAGACGAGATCCAGTCCGAGTCTCGGCATCCAAGGGACGCGTTGGATGACCGTCTCGCCGATGAAGGATGGTGCCGCGGCTGGCAGGAGCACGAGCAGCGCCGTCAGCGTCACACCCCCCGCCATCCAGGCGGACTGGAGACGGCCGAACCCTGCCATCCATGCGGCGAGGCCGGCTCCCATGAAGGGGATGAGGACGACGAACAATAGATTCATGCGCGCATCAGCCTGCAACCGAAGTGACTGGATCGCGGGCGCAACGATACCAGCGATGTCGTTCCCAACCGGCACGGGGACGCGACGATGTTCCTGGAGCCCCCGAGCCGCCGGCTCGTCGCGCGCCTTTGGCTGCGGTCACGCGAGCGACGGGCCGGGGCCGGGTCCGCCCGAGTCGTCCTCTCAACCTGCAACGGCCTGATGCGCTGCGTCCTGGGGGTCTTGCGCCTGGGCATGATGAGATCGGGCGGCGTCCGCGAAGTCTGCCGCCGGACCCGGCCGGCCGAACAGGAAGCCTTGGAATATATTGCACCCGTGGCTCAGGAGATAGTTGCGCTGCGCCTCGGTCTCCACCCCCTCGGCCATGATCGCGAGTCCCATACCCTCTGCGAGCGCCACGAAATGATCGGCGATTGCATCGTCCTTGGGATCGGCGAGGACCTCGCGCACGAACGATGGAGCCAGTTTTAACTGATCGAGCGGGAGACGCTTGAGGTATGAGAGCGAGCAGTAGCCGATACCGAAGTTGTCGAGCGTGAAGCCGACGCCGTTGGCCTTGAGCGCAGTCATCTTGGTCAGGGTGTCGCCCGGGTCGTCCAGTAAGGGGCTCTCCGTGAGCTCCAGACGCAGCCGGCAGGGATCGGCCTTGCCCCCGGCGAGCGCGGCGCGGACGTCCTCGACGAAGTCCGGGTGGCGGAAGTGTCCCGGGCTGATGTTGACCGCCAGGCGCAGCCCGGCAGTCTCGGGCCGGGCGGCCCACTCGGCCAGCTGGGCACAGGCCTGGGAAAGGACCCAACGGCCCAGTGGGCGAGTCAATCCGATCGCCTCAGCGAGCCCGATGAACTGCCCCGGCAGGATGATTCCGCGCTCGGGATGGTGCCAGCGCAGCAGCGCCTCGGCCCCGGTGATGTGTCCGCGCTGGTTGACCTGCGGTTGATAGTAGAGCAGGAATTGACCCTCATTGACCGCGCGACGGAGATCGGCTTCCAGCGTGGCGCGTCGGTGCAGCGCCTGCTGCATCTCAGGGTCAAAAAAGCGCAGGGTGTTGCGGCCGGCGGCCTTGGCCTGATACATGGCGACATCCGCCTGTCTTAGCACGTCGTCCGCGCTTTTCGGTTGGCGGCCGAACAGGGCGATGCCGACGCTGGGCGTACTCTGGTAGTCGTGCCCCCCGAGTCGGTACGGGGCCCCCAGGGTGTCCAGGATCTTGTTGCCGACAGTGGTCGCCAGGGCGGCGGCCTGCTCGTGGTCCGGCCCCAGCTCAGGAAGCATGACCAGGAACTCGTCACCGCCCAGCCTCGCGACACTGTCGCTCTCGCGGACGCAGGTCAACAGACGCTCGGCGACCTGCTGCAGCAAGAGGTCGCCGACCTCATGTCCGCGCGTGTCGTTCAACAATTTGAAGTTGTCCAGGTCGACGAACAACAGGGCGCCTTCCTGGCCCGTCCGGCCGCTGGCAGCCAGTGCCTGGCGCAGGCGGTCCAGCACCAGCCGCCGGTTCGGCAGATTGGTCAGTGGATCGTAGAAGGCGAGATGTCGAATCTCCTCGACCGTCTTGCGATGCGTGATGTCGGTCAAGGTGGCGACGTAATGGGTGACGCGACCGCGTGTGTCCTTGACGCTGCTGATCGTCATCCAGTCAGGATAGATCTCGCCATTCTTGCGGCGATTCCAGATCTCGCCTTCCCAGAAACCGAAGGTTCGAATACGCTCCCACATGGCCGAGAAAAAGGCTTGATCGTGATGTCCGGACTCCAGAAGACGCAGGGTCTGGCCGAGCGCTTCCTCGGGGGAGTAGCCAGTGGTGCGTGTAAAAGCGCTGTTGACCCGGAGGATTCGCTGCTGGGCGTCCGTGACCACCATCCCTTCCTGGGCCTCGAAGGCGATGGCGAGGATTCGCAGCTCGGTCTCCGCTGCAGTTTGGTCAGTCACGTCTTGGGACAGGCCGTACAGGCTCCGTGGCGCCCCATGGGCGTCGCGGATCAGGAGGCCGAGCGTGTGGATCTGACGAAGCGACCCGTCGGAGCGACGGATGATCCGATGCTCGATGTCGAGGTCCCTGCTGCCTTCCCGTGCTGCTGTGAAGGCCTCTTCGAGGGCATCCGAATCATCCGGGTGTGCGAGCAGCCTGGTGTCCGCCAGGCTCACCGGCGGCTGGTCCTGCACGCCATGGATCGCGAGCCAAGCGGCTGAAAAGCTGAATCGATCGTTGGCGATATCCCATTCCCAGGAGCCGAGCGTGGCGAGTTGCTCTGCCTGGCGCAGAAGTTGGTGCTCACGATGCCGCTCGGCCTCCTGTTCCCTGGCGTCGGCGACTTGCTCATCCAGCTGCGCCTCCAAGCGTTGCTGTGCCGCGCGCGCGTCGAGCAGACGTTTCACGAGAATCGCGAGCAGCAGACTCAGGCCCAGACCGAGCCCGCCCATCAGTGCGAGGCTCACCGGATCGCCCCAGCCACCCGTCGGGCCGACGATGAGCGCCTGGTTCGCGGCCGGCAGCTCCAGTGCTGCGGCGACCTCAGCGGCCGTGGGCAGCGCCTCCGATTGAGCCGCTGTCGCATCGATCGCCTGCGGGCTCGGCGGATTGAGCCGCTGTTGCCCAGAATACCGGGCGATCAGCACTGCACCCAGCGCGGAGGTGAGAAGCACCAGAGTGGAGATGATGAGCGGGACAAAGGAGCGGCGCGGGTTCTCGGCAGACACTCTGAACGACCTCCTTTCGCGCCGCTTCGGTCGGCGGCAACCTTGTTGTTGGGTGTTTTTTCCATGTCGGGCTCCGATCGCCTGCCTCGGCCCGCCACCGGGTCCAGTCCTGACCGGATGCTCGGCTCAGCTTGCCACAATTCCAATCGTAATCCCATCCATGCGTCCGCGCTGAACCTGTCGCCGACAGCCGGTTGCGCCTGAACGGCCCGGGCGCGCGAGTCGGAAACGCGGTGTCGGAGTCGCGGCCTGCTCGGCGGCAGGGGCGACCGGCAATGGCGGCACCTCCTTGTTTCCCCCGGAAGCGCCGGGTTCTTCAGCGCTTCCCGGGTCCTCTCAACCGCATCCCCGTGCCCACCCCGGCCGGGCGCCCGCCCGATGACCCGATGATCGGATCGCCGCCGTCCGGGACCCGTGTTGCTCCGGGCGCGGCGATTGGGGCTTTCCAATTCTCGCCCAAGCACCGATGATTGAGCGCATGGACGTCTTCCCCCTGCCCATCGCGCGTATCGGCATCATTGGCGGCGGCCAGCTCGGTCGCATGATGGCGAAGGCCGCCAAACGAATCGGTTGCACTTGCGTGGTTTTGGATCCGACGCCGAGCTGTCCGGCTGGGCAGATATCGGGACATCAGATCGTCGGTGCCTATCATGATCCGGCCAAGCTCAGGGAGCTCGCCGAATCATGCGATGTCGTCACCTTCGACATCGAGGATATCGACGCCGACACCCTGATCCAACTCGCGCGCGAGGGCCACAACATCCACCCGGCGCCGACCGTCCTGGCACTGGTGCAGGACAAGCTCACGCAAAAGCAGGCGTTGAGCGCAGCGGACATCCCGACGGCACCCTTCCGGGCCATGCCGGAACCTGCGCAGGAGGACTTCGCCGCGTTCGGTTATCCGCTGGTTCAGAAGGCCTGCCGCGGCGGTTATGACGGTCGAGGTGTTGCCATCCTGCGCGGCCCAGACGAGTTTGCCAGGCACCTGCCGGTCGCTTCCCTGGTGGAGCGTTTTGTCCCCGCCGCCAAGGAGCTGGCGGTCTTGGTGGCGCGTGGACTGGACGGGGATCATCGCTGCTATCCTGCGGTGGAGATGTGTTTCCGCACCGGCGAGAATGTCATGGAGATGCTGCTGGCCCCGGCGCAGATCCCTGCGGAGACGGCGGCTGCGGCGGCGCGTCTCGCGGTGCGCACCGTCGATGCGCTGGGCGGTGTGGGAATCTTCGGGGTCGAGATGTTTCTCGCGGATTCCGGCCGGCTCCTGGTCAACGAGGTGGCCCCGCGCACCCACAACTCCGGGCACCACACCATCGAGGCGAATATCACGGATCAGTTCGAACAGCATCTCCGGGCCATCGTCGGACTTCCATTGGGGTCCACCGAGCAACTCTGCCCCGCGGCCATGATCAATCTGCTCGGTGCGCCGGGCCATCGGGGACGCCCCGTGATCAGGGGTATGGCCGAGGCTCTCGCGATCCCTGGTGTGTGTTTGCACCTCTATGGCAAGGCTGCCACCGCACCCTTCCGGAAGATGGGTCACGTGACTGTGCTGGACCGCGACATCGACGAGGCTCGTCACAAGGCCGAGCGGGTCCGACGGCTTATCGAGATCTCGGGAGAAGACCACCCATGACCGGAGGGACACGCCTTGCCTCGTCAGCCCCGGGCACTGCGCGGGTTGGCATCATCATGGGCAGCGACTCGGACCTGCCGGTGATGCAGGAAGCCGCCGCCGTGCTCGGCGAGCTTGGTATCCCCTTTGAGATGACCATCGTCTCGGCGCACCGCACCCCCAAGCGACTCTATGCGTACGCGGAGCGCGCGGTCGAGCGCGGGCTGCGTGTGATCATCGCCGGCGCGGGCGGGGCCGCGCATCTCCCCGGCATGGCCGCGGCGATCACACCCTTGCCTGTGATCGGGGTCCCGGTGAAGACCTCCAGCCTCATGGGCCAGGATTCGCTTCTCTCGATCGTGCAGATGCCCGCGGGCGTGCCGGTTGCGACGGTGGCCATCGATGGCGCCAGGAATGCCGGGATCCTCGCCGCGCAGATCCTGGGCGCCTCGGATGCCGAGGTGCGCGAGCGGGTCGCGCGCTACAAGCAGGACCTCGAGGCCATGGTGATGGCGAAGGTCGCCGCCATGGAGCAGCACCGCGCTTGAGCCTCCTGCCGCACGACTCGATCGACGACATGGCAGCCAGTGCCTGATGCCCCCTGCCATTGCGGGCGAAGCCGGCGAGCGCGACGCAGGGCCTGTTTTCGCGCTCGCCGGTGCGTCTGATTTCGGTCTTAACGCGCTGCCGGGAAAATACGCGATGAGTGCTCAACACCCCGTGTCATCGGTGGCCGGGAGCGGCTCGCCCAAAGGATCGTGCGTGGTGTTGGCGAGGAGATCCGGAATGTCCGCCTCGATGATCTCGATGCCTTTGGCGTTGCAGAAGCGGCGCTCCTTCTCCGTGGGATCCGGGATCAGTGCCCATCCGGACGGTGACCCGGCGCCGTAGATCAGGTCCCCCATCAGCATCCGCTCGGTATCACGCAGCAGACGCAGGCCAAGGAAGACGTACTGCCTGCCCCGGCGATAGGTCTTCAGAAACGGCGGAATCGCGAAGCCGCCCATCAGCTCGGTGATGTAATCGACGAAGTCGGCGTCGGAGGCGACGTAGGTTGCGTCCGGGCGCGGGCTGCCCAGCGGCTTGAAGAGGACGGGCAACTCCGGATCGACCTCCCCCTGGTCGATCGAGTCGTAGGTCACGCCGTCATAGCGGTCGAGCCGAAAGCGGTAATCGGTGCCGCCGATCCGGGCAATGCCGCGCACCAGGATATGCGGCACCCCGAGATAAGAATCCTGCAGCTGGGTATCCCGGTTGATGTCGACGACATAGTGCGGTTGGATCGCCTTCAGCCAGTCGTGCAGCGGTGCGCGTGTCCAGGTGCGCTCGCCATAGGTGGTATCCAGGAAACGGTGAACCGCCCCGCGTCCGCGTTTGAGCTCGACGTCCATGGCGGCGCGAGGGAACTCCCACATCAGACGCTGCGACATCGGCCTGCCCTGGTTCATGGCGAGGATGAGGCTTTCGCTGTCGGCAGGGATGGGTTGGCCCGTGCCTGGATCATGCGCCCCGCGCAGCGCGCCGGGACCGAGAAAGGGTACCAGAGTGCCCTGTGCGAGACCGGCGGCGAGTGCGTGGAGCATGGCGAAGACCTTTAACGACCGACCGAGTGAATGGAGTGGTCAACGCAAGAAAAATGCCACGAATGGAGAAGCGGCCCTCCGGGATCGGCAAGCCGGATCTCGGTAGCGGAGCCTTCAAGGATGCTGCGAATCCCTAACAAACTCAGCAATGAGAGCTGACTCGGAAGCCTCTCGGTCGGGTCGCCGACCGATTGTTTCATTCCGAAGACCGTGCTCGCCTGTCGGGTCTGCAACAACAGCTTGGGTGCTTCCGACCTCCGGGCCTGATATGCCGGTCGAAAGGCGGTCCCGGTCCCGCGGGCGACCGCTGTCAGCCGGGCGGGGCGCATGTGAGGCGGGATGGACCGAGCCAATGCGCCTTCTCTCGAGTCTGACTACCGACGGCCGTTCGCCGGCTCGAGCCGCCTTAGTCTGTTGACTTGTGTCGGCGTTCTTTGACGAAGCCGGACGCCTTGACCGTTCCCGCGGCGGACGGCCGATCGGATCCGGATGCTCCGGCTCGCTCGCTCGGCGGCCGGGGGGCGCGCCCTGCCGTCGCCCGCTTCCCGCCGGGCGCAGCGTCCCTGGCGCCAGTCGCAAGCGAGATCCGCAGAGGCTGGCCCCGCACAAAGACCCGTTTGAGGTGGTTGAAGATCTCGCGGGGCATGCCCTGCGGGAGGTCGACGAACGCGTGGTCCTCGTGGATCTCGATCCGACCGATGTATCGACCTTCCAGCCCGGACTCGTTGGCGATCGCGCCGACGATCTCGCGCGGGGTGGCGCCATGGCGATGACCGACCTCGATTCGATATGTCACGAGACCCTCGGATCCCCCACTCTCTCGGCGTGCACGGTCGCGGCCCGCGCCCCGGGCCGGCTCGCGAGCGGTTGCGCCGACCCGGGCGTCCCCGCCGCCGCGGGGGGCGCGAGCATGCCGCTCGCCCAGACCCTCGTCTCGGGCAGTGCGCTCGTGTCGCTGCCGGCGCGAGGAGTCCGGCTTGACATCGAGCGGGCGCTCGCGCTGGTTCAAATAGGCCAAGGCCGCGGCAATGTCGAGCATCTCCAGCTCCTCGTCCTTGCCGAGCCGCGCCACCAGACGATAGAAGAAGTCGAGGTCCTGCTCGGTCAGCGTCTTGCGCAGCTCGGCGGTGAATCGGTCGATGCGCGATTCGCTGAGCTGGGAGGCCGACGGCGGCTCCATGGCCGGCACCGTCCGCCGGATGGTCCGCTCGATCGCCCGCAGGAGCCCGCGCTCGCGCGGCTCCACCAGCAGGATCGCGCGGCCCGCGCGGCCCGCCCGACCCGTGCGGCCGATGCGATGGACATAGGCGGATGGGTCCGTCGGAATGTCGTAGTTGACCACATGGCTCAGACGCTCCACGTCGAGCCCGCGTGCGGCCACGTCGGTCGCGACCAGGATGTCAAGCTGGCCCTGCTTGAGGCGCTCCACGGTGCGCTCACGCATCTCCTGGCTCATGTCGCCGTTGAGCGCTTCGGCGGCGAAGCCGTGTGCCTTGAGCTTGTCCGCGAGCTCCACCGTGGCGTGCTTGGTGCGCACGAAGATCAACATGCCGTCGAAGGGCTCCAGCTCCAGGATGCGGGTCAGCACGTCCAGCTTGTGGAAGCGCGTGACGACACAGTGATGCTGGTCGATGGTGTCGACGGTCTCGGAATCGGCGGCCACGCGAACCTCGATCGGGTCCGACAGCCGGGTTTGGGCGACCCGGCGGATCGCCGGAGGCATGGTCGCCGAGAAGAGCGCGACCTGACGGCCCGGCGGCGTCTGCTCGAAGATCCAGTCGATATCTTCCGCGAAACCCATGTTGAGCATCTCGTCGGCCTCGTCCAGCACGAGCGTCTTGAGTGCATCCAATACAAGGGTGCCGCGCTTGAGGTGGTCCATCACGCGTCCCGGCGTGCCGACGATCACCTGGGGATGACGTCTCAGCTGACTGAGCTGGAGGCCGTAGCCTTGCCCGCCATAGATGGGAAGCACGAGAAACCCCTTCAGATGCTGGGCATACCGCTGGAAGGCTTCGGCCACCTGCAGCGCCAGCTCGCGCGTCGGTGTGAGTACGAGGACCTGGGCCCCGCGCTGGTCGGGATCGACGCGGCTGAGCAGAGGCAGCGCGAAAGCGGCGGTCTTGCCGGTTCCGGTCTGGGCCTGGCCGAGCAGATCGCGACCGGCCAGCAGGTGGGGAATGCAGCGACTTTGAACGGGCGTGGGGCTCTCGTAGCCGAGCTCCTCGACCGCCTGGGCAACGGCGGGTGCAAGACCGAGCTCGCGGAAGCCGAGACTCGTGTCGGGGGTATCCATGGTGGGGCCTCGAAATGAAGGGAGCGCCTGTCGGGAGGCGCTGGGGAACCACCCTTGGGACAGCAAAAAGATCAACCGCTCATTATCGACTCGGCGGCGCCTGACATCAAAGGGTTTTCATCCCCAATCAGGTCCTAAGGGGCCTGGCAGGCTTCGGTTCGCTCGGGATGACACCACGCCATGCTTGCACTTTCGGCGATCCGATCCAACCTGGTCGATCTGTGGAGACAAAAACCGGCCGAGCTCGCGCTCGCCAGCGACCAGGAGATACCGTGCCCCAAGATCGCACAGGTAACGGAACCGCGGTCCCGTCGACACGTCTGCTTCGCCTTTGGCACCTGGGGCGGGCCACCGGCGATCTCGCCGCCGGGATCGGCGTCAAGGGTCTGCTCGAGCTGGCGCGAAGCCGCAGCAGTGCCGAGCCGTCGCGGATCAGGCTTTCGCCCGAGCAGACCCGGCGCTTCACCGATCGGCTTGCCCGGATGCGGGGGGCGGTCATGAAGGTGGGCCAGCTCATGTCGATGGACGGCGCGGACGTCTTCACCCCGGAGGCGGCGGAGATCATGAGCGCCCTGCGCGAGCGGGCGGAGCCGATGCCGATGAGTCAGCTCGCGGCGGTCCTGGATGCCGAGTACGGCAACGGTTGGGAGCGTCGCTTCCGTCGCTTCGAGTTTTCCCCCGTCGCCTCCGCCTCGATCGGGCAGGTCCATCGGGCGGAGACCCGGGATGGACGTCGTCTCGCGCTGAAGATCCAGTTCCCCGGCGTGCGTGAGAGCATCGACGGCGACATCGACAACCTCGCCTGGCTCGTTCGGACCCTCGGGATGATGCCGGCGGGTTTGGATCCGACACCCTATTTCGAGGGTGCCCGACGGCAGCTCCATCAAGAGGCCGACTATGTCGCAGAGGCGGATGCCCTCGAGATTTATGGGGCGCGCGTCGGGGATGATCCGGACCTCAGCGTGCCCCGGGTGCATCGCGATCTCTCGACGCAGCGGATCCTGGCGATGGACTTCGCCGACGGTGTCCCGGTGGATCGACTTGCCCAGAGTGTCTACTCGCGCGAGGAGCGTGACAGAGCGGCGGCCTTGCTCACGCACCTGGCGATGCGCGAGGTCTTCGACTTCGGCCTGGTCCAGTCTGATCCGAATTTCGGCAACTATCTCTATCAGGTGTCCACGAGGCGCATCGTGCTGCTTGATTTTGGTGCCGCCTTGCCGGTGTCGTCCAACCTCACCGGCGATTACCGCCGTCTTGCCCGAGCCCTGATCGCCGATGATCTCGACGCCATCCGGATGGCCTCCGTGGATCTGGGGTATGTCGGTGCGAAGGATCCCGACAGGCAGGTGGAGAGGCTCATCGACCTTCTGCGTCTGGCCGGCGAGCCGCTGCGCCGTGGCGGGCGATATGACTTCGGCGTCTCTGACCTGTTCGAGCGCGTCTATGCGCGCGGTCGCGAGCTCTTTTACTCGGGGGCTTTCAGCACCATGCCGGCTCCAGAGACCCTGTTCCTCCACCGCAAGTTCATGGGCGCCTTCATGCTCTGCCGGCGGCTGCGCGCGCGTCTGGATCTGGGCGGGATGGTTGCGTCCTACCTTTGACCGCTGTCTCTCCTGGCCAGCACGGCCGATGATCAGCCCCTGCGTGGCGGCAACGCACTCCGGCGGATCTGCCTATCTCGCCAGGCGCGCCAACCGGCTCTGATAACGACGCATGACCATCAGATGGGCCACCGCCTGGGTCCAGAGATAGACATACCACGGCAGGGCCGGCGCGTAGTCATGGATCGCGGCCATGGTATAGCGGTCTCCCAGCAGGGTCTGGAACTCGAACCGTGCTCGCCCCTGCCCGTCGTCCCGGCTCAAGAGTCCTCCCGCAATCCCATAAACCTCGCGTTGCGGCGTGCTTGCTTCCGCCAGTCTTTGCAGAGACAGGAGGCGCAACCGCGGGAATCGGGCACACACCTCACACCGGCCTGAATTGTCGATTCGGACCTGGACAAGGGGCCAGCAGCAGGTCCCGAGCCAGCGGAAGTAATTGCCCGAAACCCAGGCCGCATCCTGCCCCGGTGGCAGAATGATCCGCTGGACGGACCGCACCAGCTTGGCCTGGCGCATCCGCTCGCGGTCCTGACCCTGGATCGGCTGGCGCGGATTCGGGAGCAACCGCCCGTTGGATGGGTCGATTGCGGCGCTGAGCGCGGTGCGAAAGGGAATCGCGCCCAGATCGATCGCCCGCTGCACCGGGTTGTCGCGCATCACGGTGTCTTGCGGCAGGCTCTCCAACGCTGGGCCGATCAGGGCGGAGGGGGCGCCGCTGAACAGCCGGGCGGCGACCGTGGCAATCCAGAGCGGCATCCAGGGCAGCGTCAAGATCTTTCTTCGCAGACCAAGGACCTCCGCCGTCCGTCGCAACATCTCCTCATAGGTGAGCCATTCCGGGCCGCCGATATCGAATGAGCCACGATACCGTTCCGGCTGGCCCAGGCAGTGCCGAATGGCGCGCACCAGATCCGGAAGCGCGATGGGTCGAGTCAAGGAGCGGGCCTGGGGCGGCACCAGCAGGATCGGTAGCCGCCTGACCAGATCGACCATGAGTCTCGGTGCCGAGCCCCCTGGCCCGACGACCAGGCCGGCGCGCAGGGACGTGACGGGTGTGCCCCGCGAGGCCAGGACCAGCTCGACCTCGCGCCGGCTCCAGAGCAGCGGCGCGATGCGAAAGCCCTCCGGGATCAGACCGCCGACGAAGATGATCTGCTTGATGCCATTCGCGGCCGCGGCCTGGGCGAAGTTGTCGGCCAGGATGAGGTCCATGTCGCGCGGATTGGCCTGGGTGAGGCGAGACGAGGGCGCGAGCGAATGCGCCAGGTAGACCGCATACGCGCAACCGGACAGGCTGACCATCAGGTCGCGCGCCGAGAAGAGATCGCAGTAGCGCCAGGAGATCCGGAGATCAGGGTCCGGCGTCCGCGACCGGGCGGGCGAACGGGTCAGTGCCAGGACGTCGAGATCCTCCGCGAGCGTCCTGCAGACGGCGGTCCCGATAAAGCCGCTGGCGCCGGCAACAGCAACGCGCGGCCGCCCGGATCGGATTGAGTGCATAGGCGCCAGTCTCTCGGCGGTGTCGGCCACAAGAGCTGGTAGGATACGCCTACCTGCCGGGCGGGTTTAATGCTCAGCTCCGCACGAAATTGGTAGAGTCGCGGCATGGAGCTCAACAGCTTTGTCATCTCGGCAATCGCGCTGCTGACGGTGGCTGCGATCACCGTTGCCCTGTTCAAGCACTTGGGCCTCGGATCCATCCTGGGGCTGCTGGTCGCGGGGATCGTCGTCGGACCCTATTCACCCGGTCCCTCGGTGACCGCGCAGGTCGAGGACGTCCGCAATTTCACCGAGCTCGGCGTGGTCCTCCTGCTTTTTCTCATCGGGTTGGAGATGAAGCCCAGGCGATTGTGGGCGCTGCGCCGGGAGGTGTTCGGATTGGGCTCGGCCCAGATCCTGATTTCGGGTGTCCTGATCGGGGCCTACATGTCCTTGTATGCATATTCCTGGCGCGCCGCCCTGCTGATGGGCCTCACCCTGGCGCTCTCTTCGACCGCGCTGGTCATGCAATCGCTCTTCGAGCGGGGTGATCTCAATACGCGTCACGGGACCGCCGCCTTCGCCGTCCTCTTGATGCAGGACCTGGCCGTCGTACCGCTGCTCGCGATTGTCCCCATCCTCTCGGACGTGGGAACCCTGTCGGCCGATGTCCCATTCTGGCAGCAGGTTGTCGTCGTGATCGGGATGGTCGGCGTGATCGTCGCGTTCGGACGCTACCTCGTGCCCTTCGCGCTTGCGTACCTTCTGCGTCAGAACAATCGGGAGGCCTTTACGCTGATGGTCCTGTTAGCGGTCTTTCTGGCCGCGGGCGCCATGCATGAGGCCGGTCTCTCGATGGCGCTGGGTGCCTTCATGATGGGGATGCTGCTCTCCACCTCGCGATTCAGCTTCCAGATCCAGGCCCAGATCGAGCCTTTCAAGGGACTCCTGATGAGCCTCTTCTTCGTCGCCGTCGGGATGTCCATCGATCTGGATGCGATCGCGTCCCAGCCGTTGCTGCTCGCCCAGCATGTCGTCCTGATCCTGACCATCAAGCTCGTGGTCCTGCTGCTGATCGCGCTGCTGTTCGGGTTGCCGCCCGGAACCGCCACGCGCATCGCGTTCATGCTCGCCCAGAGCGGCGAGTTCGGCTTCGTCCTGTTCGGCTCCGCAAAGGTGCTCGGCGTCATCGATGACCCGACCTTCGTGATCGCCGTCACCGTGATCTCGGTCAGCATGCTGCTCACACCCTTGTTGGTGCGGCTCGGAGACGGTCTCGCTTGGCGCCTCGAGCGGCGAGCCGCGCCGGTCAGGACCTTCGTCGACCCGGCCGGCGGCTCGGACCCCGCCGGCCGGGTCGTGATCGCGGGATACGGGCGCGTCGGTCATACCGTCGCCACCCTGTTGGAGGCGAACGAGATCCGCTTTATCGCCTTCGACACCAATCCCGCCAATGTCAAGCGTGGCGAGCAGGACGGGCGCGCGGTCTATTTCGGTGACATCGGCGACGCGGACCTCATGGCCGCCGCCCAGGTGGGCAGCGCCGCCCTGGTGATCCTGACCATCGATCATGGTCCGACCGCCCTGCGGGTCGTCTCGCATATCCGCACGGCCTATCCAAGGGTACCCGTGATCGCCCGCGCCCGCGACCTGGAGGCCTGCGGGAATCTCATCCGCGCCGGCGCCACGCTGGCGTACCCAGAGGCGATCGAGAGCAGCCTGCGATTGGGTGCGGAGGCGTTGAAGATGCTTGGAGTGCCGACGGGCGATGTCGATTCCCTCCTGCAGGGTGTGCGTAGTGAAGGCTATGCGCAGGTCGTTGACTAGTCTGGACGAGCCGATCGCACGGACCCGACCGGGCGAATGTTGCAATGCCCCCAGGCGTCGATCCGGTGGTTGCCCGATCCATGCAAAGCCAGTAGTCTCCCTGCCCGCCCGAACAACGACGAAGAGGACCCGATTGTCATGGAAACCGCCGCCGAACGTGCCCGTTTCAACATGGTGCAGCAGCAGATTCGCCCCTGGGATGTCCTGGACGACCGGGTCTTGGAGGCGATGGCGTCCGTTCGGCGGGAGTCATTCGTGCCCGACGCCTATCAGGGGCTGGCCTACGCCGACATCGAGATCCCGATCGACGAGTCACAGAGCATGCTGCCGCCCAAGGTCGTTGGCCGGATGCTGCAGGCGCTTGCCGTCAAGCCTGGCGACCGGGTGCTGGAAATCGGCACCGGGACAGGCTATGTGACCGCTTGTCTGAGCCAACTGGGCAAGCGGGTGATCAGCATCGAGTACAACCCCGGACTTGCGTCCGAGGCGCGGGCGCGGCTGGCGTCCGCGGGACTGGAGTCGGTGGTCGAGGTTCGCGAGGGCGATGGCCTTGCCGGGCCGGTCGAGGGAGGACCGTTCGATGTGATTGCGGTGACCGGCTCGATGCCGACCGAGGCCGCTTTGCCGATGCTCCAGGGGCAATTGGCCGCTGGCGGGCGTCTGTTCTGCATCCTCGGGGTGGCTCCCGTCATGGAAGCCGTGCTGATCACGCGGGTCGCAGAGGGCGATTTCCGTCGCGCGGGGCTGTTCGAGACCTGCACGCCCCCACTGGCGAATGTCGTCGAGCCCGACGGCTTCGAGTTCTAGGAGCTAAAGTCTGCAGCGTTTCCCGTCCGGGGCAGAAGGCGCCGGTGTGCTCAGGCACCTCAGCCTCTGACCATGGAGCTTTCCGAGAGTCGCGCCTCGCGGCAGGTGGGCTGGCTGCCCCCGAGACGTCATCCGAATCCGATTCCTTGATTTGTTCAGGGGCGCTGGCGCACACTCCGCCGGCCGCCTGATCGTCCTTCAGCGCAGATGACAGGCCAAAAGACAGATCGGAGGACATGCCATGAGCACCCATCAGGCTCAGATGCCGCTTTGTCAGCGGAATTTCTCACAGCTCCTGATCATCGATGCCCAGGAGCGGTTGGCCAACGCAATGCCCCACGACGAGCTGGAGGCGGTCGTCGCGAACATCAATCGGCTGGTCTCTGCCGCCAAGGTCCTGGGGATCCCCGTCATCGCAACCCAGCACAACTCGAAAGGGCTCGGCCCGCTCCTGGCAGCGATTCGCGAGAACATCCCAGAGGGTGCGGAACCCACCGAGAAGACCGCCTTTTCCTGCTGCACCGCACCCGGGTTCGAGCGCAACATCTCGTCCCACCCGGATCGGCGCCAGTTGGTCGTGGTTGGCATGGAGGCGCATATCTGCATCGTGCAGACCGTCTCGGGCCTGCAACGCTGGGGTTACCAGGTGTTTGTTCCGGCCGATGGGATCATCTCACGCAAGCCCGCCTTCAAACAGAACGTCCTAGAACGCATGCGCCATTGCGGGATCCAAGTCGTCTGCAGCGAATCGGTCGGCTTCGAGTGGATCGGCGACTCCACCGATGCTCAGTTCCGCGAGGTCTGGAGCCTGTTCAAAGCGCCCGATTGACCCGCCGCGGTAGCGGCGGCGATGAAGACCTGCCCGCCACGGCTGCAGCGCCCGGCTCGGTGCCCCTGAGCGGCGAGCATCGGCCCACCCCTGATTCAGGGTCAAGCTGAATCGCGACGGTGAGGTCGCTTCCCAGCTCAACGCCGTCTCCACAGAGCCCCGTCGTCGACCGGCTCCAGTCAGTTCCCGGCCGCTGGCTTGGGGGTTAGACGGGCCTCTACGCAGCGCATCAGACGCTCGAGGGCACCGCGATTCTGCTCGACCACCTGGCGCCCCTTCTCGCCGATCCGTGCGCGCTCGGTGGCGTCGGTCAGCCAGGCGACCATGAGATCAGCGAGCTCGGTGGCGTCCGCCACCCGGGCTGCGCCGCCCGCGCTGCACAGCGAATCGGTGATGGCCGCAAAATTGAAGTGGTGCGGGCCGACCGCTACGGGCACACCGACCGACGCTGCTTCGAGCAGGTTGTGGCCGCCGGCCGGGACCAGGCTGCCGCCGATGAATGCCGCGTCGGCCGCCGCGATGAAGACCGGCAGCTCGCCCATGGTATCGCCGAGGAAGACCGCGGTGCTTGGCTCGCAAGGCTCCCGGCGACTGCGGCGCGCGAGTGTCAAGCCCTGTTTCACGACCAAGTCCGCCACGCGATCGAAGCGCTCGGGGTGACGCGGCACCAGGACGAGCAGCGCGCCCGGAACGGCGGCTCGGACATGCTTGTGGGCCATGAGGACCGGCTCGTCTTCGCCATCGTGGGTGCTGGCCGCCACCCACACCGGCCGTCCCGCACCCCAGAAGCGGCGCATCGCCTCGGCCTGATCGAGCAGACCAGCCGGGCTGCATAGGTCGAACTTGATGCTTCCGGTCACCGCCACTCGCCGTGGTTCCGCTCCGAGGGCGATGAAGCGCTGTGCATCCGCCTCCGACTGCGCGGCGATGATGTCGAAGCACCGCAGGGCTTCACCCGTCAGGCGAGCGACCCGCCTGTAGCCGCGCGCCGAGCGCTCCGACAAGCGCGCGTTGGCCAAGATCACAGGGATGCCCCGCGCGGCGCAAGTGGCGAGCATATTCGGCCAGATCTCGGTCTCCATCACGATCACCAAGGATGGATCCGTCTGGTCAAGAAAACGCCCCACGACTGCGGGTAGATCGAAGGGCGTATAGCGATGCGGCACCCTGGCCGCGAAGCGCGCGCGCAGCCGTTCGGCACCCGTCGGGGTCGTCGTGGTGACCAACACCCGCGTCGGCGGGTCACGGGCGAGGAGACGCCTGATCAAGGGCTCGGCGGCCTGCACCTCGCCGACCGAAACCGCGTGCACCCAGACCTGTGCGGCTGGCCCGGCCGGCTGGATGGCCAGCCGCTCCGAGATCCGCTTTCGGTAGGCGGGTGACTTGAGGCTGCGCCAATACAGTCGCAGCAGCGCGAACGGGAGCAGGATGTGCAGCGAAAGGGTGTAGAGACCTCTGGTCATGTGCGTTCGGTCGCTGCCCGCGGTTCACAGGCCATGTGTGCTGCGCGCCCCTGCTCAGCCGCCGCGGATCGCACCGAGGATGCGGGTGGTGGAGCGCCCGGGGAGCAGGTCCAGGATGCGGACCTCCCCTCCATTCTTACGCACGCACTCGGCCCCGGCGATCTCCTCGGCGCGGTAGTCCCCGCCTTTGACCAACAGATCCGGTCTGACCCGGCAGATCAGCGCCTCCGGGGTATCCCCGGAGAAGGCGCAGACCCAGTCCACCGAGGCGAGGCCGGCGAGCACGGCCATGCGCTGCTCCACACCGTTGACGGGCCGATCCGGGCCCTTGAGCCGGCGCACGGAGGCGTCGTCGTTGACCGCGACGATGAGGCGGTCCCCCAGCCGCCTGGCCTGCTGGAGGTAGGCCACGTGACCTTCGTGCAGGATATCGAAGCAGCCGTTGGTCATCACGATCCGCTCGCCGGCTGCCCGCGCGGCGGCGACAGCGTCGAGCAGGGCCTCTTGATCGAGCAGGGTATGCCATTCGGCTCCGAGATAGGCCCGTTTCAGCTCGCGCGCAGTGACCGCCGCCGCGCCGAGCTTACCGACCGCAAGGCCCGCGGCGCAGTTGGCCAGCGTGCAGGACTCGCTGAGCTCCACACCGGCGCCGAGCGCGGCCGCCAGTGTCGCGATCACGGTGTCGCCAGCCCCGGTCACGTCGAAGACCTCGTGTGCACGGGTCGGCAGGTGCAAGGCGTCCGCCGAGGGCCGCAGCAGGAGCATGCCACGCTCGCCCAGCGTCACCAGCAGTGCGTCTAGACCGAGCTCCGCGCGCAGCCGCTCACCCCGACCCACGAGGGTCGCGTCGTCGGCGCAGACCCCGACGATCGCCTCCAGCTCGCCTCGGTTCGGGGTCAGCAAGCTCGCGCCCTGATAGCGTGCGAATTCCGAGCCCTTGGGATCCACGAGCACCCGTTTCCCGAGCTCGCGCGCCATCGCGATGAGGCGCCGAGGATCGACAAGGGTGCCCTTCGCATAGTCCGATAGGACCAAGAGGTCGGACTCGTGGAGCGCATTCGCCAGCATCGTCGGGAGCGGGTCCTCGCCGAGCGGCGCGAGCGATTGCTCGAAGTCGAGCCGGATCAGCTGCTGATGATGACTCAGGACCCTCAGCTTGGTGATCGTTGGGAGGTCGGCGCGGCGGTGCAGCAGGATGCGGATCCCCTGGGCCGCAAGCTGGTCGGTCAGGATGTCGGCGGCCGCATCGTCGCCCGTCACCCCCACCAGTGTGACCTGGCAGCCCAGCGTGGCCAGATTGAGCGCGACGTTGGCGGCTCCGCCCGGTCGGTCCTCGACCTGACCGACATGCACCACCGGCACCGGTGCCTCGGGTGAGATCCTTCGGGTCGAGCCGCTCCAATAACGGTCCAGCATCAGATCGCCCGCCACCAGGACGCGGGCGCGGGAGAAATCCGGGAAGGGTGGGGCGGTGACAAGGCTCAAGGTGGGCTCCGGGCGTGAACCTTACAGCAACGGGCTGTCATCGGCGGTCAGCGAGGTCCGGACAGCGGCGCCGGCGGTTGTCGGGCCGGCCAGCTCCTCCGGCTCGTGCCCGGAAGTCGGCCGCGCGCTCCGCAAGATCATACCTGAAGGCCGACCGGCCGTTTAGGCGCCCGGTCAGCCATGCTGGTTGGTCCGGATCAATCCCTGTCGCCCCGCTCGAATACGGCCCGCCCCTCCAGCAGTGTCGCTGTCACCCGCCCACGCATCTCCTGGTAGAGGAAGGGACTGTTCTCGCCATGACTGAGGAGTGTCTCCGGGGTCGGTGTCCAGCGCGCATTCGGGTCGAAGATGCAGACATCCGCAGCGGCCCCCGGTGTGAGATGACCGAGATCGACGCCCAGGATCTCGGCGGGACCGATGGTCAGGCGTGCGATCACAGCCGAAAGGTCCAGCACGCCCTCGGCGACGAGCCGCAGTGCGAGGGGCAGCAGCGTCTCCAGCCCGGAGATGCCTGGGGTGGTCTCGGGGAAGGGGAGCAGCTTGGCGTCGGCGTCATGCGGCTGGTGATCGGAGCAGACGGCGCTGAGCTCGCCGGCCGCGAGCGCGCGACGCAGGGCGTCGCGGTCGGTGCGCGTCCTCAGTGGCGGGACCAAGTGGCAGCTGGTGTCGAAACCGTCCAGGTCATCCTCTGTCAGGAAGAGCTGGTGGATGCCGACGTCGCCACTCGCCCGCACGCCACGGCGGCGGGCCTCAGCCAGCATGGCCACTGCACGTGCGCTGGAGAGGCCGCGGAAGTGGATACGGGCGCCGGTCTGGTCCGCGAGTGCGAGATCGCGGGCGATCGCGACCGTCTCGGCGGCTTCCGGGATGCCCGGGAGACCCAGCCGGGTGCTCACCCGGCCCTCATGGGCGCAGCCGCCGCTGCTCAAATCGGGGTCTAGGGGGTGCAGGAAGAGGGTGAGCCCGAAGGTCGCGGCGTACTCCATCGCTCGGCGCTGCACCTGGGTGCTGCGGACCGGCCGATCGGCCTGGCTCAGAACCGGGCAACCTGCCAGCTTGAGCGCGGCCATCTCGGTGATCTGACGACCCTCCAGACCTTGGGTCATCGCCCCGGCCGGGAGGACGCGCGCGAATCCGTGTCGCTGTGCGGTCTGGCCGATCAATTGCGCGACTGCGGGGGTATCGATGACGGGCGTGGTGTCGGGCGGACAGCAGAGTGTCGTGATTCCCGAGGCTGCCGCGGCCTTGGTCTCGCTCGCGATCGTCGCCTTCTGCTCCAGCCCGGGCTCGCGCAGGCGGGCGCTCAGGTCGACGAAGCCAGGGCAGACGATTCGACCTCCGGCCTCCAAGATCCGATCCGGCTGAAATCCTGCGGGTGCCTCGCCGATTGCCAGCACCCGACCATCGGCAAGATGCAGATCGGTCTCCCGATCCAGACCGTTCGCCGGGTCGATCAGGCGTCCGTTGCGGATGCTGATCCGAACCGCATCAGCCATACGGCGCCTTCTCGCCGCGGCCGGCGAGGTTCTGGGTGCCGATGCACATCGACATCACCGCCATGCGGATGGCGATGCCGTTGGTGACCTGCTCCAGGATCACCGAGCGTGTGCCGTCGGCAACCTGCGATTCCATCTCGACGCCCCGGTTGATCGGTCCGGGGTGCATCACGATGGCGTCCGGATGGGCCTGGGCGAGGCGCTCCTCGGTGAGCCCGTACAATTGAAAGTATTCGTGCTCGCTCGGAAGCAGGGCGCTGGTCATGCGCTCGCGCTGCAGACGCAGCATGATGACGACATCGACATCCCGGATCCCCTCAAGCAGATCGTGAAAGACACGCACCCCGAGTGCCTCAGCGGCGCACTCGGGGATGAGCGTGCGTGGTCCGATCACCCTGACCTCGGACGCACCCAGTGTATTGAGCGCCAGGATCTGGGATCGTGCCACCCGTGAATGCAGGATGTCGCCGACGATGGCGACCTTGATGGCCGCGAAATCCGGCTTGTGATGGCGGATCGTGAACATGTCCAGCATGCCCTGGGTGGGATGGGAATGGCGACCGTCGCCGGCATTGATGACGCTCACATGCGGGGCCGCATGGGTGGCGATGAAGTGGGCGGCCCCGCTCGAGCCGTGCCGCACGACGAACATGTCCACGTGCATCGCCTCGAGGTTACGCAGGGTGTCGAGCAGCGTCTCGCCTTTGGCCGTAGCCGAGGTGGAGACATTGAGATTGAGCACATCCGCGGAGAGCCGCTTGGCGGCCAGCTCGAAGGTCGTCCGGGTGCGGGTGCTGGTCTCGAAGAAGAGATTCGCGATGACCTTGCCCCGGCAGAGCGGGACCTTCTTGACCGCCTGTTTGGCCACACCGAGAAAGCCCTCGGCTCGGTCGAGGATCTCGACCAGGATCTCGCGCCTCAGCCCTTCGATCGTGAGGAAGTGCTTCAGATTGCCTTGGCCATCGAGCTGCGGATTCGGGGTTTTCACGGGCGCGTGCAGCCGGCGTTGCCTGAACCGCCAGACTCGCCTTGAGTCCGCTCCAACTTGGCTGACGGGCTCCGTGAAGTCTGTCCGCGCAGCAGACGCAGCGGATGAGGGCCACTGAGCTTGATGTGCTCGCCAGGCTCGAGCTGGGCGTGCAGGCCGACGACGTTCGGCTCGATCGGCAGCTCGCGCCCGTCGCGCTCGGCGAGGGTCGCCAGGATCACCGAGGCGGGTCGGCCGTAGTCGAACAGAACATTGAGGGCTGCGCGGATGGTGCGCCCGCTCTGGAGCACGTCGTCCACCAGCACCAGGTGGCGGTCATCGATCCCGATGGGGAGATAGGAGGGGCGGACCTGGGGGTGCATACCGATCCGTGTGAAATCGTCCCGGTAGAACGAGATGTCCAGGTGGCCGAGCGGCTCGGCGAGACCCAATCGCTCGTGCAGCCGATCGGCAACCCAGACGCCTCCGGTATGGATGCCGATCATCAGCGGTGCGCCGATTCCTCGAGCGGCGAGCAGGGACCGAAGCTCGGCCGCCATGCGGTCGATGATCCCCTCGAGCTCTGTGCTGTCCTTCCAGATCTCAGCGTTGCTCACAAAGCCAGGTTTCCAGGATGAGTGCGGCCGCGACCGCGTCGATGTCGCGCTGGCCGAGGAAACGGGCGCCCGGTCGATCCCTGGTCTGATGTCGTGCCTCGATCGAGGTCAGCCGCTCGTCGATGAGATGAACGGCAAGCCCGAAACGGCCATGCAGCTGGCGAGCGAACCGGTGGACCTGCGGAGACCAGTCAACCTCGGAGTCGTCCATGTTGAAGGGGAGCCCGACCACCAGTGCCCCCGGGCTCCATTCGCTCACCAGAGCCTGGATCCCTTCCCAGTCCGGCTTGCCGTTGCGGCTGCGAAGCGTGACCAAGGGATTGGCCGAGCCCGTGAGGGTCTGGCCGACGGCGACCCCGATCTTGCGCTGGCCGAAGTCGAACCCCAGCAGGGCGGTCATGCGTGACCGGCTTCTCCGCTAAGCAGATTGAGATCGACCCCGAGCAGTTGCGCGGCTGCCAGCCATCGGGCGCCTGGCTCCATGCGGAAGATGATCTCATGACTCGCCGGTCCACTCAGCCAGGCATTGGCGCTCATCTCCTGCTCCAACTGTCCGCCACCCCAGCCGGCATAGCCGAGCGCGATCAGGGTATCCGTGGGTCCGTGGCCGGCGGCGATGGCCTCCAGGACGTCCCGCGAGGTGGTGACACTGATGTCCGATGTGATGCTCAACGTCGAGTCGAACGTCGGCCCTGACGTGTGCAAGACGAACCCCCGGTCGGTTTGCACCGGCCCACCCTGATAAACCGGAATCGTTCCCACGCCGGGACGCAGCGCTGAGATCTCCAGCTGATCGAGGAGCTCACCCAGCCTCACCTCGAGCGGACGGTTGATCACGATGCCCATCGCGCCCTGGTCCGTGTGCTCGCAGACATAGGTCACGGTCCGCGAGAAATTCGGGTCCTGCAGACCCGGCATCGCGATCAGGAAATGATTGGTGAGCGAGGTACTGAAGGTCATGTCCCTAGTATCCCGATCGGCGTCCGGTGAGGCAAGCGCGACCGCTGGGGTGGTCCCCGGCCCGCATCCCGTCACTCTTCCCAGCCGAGCTTGCCGCCGCGCAAGAACTGCCAGGTGCGCACGATGTCGAGCACATCCGTCTCAGCGGCGATGTCCGGCGGGAAGGGGGCGTAGGGGGCGGCCAACTCGACGATCCGGATCGCGGCCTCGTCCAGCAGATCGTACCCTGACGATCGCAGGACCCGGATCTGCTCGACGCTGCCGTCCGATCGCAGGGCGACGTGCAGGAGCAGGCTGCCGAAGATACGCTGATTCTTGGCCTCTCGAGGGTAATTGAGGTTCCCGATGCGCTCGACCTTGCGCGCCCAGGCACCCAGATAGCTGGCGTACGGAAGCTCCCGGGTGCTGGCGCTGACGGACTTGCGCCGGATCCGACTCTCGCGGGCCGCGCTCCCGTCAGGGCCGCTCGCCGTCAGGCGGTCGATCTCCTCGCCGCGGCTGGCCAGGATCTGCAACGCATTCACCGGTGCCTCGAGCGTCTCAGCCGGAGCGGGCAGGGTCTTGCTCGGGGGGCGCGGCTCGTCGCTCTGCGCGGCGGGGCTCGATCGTGTCGCCGTGTGTTGGTTCGGCTCGTGCGTTTCCGGTGTGCGATTCCGGCCGGGCTCGGCGGGGGTCGGCCCGACGCGGCTCTCGGCGAAGGTACCTGGGGCGGGCGGAGAGCCGGCCTCGGGCTGCCCTGTCCGAACCTGGATCGGAGGCTCGCTGGTCGGCGTGGCGCGAGGCTTGGGGACGGGCTCCGCGATCTCTGCGCGCCGGATGACCTCAGCAACGGCGGCGGGTTCCTTTGCCGACTGTTCAGCGTCTTGCTCGGCTCCGGACAGGATCAGAACCTCCAATGCAGATCCCGACAGGGCAGGGGCCTTGGGGAGCGGCGGTTGGAACGACATGAACAGCAGCGCGGCGAGATGCAGGAGGGTCGCCGCCGCAAGGGCAACGAGAAAGCGCCGGCCGGACCGGTCAGCGGGCGTCTCGCTGGGTGCTAGGGACATGTCCGCAGCGGCTGGGGGCATGATGTCAATCGCGGCCGACGGGAGTCGGTCGAGGAACAGTCGCCTTTCAGATCCGCGGCGCCAGACGTCGGCCAGTGTCTGACGGCCGCCCTCCCGGGTGTTGATCCCGGTCGCCTCCGGTCATGGCTCCGCGTCTGCTGGGTCTGCCGGCATATCGGGCTCCAACGCGATCTCAGCGCCACTCTCGACCAGCTCGATCCGTTCCGCCATCGCGGGGTTCATGTGCAGGGTGCCTTCAGTGTCGACCAGCAGCGCAAAGCGAATGCCCATCTTGGATGCGACGGCATGCCAGCCTTCCGGACCCGCGACGAACAAGGCCGTCGCGGCGGCGGCCGCCGTGGTTGCATCCCGATGGATCACACTGACCGAACGCGCCCCGCGTGCCGGCGAGCCCGTGCGTGGATCGATGATCGCATGGTAGATCTGCCCCTTGAACACAAAGTTCCGGTCGTAGTCGCCTCGGGTGACCAGGCTTTCATCGCCGCGCATCGGCACGATTGCGAGTACACCGGCGCCACTCGGTCGGCGGATCGTGATGCGCCAGGGTTGGCCGCTCCGGTCGCCGATGACGCGGACCTCGCCACCGGCTTGCACGAGCGCGTTTCTTATGCCGAGGTCACGCAGCTGCTCAATGGCCAGATCCAGCGCATACCCTTTTGCAATGCTGTCGAAATCGAGCTTGATGGCGGGGTTGTGGCCCTGCAGCTCGAGTCCATCGATGTCGATCTGGGCCATCCTGGGATCCGCCGAGACGAGTCGCGCGACCTGCTGTCTCGGCGGCGGCGGGCGGCTCCGCACGGTGTCGGCGTGGAACCCCCACAAGTCCATGAGATAGCCGATCGCGGGATTGAAGAGTCCGTCGCTTGCGGCCTCGTACGCCTTGCTGAGCCGCACCAACGGCATCGTCGAAGGGGGCGCAACGAAGGGCTCACCGGTCGACAGCTGCTGATTGAGACGTCCCATCGGTCCGGGTCGCCAGGCATGCCACGCCTGCTCCAGGAAAGCGAAGTCCCGCTGAATGAGCGAGGCGGCCCGTCGCGCCTCGGTTCGCTCGACACCGACCAGCGTCAGGTCGACCTGTGTGTCGAAGGCGTCGAAACGCGTGCTTATTCCCGGTGTTTCCTGTCGGCAGGCCGCAAGAGCGAGGAGCGATGCCAGCAGGCTTAAGAGGAGGCGCCATCGCCGTGAGTGCGCGGGACGGGAGGATGAAGACTGCACGGACACCTCCAGCAGACAATTGGTCGTTGCGGCTGCTCTGCGGATCGGGCGGATCGAGAGCTCAACCGGATTTCGATCGCCTGCGGCGGGCCCCACGACGACGGATGAACGGGCAACCTCCCACTCCCGCGCGAAGCTGGCGGCCTCAAGCGCGGGGTGCCAGACGCGACTGAAGCGCGTCCATCAGCTCACCCGCGATGTCAGTTCCATAAGCCGCGTCGATCTCCCGGATACAGGTCGGACTCGTGATATTGATCTCGGTCAGATAGTCCCCGATCACGTCCAGCCCGGCGAACAGGATGTCGCGAGCACGCAGCTGGGGACCGACCTGAGCGGCGATCCAGCCGTCCCGGTCGGTCAATGGACGCGCCTGGGACGACGCCCCGGCGGCCAGATTGCCGCGGGTCTCGCCTGGCGCAGGGATGCGCGCGAGACAGTAAGGCGCCGGCCGGCCGTCGACCATCAGGATTCGTTTGTCGCCGTCGCGAATCTCCGGGATGAACCCTTGGGCCATGCAAAAACGTCGACCGTGCTGCGTCAGGCTTTCGATGATGACGCTCAGGTTGGGGTCATCCGCGCGCACACGAAACACCGATGCGCCGCCCATGCCGTGGAGCGGCTTGAGGATGATGTCCCCCAGCTCTTGATGAAAGGCCCGAATGTCCTCCGACCGACGCGTGACCAGGGTCGGGGGCGTGCACTGCGGAAAGGCCGCGGTGAAGACCTTCTCGTTGGCATCGCGCAGGCTGCGCGGGTGATTCACGACCAGGCACCCTGCGGCCTGGGCCTGCTCGAGGAGATAGGTCGTGTAGATATATTCGATGTCGAAGGGCGGGTCCTTGCGCATCAGGACAACCCCGAGTGCATCGAGCGGGCGCCGGACCTCGGCGCCGAAGCGATACCAGTCATTGGGGTCGTCCATCACCTCGAGCGCACGCATCCGCGCGAGGGTGCGCCCGTCGCGAAGCGACAAATCACCGACCTCCATGTACCACAGCGGCCACCCGCGCCTTTGTCCGGCCAAGAGCATGGCGAAGGTGCTGTCCTTCTTGATGTTGATGGATCCGATTGGATCCATGACGACGCCGAGCTCGATAGACATGCGCCGCAGTGTACTGCAGCGGTCAGGATCTTGTCAGGGATAACCAGGCGACCGCATTCCGCGCTGCTTGGCACATCCAGCCGCGTGGCCGAGGGGACCGCCGTGCTCTTTGGGTCCTGCGCGATGTCGGCGGATCGCACGCATGCGAGCGGATCGAGCCGGCAGGCGGTCAATCGAGACTCGGGGCGCCGGCAGAATCTCCCGCTTCGAGGTGAGTGGTTGCTCCCGACGATGCCGTCATCGGGTCGTCGGTCGGGTGAGGGCCGCGCAGATCTCCCCAGAGTGCCTGAATGATCGCGACCGCCGCGAGCGGGGCAGTCTCCGTTCTCAGGATCCGCGGGCCGAGATGGACGCCTTCGAAGCCGTGTGCTCGCGCCCGTTCACGCTCGCCCGCGCTCAGGCCGCCCTCAGGCCCGACCAGTAAGGTCAACGCCGATCCCGGCGCGGGCAGGGCCGCCAGAGAACGGGGCGCCTCGGGATCGAGCAGGAGGCCGCCGCCCGGCTGCCCGGTCAGCCAATTCGAGTAGGGGGTCGCGGGGACGAGAACCGGCAAGCGGCTCCGTCCACACTGCTCGCAGGCCGCGATGACGATGCCCCGCCAGTGATCCAGTCGCCGTTGGAGCCTTGGGCCGGCGAGCTGTATCTGGGTGCGCTCCGTGAAGAGCGGTGTGACTCGCGTGACGCCGAGCTCGACAGACTTCTGCAGTGCATGGTCCATCCGCTCGCCCTTTGAGATGCCAAGGGCGAGATGGATTTCCAGGGGGGCGGAGGGTTCCGGAGCTCGTGGCGGACCGACCCTGACGGTCGCACCGCCGCGGTCGACGGCGACCAGTTGAGCCGGATAGTCGCGTCCGTCGCCGTTGAAGAGCGCCAGGGGGGTCCCGGCAGGTCGCCGCAGGACATGGGTCAGGTGACGCGCGGAGTCTGCGGGTAGCCGCAGGATTGCACCCTCGCTCAAGGCCGTCTCGACGTAGATGCGCGGCAGCCGCATGACCCGGGTCTATTCAGCGGTCTCGCGCACACGCCAGGCGCCGGCCGCGAGGAGACCCCAACCCGAGAGCAAGAGGACACCCCCGATCGGGGTCATCATGCCCAGGCCGCGCAGCCCCGTGAGCACCATAGCGAGCAGGCTTCCACTGAAGACCAGCACACCGAGCAGGAAGGCCCACCCGGCGGGATGGATGAACGGTGTGGCGGGTCGCAGGAGCAACCAGAGACCGCAGATCAGGATCGCGACCGCATGAAGTCCCATATAATCGGTGGCGGTGCCCCAGACCGCGAGCAGATCGGCGCTGACATGGCCGCGCAGGCCATGGGCACCGAACGCCCCCAGCGCCACGCTGGCGAGCCCGAGGAGGGCGCCGGTGATCAACCAGATTCGTGTCCCATTCATCCCGGTCATCACCGCTCCCGTGCATGGTGTTCTAAATGCGAGCCGCATGGGACCTTCCGCCCATGAGATCGTTCGGATCCTCGGCGGTTGAAGGGGCGCCGCGCGACTTTGGACGACTCCGGAGGGCGAGCGGAGGCCCCTCGTCGTTTCGGCCGTCATTCCCCGATCGATCCACCTCCCGCGCAGATTGTCCCGAGTGCCGAGCCGGGGCCATCAGAATGTCCTAATAAGACAGTTTTATCAAAGCAGGACGAAATTCTGTTTTGACCGTGGCGAAGGCAAACTCTAACCTGCCGCGAACTTGCCAGCCACTCGCGCCGCGGGCGGCGTTTCGCATGCTTGCTCGACACCGCTCCGCGGAGTGGAAGAATCGGCGGGCATGCCGACAAGCCCGCATACTGACCTAGATAGAGCCTGGGAGGGAA
>Ga0316576_10000109_pt1 | contig 30537 bp, 28 predicted proteins | sample S0NA_FD_203075 | JGI IMG/M metagenome (GOLD analysis project Ga0316576, IMG submission 203075) | Rhizosphere microbial communities from salt marsh grasses in Alabama, United States - S0-2_050615r3r5 | ecosystem: Host-associated > Plants > Roots > Rhizosphere | place: USA: Alabama | collected...
ACGAGATCTCCGGAGGATTCGCGATCGCGTTCTGACATCCGGGGTCATCGCACCGGCGCCACGCGGCACCAGATGTGTTCAGCCAACATCGGAAGAGACAGTCGAAGGGGCAGCGGCAGCGATCAGCGGTAGCGACCCGCGTCCGTGTCCATGTCCGTGTCCGTGTCCGTGCCCGAATAGCACCCGCTCCCGAATCCGGGACCCGGTCTGGGCCGGGGCGCGACAAAGCCTGCCGGAAGAGCGACGCGCGTCCACCAGGGGCGGTCCAGAGGGCCGTGCCCCAAACCAACACGACCGACGGACTGACATCGCAAGGGAGAGGGAGTCGGAAAGGCGAGGGAAAGGGGACGGAGGGAACGACCTGGCCGGCTCACGTGCTACGATACTCAATGAATGTCTCGCTTCGACACGACACTCGCAACGAGATCCTGCCGGCGAGTCGATCCCAACGACACCGAGGAGGCAAACGGATGACCTCGAATCACGAGCAGGTTGAGCGAACGCCCAGCCTCGAGGAGCTGCAGGCCAGCCATCAAGAGCACGAGCGAAGGCTCGAGGAGCTCAAAAAGAAAGCGTGGTTGACCCCCGACGAGGAGCTCGAGGAAAAGCGTCTGAAAAAGCTCAAGCTGCAGCTCAAGGACAGGATGGCGAGCCTCCGCCGATCCGCCTCCTGATCACGTCGACGGCCGTCATGCCATGATCGCTCCCGAGGGTTGGATCTTCGTCTGGCTTCCGAGCACCGTTGGTGCCGGCGCTCTGGTCGTGGGTTGGCCGTGGCTCGGTTGGCCGTTGATCGCCGTCGGCGTGTTTTCGCTCTTCTTCTTCCGGAATCCGGACCGACACTGCAATCATCCCCCGGAGATTGCGTGCTCCCCAGCCGACGGTCGCGTCGTCGTCGTCGGTCACGCTCCGGCGGACCTCGTCGAACGGGGCCTGCCCACTCAGATCAGCGTGTTCATGTCGGTCTTCAATGTCCACGTCAATCGGGCGCCCGCAGACGGCACCCTTGTGGAGTACTTGTACAACCCGGGGCGCAAGATCTCGGCCTTCAAAGACAAGGCGTCGATGGAGAACGAGCAGAACCTTTCGGTCTGGGAAGGGCCGTACGGTCGGATCGCGTTCAAGCAGATCGCCGGGCTGATCGCGCGTCGCATCGTCTTCGACCACGCCCTCGGCGACAGCGTCGCCCGTGGCGACCGGGTCGGGCTCATCCGCTACGGATCCCGCCTCGACGTCTTCCTGCCGGCCACGGCCGAGGCCCTGGTCGCGGTCGGCGACAGAGTCCGGGCCGGCAGTTCACCCCTGGCGAGGCTTCGGCCCGTCGTCGAGCCGTGAGACGTCCGATCCTCCGGCGCCCCCATCCGTCCAGCCACCTCAGACGCGGGGTGTACATCATCCCGTCTCTGTTCACCGTGGCCAACATGTTCTGCGGCTTCCTGGCAGTCATCGAGTCGAGCCGGGGCCACTTCGAACCCGGTGAAGGCCACTTCGAACGAGCCGCGCTGCTGATACTGCTGGCGATCGTCGCCGACATCCTCGACGGGCGCATCGCTCGCATGACCGGTGCGACCACGTCGTTCGGGGAGGCCTACGACTCGCTGGCCGATGTGGTCTCGTTCGGCGCCGCCCCGTCGCTGCTCGCGTTCCAGTGGGGATTGTGGCAGGTGCCACGTATCGGCGGACCCGTGTCCTTCCTCTTCCTGGTGGCCGGCTCGATCCGGCTCGCGCGCTTCAACACGACCTCCCACGACACTCATGACTTCTCGGGGCTGCCGATCCCCGGTGGTGCCGGCGCCATCGCCCTCATGGTGCTGCTCTCGCCGACCCCGGTCCAACACCCCGCCTTCATCCCGGTCGTCGCCGTGGTCGTGCTCTGCCTGGCCATGCTCATGGTTTCCAACCTCCCCTACCGTTCGTTCAAGGACTTCAACCTTCGGCGTCAGTGGCCTGCGCCGACCCTGTTCGCCATCGCCGTCGTGATTTCGCTCGTCACCCTCGACCCGCGACTGCTGTCGGTCCTTGCGGGCGTCTACATTCTGTCGGCGCCGGTGTCGGTGCTCTGCCGACGACTCCGGAGCCATCGCCGGTCCGCTGAGCCGAGCCCGAACCAGACCGGGAGCCGTGATGATCTCGAAGATCCTGATCGTTGACCCGCTGACCCTGCTCGGCCGCGAGCTTCTTCACTGCCTCGAGGACGCCGGCGACCTCAATCCCGAGGTGGAGTATCGGCACACATCGCCGGACGACGAGCACCAGATCGCTGAGCTCGGCGCCATGCCGGCGCTCGTACCGCCCATCACAGCCGTCGAGGAGCTGGCTGGAATCGACGTCGTGGTCATCGCCAGCGACACCGAGACCGAACGCACGGCCCACATCGAGACGCTGCTGGCCAACCACCCAGAGGTTGCAGTCATCGACGTCGGACGGCTGCCCTTGCTGCGCGCCGTCACCTTCCCGACCACGAGCCTCGGCCCCACGGACGACGGTGAACGTCACCTGCGCGTCGCTCACCCCGCCCTCGAGGCAGCGGCACTGGTCACTCGGGCCCTGTCGCCTCTGGCGCCGGTCCGCGGAGCTCTTGCCGCGGTCGATCCGGTCTCGATCGGCGGTCGCAATGCGATCGAGGCGCTCGCCCAGCAGGCCGCCCGTCGTCTCCAGGGTGGCAACCCCGATCAGCTAGTCGGCGGTCATGTCCTCGCCTTCAACCAGGTCGCGGTGGACACCGACGCACTGGCCGACGAAGCGGGAACCGTTCTGCCCGAGCTGCCCATGGCGGTCACTCGGACCCTGAGTGGCTGCTTCCACGGCCACGTCGCGCACCTGTGCTTCGAGCTCGGAGATCCGGTCGACGACTTCGAGCTCCGCGAGCTTCTCGACGACCGGATCGAGATCGTCCTCACCGAGACTCCCATCAGGCTCGACGATGTGGTTGACCGCGATCAGGTTCTGCTGACGTTGCCGCAGCTGTCGGCCGACCGGCGGCTGGTTGCGTTCACCGCCTTGGTCGATGGTCTGCGTGTCGGCGGCGCCATGAGCGCAGTCGCGATCCTGCGGTCGATGTCGTGACACGAGATGAGCTAGAATTTCCTTCCGGCAACTGGTCGGCAACAAGGAGGTCACCATGAGCAGCCCCCTGCGGGACCTGGAGCCCACGCTCCTTTGGCAGCATTTCGACGACATCCGACAGGTTCCACGACCGTCCAAGCACGAAGAGAAGATCGCCCGACACCTTCAAGATTGGGCGGAGGCGCGCGGCTTCGAGGTCGCACGCGACGATGCCGGATCCATGGTAGTTCGGGTCCCGGCCAGCGAGGGTCACGAAGGCGCCGAGGCCGTCGTTCTCCAGGGCCACCTCGACATGGTCTGCGAGAAGAACTCCGACATCGAGCACGACTTCATGACCGAGGGCATCGAGGTCGAGGTCGACGGCGATTGGGTCCAAGCTCGCGGCACAACCCTGGGCGCCGACAACGGTATCGGTCTGGCGACCGCGATGGCCCTCGCCGACGATTCCGAGGTGGTCCACGGACCGCTCGAGATCCTCGCCACGGTCGATGAGGAGACCGGGCTTACGGGCGCCAAGCAGCTCGACCCGGAGCTGCTCACTGGCAAGATCCTTCTCAATCTGGACACCGAGGAGGACGGCGCCCTGTACATCGGCTGTGCCGGCGGCGCGGACACCGACGCCTTCCTCCCCACTTCGCGACGGAGAGGCCTGCTCGGCAGCGTTCCGGTCAAGCTCTCGGTTCGCGGCCTGCGCGGCGGCCACTCCGGCCTCAACATCATCGAGAACCGGGGCAATGCCATCAAGCTCGCGACTCGAGTGCTCCAGGCGGCGCTCTATGCCGGCATCGATCTCGATATCGTGTCCATCGACGGCGGCTCGAAGCACAATGCCATCCCGCGCGAGTGCTTTGCCCTGTGCCGCGTCGACAGCGTTGCTCTGGATCGACTGAAGGAGATCGCCAACGAGAGTGCGGCGGACTTCCGTGAGGAGTTCGGCGCCACCGACCCCGATTTCGAGGTCGTCGTCGAGGAGATGGAGGACGACGAACCTCTCCGGAACGTCGTCAACGTCCACACTCGGGATCGTTTGCTCAGGCTGCTCGACAGCTTGCCCCACGGCGTCCTCGCCATGTCCCGCGACGTCCCTGGACTGGTGGAGACCTCCACCAATCTGGCCGTGGTGGAAACTCAGGAGGATGGTCTCAAGCTCGTGACCTCCCACCGCTCGTCGGTCATGCCGGCTCTGTTCGCCGTCCGTCGCTCGGTGACCTCGACCTTCCGCCAGGCCGGCGCCAAGGTCAGCTACGACGAGCCCTACCCGGGCTGGAAGCCCAACCCGAGCTCGGCGATCCTGACCCGAACCGCTGAGGTCTACGAGCGGCTGTTCGGCGAGCAACCCGAGATCAAGGCGATCCACGCCGGCCTCGAATGCGGCCTGATCCTCGAAAAGGTCCCTGGAATGGACGCGATCTCCATCGGACCGCAGATCGAGAACGCCCACTCGCCTGACGAGCGCGTCCAGATCTCATCCGTGGCGAAGTTCTACAAGCACGTCTCAGCGCTGTTGGAAGACCTGGCCTGAAACCGACCACACCGGGACGCCAATCCGTCGCGAGACGACGACGACCCCCGTTTCTGGACGGGAACTAGCCCGCGAGCACCTCGCGGCTCTCCCATCCTGGGACACTGTCGGGCGCAGAATCCCGAGAGTGGCTCGATGCACCATGCCTGAATGAGGCATGGTTCTTGCGAATGTCGTTCGTGTCACGCCGACGACGGCATCGTTGGCTCGATCTCGACGCTTCGGAGCTGCCGGAGCGGAGAACTCCTAATGGGCGCCATCCAAGGCAAGGAGGCGACATGATGGCATACGCGGAAAGGACCGGATGGTCACGACGTGCTCGATCGACCCGGTTCACGCTCCTCACCGTGGTGATGATGTTGTTCGCCGCCGGCGCCAGTGCTCAGTGGAAGATCGAGACCGAAGACGGCAGCTCGATGGTCAAGTTCGGGTTCCTCCTCCAGGGACGGGCTGAGACCCTCGATGCTGCCAGCGGAGAAACCACGGCCCGCGACCTGTACATCCGTCGGTTCCGGTTGCTCGCCGGCGGCAAGATCACCGACAAGCTCGGTTTCTTCGTGGAAACAGACAGCCCGAATATGGGCAAGGGTCTGCCCGACGGGAGCAAGAACCGACCGGACATCTACTTCCAGGATGTCGTACTCACCTACAAGTTCACAGACTCCATCATGCTCGACGGCGGACTGATTCTCATCCCGACGTGTTACAACTGCAACGAGTCTGCCGCGGCCCTCCTTCCGGTCGACTACGGTGCCTACTCCTTCATTTCATCCGGTCCGACAACCTCGAACGTCGGACGGGATTACGGAGTTCAGGCTCGCGGGTACCTCGCAAACCAACATCTCGAGGTCCGTCTCGGGATCTTTCAAGGTGCCCGCGGGAGTGACGCCAACAACGGTTTCCGCACCACGGGCCGCGTCATGTGGCACGTGTGGGAGCCGCAAACGGGTCTCTTCTACCTGGGTACATCGTTGGGCACCAAGCGACTGCTCGCCTTCGGCGCCAGCTTCGACGTTCAGGAGGAGTACGAAACTTATGCACTTGATGCGTTCTTCGACCACCCCGTGGGCAAGCACGACGCCATCACCCTACAGGCGGATTGGGTCACCTGGGACGGCAGCAGCTTCCTGACCGCCATTCCGGAGCAAGACACCTGGTTGTTCGAGGGGTCCTACTACCTCGGTGCCGTCAAGCTCGCTCCCTTTGTCCAGTACCTGACTCGCGATTTCGCCGACGACTCCCTCGGCACCGACGAGACCCGCTGGCAGGCCGGCCTCGCGTGGTACCCGCGGGGATCGAAGCTCTCGATCAAGCTCGCGGCCGGCCGCATTGAGACCGACGTCTCGCCTGACCGGTTCCAGGGCATCCTTCAGCTTCAGGTCTTCCAGTTCTGATCCGCTGATTCAGCCCGGACTATTCGCCAGGCTTCGGGTGGGAACAGCGTCGTTCCTACCAGAGCTCCCGGTTGATCAGACGTGAGCCATCAGGGAGTCGGCGATCTGACCGAGGGACAGCACCTCGCACGCGGCTCCGCGTTGCACCGCGGCCTTTGGCATCCCGTACACCACGCAGCTTTCTTCGTCCTGTGCGATCGTGTGGGCCCCTCTCCGGCGCATTTCCAGCAGACCGTTCGCGCCGTCAACCCCCATCCCCGTCAGCAGAACCCCCAGGGCGTTCCCGCCGATTGCCGAGGCCACGGACTTGAAGAGCATTTCCACGCTCGGCTTGTGCTTGTGGACACGCGGACCGTCCTTGAGCATCGCGATCACCTTGTCGTGCTCGCGACTGAGCACCATGTGGCGCCCGCCGGCGGCGATGAGCGCCACGCCGGGAACCAGTGTCTCTCGATCACCGGCTTCCCGAACCTCGATCTCGCACACCTTGTTCAGCCGCTTGGCAAACGACGCGGTGAATGAGGGGGGCATGTGCTGCACCACGACCGTTCCGGGAGCATTTCGGGGAAAGGAGCCGAGCACCACCTCGAGTGCCTTGGTCCCGCCGGTCGATGCGCCGATGGCAATGATCTTGCCGTTGTCTCCCCCGTTCAGGCTGGCGACCTTCTTCAAGCCACCGAACGTCGCCTGGGTCTCCGACACCACACGGATTCTCGCCTGGGCCAGCTCCCGGATCTTCTCGACCAGCTGACTGCACATCTCGGCCAGCGAAAAGCCCGGTCCCGACTTGCGAATCACGTCCAACGCGCCCGCATCCAGGGCATCGAACGCACGCTCGCTCCCCGGTTCGGAATGCGAGGAGACGACGATCACGGGGAGGGGATAGAACTTCATGAGCTTCCGCAAGAAGGTGATGCCGTCCATCCCGGGCATCTCGATGTCGAGGGTCAACACATCCGGCTCGAGCTCGACGATCTTGTCGCGGGCCACGAAAGGGTCCGGCGCGGTGCCGACAACCTCGATATCGGGCTCCTTCGACAGCACGTTCTGCAGGGTCAGTCGAACCAACGCAGAGTCGTCAACCACGAGTACCTTGGTGGTCATGGCCCGTCCCTCCCGCACTCGAAGTGGAGCAACACCGGACGTTCATCGACCAGGAAGGCGATCGTCTCCGGATCGTCCCGCATGTCGTTCCAATCCGCCAGGTCGATCGCTCGCGTCGTCGGGAGCGACATGTCGAGAACCGCCTCGGTCCCCGCGACCGTCGAGATGAGGTGCCCGCACGTCACATTGAGAAGCTCGCGCAGCGCATCCTCGGCGTCGGCGATCGCCTCGTCCGCATCGGACTCGATCCCGAGGATGTTGGCCGCGATCTCCGGGCAGATTCCCCTCGGCACGATCAGGACGAGGGAGCCGGAGATCTCGCCGGTGAAGCTGATCTCCGCTCGAACGTGATCGCCGTCCGAGACCGGAACATCGGTGGCCGGAATCATCTCGCTGAACATGTAGGCGAAGCTCTCCAGGACGTTCCCCAAGGCCTTCTCCACCACCCCGCCATAGGAAACAGCCACGGGCGAGCCGAGAATCTCCTCCACGACCGAGCGGATCCGCTCCGGCGTGAAAGGTTTGCGAATGAACGACCGGATTCCCATCGCCTCGAGCTCCCCGACACGGGTTTCGCTCCCTTCCACCGAGACCAACACCACCGGAGTCGATCTGAGGAGTCCGTCCTCCGACATCTTCGAGACCATCTCCGCGCCGGTCATCACCGGCATGTTGATGTCAGCGAACACCAGATCAATCCAATGACGCCGAAGCAGCTCCAGGGCATCCCTGCCGTTGTCCGCTTCGTAGATCTCGTTGATCGACACCTCCGCCAGGCGAATGGCCTTCTTGATGACGGCCCGAATCGTCTGCGAGTCATCCACCAACAGAATATTGAATGCCATGTCTACCTCCAACAGCCGCCTGGCCCTCTGCACTCACACCGCAACCATGACGCCATGGGACCTCACAAATGTCTGTCCCGTTGCGATCTCGAGGAACACCGATCTCGAGGTCGGCCCCCCAACGTCCTCTCCGGCAATCAAGATATTGTTCTTCCACAACAGCTTTCTCACCACCGCGTAGTTCCGGCGACCGGTGGCGAAGCGCCCGTTCTCGTCGACCCGTTGCCCGGCTCCGATCACCTTGGCGATCAGATCCCGCCGAGTCGCCCCGAGATCGAACACGGCCTGCAGCAAGCTCGTCACGCCGGTGTCGACGAAGACCTGGGGCTGCGATCGCGCCTGCTCCGGGTCGAGCTTGGAAACCGGAAGCTTGCAGTGAATCAAACCACCCACTCCGACCACCGGATCGAACAACGAGAGGGCAACACACGAACCCAGCGAGTAGGTCACGAGCACGTCGCTTGTGCTGGTCGAAACCCGCATCTCCGAAGTCCCCACCACCTTGAGGTCGCGTACCGTCCAGCGATGCCTCGGTGGCGTCCGGAGCTGCGTCGAACCCTTGGTCCGCCATTGTTCGACCTCCTCTCGTCGAGCAGGAGCACCGCCCGGGCAGCGGCCACTCATCGTCGCTCAGTCCTTGACATACACAGAGGGCCTGACCGCCTTGAAGTCGCTCAGCATGCAGGTCAGGCTCTCCGCGTGACCGGTCAACAGGTACCCACCCGGTTTGAGCAGTCGGTACATCTCGCTCAGGAGTCGCCTGCGGACCTCGTTGTCGAAGTAGATCATGACGTTTCGGCACAGGATCGCGTCGAGCGGGCCCTTCAGCGGATACGGGGTGCTGGCGAGGTTCATGCGCCGAAACACGATCAGCTGGCGAAGCGTCGATCGTGCCTTCAGGCTCCCCAAGCTCCCGCCTCGGTGGGGCAGAAAGTACTTCGACCGCAGCTCGTCAGGAATCGACGACGCCGCCTCCTCGGAAAAGACACCCCGATCACACGCTGCGAGCACGCTTCCGGCGATATCAGTGCCCAGGATCTTGGCATCGGTCCAGCTCCCCTCCGCGGCCTCGAGGAAGGTCATCGCCAGCGTGTACGGCTCCTCGCCCGTGGAGCACGCCGCACACCAGAATCGAAACCGTCGCTGCTTCTGCATGAGTCGATCCCGAATCACGTTGGCCAAGAACTCGAACTGATCGGCCTGTCGGAAGAAGCTCGTCACATTGGTCGCCATCACGTCGAGAAGCTGGACGATCTCGTTGCCGCTCGGGTCCTTCTTCAGGTACTTGAGGTAGGCACGGAAGCCGGTGATGCCAAGGGCGCGCATTCGTTTTCCGACGCGCGCCGAGACCATCGCCTCCTTTCCGTTGCGCACGAAGATCCCACTCTTCGCGTACACGATCCGCCGAATGCTGTTGAAGGTCTCAGCATCGATCAGTCCGTCGGCGGAGCGCGGCGATTCCACTCCGACCATGGCCTCAGAACCCGTCCAGCTCTGCATCTTCGAGAGGGATCACTTCCTGGGGATTTCGCGGCCTCGCGGGCGGTTCCGCCGGGGCGATCCGCGTCCGCGATGGTCGCTGCTGGTCAACCGTATCCTCACGTCGGCCGACGCTTCTCGACAGGAGCTCGAGCGACCGTGCCTTGTCGCGATCCCGGTGCCCGTTGGCCACGCTGCTGTTGCCTGCACCGCCGGCGATCGAAACCAGCACCTTGACCATTTCGCTGACACCGCCGGACTGAATCGACAGCTCCTCGCTCGCCTGAGCCGATTGCTCGGCGTTGATGCTGTTCGATTGCGTGACGCGGTCCATCGCGGTGACGGCGGCGTTGATCTGCTCAATGCCCTGCGCCTGCTCGTTGTTGGCCGCCGAAACCTCGTCGATCAGCTGGGCTGCTGTCTGGATCCCGTCGACGATCTCGGTCAGCACCGCAGCCACCTCGATCGACACGGTCACCCCGCTCTCGGTGTTGCGCTGGGACTCCTCGATCAGCTCGGCGGTGTTACGGGCCGCCTCGGCACTGCGTTGGGCGAGGTTTCGCACCTCTTCCGCAACCACAGCGAAGCCCTTGCCGGCCTCTCCTGCCCTGGCTGCTTCCACCGCCGCGTTGAGTGCCAGAAGGTTAGTCTGAAACGCGATCTCGTCGATGGTCTTGATAATCTTCGCGGTCTCGCCGGACGACACCTTGATTCTCTCGATCGCGTCGGACATTCGGGCCATGGACACGGTCCCCTGCTCGGCTGAGATCCGCGCCTTCTCCGCCAACATCCGGGCCTGGTTTGCGTTCTCGGCATTCTGCTTGGTCATCGAGGACATCTCTTCGAGTGACGACGAGACCTCCTCGAGGCTCGATGCCTGGTGACTGGCGCCCTCCGCCAGCTCCTGGCTCGACAGCGAAAGCTGACCGGAGGCCGAGCTCACCTTCTCCGAGCTCTCCGTCAACCCGTTGATGACCTCCTTGAGAGGCCGCGAGATGTTCCTCGACATGAACCAGAAGATCACCACGAGGACCAACGCCCCGGCTCCCGCGATGAGAACGGTGAGCCAGAGGATGTCCACGACCTCTGACAGGATGTCGTCTTCGGGCACGAGCGAGACCAGCCCGATGTTGGTCTTCTCCCCGCCCTTCGAACGACCCGTAACGAGTGCCTCGGGATCAGTGATCGTCGAGAAGGTCGCGTACTCGGTCACACCGCCGATCTCGAACGAGTCGACGGTCTGGGCGTTCTTGCTCCACGCGAGCCAGGTCGCGAGACCCTCCCCGAGGTCCAGAGACGAGCTGATCAAGTCCGAGCTCGAATGCGCGAGAACCTCAGAGGTCGCCATGTCGAGCACCACGGTGTTAGCCCCGGGGAAGCCGTTCTCAGTCAGCGCACGGTTGGTCTTCTCGACCTGCTCCTGCACGAGCGACCAGTTCAGGTATGCGAGCAGGAAACCGTTGTGCACACCCGACGAGTCGTGGGTCGGGAAGCTGAACAGGTAGGTCTTGCTGAACGGCAGGCCAGCGGTGGCGAGCAGCTCGCTGGACACGAGATTCACCGAGCTCGAGGTGGTGCTGCCCAGCTGCTTGACCTCGCGGACCGTTCGACCAGCGAAGACGCCCGCTTCGGCGCTCCGGCCGGCGCTCTGAGCGGCGCCCTGGACGACTCGGCCACTGTTGTCGGTGAGCACCAGGATTGAGAAGCCCGGCGCTCCGCTGAGCAGACCCTGGAGGTACTCTCCGACCTCCTTGGTCGTGTCGAACTCGATTGCCATCCCGTAGATGTCCTCACGAACCCACTCTTGGAAGATGTCCGATTGCGACTCGAGGAAGCTGTTGACGACGCTTGAATGATACCCATTCACGAGACGCATGATGCGGTCGCTGTTCGCCAGCGATGATGTCCGATGCGCCCGGTAGGTCAGCCCTGCGATCACCAGGATCGGAATCATTGCGGGCACGAGGATTGAGTTGATCTTGGCGCGAATCCCCCTACGGTTCCAGAAATCGAGAAAACCCATGGCTATCCCCCTAACGGCTCGAGGTGGGTTGGTTTCCCCGCCTGTTCGCGTACTTCGTTCCACTCTTCCCGCGTGCAGACCGCGTCCTCGCCCTTCATGCTGCTCATGATCTCGAAGTAGTCCAGCTTGTGCTTGTCCTTGAGAACCTCGACCTCGGGCTTGCAGCGAACCGCAAACACGGTCTGGACCGACTGGTGGTCGAAGTCTCGCCACACCTGCTTGTCCTTCAGGAAGGTGTACTCGTGACCCTCGAGAGCACGGATCACGGCGGGGGTATCGAAGCTGCCCGCACGCTCCACGGCGTCCTTGTACTGGTAGAGAATGGTGTAGGCTGAGGCTCCCGACGTGCTCGGATACCGACCGTACCGGCTCGAGAAGTCTTCGACGAACTTGATTCCCCTCGGATAGTTATAGGTGTACGGGATCTTCCAGGTCCACGGCAGCGCCCCAACGACCCCTTCCATGACCTTCGGTCCCCCTCCCTCGGCCATGCCGAGCGTCAGGTTTGGCACGACGATCTGGGACGAGGCCTTCAAACCCTGTGCGGTTGCCTGCCGGATTCCCTGCTCCATGTCCTTGCCGAAGAGAACGAGAACCAGGACATCCGGTTTGACCATCTTCGCGAAGGCGATCGCCTTCCGGAAGTCGGCCTCGGTGGCGTCTGGGAATGGAGTCAGGATGCGCTTGTGGACGTTTCTGTCCTCGGTGCCGGTGAACCTCCGCACCGAGTCCTCGGTGGTGTGACCCCAGGTGTAGTCGGCGGTCACGAAGAAGTACTTCTTCCCGGAGAAGTTCTGACGAAGGTATGCGCCGATCACCTTGGCGCCCATCCACGCGTCATAGCACTCTCGAAAGGTGTGGCGGTGGCCCTCAGCGCCAGTGGTCTCGGTCGAGTAGGTGAGCGTGCCGAAGAACGGAACCCGCTTCTCCTGGCACACCTTCGAGGCCGCCACCGCAACCCCGCTGGAGGAGCCCCCAAAGACCATCCTGACGCCGTCGACGTCGATCATCTCGGTCACATTCGCGACCGTCACGTCGACCCGAGACTGGGAATCTCGCCAGGCGATCTCGACCTGTCTGCCGAGGATTCCCCCGGCCGCGTTGATTTCGTCGACCGCCAATTCGGTGGCCCGCCATTGATCGAGGCCCTGAACCGAGTAGGGACCGGTCTTCGGGTAGTTGAGACCGACCTTCACGGTTTCCCCGGCCATAGCGACGAGTGGGATCGCCAGCCCTCCGAGAAGTAGAATCAAGAGTGGTTTCTTCATGGTGCGACTCCCTTCTGTGCACCGCTATCGCCCAGCCGCGCTCGACCCGGAGTGCCAATCAGCTCCACCGAGTCGACCTCTCCGCTCGACAGCACCCGGTCGACGTCGAGGAGCATCACGACCCTGTCGCCGATCCGGCCCATGCCGGGAATGAAATCCGTGTTGACCGCCGCACCGAAGTCGGGAGCGGCATCGATCTGGTCGGCGGCAACGTCGAGAACCTCGCAGACCTCGTCCACCAGGATCCCGGTGATCACCTGACGGTCGTCGCGATTGATCTGCGCCACGATGATGCAGGTCCGCGCCGTGTCCTCCCTCGCGCCGAATCCGAACTTGCGGCGAAGATCGATCACCGGAATGACCTTGCCCCGGAGATTGATCACGCCACGAACGAAGTCAGGCAGCTTGGGCACCCGAGTGACCGGGAGGATCCCGATGATCTCCTGAACCTTGGTGATCTCGAGCGCGAATGCCTCGTTCCCGAGCTCGAAGGTCAGGTACTTCCCGGCTTTACTCGTTGCGACCTCCGTCTCCTGCCGACTCATGACTGCACCTCCGCTGTTTTCCCTGTGAGACCTCGCAGACCGGGATCGGGACCGTTCGGAAGCTCCGGATCGATCGCGGGCTGCGGACCCGCCCCCTCGCCGCGGCCGCCCTCTGAGTGGGCGAGCTCGACCAGACCGGCCACATCGGCGATCAGCCCGACCTGACCGTCGGGCATGATCGCGCCGCCTGCCACACCCCTGACCCCGTGGACCAGATCGCCCATCCCCTTGATGACGATCTGCTGCTGCCCGACGAGCGCATCCACGAGCACCGCCGCCTTCCGCCCGTTGTCTTCGACGACAACCGCGAGAGCCTCACAGGGGTCCTGTCGCGCGTGCTCGATGTCAAGCAATCGATCAAGGCGGTACAGCGGCAGCTGGGTCCCTTCAACGGACAGCATCTCTCCCCGGCCCACGACGGTCGACAGGTCGTTCACCGACGGCCGCACGAATCGGAGCACCGACAGGGTGGGCACAATGTATCGTTCGGCCCCCGCCCTGACGACCATGCCGTCGATGATCGCCAGGCTGAGGGGAAGTCGAATGCTGATCAGGCAACCTTCGCCCGGAGAGGATCGCAGGTTGATCTGCCCCCTGAGCTCGTCAACGGCGCGCTTCACGACATCGAGCCCCACACCCCGCCCGGAGACATCGGTCACCCGTTGTGCGGTCGAAAACCCGGGCGCAAAGACGCATCCGAAGATCTCCTCAACCATGGGTTCGGCGTCGGCCGCGAACAGTCCCTCGAGGGTTGCCTTCTCGACAATCGCCTTACGATCGAGACCCCTCCCGTCGTCCTCGACCTCGATGAAGATGCTGCCGCCCCTGTGGAAGGCGCGAAGCTCAATCCTCCCTGTCGCCGGCTTACCCGCCGCCTGTCGGACCGCCGCTTCCTCGATTCCGTGGTCCACCGCGTTTCTCAAGACGTGCAACAGGGGGTCGCCGATCCGATCGACAACCGCCTTGTCGAGCTCCGTGTTCTCCCCGGACATGACGAACTCGACCTCTTTCCCAGCTTTGATCGCGAGGTCCCGAACAAGACGCGCCATCTTCAGAAACACCGGTCGGACCGGCACCATGCGAAGCGAGGTGCTCATCACCTGAAGTGTCCGAGTGATCTTGTCGAGCTGCATCCGCCGGCGCTCCAGCTCCGGCGCCGACGACGGGTTGAAGTCCTCCGACTGGCACACCATCGATTCGGCGATCACCAGCTCGCCAATGGTGTCGAGCAACCGGTCCAGACGTTCCGCGTCGATCTTGACGGTCTCGCGAACGCCGATCGTTCGATGGGTCTGGCCTCGGCCGGACCGGTGAGACCCGGCGGCGCCGTCTTGAAAGTCAGGCGCCTCGGCCGGTGGAGTGGATCGCTGGACCGACGCGGTCGAACCTGCCTCGGAATGATCGCCTCCCACCGACGACATCACGGCCAGCAACCGCCGAGGATCCGGCAGCGTGGTCCGTTCTCCCCGGTAGTACGCGAAGGTCGCTTCGACCCAGTCCTTGGCCTCCAACAGAAGCCCTGTTTGGTCGTCGAAGGCCTCTCGGTCGAGCAGATCCTCACAGGCGTGACACACGCGCTCCACGTCGGTGAGGCCGAGCACCGAGCTGTCGCCCTTGAGCGTGTGAATGAGGCCTCTCAGCGCCTTGAGAACCGAGCCGTCCGCCGTCTTCTCGAGCTCGAGCACGAGCTCCTCGAGCTCGGCCACGACCTCGCCTTGGGAGGACAGGAAATCTGCGAAGATGGCGTCGTCGATTTCGGCATGAAGCGTGGTCGGACGGCGGACCCGCTCGTCGTCACGGAGGTCCTCGGACTCGTCCTCAGGAACCTCGCTCCGGACCTCTTCATTCAACGGTGCGCCGACACCGGCATCGACACAGCCGAGCTCGTCGGGGAAACAGAGTCTTCGACGGTCGCGGCCGTCACAGAGGATCGCCTGAAGCGTCTCCAGAGCACGTCTGACGACATCGAGGGCCGCCTCCGGAAATGCCGCCTCACTGGCGACAACCGCGTCGAGCATGGCGACCGCTGCGCATGCTCCGGCGGCGGTCTCGGGTGAGTCGTGCGTGTCAAGCCAGGTCGCGATCTTGTGGAGGTCCCTCGCCGCCCTGTCCAGCCGCGCCGCCTCATCGGGCTCAGCAAGGATCAGAATCTCCGCGATTCTCTCCATGCTCTCGACAACCCACTTCGGCGCCCGCGGTGCCTCGATCGTCGTCGAGCCGACGGGGTGGTTGCCCTCCGTTTCCATCCCTGGCCTCCTGGTTGTGTAAAGAACATCGTCGCTTCAGAGCCGTTCTCTTGCCCCTTTAATGCGAGATTCTTGCCAGATTTCGGGCCTGATCCCCTCGAACGTTCTGTCCCACGGCGGACGAAAGTCCCATTTTGGATCATGATTTGGGTCTATGAGCCTGTTCTCAAGAAAAGGCATCGGTCGTGCAAAGACCGCCTGCTCGCGCCGAACCGGGACCAGGGTCGCGAATCGCGAGCGCATTGACATCTCCCGACCCTGCTCGTTCACAATTGAGTTCGTGAACACATCCCTTCCGAATCCGTCGGCAGCTGTGGCCGCCCTCGGCGTCTCCGCCGTCGTCGCCCAGTCTGTGCTGCTGCGGGAAGCGATGACGGCAATGGGTGGCTCGGAGATGGCTTGGGGAATCGTGATGGCCATGTGGCTCGCCGGGGTCGGGATCGGAGCCAGGCTCGGTGTTCGCGTCGGCTCGACCAGCGCCGCCACCCGGCTTCCGGTAATTGCCGTCGTCCTCGGCGGCCTCGGGGTCCTGCTGTTTCGCGCCGCCCCCGCTCTCCTCCACACCGCCCCCGGGGAGACGCTGACCACCTGGCACGCCATCTGGTTCTGGGCGTTAGCCGTCGTTCCGTGCGCCGCTTGCGCCGGCGTCGCCTTCCCAATTCTCGCAGGCGCGCTGGGTCCCGGTGGACCGGGCCGCGCCTATGCCATCGAGGCCGCCGGAGCGCTCGTCGGAGGTTTGGCCTTCAGCTTCCTTCTGGCGCCGCTCGGTGCTGCAGCGACCCTGCTGATCGTCCTTGCCTCAATCATCGGCCTCTTGCTCTGGCGCCGCAGCCCGGTGATCGCGATCGTCGCCATGGTCGGCATCGCCGCCGTTGCCGTTCCGGCCGAGAGCTCCCTCGCGGTCGCAGGGTGGAGGTGGTCGGAGCGGCCGGGCGAGCTTGGCGCTTGGGCGGAAACCCGCAGCAAACGACTCGAGGCCTCGACCGGACCGCCCGTGACCCTGTACGTCGATGGCCGTCTCGCCGCAACCGTTCCCGATCCTTACACGACGGCGCCACGTGCGAACCTGAAGATGCTCCTCCATCCCGACCCGAAACGGGTGTTCGCGGTCGGCGTCGCCACCGACGGTGCGGTCGAGACGATCGCTCGATGGAGGCCGAGCGACCTCCTGGTTGTCGAGGACGACCCGGCCGTGATCCCGCTGCTCGAAAACTGGTACGGCCCGGACTTTGCCAAAGCGCTCCAAGGTCCTTGGATTCGGCTGCCCAAAGGCGATTCCGTGACTGCATTGAGCACGGCGACGAAGCTCGACCTGATCCTCCTCGACGACGGAGACCCCACCACTCTTCGCGGCAACCGCACCCGCACCCTCGAGTACTTCCGACGCTGTCGCAACGCTCTCGACACCGACGGAATCCTGGTCGTCGAGACAGGGGTGACGGACACCTACCTCGGCGGTGAGGCCGGCCGACTGCTCGCCACCCTCGCTGCAACTCTAGCCCGGGTCTTCCCTCGGGTGACCGCGATTCCTGGTGAGCGGGTGCTTTTGGTCGCCGGAGCGGACCAGGCGTCGGTCGCCATCGATGCCGACATCTTGGAGCAACGTTGGCTGCAGCGAGGCGAGCTCGCCGACTCCATGCCTGCTGCGATGATCCGGTTGCTCATCGATCCGGCGCGGCAGGCGACGTTGGAGGACTGGCTGCAGACCGCTGTCGCGCCGGCGAACACGATTGTCCGACCCGAAGCGGTGGTCCACGCGGCAGCTCTACACGAGGCGAGGTCCCGGGCCTCCCTGGCGCGCCTGGTTTCGGATCCCGAGCGCACCGGGAGGAAAGCCGTCACCGGTCTCGCGTCCGTCGTGGCCGCGGCCCTGCTCCTGGCCGCGGTCGTTCGCCAGCCCCGGCTTCTCGCCGTCGGGACCGCGGCTGTGGTCGGAGGGACGTCGATCGGGTGGTGGATCCTGCTGCTTGCCATGTGGCAGGCCACCCGCGGCTCGGTGTTCTCCGAGGTCGGGGCGCTCACCGGATTGTTCATGGCCGGTGTGGCGATCGGCGGCTGGATCGGCCTCCGATTCGAGACCTCCCGCATGGTGCTGCCCGTTATACTCGGATGCGGCGTGCTCCTGTCGTTGGCGATTGCCTCGACTCTCCCAATCCACATCCCCGTCGTTCTCGTTCCCCTGTTGCTTCTCGTCGGGGGCGGCCTCACGGGAGCCGCCTTCCCGGTTCTCGGGCGATCAGCCGCGAACGGAAACCCACGCCGCGGCGCCGGCCTCGCATTCGCGGCCGACGAGCTTGGCGCAGCCCTTGCTGCCCTCACGATCGGTACCGTCGCCATCCCCTGGTTCGGCATGACCGCGACCTCACTCGGTCTGGCCGCGATCGGCCTGGCCGCGATTCCGGGGGGCATGAGTCGTCTAGGAAATCGTGGCTGACGTCTACTGATCCGCCTTCCCGGACCGGCGATGAGACTCGCGGCAATGCCCTGGAATCGCCTCACGCAGGCCGCGGACCGGCCTCGAGCCGACGGTTCAATTGTCCTCAGGAGGCTGTCATGGCGGACAATCGACTCGTGGTCGTCGGAGCGAGCTTCGCCGGTCTCGCCTGCGCAAAGGCCGCCGCGGCTCGCGGTGTCCGAACAACGGTCCTGGACCTTCGACCGGATGCCGGCAGCGGCATCAGAACCACCGGGATCCTGGTCAAGGAAGCAGCCGACCTGCTCGACGTTCCGATTCGCCTTGTCAAGAAGCTGTCATCGGTTCGCCTGTACTCGCCGTCGCTTCGGAGCATCGACCTCCGACGACCCGGGTACAGCTTCCTCGCCACCGACACGCCGAATCTCCTCCGTTGGTGGGCTCGAGAAGCTGAACGGCAGGGTGTCGAAATCCGATGGAGGACCCCACTGCACAGCGCCGAGCGTCTCGCCAATGGCCACATGCGCCTCCACCCTCACAATCTCCGATGCCGTTTCCTCGTCGGCGCCGACGGTTCCTTGTCGACGGTCGCTCGCGCACTCGGACTGAGCGCGAACATCCGATTCCTGGCGGGCGTCGAGGCCGAGTGTCACGGGATTGACGGGCTGGCCGATGACCGACTCCACGTGTTCCTCGACTCCATCGAAGCTCGCGGGTACATCGGCTGGGTAGTTCCGGGAATCGGCGTCGCCCAGATCGGGCTCGCCCGGCGGCTTCCCCACCGCCCGGACCTGGATCGGTTCATCGGTCGTCTGGCGACAGTGTGCGAAACCCGCAACCTGGAGATTGAAGGGTATCGCTCTGGTCTCATACCCGTCGGCGGACCGCTCCGGAAGGTCTCCGACCGTTCTGCCCTCCTGATCGGCGATGCCGCCGGCTGGGTGTCTCCCCTGACAGCCGGAGGCATCCACTGCGCCCTCCAGTGGGGGCGGTTGGCCGGCATTGCCATCGCAGAGCACCTGATGGACGGAGGACCTGACCCAGGGTCCGTGATGGCTCGCCATGTGCCGTCGTTCCGCACCAAGCTCGCGCTTCGCCGAATTCTCGATCTCGGGCCGCCCAACAGACTGCTCGATTCGATCCTCACGTGTGCGCCGATGAAACGATTCGCCCAGCTGGTGTTCTTCCATCATCGGGGGCTGTTGTCCCGAACTTCGTGGGCGGAGTGGAGCGAGCTGCGCCGAAGCACGAACGCGTAACCTGAACTATTCACAAGCTTTCCGCTGCGGGTGGCGGCGTCCTGGAAAACCGGGAGCACGGCGCCGGGAGCGGTCAAAGGGCCAACACGGCGAGGATGCCAAGCCAGACGAGACCCAGGAAATGCCAGTACATGGCCACCAATGTCACCCCGCCGTGGTCATCCGCCGTGGTGCGACCGGCGCCGGAACGAATCGCCGCCCGGATCAGGGGTCCAAGGCCGCCGATCACGTGGAGCGCGTGCAGAAAGGTGAGGACGTAGATCCCGAACAGGTAGAGGTTGTTCTGGGGCAGCTGCGAGTCGGCCAGCAGTCGCGCCCACCCCGAGGCCTGGGACAGCACAAAGGCGACACCCAGGACAGCCGCGGCTGCCAACAGCCGCGATGCGCGGCTGCCGCGACCTTCTCGGATCGCTCCTTCAGCCTTCGCCAGCAGAGCGCTCACAGCCGCGAGCAGCGCGGTGCTGATCCAGAACGCGGTCGGCAACCCTGGCGACCCGGCCGGCGGCCACTCGGGCGCCCGCAGCCGGATCACCAGGAAGCCCACCAGGCTGGCCGCGAAGAGCATTCCCAGGGAGGCCAGGAAGAGCCACATCCCGAGGCGGCGCCGCTCCGCGAGAGCGTCACGGGAGACCGGGTCGATGGTGGTCGTGTTCGCCGTCACGCGAGACCCTTCGCCTCACTTCGCCGGCCAGGCCGGGATGATGACCTGCTGGTAGTGGGCCGTGTCCATCAAGGTGATGCCGATGAACAGGGCGAGGAAAGCGAAGGCCGAGACGAAAACGAAGGCGTTGAACGGTTTGTCCCAACGCAGGTGCATGTAGTAGAGCCCGACCAGCGTCGCCTTGCCGGTCGCGATGGCGAGGCCGATCCAGATGTTGAGGGCGCCGAGGTCGACGTAGGTCGCAGAGACCGTCAACCAGGTCCCGAACATGAGCGCGATCAGGACCACCACCAGGAGCCTGAGGGAGGCGACGTGGGCGCCGTGCTCGGTCTGTTCAGCCATGATGAGCTCCTAGTGAATGAGGTAGAGCAGCAGGAAAAGATAGATCCAGATCACATCCACGACGTGCCAGTACAGCGCGACCATGTCGACCCTGGTGAAGTGACCGCCGTCGAAGTCGCCTCGGAACGCACACAGCAGCAGCCACAGCATGGCCCCGATGCCGCCGAGGACGTGGATCCCGTGCAGGCCGGTCATCAGGAAGTAGATGGAGAAGAAGATCCTCGCGTTGGCTGGCTCGAGCAACGACGTTTCATGGCCGACGGCCGATCCCTCTCCCTCAACCGCCAACCCTGCGGGGCCCTCCGGAGCGAGTGGAATCGTCGAGCGGGACGATCCGGACTCAGGCGCCGAGCCGGCGCTGGCTGCGACCACCGCTGGTTTCCCGGAAGACCCCACCTCGCGACTCGCTTCGTTCGACGTCGCAGCCGCGTTGTGGTCGACCCCGACGTGCTCCTCGGCGTGGGGTGCGTACCTGGAGGCCCAGAGCAGCCCGTGCTTCCACTTGGAGCTGTACTCCCCGACCTTGACGCCGAGGAAGACGAAGGCAAAGACCATGGTCGCGACGAGCAGCCACTTGAGGAGCCGAATCTGCTTGAGCTGGGCCGCACGCACCGCCCAGGCGATGGTGAACGAGCTCCAGATCAGCACGACCGTGTTGAGGGCGCCGAGGTTCTTGTCGAGGAACCTGTGACCGAAGATGAAAATCTCCGGATGATTGGAACGGTACACGCTGTAGGCGACGAACAACCCGCCGAAGAGCAGGATCTCGGTGGCCAGAAAGACCCACATGCCGAGCTTGGCCGACTGGTACTGCTGGTCGGCCGATTCGAAGTGGTGGGCGACGGCCGGATCGTGACCGCTGGGGTGATGCTGGTCCGACATCAGGTGGTCCCGCCTTGAGCCAGGAGAATCGACTGCGGGTTCTTGCGCACCCAGCCACCAATGTTCGGGTCGTAGCGCAGAGAGTCCAGGTCATACGGATCGCCGGCCGAGAGCTCGCGGTCGAAGTTGTGAGACGGCGGCGGCGAGGTGGTCTCCCACTCCAGGGTCGCCGATCCCCAAGGGTTGGCGGGGGCCGGCCTGCCGCGGAACAGCGAGTGGATGAGATAGCCGGCCATGATGAAGAAACCGAGACCGAGCACGTAGGAGCCGATGGTGGAGGCCTGGTGGAGCCTTGTGAACTGCTCGAGGTAGTTGTAGTACCGGCGCGGCATGCCGTGGCTGCCCATGACGAACTGCGTGAAGAAGGTCAGGTTGAAGCCGACGAAGATGAGCAGCGCCGATAGCTGGGCCCAGCGCTCCGAGTACATGCGGCCGAACATCTTCGGCCACCAGTAGTGGAGGCCGCCCAGGAAGGCGATCACCGTACCGCCGAACATCACGTAGTGGAAGTGGGCGACCACGAAGTAGGTGTCGTGCAGGTGGACATCGGTGGCCAGCGCGCCGAGGAAGAGACCGGTGAGGCCACCAATCGCGAACAGGAACAGGAAGCTCAGCACGTAGAGCATGGGTGCCGCGAGCCGGATCGAGCCCTTGTACATGGTCGCCAGCCAGTTGAAGACCTTGACGGCGGATGGGATCGCCACTGAGAAGGTGAGCGCCGAAAAGATCATGTTCGTGATCCCGGACTGGCCCGAGGTGAACATGTGGTGGCCCCAGACCAGGAAGCTGAGCAAGGCGATGGCGATCGACGAGTAGGCGATGAAACGGTAGCCGAAGATGTGCTTGCCCGAGAACACCGACACCAGCTCCGAGATGATGCCCATGGCGGGCAGGATCATGATGTAGACCGCGGGGTGGGAGTAGAACCAGAAGAAGTGCTGGTAGAGCACCGGATCGCCGCCCAGCGACGGGTCGAAGATGCCGACGCCGAGGGTCCGCTCGGCAACGAGGAGCAGCAGGGTGATGCCGAGCACCGGGGTCGCCAGCACCTGGATGATGGCGGTCGCGTAGAGCCCCCACAGGAAGAGCGGCATCTTGAACCAGGTCATGCCTTCGGGTCGCATCTTGTGAATGGTGACGATGAAGTTGAGCCCGGTGAAGATCGACGAGAAGCCGAGGATGAACACGCCCAGGGTCATGCTGATCACCGCCGTACCGGTCGTTGTCGAGTAAGGGGTGTAGAAAGTCCAGCCGGTGTCGACGGCTCCGACGATGATCGAAACCAGTGCGAAGATCGCGCCGACCATCCAGAACCAGAAGCTGGTCAGGTTGAGCCGTGGCAGCGCAACGTCCTTGGCCCCGAGCATGAGCGGCAGAACGAAGTTGCCGAGAGCGGCGGGAATCCCCGGAATGATGAACAGGAAGATCATGACCGCGCCGTGGAGCGTGAACATCTTGTTGTACGTGTCGGCGGTCATGATGGTCTGGCCCGGGGTCAGGAGCTCAGTGCGGATGAGCAGCGCGAAGATGCCGCCGAGAAAGAACGAGGTCAGGATCGCCGCCAGGTACATGACCCCGATCCGCTTGTGATCGAGAGTGAAGAGCCACGACCGTACGCCGCCTCCGGCGGTCAGATAGGAGCCGCGATCGACGCGATCGACGCCGACGGCGCCGGCCACGGTCAGGGTGTCCGTTTCCATGGTGTTACTCCCCACCGGAGGTCCCGTCCAGGGACTTGAGGTACGCGATGATCGCCACGATCTCGTCGTCGCTGAGGCGACCCTGGTAGGTCGGCATGACCGGGTCGAAGCCCGCGACGACCCGGGCCTGTGGCTCGAGGATCGACTCGCGGATGTAGTTCTCGTCAGCGACCACGGAGGTCCCGTCGGAAAGGATCTGGTTGTGGCCGTAGACTCCGAGCAGTGACGGTCCCGTCTTGCCGGAGCCGTCCACCGAATGGCACTGCTGGCAGCCTCGCACCTGGAACAGCTTCTGCCCGGCCTCGACGGGAGTCATGGTGTCGAGGAAGTTGGATGCCTTTTCGAGCCAGGTCTCGAACTCGCCGACCGGATGCACGACCACGTGGGCAATCATGTTGGAGTGGCCCGTGCCGCAGTACTCGGCGCAGAACAGGTCGTACTCGCCGGGTTCGGTCGCCTCGAACCAGGCCTTGGAGTACCGCCCCGGAACCACGTCCATCTTGATCCGGAAGGCCGGCACGTAGAGGCTGTGGATGACGTCCTGGGACGACATGACGAGCCGGACCGGTCGGTCGACCGGGACGTGGAGGTTGGGGTCCACATACCCGTTCGGGTAGGTGAAGCTCCAGTTCCACTTCTGGCCCTCGACAAGAATCTCGTAGGCGTTGGCCGGCGGCGTCGACATGTCGAGGAAGCCCTTGAAACCGAACACGAAGATCACGATCACCAGCACCACCGGGATGCCCGTCCAGGTGATCTCGAGGGCCGTGTTGTGGCTCGGTGAGGCCTTCGCAGACTGGCCCTCCCGGTGGCGGTACCTGAGCACGAAGACAACCATCAGCACCACAATGAGCAGGAAGAAGACGACGGAGATGGCGAGGATGAGGTTGAACAGCCAGTCGACGCTGTGGGCCACCGTCGACACCTGGGGCGGCATCCAGAACGACGATCCCCCGTCCTCCGGCGCCGCGCCGTCGACGACCTGCAGCAGATGCGCGAATACGGTCGAGGTCATGTGATCGGCTTCCCCCTGTCGCGTTGCCTTCGCCGGCCTGCCTCGCGCAGCCAGAACCCCCCGAGGGTCACGCCGAGGACGAGGGCGGTGGCGCCGGCACCGAGTCTCATGATGTTCATGGCCACCGGCGAGTAGCGGCGGCTCGACGGATCGTAGTGGTAGCAGTAGAGGATGAGCTGGTCGAGAGTCGTGCCGATCTCGCCCTCGGAGGCCTCGAGCAGCGCGAGGCGGAGCCGTTTCGGCGGGTACTCGATGCCGTAGAGATAGCGGGCAACGCGGGCGTCGGGGGTCGCCACCATGATCGCGGCCGCGTGGGCGTACTCGCCGGTGGATCGGTCGTAGGTGTAGCCGAAGCCCACGGTTTCCGCGAGCCGGCGGATCTCCTCCTCGCGGCCGGTGAGGAAGTGCCAGCCGGCAGCGGCCGACGGGCGGCCGAATCGTCTCATGTAGTTCTGTTTCTTCTCGGTTGCCAGGGCTGGGGTCTCGAGGGGGTTGATGCTGACGGTGACGATCTCGAACTCCTGGCCCGGAGTCCAGTCGAGCCCCATGAGCCCGTCAAGGAGACCGTTGAGCTGGAGTCCGCAGAGCATCGGGCACTTGTAGTAGTTGAGGGTGAGGATCACCGGCTTGACGCCGTCGAAGAAGTCGCCGAGCCGGACGGCCCTACCCCGCTCGTCCCGGAACTCCAGGTCCAGCGGCAACTTGGCGTCGAGGTGCTCCTCGACCCCGACCTCCTCGAGCTGCTCGGGCACCTGGTTCGCGAGCTGGGCCGAGGCCGGTATCGCACAGCCAAGCACCGCACATGCAATGACACTCGGTATGAGTTTGGTTCTCAACATCATCTCGTTCTCTTGTCTCCACAACGCCTTCTGCACGCAGAACGCGAATCGGCCGCTCTCAATTCCGCTTCAGATCCAGCGCCGGGTCCACTGCCAATGAGAAAGCCGAGACTCCCGGAGCCCTGGAAAACCGGGTAGCCGGTTGCGCTCAGTTCGGACGATGCCACCAGGATTTCGACGTTTCCCAGGCAGCCGCCGGTCCCGACGTCGAAGGCCCTATCACCGGCGATGAGATTCACCTCTGGGAATCCCGAGCCTCCGATCCCGAGCTCGACCGGGGCGGAGAGATCAGACACGTCGACGATCTCGTAACCGCCGCTGAAGCACTCGAAGAAGCTCTAGCCGAATCCATAGAACACGTAACTGCCGACTGCTCCAAGCACGTTTGCCGGGGACTTAGAGGTCGCGGTGAAGCCGACCTGCGAGGGCGAGCTCGGGTCACTGATGTCAATGACCCTGAATCCGAGCCCATCGGCAACGAACGCGTGATTGCCCAAGAGGGCGACGCCGACGGGTTGGGCCGGGAGACCGAAGCTTCCTGTTTCCACCGGGGCCGCCGGCGACGAGATGTCGTAGGTGATGAGTCTGTCGCCGTCATCCACCAGGACCACCGTTGTGCCGTCAACCGCGAAGCCGAGAATCGTATCCGGCGTCACGAGGGTCGCCAGATCGACCGGAGACGACGGCGTCGACACGTCGATGATGTCGATTCCGACCGAGGAGGGGTAGGTGCCGCCCCATCCCAATCCGACCAGGAGGAGGTCTCCGGTCGCAACGAGAACTCCATTGGTCGACGACGTCAGCACCGTCCCTGCCTGGACCGGATGCGTCGGATCCGAGATGTCCAGCACCGGCAAGGCGTAGCTCCATGACGACCAAGACCGGTCGCGAAGGATCAGAGAGATCCACGACCGCGACCCCGGCATCCCCGGCAGCGACGTAGGCGTGGGCGCCGTCGATCACGACTGCGAGCACGCTGCCAGGGATCGGAAGCCTCGAGAGCCTGACCGGGGACGCCGGATCACTGACGTCAACCACCATAATCCCGCTGCTGATTCCGTAGACTCCGAGATCGCCGGCCGCGGCCAGCCCCTTCTGAGTGCCGAAGGGCATCGCGTGGACCAGATCGAACTCGCTCTGGGCGAAGGTCGAACCACCAGTGACGATAGAGGCACATGCGAACCCTGCGATCACGGCACGCTTCATTCTGGCCCGCCTGTCTCGCGTGTCGCGGCGACTCCTCGAGTCTTAGATTGCTGTCGACCAACTCACGATGTTTCAGTTCTTTCGGAGGAAGCATAGCACCTGACAACCTTAAAGACTGGATGCGGGTCACCCACGGGGGTTCCCGTTCGAGATCTGAACAGACCTTCACACCCGCATTCGTCTGAACGTCAGGAACCGACTCGTCCGCCCGTCACTTCGCACTTGTCTCGCAACGTCAACCTCTCCCCTCTCCCGTCGTCCCACGAATACGGCGCGGCGGGCCGTTCAACCACCCCGCTCGCACGCTCGCGGCCCGTCGCGCCCCGTTGTGCCCAGCCACGCTCCGGCGCCGAGCTACACTTGAGGCGATGAACGATCATCGACCCGAGCCCGCAGCGCCGTACGACCCGACCCGGCGCGAGCTGCTCACCCGCTGGGGAGCGCCGGTCCTCGCCGGCGCCGCCCTGGCCGGGCTGGGAGCGGGGCTCGCCGGCCGCCCGGGGCGCCACCGGCCGCCGGCGCCCGACGTCACCTCCGTCCCGCCGGACTGGCGGGTCCGCCCGGCGGAGCCCGGGCGGGTCTTCATCGCCGGCGGCGAGGGGCCGCGCGCCAACGTCGCCCGCGCCGTCGCCGCGATGGGCGGCATGGCAACCTTCGTTCAGCCCGGCGAACGAGTGGTGATCAAGCCCAACTGCGCCTGGGACCGGACCGCGGCCCAGGCGGCCAACACCGACCCGGAGGTGGTTGCCGAGCTCGTCCGACTGTGTCTCGAGGCCGGCGCCTCGGCGGTAGTTGTGGCCGACAGCAGCGTCCACGACCCGGTTCGGGTGTTCGCACGCTCCGGCATCGCGGACGCCGCCCGCACCGCCGGCGCCGCCGTCGCCCACCCGAAGAACACCGGCACGGTCCGACTCGACCTCGGCGGCGCCACCCTCGGCACGTGGGAGGTGCTGCGGCCGCTCGTGGAAGCCGATCGGGTGATCAACGCGCCCGTGGTCAAGCACCACTCCCTGGGCCGCGCCACCCTCGGCATGAAGAACTGGTTCGGAGCGCTCGTCGGCCCACGCGGTGGTCTCCATCAGCGCCTCAACCAGGTTTGCGCCGAGCTCGGCGTCGCGTTCAGACCGACCCTGACCGTCATCGACGCCACCCGGGTCCTGACGGGGGGCGGGCCCACCGGCGGCTCGCTGGCCCTGGTCCGGCCCGACGACCTGGTGGCCGTGGCGACCGACCCGGTCGCCGCCGACGCCTGGGGCGCCGGGCTGCTCGGCCTCGGACCCGACGAGCTTCCCTACCTCGCGATGGCCTCGAGCCGCCACCTCGGCACCACCGACTGGCAGTCGGTGGCGACCACGGTCTGACCATGGCGGTCCGGGCGCGCCACCTCAGGATCGCCTGCCAGACCCTCTTTCTGCTCGCCTTCGCCGTCCTGTTCCTCGGCCTGGCCGTGCCGCGCGTGCCCGGCGAGGTCGCGTCGTTCCTGCTGTCCATGGACCCCCTGACCACCGTCGCCACCGCCCTCGCCGACTGGACGATCCCGGCCTGGACCTGGACCGGCCTCGCGATCCTCGCGGCCACCGCCTTTCTGGGCCGCTTCTTCTGCGGCTGGGTCTGCCCCCTCGGGACGCTCCAGCAGCTCGTGTCGTGGATCGCGGGGCCCGAGAAGCGCAAGCGGAACAAGGTCAACCGCTACCGGCACTGGTTCTCGCTCAAGTACCTGGTGCTGGCCGGGCTGCTGGTGTGGGCCGCCCTCGGCGCCAACCACGCGGGCTGGCTGGACCCGATCCCCCTGCTGCACCGCGCCGTCGCCTCGGGCCTTCGTCCCCTCTGGCTCGGCGGCGTCACGCCGGGCGGCTGGGTCGCCTTCGGCCTGCTGGCGGCGATCCTGCTGCTGTCGGCGTGGATGCCACGGTTCTACTGCCGGGCGGTGTGTCCGCTGGGGGCGCTGCTCGGGCTGACCGGGCGTCTCGCTCCCGTCCGCATCCGACGCACCGGCGAAGGCGACTGCACCGGCTGCACCCTCTGCGTCATGGCCTGCCAGGGCGCCGACGAGCCCCTCGGCGAGCACCGGGTGAGCGAGTGCCACGTCTGCCTCAACTGCCTGGGCGCCTGCGCCGAGCGTGCGCTCGTGTACGGCCCGCCGAGCGCCGGTACGGCCGTGCCCGCGCCTGCCCTCGACGTCGGTCGGCGCCGCTTCCTCGTAACCGCCGTGGCGACCGCCGCCATGGCCCCCGTCCTCCGCGCAACCACCGGCGGCGAGGCACGGGCCGCCGGCGCGATCCGCCCCCCGGGGGCCCTGGACGAGCCGGCGTTTCTCGCGCGCTGCGTCACCTGCGGCGCCTGCTCCGCCTCATGCCCGACCAACGTCATCCGCGCCGACCTCGGCGCCACCGGCGTCGAGGGCCTGTTCACGCCGGTTCTCGACATGCGCCGCGGCTGGTGCGAGCCGTCGTGCACGCGGTGCAGCGAGGTCTGCCCGACGCGGGCGCTGCGCGCAGTCACCGCCGAGGCCAAGCAGGCGATCGGCGGCCCCGCCGAGGTCCGGATCGGCACTGCCTTCGTCGACCGCAGCCGCTGTCTGCCGTGGGCCATGGCGGTACCGTGCATCGTCTGCGAGGAGATGTGCCCGACCTCGCCTAAGGCGATCCGGCTCGAGGCGGCCACCGTCCTCGCCCGGGACGGCCGCGCCGTCGAGGTCCAGCAGCCCGTCGTCGACCCCGAGCTGTGCACCGGCTGTGGGCTGTGCGAGAACCGCTGCCCGGTGGGTGAGCACGCCGCGATTCGGGTATCGTCGGTCGGCGAGAGCCGCGATCCCGGCAACCGGATGCTCGCGACCTGAGGGCGAAGCCGAGACATCGCAAGAGAATCGCAGAGGCGCAGAGACACGGAGCAAGCTATCGAGCCTCGGCGGTCCAGGCTGCAGGCCTCGGCCGCTGAGCCTCCCACGCTCGTGTTCTTGGACCTTGGAGGTTCCATGGAGGCATCCTCCGACCTCCTTCGAGCATCCCGTTGCCATCACCGTTTTCGGCACGCCGGTCTGGTGTGATCGGTCAAGAGGTCTCTCTCTGTGGGTTCTCCGTGGTTCTCCGTGATCGCTGAGGTTCAACCCGATCAACCCGAACCCGATCGCGTCGTCTCGTGACCTCATTGATGGCTTTGCGCCTCTGCGCCTCTGCGTTGAAATGCGATGCCTGCGATGGCCTTTCGTCTTCGCATTGAACGGGAGGGGGGTGAAGTGGGGGCGGCCTCACACTGCTGACAGGTAACGGTGCCAGCGAAGAACCCGAGGACCGTCCTCGATGTCGACCCGGGCGACCACGACGGCACTCCAGCCGCGGGCCCTGGCCATCGCTACAACCTCCACCTCGTGCAGGCCGACTTGACGGACCGTCGAGCTCACAAGCCCTTCCCCGAGCCCGCGCTCGCCGATGCCCGAGCTCGCGGGATCGGCGGCGAGCTCGGCGAGGGTCGCGGCCATCGCCCCGTCGACCAGGGCGGTGAGGCGCACCGTTCGTTCGAGCTGCCGGTGGGTCACGAGGCGCGGCTCCAGAGATGCGGCGACCACCGCCACCATTCCGGCGACAACGACGAGCACGATCAGGGCGAAAATGAGCGCCACCCCCGACTCCCGGCCGCCGTTCACCACGCCCTCCTCGAGGGCCTGGCGCGCAAGGCCAGGGTCAGCGTTTCAGAGCGCCGTTCGAGCCGGTAGGATGCGGCCCCGGTGAGATTGTGATGGGCCGCCGGATTGGCATAGGTCTCCAGCACGATCCGCACCACCGCCTGATCGTCGAGCCGCCATCGCCATCCGATCACGCCACGGACCAGCACCCTGGCGTCAGGGACCGCGGAGCCCGGCACGGAGGCGGTCCGGATCAGCTCGCCGTTCACCACCGCCACGGCGATCACGCCGCCGTCCTGCCGAGAGACGAGGAGGGGATCTTCGTTCCAACCGATCCCCCATCCAGTGACCGACACCGCCTCATAGAGGTCGCGGCGGAGCCACTCGGTGGCGATCACGAGGTCCGGGTTACGCGACGAACGCGCCACCGTGTCCACCAGCCGGGCCGACTGGATCACCATCTGGCCCCCGAGCACCACCACGGCGGTGAGCAGGGCCGTGGTCACGAGTACCTCGACCAGGGTCGTGCCCCGCTCCCGGCTCATGGCCGCCAGACCATGCTTTCGAGGATAATCTCCATCGGTTGACCCGACGCCGTCGATCGCGAGGTCACAACCACCCGATAGAGGTCCGGGACGCCACCGCCCGCAACCTTGACGGAGGTCAGGATGGTCGCGCCCGGCGGCAGTCCCGAGCCGGCGGAGCGGTCGAGGTTGACCGACGCCAGTGGACGAGCCCCTCCGCGCAGCTCCTCGAGAGTGGTCTCGCTCGCCTTGACGAGCGCCGACCTGACCTCGAGCCTGCGGGCGGCGTTGACATGGGCCTGGAGAAACGCGGCCGCGATCAGGACGGCGATCGCGAAGATCGCGAGCGCGGCCAGGGCTTCAACCAGGGTGAAACCGCCGTCTCGGCGTCGCACCGGTGTCAAGAAGACGCGAAACATCTGAAACACCATGCTATCCGAGTTCCGGGTTCGGGGGCAGGGACCGGGGCAGCAATCAGATGCTATGAGGGCCGCCGCCGGGGCCCGGTTACCCGGTAGGCTTACTCCAGTCTGAAAGAGGAGGAAGCAGAATGGCCCAACAAGCGACGACCCAGGAGAGATG
>Ga0316576_10000110_pt1 | contig 30463 bp, 22 predicted proteins | sample S0NA_FD_203075 | JGI IMG/M metagenome (GOLD analysis project Ga0316576, IMG submission 203075) | Rhizosphere microbial communities from salt marsh grasses in Alabama, United States - S0-2_050615r3r5 | ecosystem: Host-associated > Plants > Roots > Rhizosphere | place: USA: Alabama | collected...
CATTGCGGGCGAGACGCCCGCAGCCACAACATCCCACAACCACCATCGGCGCGAGTATTGTGGGGCGGGCGTCCCGCCCGCCGCCACGGCCGTCTCCCGGACCCGAGCCCGAACCACGAACCGCCGCTGGATCAGGATCTTGGCCCGGCTCCGGATCCGGGTCCGGCTGCGGCTCCGGTTACAACTGTCTCTGCCACTCGCGCCGCCGCTGCTTCCCTCCACTGGCCATCCCACCGGGCGATCCGCTACCATGTCGCCGGCTGCCTCGCACGGAGGATTTCTCACGATGAAGACGCGCTTCATGGATTGCCTGCTCGTCGTTTTGGTTCCGGTGCTCGGTCTCAACCTGTCCTGTGCCCCGGCGAAACCTGCGCCCAAGCCCCTCGACACGGGTCTGCTGCTTGCGCTCGCGGTGTTGGAGGAGGACGCGTCCGGCAGGCCGGTGCCTCAGCCGGCTCAGCTCGGTTTCCTCACCAACGACGGGGAGGGCTGGAGCTACACCTCGATTTCGGACCCCGACTCGAACGTCTTCCACAAGGCCATGGTGTACGAGCCGCGGCCCGGCGACGCCGGCATCCTCACGGCCGGCGGCACGAACGCGTTCCTCAAGCTGTGGCGCCCGGGGCGGGATCCGGAGGTTCTGTGGACTGCGGACTTCGGTGGCAAGTTCAGTCGCATGCGCGACGTCGAGGTCGCCGACATCTACGGCGACGGCGTCCCGGCACTGGCGGTGGCCACCCACGACCAGGGTGTTGTCGCCGTGGTCAAACCGACCGACCTCGGCTGGGAGGTCACCGAGATCGACTCCGAGCCGAACACCTTCGTCCACGAGATCGAGGTCGGCGACCTCAATGGCGATGGCGTGGTCGAGATCTACGCGACACCCAGTCGGCCCAACAAGCTCGACGGGACCGAGCAGCCCGGCTCGGTCGTCCGATACGTCCCCGCCATCGGCGAAGGTCGGGTCGAGGTTGCCGATCTCGGCAGCCGCCACGCCAAGGAGATCCTGGTCGATGACGTGGACGGTGACGGCATCGATGAGCTCTACGTCTCGGTCGAAGCAGTCGCCGGCGGCCGAGTCGAGATCCGGCGTTATGACGCCGACACAGACCCGGCGGCGGGCTCCCTTGTCGCAACCATCGAGGACAGGCTGTGCCGCTTCCTGACAGCCGGCGACATCGACGGCGACGGCCGCAAGGAAATGGTGGCGGCGGCGCACAAGAGCGGCCTGTGGCTCCTGACGCCCGGCACGGATCCCCATGAGCCCTGGTCGATCTCCTCCATCGACCGCGACTCGAGCGGCTTCGAGCACGCTGCCATCCTGACTGATCTGGACGGAGACGCGATCGATGAGCTCTACGTCGCCAACGACGACGCCGGCGAAATCGACCGCTACGTCTGGCGGTCCGGCTCGCCGGTCAAGGAGACTCTTTACACTCACCCCGAGGGTTTGTCCGGCTTCACCTGGAACATCATGCCGGTACCGGTGGAGCTGATTCCGGGCCGTTGACCAAGGGAGGTCGCATGGCGCCGATCAGGTCCCGCGAGGTTCACCTCGTCAATCGACCGGAAGGCCTGCCCAAACGCGACGACTTCGCCATCGTCGAGACGACCCTCGACGAGCCCGGAAAGGGTGAGGTTCGGGTCCGCAACCTCTGGCTGTCGGTCGACCCCTACATGCGCGGCCTCATGGGCACGACCCGCACCTACGTCGATCCCTACCGCCTCAACGAGGTCATGACCGGCCCTGCCGTCGGCACCGTCGAGGTGTCGTGCCATTCCAAGCTCGCTGAAGGCGATCTCGTACTCTCCAATTACGGGTGGCGGGACCGCTTTGTCGCGAGCGGGGACGGCGTCCACCCGGTGGATCCCAACCTCGCGCCACCCCAGGCCTTCCTCGGAATCATGGGCATGCCCGGATTCACCGCCTGGCTCGGGATCCACGAGATCGCGCGGTTGGAGGCCGGCGAGACCGTGTTCGTGTCAGGGGCGGCCGGTGCGGTGGGCTCGGTGGCCTGCCAGCTCGCCCGCCGTCTCGGCGCCACCGTCATCGCCAGCGCCGGAAGCGACGACAAGGTGCGCTGGCTCGAGGATGTTGCCGGAGTCGTGGCATTCAATTACCGGGAGACCAAGCACCTTTACCGTCAGCTCGTGCGCGTGTGTCGGGATGGCTTCCACGTCTATTTCGACAACGTCGGCGGCGAGCACCTCGAGGCAGCCCTGCTCAATATGCGGACCTTCGGTCGGGTGGTGCTGTGCGGCATGATCGGCCAGTACAACGCGGAGCATCCGCCCGCAGGTCCGAGCTCGCTCATCGTCGCCATCACTAAGCGCCTGACCCTGAGAGGCTTCATCGCCTTCGACCACGCCGGTCTCGAGCCCCGTTTCCAGGCCGAGATGGCGGGTCTTATCGCAAGCCGTCAGATCCGTTGGACGGAAACCGTCGTCGACGGCCTCGAGCGCGCGCCCGAGGCGTTCATGGGGCTCTTTTCCGGCGCCAACATCGGTAAGATGTTGATCCGACTCTGACTCTCAGATCTCAGTCATGAATGAGAAAATCCACCGAGATCGCCCGCTGTCTTTGCGATGAAATCGAAAAGCCAATCTTGAGAATCGAGAATCACGGAGCCTTTGCCTCCGGCATCTCGGCGGCAAGCTCGACATCGACTGCGAAGCGCTGCCCCTCGGGGCTCGGTCCGTCCCCCATCGTCACACCCTCGGCATCGACGTTCCCGGCGCGGAGAACGTCCTCGAGCACCGGCGCCAGGGCGTGGCGGTGTTGCTCGGGACCGTTGATCTCGAGCCGAGCCACAGGCCAGCGCAGGCTCTTCTGAGCCACAGTCTTCGCTCCCCGAATTGCGGTCAGCACCTCCACTGCGGCTTCATAGGTCCCCTCGTGGGCGGGGCCCAGTACGGCCGCGACCTCCGAGCTCTGCGGCCACGCGACGGTGTGGACGCTTCGCTCGCCGATCGAGGCAAAGCGCCACGACCAGACCTCCTCGGTCACGAAGGGCACGAAGGGCGCGAGCAGGCGCAGGAAGGTCCGCAGGGCAACGCTCAGGGTCGCCACTGCCGAGCGCCGCCCCGGCGTGTCCTCATCGGCATAGGAGCGAAGCTTAACGAGCTCGAGGTAGTGGTCGCAGAAGCTCCAGAAGCTGTCCTCGACAACCTGCAGCGCGGCTGCGTAGTCGAAGGCCTCGAAGGCCCGCGTCGCCTGATCGACGACGCCCCGAATCCGCTCCACGAGGGCCAGGTCGAGGGGATCGGTGATCGCGCCGACCTCGGGCGCCTCACCGTCACCAACCGCCCGGTCGAGCTGCATGAGGACGAATCGGCTGGCGTTGAAGATCTTGGTCGTCAATCGCTTGCCGATCTTGAACACGCCCGGGTCGAAGGCCGTGTCCGTGCCGAGGCGCGCTCGCGCCGCCCAGTAGCGGACAGCATCGGACGAGTACTCGACCAACAGGTCATCCGGAGTCACCACGTTACCCTTCGACTTGGACATCTTCTTGCGGTCGGGGTCGAGGATCCACCCGGACAGCACCACGTGGTACCAGGGGATCTTCCCCTCGTGCATCCACGCCTTGACGATGGTGTAGAAGGCCCAGGTCCGGATGATGTCGTGGGCCTGAGGGCGGATGTCCATCGGGAACAGGCTCTGGTGGCGAGCCTCGTCCACTCCCCAGTGACTCTGGATCTGGGGCGTCAGCGACGATGTCGCCCAGGTATCCATGACGTCAGGCTCGGCAGTGAAGCCTCCGGGCACGTCGCGCTGGGCCTCGTCCCAGCCGGGCGGCGTGTCGGTGAGCGGGTCGACCGGCAAGCTGTTCCGATCGGCGTAGATCGGTCTCGAGAAGTCCGGTTCCCCACCTTCGCCGACCGGGTACCAGACCGGGAACGGAACCCCGAAGTAGCGCTGGCGCGAGATGCACCAGTCCTGGTTGAGCCCCTCCACCCAATGGGTGTAGCGCGTCTTCATGTGAGAGGGGTGCCATTGGATCTTCTCGCCCTGAGCGAGGAGCTCGCTCTTGTGATCAAGGATCCGGATGAACCACTGGCGCGTCGGTACGAACTCCAGCGGGCGCTCGCCCTTCTCATAGAACTTGACGATCTGGTCGGTCGGTTTGGGCTCGCCGACCAGGGCTGGACCATCCCAGCCCGGCAGACTGCCGTCGGCGGCCAGGAGCTCGGCGATGCGGGTCTTGGCGCGCGTCACCGGCAGGCCGACGATCTCGTCGTGGGCCCGCTGGGCGGCGGTGGAGTCAACGCTTTCGTATGGCGCCGCTCCCAGGGTCGCCGGAAGGATGCGGCCGTCGCGACCGATGAGCTGCTTGACCGGCAGACCGGACGCCTTCCACCACTCCACGTCCATGACGTCGCCGAAGGTGCAGACCATGAGGATGCCGGTGCCCTTCTCCGGATCAGCATGCTCGGCGGCGATGATGGGAACTCGGGCGCCGTAAAGCGGGGTGATGGCGTGCTTGCCGAACAGTGGCCGGTATCGCGCATCGTCGGGATGAGCGACGACCGCAATGCAGGCACCGAGGAGCTCGGGGCGGGTGGTGGCAATGAGCAGCTCGCCGCCACCCTCGACGCCGAACCTGAGATCGAAAAACAGACCCTGCCGCGGCCGATCCTCGACCTCGGCCTGGGCAACCGCGGTTTTGAAGTCAATGTCCCACATGGTCGGCGATTCGACGTTGTAGACCTCGCCTCGCTCCACCAGGTCGAGGAAGCTGAGCTGGGAGATCCGGCGGCAGTGGTCATCGATCGTGGCGTACTGCTCAGTCCAGTCCAGGGACAGCCCGAGATGCCGCCAAAGGTGCTCGAACGCCTTCTCGTCCTCGGCGGTGACCACGCCGCAGGCCTCGATGAAGTTACGTCGCGAAACCTCCTCGATCTGCGTCGCCTTACCGTGGGACGGATCGGGTCGCCACTCCGGATCGTAGGGGAGTCCCGGGTTGCAGCGAATCCCGAGGAGGTTCTGGACTCGGCGTTCGGTCGGCAGACCGTTGTCGTCCCATCCCATGGGATAGGCGATGTTCTTGCCGATCATCCGTTGGTAGCGGACGATGAGGTCCTGATGGGTGTAGCTGAAAACATGGCCCACGTGGAGCGAACCGGACACCGTCGGGGGCGGGGTATCAACCACGAAGGTCTGCTCCCTCGGCTGTGTTGGATCCCAGCGGTAGATGCCCCACTCCTGCCATTGCTGCCGCCACTTGTCCTCGATTTCGTGGTGTTGGTACTTGCTCGGAATCTCGGGCATCCGCTCCTCCAACCGCGATCCGACGCGTCGGCCATGCGATCGGCGCATGATAGCAGAGGGCCGACACTGGCAGGGGACTGACACCACTTCGAACCGAGAACTAGTCTCGAATCTATCCGGTTGACAGGTATCGACTTGAAGCCAGTCTTCGGGGGAGATCGCCGGAGCGGTACCGAAAACCGAGCTTGACAACGAGCCGGCGCTCGGCTCTTCTGTGGAGCCTATGGCGCATGCTCTGATCATCGTCGAATCGCCGGCCAAGGCCCGCACCATCTCCAGATTCCTGGGCAGCGACTACACGGTGGAGTCATCCATCGGGCACATTCGCGACCTCCCGGGAGCAGCTTCCGAGATCCCGAAGAAGTACAAGGGCGAGGATTGGGCCCGCTTGGGCGTGGACGTCGAACGCGGGTTCAAACCGCTGTACGTCATCCCAACCGGCAAGAAAAAACAGGTCGACACGCTCAAGAAGAAGCTCGCGCAGGCGACCGAGCTCTACCTCGCGACTGACGAGGATCGTGAGGGAGAAGCGATCGCATGGCACCTGATCGAGGTCCTCAAGCCGACGATCCCGATCAAACGCCTCGTATTCCACGAAATCACCAAGGCCGCGATCTCGCGGGCGCTCGCCGAACCGAGAGGCATCGACGACCAGCTTGTCGCCGCCCAGGAGGCTCGACGGATCCTGGATCGTCTCGTCGGCTACAAGGTGTCGCCGGTGCTCTGGCAGAAGCTCCGACCCAAGCTCTCCGCCGGCCGGGTCCAGTCGGTGGCGACCCGACTGATCGTCGCCCGGGAAGAGCAGCGAATGCGGTTCGTCGAGGCCGGATTCAGCCGCGTCGAAGCCCACTTTCCCGGCGAAGGCGACGACACCTTCTCGACCCGGCTCGCCGAGCTCGGCGGTCGCAGGGTCGCCGTTGGCAAGGACTTCGACCCTGAGACCGGAAGCCCCAAGAACGAAGCAGTGCTGGTGCTCGGCAGCGACATGGCACGAGCCATCGCCTCCGGGCTCCTCGGCGGCACATTCACCGTGTCCGACGTCGTTGAGAAACCTTTCACGACGCGTCCCTATCCCCCTTTCATGACCTCGACTCTCCAGCAGGAAGCTGCTCGCAAGCTTCGCTTCAACGCTCAACGAACCATGAGGATCGCCCAAAGCCTGTACGAGAACGGATTCATCACATACATGCGTACCGACTCGGTGACACTGTCGGAAGAAGCCATCGGCGCCGCCCGCCTTCAGGTCCGCGAGCTGTACGGCGACAGCTTCTTACCCGACAAGGCACGGGTGTACCGCTCGAAGTCAAAGAGCGCCCAGGAAGCCCACGAAGCGATCCGGCCGGCCGGTGAGCGTTTCCGCACCCCTGCCAGCCTGTCCGGACAGCTCGAACGGGACCAGCTTCGGCTGTATGAGCTCATTTGGAAGCGCACCCTGGCATCGCAGATGCGTGACGCCACCGGGGTCAAGACCGACGTCACGCTGTCGGCGAAGACCACCGGACACGGGCCCGCGGTCTTCGCGACCTCCGGCAAGTCCATCACCTTCCCGGGATTCCTCCGGGCCTACGTCGAGGGCTCGGACGACCCGAGGGCCGACATGCCTGACAGGGAGACGATCCTGCCGAGGCTTGCGGTCGGTCAACAGCTCATCGCCACCGAGGTCACGGCCACTGATCACACCACCCAGCCGACGCCCCGCTACACCGAGGCGACCCTGGTCAAGGAGCTCGAGGCCCGAGGCATCGGTCGTCCATCGACCTACGCGAGCATCATCCAGACCATTCAGGACCGCGGCTATGTCTGGCACAAAGGGCCGGCCCTCGTGCCAACCTTCACCGCCATCGCGGTGGTCCGACTTCTCGAAAACCACCTGCCGGACCTCGTGGACTACGACTTCACTGCCCGAATGGAGGACGAGCTCGACGCAATCGCGAACGGCAAGCGGGAGCCGATCCCCTGGCTCACTGACTTCTACTTCGGCAGCGGCGGTGGCGGCAACGGCCACCCGATCATGCGAATGGGCCTACGTCGGCTGCTCGACGAGACCAGCGAGGGCATCCACCCGCGAGAGGCCTCGAAGATCGTCATCGGAACCTCCGAGTCTGGCGACGAGGTCGTGGTCCGAATCGGCCGTTGGGGGCCGTACGTCCAGCTCGGCGAGGATGGTCCCCGAGCCACCGTGCCCGAGGAGCTGCCACCCGACGAGCTCACCGTGGCACGCGCCGTCGAGCTTGTGCAACAGGCCGAGGCAGGCGGTCGCCACCTCGGCAGCCACCCCGAGACCGGCGAAGCGATCGTGGTCAAGGAAGGCCGCTACGGCCCCTATGTCCAGCTCGGCGAAAACGGCGGCGCCGCCAAACCCAAGATGGCGAGCCTGTGGCCTGGCATGTTGACCGACAGCGTCACCCTCGAAGAGGCGGTGACCCTGCTTTCCTTCCCGCGCGAGGTCGGAGCCCACCCTGAGACTGGCGAGACCATCACGGCACAGGTCGGCCGCTACGGACCCTACCTGTCCATGGGCAAAGAAAACCGCTCGTTGCCCGACCACGCGAGCCTGCTGACGATCACCGTCGACCAGGCTGTGGAGCTCTTCAAGCAGCCCAAGGGCGGTCGTCGGCAGAGCGCGTCGTCGGTCCTCAAGGACCTCGGCCCCCATCCCGAGAGTGGCGCCTCACTCCAGGTCAAGACCGGCCGCTACGGGCCCTACGTCACCGACGGCACCGTCAACGCTACCATCCCCAAAGGCACCGACCCAGAGGCGCTGACGGTGGAGCGTGCGGTCGAGCTCCTTGCCAGGCGCGAGGAGCGGATGCGCGCCCAGGGCAAGGACCCCCGAGCCAAGAAGCAACGGGCACCCAGGCGGAAGAAGTAGCCCCGTGCAGACGCATTAGCGGTGGCAACGTCAGTGATCACGGTAGCAACCGATCCCGCCGCCGGCCACCCCGTCCTGTCGATGGGACAGCATCATACGAGCCCGTTCCCATCCAGTTACTCTGGTGGGAACAGCGTCGTTCCCGATTCGGAAACGTACGGTTTTCGGGCGAGGTTTTGGAAACCACGGGTTTGCGCGGAGGCGTACTTCGGTACGCCGCAAAAGGAAACCCGCAGGTTGACGCTAAGATTGTCGAAAAGCGCTGTTTCTGGACGGGAACAAGCTAGTCTGTCGCGACACAAAAGAACGCCGGAATGCGATCGCGCCGAGTCACCATCCTGATCCTGGCAGGCTGTAGCCTGTTTCTGTCACTCATCGGGGGAGAGATTGTTCTTCGCCGCATCGAGCCTCCGTTCTTCTCCTGGCCGATCCAGTGCTACCACCCCTCCCTCGGTTGGACGGGGTGGCCGGATCAGCTTCACTACCACGACGTCGATGGCCGGCTCGTGAGGTACCCGACGAACCCACTCGGCTTCCGCGACCAGATCCACACAACCCAGGCGCCGCCCGGAGTGCACCAAATCGTCCTGGTCGGGGACTCCTTCGTCGAGGCCGCCCAGATCGAACTGGAGGAGTCGTTCTTCTCGCAGCTTCGCAGAATCCTCTGTCACGCGAGCACCGAGTACTGGGACGTTGTTGCCCTCGGAATGGGTGACTGGGGCCCCGTCCAGGAGCTCATTGCCCTCCGGGAGACTGGCATCGACTACCGGCCCGACCTGATCATCGTCCAGGTGTTCCCGCTCAACGACATCATCAACTGCAGCTTCGCCGGGGCCTACCTCGGATCGGCGAACGACACCTACCGCCCCTACCTGGACCCGGAGGACGGCTTCCGCACGATCACCCACCTCAACCCGATCATGACCTGGCTACGGCAGCGTTCCTACCTTTGCCGCTACGGGCTCCTGCTCGCCAGCCGGCACGTTTCGAGCTTCGGCGACGAACGGTACTTCCGCACCTGGCAGGAGCAGGAGGCCTATGCCAGCGACTGGTGTGTGCGGTCGGACCTGCCCGGAGATATCAACTGCGTCATCAATCTCAACACCTTCGCACCACCCGACCAGCAGCTCGAGGTGATCCGCGAGGGGTGGGCGGCGACTGAACAAGCCCTCCGGGAAATCCATCGGACCGCACGGGAGTGTGACGCGAAACTGCTGATCCTGGTGATCCCGCACCAGCACGAGCTGTCGTACAACCTCGACACCTGGCGTCAGCGACTCCCGTTCGCGATCGATCCTGCCAGCAGCCATGAGCGTCTGAGGAATCTCTTCGCGGGAACCGACGTCGAGGTGGTCAGCCTGCTTCCCACGTTCAACGACCATACCCGCGAGGTCGTCCCCTACCTCCAGGGTCACCTCAACCCGGCGGCTCACCGAATCGTCGCAGAGACCCTGGCCGCCCGGGTGGCGGTCCTTTTCCCAGACTCGTTTCCCTATTACGGCACCCTGATGAGCGACGACTTCGAGTCGGGTGAGATCACGGGGTGGTCGGTATCAGTCCAGTAGATCCACTCAGCTTCGCACGCAGCTCCCGTGACGGCGATCGGCCAGCTCCGCCCACTCGTCACCGTTCACGACTCACGACAACCTGTCCCAGATTTTGGCGAAGCCGTCGTGGTGCTCGGCAAACAGTGCCAGCAGTGTCGGATCGAGGTGACCCTCCGGGTCGAGTCGTTCATCGCCTTCGAGGAGAATGCGGGTGGCGTGCTCGTGGTCGATGCCGGGCTTGTACGGCCGTTGTGAACGGAGCGCGTCGTAGATGTCGGCCAGGGCGACAATCCGCGCCTCGACTGGGATCTCCTCGCCGCGCAGGCCGTTGGGGTACCCGGTGCCGTCCCAGCACTCATGGTGATTGAGGGCTATCGCAGCCGCCATTTGCAGGCGGTCGGAGGGCTCGAGGATCTGGTATCCGAAGAGCGGGTGGCGGTCCATCTCTGCACGCTCCTCGGAGTTGAGGGGACCGCGCTTGCGCAGGACCCGACCGTCGACGCTCATCTTGCCCACGTCGTGGAGTTGGGCCGAGTACCGGATCTCACTGCAAAACTCGGCCGGCATGCCGAGCCGGGTGGCGATGAGGTATGAGTACTCGTTCACTCTGAGCACGTGGGCCGCTGTGGCACGATCGTGAACCTCGGCGGCTCGGGCTAGAAGATTGATGGACAGCTGGAACGCATCTTCGGTCTCGTGCTGGAGGGCGGCGATCCGTTCCCGCTGGGCTGCCAAGATCCGATTACGATCCCGCAGTCGGATGTTCTGGGCCTTGATCCGGTGGAGCATATCGGCACGCTCGATGGCACTGCCGACGATGTGGTTGACCGGCACGATGAGGCTCGCCTGCTCGTCGCCGAACGGAAGCGGTTGGTCATGTCCGTCAGCTCTCCGATTGATGAGCTGGACGACTCCGACCACCTTGCGATCGTAGTTGAGCAGGGGGAAGCAGAGCATGGACCGGCTGCGGTAACCGTGACGCCGGTCGAAGCTGCGATCGAATGTGTAGGGCACACCGGCCGGAAGATGATAGAGATCGTCGACAAACACGGTCTCTCCGGTCGCGGCGGTGTAGCCGGCGATCGACGATGTCATGATCGGGAGGACGAAGGTGGCGGTGGCGACGTCGATTACCTCGTTCTGAGAGTCTGCGGCTTCAAGCCTTCGATGACGACCACGCCCGCGGACGATAAAAATCGTCCCCGCCTCGGCACCCGTGAGCTCGCGACTCTTCAGCAACACCCGCCGCAACAGTCGTCCCACCGGTTCCGGTTTCGACGACTCGATGAACTCGAGAAACTCCTTGAGGACGTCCATCGTCCGGGGCCTGCCTCCCCCTCCTCGAGCGCGAGCCCACAACATGGTACCGAATTCCGGACGCTCCGTCTTCCACTCGCACCGCGGGCTGCGTCGGCTACGGGCAGGCCGCCGTCGGGCACGCCCACCGCAACTTGTGATCGGGTTCGGGAGACGACGGGGCCCGGACCAGCGGTCTGTCCGCGTGGGTCCGGGCCTGAAATGCCGGTCGTGCGACCGACCGGCGCCCTCCGCCGGGTGGCGTCAGCGAGACTCCTTGAAGATGACGTGCCTGCGAACGATGGGGTCGTACTTCTTGAGCTCGAGCCGATCGGGCGTGTTCTGCTTGTTCTTCTTCACCGAGTACATGTACGAGCTCTCGGTGCTCTTGAGCTTGACGGTGATGCGATGTCCCTTGCCAGCCATGTCGTCATGCCTCCACGCGCAACCGCGGGATCATAGCTGCTGCGAGACGCCGTGTCAATGACGGATTGACGTCAGCTCCGGTCGGAGACCTCAGCGTCGGGCCGGCGAGGTATGATAGTTCGCCATGGGTCAGCTGATGAACCGCGAGCGGATACGCAGGGCGAAACAAGAGAGAGAGAAACGCGCGGCGAAGATCCTTGAGGCTGCGCGGGCGGCCTTTGTCCGGTACCCTTACGCCGAGGTCACGTTCGACATCATCGGAAGGTTGGCCGGCGCCAAGCAGGGCCAGGCCGAGCTCGCTTTCCGCAGCCGGGAGGAGCTCTTTCTCACCATCGTCCGCAGCCTCCTCGAGGAGTGGTACAACGCCCTCGTCGCCATTCTCGACTCCGATGACGGAATCCTGACCACCGCCGGGCTTGCCGATCTGGTTGCGACCTCGCTGGCGGAGCGTCCCGACCTGACCCGCTTGCTCGGTTCCCTACACACCGTCCTCGAGGTGCACGGGGATGGTCTCGAGGTGCACCGCTTCTACCAGTGGCAACTCCAGCGGCTGCTCGACCTCGGCGAAACGATGACACGACGGATCCCGGCGGTGGATCGCTGGCAGGGCTTCGATGCCCTCTATCGAGGACAGCTAACGGCCGCCGCGGTTCACCCCGTCGGGCGCCCGGTTGGCAACCTCGCCGTCGACCTCATGACCGACGAGCACCAGGTCTTCGCGCTCGATCTGGAAGATGAGGTCCGGAGGGCCGTGGCCGACACCCTCGCGGGTTGAAGCCGGGAAAAAGCCCGCACACCCATCACCCCGCATCACGCCGTGCAACGTATCACTCGCGAATGATGGAGCTCAGACCCGGACTATCCATGAGGTTTCGTCGCGAGTGCGACTAGCCCGTTCCCATCCAGAAACTCTGGTGGGTACAGCGTCGTTCCCGATCCAGAAACGAGCGGTTTTCGAGCAAGGTTTAGGAAATCAAGGATTTGCGCGGAGGCGTACTGGCGTACGCCGCACAAGGTAATCCGAAGATTGACGCCGAGACTGCCGAAAGGCGCCGTTTCTGGACGGGAACTAGCCCGGGTTAGGCCATTGCCAGGCAGCCGGCCCTGGTCAGCTTCCAGAACACCAACAGAGCTTCGAGCTCCGTGAGGGGCGAGATCTTGACGATCGCCTCCACGGTGCTCCGGCCATCGACCCGCGACATGATGAAACCCTCGTTCGGTGACAGGTCGAGGGCAGCCAGCTCGTTGATGTTCGTTGCCAACCGCGGTACCGAGCTGCGGTCGATCCCGTCGCGAGCGAGCCGGTACCGGACCTCACCCTCGAGCTCGTCGACCTGCTCGCGAAGCTCCCGGTCGTGGGGTTCGAGGCAGATCGCTGCGTGCAGGTACCTGACCGCCCGGTCAAGATCGGTCCCAGCGAGAGCATCGCGAGCCGCAGCCATCAACGAGGCGGAACTGGTGGCCACTCCCAGGTCCTGAGCCGTCGGCGCCAGCCGTGGCCGCACCAGCTTGAGACGGCCACGCCGCACCTCCCGGAGTACGATCTCGCAGACATAGAACTCACCAGCGTGAGTGTGGAGACAGATATCGGCGACGGAGCGGTCGTCATTGACGGCCTCGAGGACGATTCGCCGCCCCGGGTCCGGAGAATCGTCGTCGATCAGTGATCCCACCACAACTGGAACGCAGAGGTCGTTGGGGATCACGTCCCGGATTCGCCGCCACTCGTCGAGCCGTCGCATGCCTTCGAGGACGAGACCGGACACATCGAGCGAAATAGGAATCAGCTCGTAGCTCGGGAGCTCGTTTTCGATAAACTTGAATCGCCCCTCGGTCCAGGTAAAGAGGTCGAAGATCGCCTCCTCGGCCTTGAGCCGGAGCATGGCGTGCAGCTCTTCCCGGGTCAGATCGCCACGTTCCACCAGGATCTGGCCGAGCATCCCGCTCTCCCGATCCTGGTCGATCACCGCTCCCCGCAGCTGGGCCTCGTCGATCGCCCCGTGACTGACCAGGAAGTGACCGAGAAACTCCCGAGGATCACTGGAGGTGCACGAAACGATGACACCCTGCGAGATGTAAATGAGCTTGACGGTGTCCGCGTTGGCGATGCTGATCGTACCCGTGTGGCGTCCGCTCGCGGCCCACTGCAGGAGGTCGGCCAACGGCATGGTCCTGAGGTTGCCGTGGAACGCCATCTCGAACAGAGCCTACTGTGATCTCGGCGCGGCTGTCGAGCCCGAGACTGTCCGATCGCCGGTCATAGCGCATCCCGGATCGCCCACAGATCCGGGAACAAGGGTCTACCGATCGTCGATTGCAGGTAAGTCGGCCCACCGGATCCGCCGGCGCCCGCGTTGGCGCCGGCCGTCCGTTCGACCATGACAGCGTGCCGGTAACGCCACTCCTGCAGGCGCTGGTCGAGATCGACCAGGAGCTCGCAGATCTGCCACGCACCAGGGTCGTGACGGTAGACCTCGATGAGCGACTCCTGGACAGCAGGTGATGCCTGGTTCGGCCTCGCGAAGTCGCGATTGAGGATCTCCGGCGGGATCGGGTAGCCGAGCAGCGCAAGGTAGCGAAGGAACGAGTCGTACACCGACGGACGGGCGAGGAGGCGTTCGAGGCGCACCCGCATCCGGCTGCCCTCCGGCGCAGCCTCGATCACCGCCCGCCGCCGAAGTCCGAGCACGAACTCGATCTCGCGGAACTGCACCGAGTGAAGACCGCTGATCGCTTCAATCCTCTCCCGAAACGAGGCAAAGGAGGTCGGAGTGAAGGTTTCCAGAATGTCGATCTCCGCGACGAGGGCCGTGACGATCGCGAGAATGCGCCGGAGCGTGCGTGTCACGATCGGCGCGTGGCCGTTCTCCATGGCGAGCTGCAACAGTTTGAGCTCGTGGAGAATCTGCTTGAACCAGAGCTCGTGGATCTGGTGCACGACGATGAACAGCAGCTCATCATGCTCGGGGCCCTCGGACGTCGGTTCCTGAAGCGACAGCAGCTCCGCGAGCTTGAGGTAGGCAGCGTAGCTCAGACCCATCGCTCGCCTCTTCCCGGGGACGATTGTCGCCGGGACCGCCACCAACGACCAGTCACTCGTCGTCCTCGACCCGGGTCCACTCCGTGGTCCTCCCGATCAACGAGATACCGATGTACCCACGTACCTTGAGCACATCCGGGGTGTCGCCAAAGCGGATCTTGCACTTGTAGGTCTTGCCGTTGTCTGGATCATAGATGGTGCCCTTGTGCCAAAGCCCATCCCCCTTGTAGACGAAGTCCTTGACGATCATCAGGCCGATCACCGGCTCCTTCTGCAACGCCGGGTCAGGGTTGTTGAGGTCGGTCTTGGTCTCTCCCGGGGTACCTTTGGGATCATCCGGTGGATACACGGGCTGGGCAAGCCAGATGATCTGGCCGAAGTACTTCCCGTCTTCTTTGAACACCTTGACATGCGCCTCGCCACCACCCCCTTCGGGATCCGTGGCCCAGAGCCCGAGGATCGCGTCACCGTCCTGGGCAGCGACGGGTCCAACCACCAACAAAGCCATCACCACGATCAGCACGAAAGACCGATTCATATCGTGCCCCTCCCCCTCATCAGATTGATCCATGGATCATACCGCGGATCTGGGTTGCCGACATCAATCCTAACTCCGGGTTCCGTTCCGTGCCCGTGCGTGGACCCGAGATTGCCGTCTCCCGTTCCCGATCCCGATGCCGAAGATATCCGGGTCCGGTTCCAGGTCCGGGTCCGGAGTGCCGAGGATGCTGGTATCCTCCCCGTTCGATGATCACGGCGACCGACCTCGGCAAGGACTTTGGCGCTCAGACACTTTTTCGGGGAGCGAGCTTCCAGCTCAACCCGGGCGGGCGCTACGGTCTCGTGGGCGCGAACGGTTCCGGCAAAACCACTTTGCTTCGAATCCTCGCCGGTCAAGAGGAACCAACCTTCGGATCGATCTCGCTCCCCAAGAAGCTCCGACTCGGTGTCCTCGAGCAGGATCACTTCAGGTTCGAGGAGCTGCCCATCCTCGATGTGGTCATGATGGGCCACGACACTCTTTGGCACGCGCTGACCGAGCGGGATGCGATCCTCGAACGTGCCGACGATGACTTCGACGGTGACCGTTATGCCGAGCTCGAGGACATCGTTGTCAGCCTTGACGGTTACTCCTTCGAGGCCCGGTGCGGGGAGATCCTTGAGGGATTGGGCATCCCAACGGAGCAGCACCGACAACCACTGTCGACCCTGTCGGGAGGATTCAAGCTTCGGGTGCTGCTGGCCCGGGTGCTCGCCTCGGATCCCGGTTGCCTGCTCCTCGACGAGCCCACAAACCACCTCGACATCGTGTCGATTCGTTGGCTCGAGAAATTCCTCATCGACTTCCAGGGCTGCGCCGTTGTGATCTCGCACGACCACCGCTTCCTGGACAATGTCTGCAACCACATTCTCGACGTCGACTACGCAACCATCACTCTGTACACCGGCAACTTCAACGCCTTCACGAAAGCCAAGCAAGCGGAGCGTGAGCGCAAGGAGGCCGAGATCGCCAAACGCGAGAAGCAGATCGCCGACCACCAGGCCTTCGTCGATCGCTTTCGCGCCAAGGCCACCAAGGCTCGCCAGGCACAGAGCAAGGTCAAGCAGATCGAGAAGCTCGTCATCGAACCGCTGCCGCGATCATCGCGCCGCTACCCGGCATTCGGCTTCAAGCAGGCGCGGCCGAGCGGCAAGCAGGTGCTGCAGATCGAAGGAGTCAGCAAGTCCTTTGGGGCCAAACGGGTGCTAAACCGGGTCTCGCTCCACCTCCGACGTGGCGATCGACTCGCAGTGATCGGACCGAACGGGATCGGCAAATCGACGCTACTCAAGATCGTCATGGGCCGGATCGAAGCGGACGAGGGCTCGGTCGAGTGGGGCCACCAGGTCGCTTCGGGGTACTTCGCCCAGGACCACCGCGAGCTGCTTGCCGAATCCACCGGCACCGTGGAGAGCTGGTTGGCGGCGGCGAGCCCGGGACAGAGCGTCGGCTGGGTCCGGAATCAGCTCGGCAAGGTGCTGTTCTCCGGCGACGAAGTCGCCAAGAAGCTGGCAAGTCTGTCGGGGGGAGAGGCGGCACGTCTCATCTTCGCCCGCCTGTCGGTCGAGCGGCCCAACGTGCTGGTCCTCGACGAGCCGACCAACCACCTCGACCTCGAGGCCATCGAGGCTCTCGTCGAGGCCCTGGCAGCCTACGATGGGACCCTCATCTTCGTCGCCCACGACCGCTGGTTCGTGTCACAGCTCGCGACCCGCATCCTCGAGATCACGCCCGGCGGTCTCAACGACTACCCAGGGACCTATGACGACTACCTGGCGGCGTGTGGCGACGATCACCTGGACGTCGACGCCGCGACCCTCCGAGCCAAACGCGACCGCGGCAGGTCGCCCGATCGGGGCACGGCCGGACGACGGCTGGACGTGGACCACCGTCAGCGCGCTAAACGCCGCAAGGACCTGGAGCTCCGCCTCGAGGTCGTGACCGCCGGCGTCGAGCAGGCCGAACGCCGCATCGCGTCGATCGATGCCGAGTTCTGCACGCCAGGCTTCTTCGACATGACCGAAGAACGGAGGATCCGCAACCTCCAGGGCGAGCGCGACGACCGTGAAGCACAGCTCGAGCGTCTCATGGCCGAGTGGGAGCAGATCGAGCAGGAGCTCGCGGACCTGGACGAAGCCGCGGCGAACGTATGAAGCACCAGGAGAATCCCGAACCCCGAACGCTCATGCGTAATGCAGACCTGCAGTTCGCCGTACGCAGTGAATCGTGAAACCGTCGCCATGCTCATGGGGCAGGATCCGGATTCCGCCGGCGGCAGTCGAGAGTCGAGGCAGCTCGGTCGGAAGGTGAGCTTCGAGCTCCACTCGCTCGACGCCGGACGGCAGAACCTCGAAGTGGGCCTCGTTCTCCTCGGGTTCGACCGAGCAGGTCGCATACACGAGCACGCCGCTCGGCGCGAGAAGCTCGATGGCGGACCCGATCATGGGTCGTTGGCGCGTGGACGCTTCACCGATCGCCTCCGGGCTCAGCCGCCACTTGAGCTCGGGGTGGCGACGAAGCGTCCCAGTGCCGCTGCACGGCGCGTCGAGAAGAACCAGGTCCCAACCTCCCGGGGCGAAGGGTGAGAACGCGGCGTCGGCCACGACCACGACGTTCGCAACGTCGGTGTCCAGCCGCCGCCGCAACCGGGCCGCCCGGGTCGGGTTGAGGTCGGCCGCGGCCAGCAACGACCACGACCCGAGCGATGCGAGCATCGCAGTCTTGCCGCCGGGCGCAGCACAGGCGTCGAGAGCCCTCCCGTGACCGTCCACGACCGCGGCAGCGACCCGCGCGACCAGCTGCGAGCTCGGATCCTGGACCACCACACGACCCGCGCCGACAATAGACAGGATCGCGCTTGTCCCTTCTGCCGCAGCCCAGGCGTCGGGGCACCACGGATGGGCCTCGAGAACCGCGTTCGCCGCCTCGGCGTGGATGCGGGCATCGCCATCGGGAAACCACACCCAGGCAGGCGCCACCATCTGGGCGGCGGCCATGGCTCGCTTCGCTTCGTTTTCGCCGAACGCGTCCCGCCATCGCCGCCACAGCCATTCAGGATGCGACCAGGTGAGGTCGGGCGATCGGTCCGGCGGCGTCGCCGCGACTCGGTGCAGCACCGCGTTGACCAGTCCGGCAGCCGAGGACTTTCCCACCGCTCGAGTGAGGCGGACCATGGCGTCGGTCGCCACCGGCCGCGGAACACCGAGGTGGAGGATCTCGAAGGTGCCGAGCCTGAGCACCGCCCGGACCTCGGGGTCGAGTCGAGCGAGGGGTCTCTTCAGACGGAGTGCGAGGGCCTCGTCGAGAGCGCGGCGCCAGCGCAACACGCCGAGCACGCGAGCTCGAACACCCGGGGCCGCGCAGGCGTCGAGCAGACGCGCCGCGAAGGCGCCCCCGTCGACGCGAACGAGAAGGCGAGCCGCTCGCTGGCGGTCACCCGAAGCACTCGCCACGGCTCACCCGCTCACCGATGAGGAAGGCATCCGCGGGGAGCCTGCGTCGGCCCTCGCGCTGCATCTCGGTCATCAGCGCAGCCGTGCCCCGGCCGCAACGGATGGCGATACCGTCGGCGCTCACGCCGAGCACTGTGCCCGGGTTCTCGTCGCCCGGTGGAGCCGGCCTGATCTCCTCGAGGCCGAAGATCTTGAGCCGGCCTCCCCGGAACTTCGTGTACAGACCCGGCCAGGGCGTGAACCCACGCAGCCGGTTGACGAGCTGACGGGCCGGCATGCCCCAGTCGACCTTGGCGAAGCTCCGTCGCAGCATGGGAGTCACGTTCGCACCGTCCTCGGGTTGGGATCTCGGCTCCAGACGTCCCTCCTCGATCCCGTCGAGAGCGCGGACCACAAGCTCGGCGCCGAGCTCGGCGAGCCGGTGCGACAAGGTCTCGGCCGTGTCCACATCGTCGATGGCGAGCCGCTCCTGGAGCAGGATCGGCCCGGTGTCCATGCCCTCGTCGAGCTGCATAATCGTGACACCGGTCGAACGATCACCGCAGACCAATGCCCACTGGATCGGCGACGGGCCCCGGTGTCGAGGCAGCAGGCTCGGATGGAGGTTGAGGTACCCGCGCGGCGGAATCGCCAGCACCTCCGGTGGGATGAGCCTACCGTACGCGACCACGACCGCAATCTCGGCCCCGGCCTCGGCCATGACCGTCGCGAACGCCCCGTTCTTGAAACCTTTGGGCTGTTCGCAGGCGATCCCGTGGCGCTGGGCGATCTCGATCACCGGCGGTGACATCATCACCTTGTGGCGCCCCGCCGGCTTGTCCGGCTTGGAAACCACGAGCTTGATCCTGTGACGGCTGGCGAGGAGCGCATTCAGCGTCGGTACTGCGAAATCGGGAGTCCCGAAGAAGACGAGGTCCATGGCCTGGATTCTACACCAAGTCTCAATTCGATCTCGGGTCGCCCAACCTTCGGCTGCGCGGCCCACGACTGGAAACGAGGATCGTCAACCATCGCATCGATCACGTCGGTGGGTTGAATGCGCGGCTTTCCGGGCCAGTTCCCGATCCAGAAACGGCACTTTTCGGCAACCTTGGCGTCAACCTCCGGGTTTCCTTGTGCGACGTACCGAAGCTCAGCTCCGCGTAAACCATTTTTTTCCTTAACCTTGCTCGATGACCTCTCGTTTCTGGATCGCCAACGACACTGTTCCCACCAAAGTTTCTGGCTGGGAACCGGCTAGACTTGGCGACGTGGAACGACAGACGAAGGTTGAGGCGCTCGTCGACGGAATCGAAGCTCGGAACCGGGCGCTGCTCGGACGCGCGTTGACACTCGTGGAGTCGAACCGGGCCGACCATCGGCCACAGGCCCAGGAGCTCCTCACAGCGATTCTCCCAGCGACGGGAGGGGCCCACCGGATCGGCATCTCCGGTGTCCCCGGAGTCGGCAAGAGCACCTTCATCGAGGCCTTCGGCCTACGCCTTGTGGCGGCGGGCCACAGGGTGGCAGTGCTCGCCATCGACCCCTCGTCGACCCTCTCCAAAGGTTCGATCCTGGGTGACAAGACCCGCATGGAGCGGCTGGCTGCCAGCAATGAGGCCTTCATCCGCCCCTCCCCCACCGGTGGCTCCCTGGGCGGGGTGGCCCGCAAGACCCGGGAGTCGATCCTGGTCTGCGAGGCTGCAGGCTTCGACATGGTGATCGTGGAGACCGTGGGCGTCGGCCAGTCCGAGACGGCGGTCGCCGACATGGTGGACTTCTTCCTGGTTCTCGAGCTCGCAGGCGCCGGTGACGAGCTCCAGGGGATCAAGCGCGGCATCCTCGAGCTCGCCGACCTGATCAGCATCAACAAGGCCGACGGCGACAACCGCCCCGGCGCGAGGCGCGCCAGAGCCGAGCTCGAGCGCGCGCTCCAGATCCTCCGACCCGAGACCGAGAAGCGCCGGACGCCGAAGGTGGTCACCTCGAGCGCCGTCACCGGCGAGGGACTTGACGAGATCCGCGACATCATCGTCGAGCACCGGCAGCGGCTCGAGGCGAGTGGCGAGCTCGAGCGTCGCCGCAGTGCCCAAGCCCTGCACTGGATGTGGTCCCTGGTGGACGAGGGACTGCGAGCCGCCGTCCGTGAGCACCTGGCGGTACGGGAGCGGCTGACGAATCTCGAGCGCGATGTCGTGGACGGCCGGACAACGGCCACCGCAGCCGCCGAGGTGATCCTCGACGCCTTCGGCGCCGGGCGGGAGTAAGCCGCGACGCCAACGACCTCACCGCCCCATCACGACCACGAAGGCCCGAAGACGCCATCGGCCCGAAGGGCTCGTTCCCGACCCCGTTCCCGACGGGCGGATTGTCAAGCCAAGGAAGAGGGAGAGGCAGGCGGGCGTTGGAGCCGACCGGGCATGGGTACGGGCACTGGCTCAGGGAAACCGATGCAAACATGGGACGGACACGGGCCGGCCATTGAGACTTGGTATGATTTAGCCCGGATTGTTCATGAGGTTTCGTCGGGAGAGCGACGAGGCGTCGATGCTGGCCGCGTGTTCTCAGCTTGGGGCACGGAGGCGTTCTTGACAGGTCGTCGAGCACACCGAGGTGAGAGAACGTGGCCGAGACGGATGCATCGCAGGCCGCAGCAGCAAGCTCGTGAATCGTCCGGGTTAGGTTTCCGGGACGAGGAGGTCCCATGACGATCAGAGACCCCAAGGCGATCCGGGCGGCGCTCGACGAGATCCTGCCCACGGTCCAGAGCCCGTCTCGCTACCTGGGCCTGGAACGCAACCTGATCCGGAAGCCGTGGGACAGGGTCGCAGTACGCGTCGCCCTCGCGTTCCCGGACGCCTACGAAATCGGAATGTCGCACCAGGGCACTCGAATTCTCTACCACCTCGTCAACCGCCGCGACGACGCTCTTGCCGAACGTTGCTTCGCTCCCATGCCCGACATGGCCGCCGCGATGCGCACAGCTGATCTGCCGCTCTACTCCCTCGAGACCCTCCGACCGTTGGCCGATTTCGACGTCGTCGGAATCACTCTCCAATCCGAGCTCAACTATGTCAACCTCCCCTACCTGTTCGACCTGGCCGGGATCAGCCGCCGCGCCGCGGATCGGGCGGGGAGCGAACCGCTGGTCATTGGCGGCGGCCCGTGCACCGCGAACCCGGAGCCGGTCGCCGACTTCTTTGATGCCATGCTCATCGGTGATGCCGAGGTGGCCCTCGAGGCGATGCTCAACGTCATTCGCGACGGCCGATCTGCAGGACGCGATCGCCCCTCGATCCTGCAAGACCTCACCGGAATTCGCGGTGTCTACGTGCCTCAGCTCTACCGATGGCGACCCGCCACCCCGAACACCCGCGGATCCTGGGTCGTGCCCGACTCCGCACCCTTCCCGGTACCGCGGGTGTGGGCCGAAACGCTCGATCTTGAGGATCAACCCGAGAGCCCCATCGTGCCCTTCGCCGGCGTGATCCAGGATCGTCTCGGGCTCGAGATCATGCGCGGTTGCACCCAGGGATGCCGGTTCTGCCAAGCTGGATACTGGTACCGACCAGTTCGGGAGCATGATCCATCGGCAGTCGCCGACCGCCTCGAACGCCAGGTCAACGAAACCGGTTTCGAGGAGGTCGGGTTGCTCAGCCTGTCGACCGCCGACTACTCGCAGGTCGAGCCGTTGGTATCCGGGCTTGCGGATCGGCTCGCCGATCGCAGGGTCTCGGTCAACCTGCCGAGCCTTCGCGCCGACTCGTTCTCGGTGGGACTCGCGGAGGCAGTTTCTCGGGTGCGAAAGTCGGGCTTTACCTTCGCGCCGGAAACCGGCTCGGACCGCCTCCGTCGAGTCATCAACAAAACCCTCACAAACGCCGACATGATCGAGGCTGCCGAGACCGCTTTCGACAAGGGCTGGAACAAGATCAAGGTCTACGCCATGATCGGCCTCCCGACCGAAACTGACAGCGACCTCGAGGAGCTGGCCCTCCTGGCCGACGAGCTCGCGAAAACCGGCCGCCGGATGCGTGGTCGTAAGGTCGAGATCAAGGTCTCGGTCGGCTGCTTCGTGCCCAAAGCATGGACGCCGTTCCAGTGGCAGCCGTTCGTGGCGATCGACGAGCTGAGGCGTCGAATCGACCTGCTTCGCGACCGGTTCCGCCGGATCAAAGGCGCCCGCCTGACCTGGTCCGACCCAGAGGCGGCGGCCCTCGAAGCGCTTCTGTCGCGCGGGTCCCGCGAGCTCGGCCGGACCATCGAGCGCGCCCACGACCTCGGCGCGGTCTTCGACGGCTGGAATGACTACTTGAACCTCGACGCCTGGCGCCAGGCTGCGATTGAAACAGGGATCGACCAGGAGCGCGAGCTGGGGGCTCGCGAGCTCGACGAGACGCTGCCTTGGGACGTCATCGACGCCGGTGTCCGCAAAGGCTTCCTCAAGGCCGAGTGGCGACGTGCCGTCAGAGAGATCGCCACCAACGACTGCAAGTGGGGCGTCTGCTACCGATGCGGAATTCCTGGCGACGGCGCCGATGTCCGGCTTGCCGACGCGAGCGTGTCGACCATCAACGACGTGGCCGGCGACGCTGAAACACAAACCGCTGCGGCCTACCGCCGGCAACCGGCTCCCAGGGTGCCGCGACCGACCGAGCTGTCACCACAACCCCCGGTCCATCGGCGGTACCGGTTCACCTTTACCAAGCTCGGCGATGCGAGATTCCTGTCGCACCGACAGGTGATGGACGCCCTCGAACGGGCGCTGAGGGCGGCACGAATCCCGGTCCGGTACACCGAGGGCTTCAATCCCCACATTCGACTGTCCATGGGACCGGCGCTCGGGGTCGGGCAGGAAGGTGAGGCGGAGCTGTTCGACGTCGACTGCACTTCACAGCTCCGCAGGCAGCACGTTTCCGACATCAATCGCCTGTTGCCTCGGGGGTTGGAGGTGATCGACGTCAAACCGCTGCTCCAGGGCGCTCCATCCCTGGGAAAGATGGTGGCCGCATCGAGATTCCGGATCGGACCGCTCGAAGGACACCAGTGGCCTGACCGTCCGGACGACCTCGAACCGGCGGTCGCAGGCGCGATTCTCCGCTGGACCTTGCTCACCGACGGGAGCCTCAGCCTCGACATCAACGCCCGCCAGCAATCCGGACCGGTCACCAGCGTCAAACAGGTTCTCCTCAGTGTCGGTTGCACCGAAAAGGAGTCCGGAGCGATCCGGGTCTGCCGCGAGCTCATGGTGCTCCGGCCGCCCGGAACGCTCCGGGCGAGCCTGGCCTCGGCCGGAACGACAGACAGCTGATGACACGCTGGGTCATCCATTCACGGACGGCCTTCGACGCCGTTCACGCCCTCACGAGCTATCACGGCGCTCCCGAGACGCCACACAGCCACCGATGGCAGGTTGCCATCCGGGTCGGGACCGACAGCCTCAACGTTGACGGGTACGCCCTCGACTTCCACGAGGTCCACGCGCAACTGGCTGAAGCTGTGGCTCAGCTGGCGGACAGCGACCTCAATCGGCACCCGGAGATCGGGCAACCCTCGCCGTCAGCCGAACGAATGGCCGAGGTTCTAGCTAGACGGCTGGAACGCCGAATGGCGGCCCTGGGCGGCCGGCTGCTCTCGGTCAGCGTCTGGGAGGGACCCGACAACCGGGTCGACCTCGAGCTCGACTCAGGTCAGTGACCGCACCGCATCGACGAGCTCCGCCCCCTTGACCGGACGGTCGAGGATCGCCTCCGCACCCGCCTCGAGCAGGGTCTGCCGCTTTTTCTTACCTGTGCTGGGAGGCGCGACGGCAATCACCTTGACCGGGCCTGCACCGGACGAGCCGTGTGCCATGGCGATGGCTTGGGCGCCGTCCATTCCCTTCATCCCGAGGTCGACCGTCATGACGCCCGGGCTGAAGCTTCCCAACATGGCGCCCGCCGCGAAACCGTCGCTGGCGACGCGAGTCTCGAAGCCAGCGTTCCGTAGGGCCTTCTCCATGGCACTGGCCTGCGTTGCGTCCGACTCGACAATGAGGACCTTGCGTCCGCTCGGCTGCAATTCCTCCGGAATCGGCATGTCGTTTTCCTGCAGGAACGCGACGAAGTCCGACACCTGAACCCGATTGTCACCTCGGCCCGGTAACTGGAATGCCTTGAGATGCCCTCGTTGGATCCACCGGATCACGGTGCGGAAGTTCACCCCGCACAACTTTGCGATGTCACCAGTCGTCAGGTTCCTCTTGTTGAAGTCCTTGGTCACCCTATCCCCTCCAATCGCCTTCGTTCGTGGCCGTGCGGCGGGGGAACGTCGCAGCACGTCCCCAGCCGCAGCCCTCCGGCCGATTGCTTACCTGTCGGTCAACATTCGCTCGACTCTCATTGTATCGGATCACGACAGTTACAGCGTCCCTTTCCGAACCACGACCCACATCCGACCTCGCGCAGCCGACATGCAAAGGACGCTCCAACTATACCGAATCTGATACTAATGTACCTCCATCGATCGAAACCCGCAATCCGTATCCTGCGGCAGGTTCGAATCAGACCTCCATGGACATGGCAACGAGCTCGATGACATCCAGAGTCCGTGCCTCTTCGAGACCGCTCTCCCGCTGGGCGTCTGACAGCATGGAATAGCAGTAGGGGCAGGCCACGGCAAGCTCGTCGGTCCCGCTCGATCGAAGCTGTGAGAATCGAAGCTGGTTGATTCTCGAACCCCGATCCTCCTCGAGCCACATTCGTCCACCCCCGGCGCCGCAGCACATCGAACGGTCGTGGTGGAGCTCGGCCTCTCGAACCCTAAGCCCGGGAATGGCACTGAGCAGGAACCGAGGCGCCTCGTACTCCCCGTTCGTTCGACCTAGATAGCAGGGGTCGTGGTACGCGAGATCGAGATCGACGGGCCGGGTGAGCTTGACGCGACCCAATCGCACGAGATTCGCCACCAGCTGCGTTCCGTGCATGACCTGGTAGTTGCCGCCGAAGTCCGGGTACTCATGGCTCAGCGTGTTGTACACGTGCGGGCAGTTGGTAACGATCTTCGTGATGCCGTACCCGTTCATGACCTCGACATTCTGCATCGCCAGCATCTGGAACAGGTACTCATTCCCGAGCCGCCGTGCGGCGTCGCCCGTGGAGCTCTCCTCCGGTCCGAGGATTGCGAGCTTGACCCCAGCGGCTCCGAGGATGGTCGCCAGGGCCTTCGACACCTTCTTGCCATGGTCGTCGTAGCTGCCCGGCGAACCGACGAAAAACAGGTACTCGAAATCGCCACCGGCCTCCGATACGAGCGGAACTCCGAGACCTTCGGCCCACGCGCCTCGCTCCTCGGCAGGCAGTTGCCACGGGTTGCCGTTAACCTCATAGCCCCTGAAGGCCGGCTGTGCCTCGTCGGGGAACTCGACCTTCTCGAGCACCAGGTTGCGGCGCATTTCCACGAGCTTGTCGACATAGCTGATGTCGAGGGGGCAGGCTCGCTCGCACCAACGACAGGTCGTGCAGTCCCAGATTACCGCGGGGTCGACCACGTCCGGGACGAGCTCGTGGGCGGACGCTGTTGATCCATCGGATGCCGTCAGGATCTCCTTCTGCTCGTGGTAGAGCCGATTCCGGACCGTCTTGAGGAAAAGGACCGGTTGCAGCGGCTTGTCGGTCAACGTGGTGGGACAGAACTCCCGGCATCGACCGCACTCGGTGCAGGTGTACATGTCGAGCATCTGCTTCCAGGTGAAGTCGGTCACAGTGGCAATGCCGAAGCGGCTCTCCTCGTCAACGTTCTCGAGGTCCATCGTGGGGAGCTTGCCCGGGGGGTCCAGATTCGCGAAGAAGACGTTGAGCAACGATGTGTAGACGTGGAAATGTTTGGAGTACGGCAGCTCGTTCGCGAACACGTACAAGGTGATCAAGTGGATCCACCACATGAATCCGTAGACCAGCTGGAGCCCCCGCTCTCCAATCCCTGCGAACAGCGAGCCGACCAGCGCCGACATCGGGAGGAAGCTGCCGTCGAGGACGCCTGCCGCGATCCGGGCGCCTTCGGAGGCGAGGTCGGTGACCATGAGGATGGCGATGAGCCCGATCACGAGCCACGCGCCCCACGATTGGATGACCCTCGCCTTTCGCTGGATCGCACGTCGCCAGACCGCGAACACGAGGCCCACCAAAACCAGGACTTCGAAGACATCCTTGGAGAAGAGATAGGCGTGACCGACCGGCGTGTGGAGCAGCGGCAGCTCCCAGCCGGCGAACAACCCCTCGAGCACCATCGTCACGGTACGGATGCTGACCACGAGGAAACCGTAAAAAATGAGTACGTGGTAGAACCCGGCAAAGAGATCGTCGAACATTTTCTTCTGGCCGAGGGCATAGACCAGGACGTGCCGGATACGGTCACCAGGCCGGTCGAACCGGTTCAGCTCCCGCCCGGCTCTGAGCACCGAGAAACGGCGGCTCAGCGACAGCACCACGGCACCGATCCCGACCAGGCTGAGCAACCAGAACCACACGACACCCGCGATCCCGAGAAACGAACCTGCGGTGGCGTGGTGCATGACTCCTCCTCACGAGCTCGACGAGCTCACGGCGTGAGCCCGAATCTGAAGATCGTTTCCGTGCCGTGCCGCACTTCGGCAGTATAGCAAGGAAACTGAATCGGCATTCATTTTTCGGCGGCGCCGACGAGAAGCACGAGTCGGCGCCCCGTGTCACCTTCGCAGGTGTGTGAGCAGCTTTCCGAGCAGGGAGGACGTCGGCAGGCCCGGCGCTTCCGGGTCCGCGAAGCTCCACCCGGATGGGAGGTCGGGCCGGTGGCCGAGGGCGACCCGTACCGCAGTCACCGAGATCCTCCGATGCGTGATGGCATGACCGATCGGTGCGGCCACCTCGAAGCCCGCAAGGTCGCGGACAGGAATCAGCTCACGAGCCTGCAAAGCCGGCGACTTTGATTCGTCACGTTCGGCGAACGGCGGCAGCCAGAGACCGCGGAGGATCGGTCCGTCGGTCACTCGCCGCAGGAGCCAGCGGCCGTCGTCCGCTTCCGCCACGGCTGCGAGCCACTCGAGATCGACGGCTTCTCGGGACCTCCTGGGACGCGGGTACGCGTCCGGACGACCGTCCAAGCCGGCTCGACATTCCCGCGCCAGCGGACAGCGGCCGCATTGTGGACTCATCGGCGTGCAGATCCGGGCCCCGAGCTCCATGAGGGCTTCGTTGACCTCGCCCGGTGGTGCATCGTTCATCAAGCTCGCGACCCACCGGAGAATCTCGGATCGTCCTCGAGTCGATCTCGGGTCCCGACCCAGGGCCAGCACGCGGGCCCCGACGCGGGCGACGTTCCCGTCCATCAGCGGCACCGCTTCGCCGAACACGACCGATGCCAGCGCGGCTGCGGTGTAGGGTCCGACTCCGGGGAGGTTCTCGAGCTCGACCGCGGTGCGCGGCAGCTCGCCGCCAGCTGCAGTTACCTCACACGCCAGTCGGTGCAACAACCTCGCACGCCGGTAGTAGCCGAGCCCCGACCACGCCGCCAGCACCTCCTCCTCCGACGCTGCAGCCAGCGAGGCCAGGCTTGGAAAACGACGGACGAAGACCTCGAAGCGAGTCACCACCCGGTCGAGCTGGGTCTGTTGGGCCATGAGCTCCGACACCAGCGACCGGTAGGGGTCACGGATCGGCGTCCGCCAAGGCAACGGCCTGGCGTTGGCTCGGAACCAGGCCACGAGGCGGTCAGCGACGGTCACGAGGCCATGGTAGCTGCCCAGCGGCAGCGGCAGCGAACAATCGCTCCCATCGCCACAGCTGCCAACCTCTCCCTCCTCCAACGTGTCGCTGATCCGGATCCGGATCCGGGTGCGGGTGCGGGGACGGGAGCGAGAGCGGGAGCGGGAGGGGGAGCGGATATACTCACGCGGTCCGTAACGTCCACTGAAGGAAAGGCAAAGTCACCCATGACCGACGATCGTCAGGCCGAGGAGCTGAAGCTGATCGAGCTGATGATCGACTATCAGAAGGGGGACATGGACGCGTTCACAGGTCTTTATGAGGCCCTGAAACGCCCGCTCATTCGTTACCTATGGACCTTCGTTCGCAACCAGAACACCGCCGAGGACCTACTCCAGGAGACCTTCCTTCAGCTGCATCGGGCTCGACACACCTACACACCGTCGCGGCCCGTCCGTCCGTGGATCTATGCCATCACCCGTCATGTCGCCCTCATGCACCTTCGTACGATCCGACGCCGCAAGGAAAGCCTCCCGGACGAAGACCTGCCCGACATCCCGGTGCCACCGGAGATAGACCGGTTCGCGGACCGGGCCACAGTCCAACGGTTACTCTCCACCCTGCCCGAGGCGGCCCGAGAGGTGCTCATTCTCCACCACCTGCTCGGCCTGAGCTTCGACGAGGTCGGTCAGGTAATCGGGGTCGCCGCGGGCACCGCCAAGGTCCGCGCCCACCGCGCCATCAAGACGATTCGCCAACGGTTCGACGGGGAGGACGGTTGAGATGAACCTCGAGACAGTCCCCAACGGTCTGCGGGAGGCCATCCGACAGGACTCCCGGGCCGTGCAGCCACTCCATCCGGCCTGGCTGAGAACCGTGGTTTCGACCGGCGTCCTGGCGGTCGTGCTCGCCTTCGCTCTGGCCAGCTCCAGCCTCCGAACCGATCTCGACCAATTGCCCATGTGGCTCAGCTGGGGCTGCTCGGCGCTCCAGCTCGTGCTCGGAGTCCTGCTCATCGCCATGGCGTTGCGAGAGTCCGTGCCGGGAGCTGCCGTCCCGAACGGCGTCATCCGCTGGGTCGCCGCGACTGCCCTCGCAGTTCAGGTCCTGGTCGGCATCGCGACCTCGATCTACAGCCCGGCAATTACGATGCCGGGGAGCGGAATGGCGGCAGGCGTGGGCTGTCTGTCACACGAGACTCTGATCGCGCTGCCCACATTCGTCTTCACAATGTGGTTGGTGTTCCGGGCATTGCCGCTCCGCGCACCGGTGGCAGGACTGCTCGGTGGCGTTGGCGCTGCGGTGGCGTCGGATGCCGTCCTTCACCTGATCTGCCCCATGTCCAACCTGCGGCATGTTCTGGTCTGGCACACCGGCGCGGTGGTTCTTTTCATGGTGGCGGGCTGGGTTGCCGGCCTCATCTGGGAGCGGTTCCGCTGGCCGCAGTCGCCTTGACAAGGGCCTACGGCCGGTTCACTCTTTGCACCCGAGTCCGGCGCTCGAGCTCGCCGGAGGGACCACCATCTGGAGGCAGGCCATGAGCCACGAAATCGACTTTTCCGCCCTGTCGCTGCGCGACACTCTCGACCTTGCGATTGCCATCGAAGAGGAAGCCAAGGAGCGATACGACGAGTTCGCCGAGCAGCTCGAGGCCCACCACACTCCAGAGGTGGCCAAGTTCTTCCGGTTCATGTCCGCCAACGAGGTCAAGCACGCTGAGGTCCTCGCGGCCGAGCGCAGCGAGCGCTTCGGGAACGAGCGATCGACTGCCGACACCTCGTTGATCGTCGAGGTCGAGGCGCCCATCTACGACGGCGCCCGCGCGTTCATGTCGATCCAGGACGCTCTCGACCTTGCCCTGAGCTCAGAGGTCAAGGCTTACGAGTTCTACAACCAGGCCCTGCCGTCGATCGACGACAAGGCGGTCAATGCGCTCTTCGTCAATCTCCGGAACCAAGAGGTCCGCCACCAGGAGATGATCAAGGAGATCATGGCGAAGGCCCCAGATCTCGACGGTTTCGACCCGGACGACTTCGTCGACGAGCCCGCCGCCCAGTGAACGCAGCCGCGGCCAACTGCCGCGGCGGACAAGAGATGAACATGACCCGTGCTTTTTCCGGCGGACCGACCTTCGGGGTCGCGCTCGCCAACCTCGGGTCGCCTGCAGCTCCGTCACCCGCCGCAGTCCGGCGGTACCTCCGACAGTTCCTCGGTGACCGACGCGTCGTCGACCTGCCCCGCTGGCAGTGGTGGCTTGTCCTCAACCTCATCATTCTCCCGTTGCGCCCACGTCGGTCGGCGCGCCTCTACCGCCGCATCTGG
>Ga0316576_10000111_pt1 | contig 30423 bp, 22 predicted proteins | sample S0NA_FD_203075 | JGI IMG/M metagenome (GOLD analysis project Ga0316576, IMG submission 203075) | Rhizosphere microbial communities from salt marsh grasses in Alabama, United States - S0-2_050615r3r5 | ecosystem: Host-associated > Plants > Roots > Rhizosphere | place: USA: Alabama | collected...
CATCCGATGGGGGTCGGCTGATAGAGGGGTTGAAGGGGAAGCTCGCATCGCGTGCGGTTGCGATCGACCTGCCGCTTTTAAAAAAACTGCCTTTTCTTCTGCGGGAATGGGAATACAGTGCCGGGTGTGTTGTGGCCCGAGACGCCGACGGCTGGCTGGTGACGGGACTTTTCCCGCCCGGGGATTCTCGGCCGCCGATGGGACTGGCCGTGGACCTGGGAACTTCCCGGATTGTTTTGAGACTTGTCAACCTCCTGTCTGGGGAATCGCTGGGCGAACGCTCCTTCGACAATCCTCAAATTGCCATCGGGCCGGACATTCTGGCAAGAATCCATTATGCCGAGGAACCGGAGGGGTTGTCGACGCTCAAGCGTCTCGTCGTCGACGGGATGAACCTGGAGATTGCGAGTCTTTGCAGGGCATGCGGCAGGGAAGCGGAAAATATCTTCATGGTTTCCCTGGCAGGCAACACGACCATGACCCATCTGTTCATGGGGCTGGAGCCGCGCTGGATCATCCGGGAACCCTACATTCCGGTAACCAACCGCCCGGGAATGCTGCGGGCATCGGAACTGGGACTGGCCGTCAACCCTTCCGGCAGAATATTTATCTACCCGAACATCGGCAGCTATTTCGGCGGAGACCTCATTGCGGGAATACTGTTTGCGGGCATGCACAGGCAAAAAGAAACAGGCATTCTGGTGGACGTGGGCACCAACGCGGAAGTCGTGCTGGGGAACGAGAACTGGCTGATCGCCTGTGCCGGGGCGGCCGGCCCGGCGCTGGAGGGCGGCGTGACCCCCATGGGAATGATGGCGGGGCCGGGGGTGATCGATAAAGTGAGAATAGATCCGGAAGCAGGCGGATTCGACCTTGCTACCATCGGCGACACGCCGCCCAAGGGGATCTGCGGATCCGGCCTGATCGATCTGGCAGCCCAACTGTTTCTATCCGGAATGCTGGACGTCAGGGGAAAGTTCGATCCGGCCGTCTGCGGTGAGCTGTTGCAGGATGTGGCCGGCGTGCCTTCGCTGGTGGTTGTCCCGGCCGACCGGTCGGCCACCGGCCGGGATCTCACGGTAAGCCAGGCAGACATCGACAGCCTGGTGCGTTCCAAAGCGGCCATGTACACCATCCTGGAGACGATCACGAATTCCGTCGGCATGCTGCCGGGGGACCTGTCCACCTTCTATGTGGCCGGCACTTTCGGCTCATTTATCGATCCGGTTTCAGCCATTTCCATCGGGATGCTTCCCGATCTTCCCCGGCAGGCCTTCAAGGTGCTGGGCAACAGCTCGCTTGAAGGGGCCGCCCGGCTTCTGACCAGTCCGGACAGTCTGGAGGAAATCGACGAGATACGGAACCGGATCACCTATCTTGAACTGAACGTGAACCAGGAGTTCATGAACCGGTTCAGCGCCGCCAAATTTCTGCCGCACACCAACCCGTCCCTTTTCCCGTCCGTACCCGTAAAGCAATCGGGAAAAAAATGAAACGGCAGCCGGAGGGTGGGTTCGCCGAAGCGGTTCAGGGCGCCGCCACCCGGAACAACTGCATAAAACGCGGGTCTATGTTCTTTGCCGATACCCGGGCGTAATTCTCCTCGATTTCCTGAAAGAGTTCCTCGAAGGCGCTCCCCAGCTCTTGGGCCAGCGTATCCCGCGAAAGTCCGCTGGCAGAGGAGATCCACCCCATGAAGTCGTTTTTTCGGGCGGGTTTGATGGTCGGTGGGTTGGAAGTCATATCCCACAGCTGCTCGAAAAAGGTTTTGAAAACATCCAACGGCACTGTGGAAATGACGGCGGGGTATTCCTTCAGCCCCTGACTGTGGGCGGTCCAAAGGGTCAGAAGGAGGTTCTTGTAGTTCAAAAGGGATCCGGCATGCCCGGAAATTTTTTCTAGGGAAAGCCGGCTGAAAAGCTTGTCAAAAGATATGGTTCTGTCGAGCATTTCTTCGGTACGACGGATGTCTTCGCAGGTTTGAAACTCACGGTAAACGGTGCCGGTGGCATAGTTGTCGAAGAAAAGCGGTTTTTTAATCAAAAGCCCGCCGACAACCCCCATGAGCGTTTCCCCCCAGAAATGCAGCGGGAGGCCTGCCCGAGCATACCAGCTGACCCGCTGCCAGGCATCTGCCTTCCACTTCAGGGCCAGGGCCCGTCCGAAGCCGACACGAAAAATATCCGCCAGCGGATAGGTTTGTATCAGCTGCCTGTGGTTGTCTTCGAGGCTTTCGAGGCCGACGTTGATATATCCGCAGGCTTTTTTTACGATCTCACCGAGTTCCTCCCGGGTATGAATCGTTTTTCCGTCGGCAACGATGATGCTGTTGCACAGACCCGCAATTTCGGACTGCAGCTGCATGGCGACCCGGCTCCGGTCGATTTCAGCCAGCGCTTTGCTAAAGGGGCCGTCCTTTTCCAGAAGGGCGCCGACGGAAAGAGGGGCGGACAGCAAGGGCTCACCCCCCCGCTCGATGTATTTGACCGGCCGTCCGCGAAGGTCCTGAGGGTCGATGGGCTGGTAAACGCCGACGGCCTCTTCCAGTGGTAAAAAGCCCTTTTCCGCCAATCTGACATTGCGCATTCGGTATAGCGCTTCTTCGGTTTCGGCGGGTATCACCGAGGCAGCCTCCAGCAGAAGATCACGATACAGTTGAACGTCGTGCGTGGCGATCCGTTGAAGCAGTTCCGGAAAAAACGTATCGCGTTGCTCCTTGAGTCGCTCGTAAGCAGCATCGGCCTCGGACTCGACCTCGGTATCGGATTCGGCCCCGGGCCCCGGGGCGTATTCGGCCGGGAGGTTTTTAACCCGAAAATAAAACACGTCGTCAATGGTAATGAAATCCTTGCCCAGGTCGGCCGGATCCTGGTCTTCCTCGCGGGTGGCGACGTCGATATTGCGCTGGAGAAAAAGTTCGGTGAACACCTTTTTTTCACGGGAACACCAGCGGGCAAAACGGTCGGGGTCCGCGGTCATCAAAACGCTGAACCACTTGGTGGTTGCCAGCGGTTCGACCGTGTCGCCCTTCCAAACGTCCATGTCCAGCATATATTCCCATTGTCTGGCGGACGCCAGGGCCAGGATGGGCAGCGCGTCCTGGTGGCCGACTTCGTTGACCAGGAGGTAGAGATCCTCCTCCGGAAAGGAATGCACCAGCTCCACCGGCCGTTCGGCGTTCAGGATCGCTTCCACGGCCTTTTCCGGCGAACGCCCCATCAGTGTTCGCCTTTTTTCCCGGAGTATCATTGCACGCCGCCCGGCGGGTGTGATTTTTTTGTTATCGGGCATTGCAGGTCGCCTTGTCCGAAGTTCTCAGGCTTTCCCGGCCTGTGAGGTAAAATGCGATTACGTCGCTATCATACAAAAGATGCCGTATTATTTTTATACTACCAGAGGCACGGACAGATAGGCAAATGGAAAATATGCCACGGTTTCAGCTGTCGGGTGACGAGCCGCCCCCCGCCTTCCACGGTGCAATTCGGCCAAGCAGGACAAGACCCGGGACGGCGAGTCCGGTACATAGGAGAAAGAAAGCAAACCAACCGAAATGTTTGGCCATGTATCCGGTAGGCGCCGCAGCCAGCACGCGGGGTATACCCATGAGGCTGCTCAGAAGCGCATACTGCGTGGCGGTAAATTTTTTGTTGGTGATGCTGGCCATGTAGGCCGCGTAGGCGGCCGTCCCCATGCCGGAGCTGAGATTTTCAAAGGCGATCACCGCGGACAGCCCCGAGATGCTGTTACCGATCATCGCCAGCAGAGCGAACCCCGATGTGGAAAGCGCCTGCAGGATGCCGAATATCCAGAGGCAGCGGTTGATACCAGTGCGCAGCATGAGCACACCACCGAGGATGCCGCCGCCGATGGTGGCCCAGAAACCGAACAGTTTGACCACGGCACCGATTTGGGTCTTGGTGAAACCGATATCCAGGTAAAACGGCGTGGTCATGGCGGCCGCCATGGTGTCGCCGATTTTGTAGAGAAGGATGAAGGCCAAAATCGAAACGGCCTGCCGGCGGCCGAAGTATTCGGTCAAGGGGGCGATCACGGCTTCAACGAGGGTTTGCGGGGTGCCTTCAGGCAGTTCCGGCTCAGGCGCCAGCAGCGTGACAAGAATTCCCGGAAGCATGCAGGCTGCCATGATTTGGTATACCATGGCGTAGGAAATATGGTCCGCCAGGATCAGGCCGCCGCCGGAGGCGAGCAGCATGCCCACCCGGTATCCATTGACATACAGTGATGAGCCGAGGCCCAACTCTTCATCGGAAAGGTCCTCCCGCCTGTAGGCATCGACGACAATGTCCTGACTGGCGCTGAAAAAGGTTACCAGAAAGGCCACCGCCGCGACCATCCAGGGTGCCCTCGAGGGATTGGTGAATCCCAAGGTCGAAATGGACAGCATGAGGGCCGACTGGGATAGGAAGAGCCAGCCTCTTCTCCGGCCGAAAAGGGGAAGCGTAAAGCGGTCTAAAAGGGGAGCCCACAGAAACTTCAGGGTGTAGGGAAGACCGACCAGCCCCATGATACCGATGAGCGTCAGATCGACACCTTCCTCCTTCATCCAGGCCTGGAGGACCGTGATGGTCAAAAGCAGGGGAAGCCCGCAAGAAAACCCCATCAGCAGGGCGACCAGCATGCGCGGGCTCAAGGCGGATTGCAGAATGGAGGGGTAGCGGCTTGGTTTCATTGTCCCGGATTTGACAGGTCGGATCGGCATTTGAGATGGCTGCTGGCGTCGGTGTCAAAATCCTTCGCAACCATGATGGCGTTGAGCGGGAAGTCAGTGCCCGCTCATCCCTTCATCATTTGTTCCGGTGTCACGACGGGGCCGTACGTCGTTTTAAGCGCCAGGAGACCACTTTTTTGTTCCTCCAGGACTTCGAACAGCTTTTCCGGAATATTTTCTTCCCTGCTGTAGGCTTCCGTCTGAAGGTCGATTCTGCCGACGATGTTGTCGATGTAGAGTGAAAACTGCCGCGTGTAAAGCTCTTGAGTGTATTCCTTGTCGATAATGCCGGCAAAGAGATCCCTGAGGTCTTCATATTTTGGCAAGTCACCGATGGGTGTCGGTATGACGGTTACATCGCCGTGGGCCTTTTTTTCAAGCCAGGCCAGCCATACTTTCACGTCCTTTTTTTCGCCAAGCAGTTTTTTGGATTCTCCGCCACGCGCTTCGTGGGTGAGGAAGTAGTTCAAACCCGCCATGACAGGCTTTTTGTCCGGTGCCAGTTTCGGGCTGTTGAAGAATTTGAACTGGGCGTCCATATAATCTCCCAGCGCGCCGGGTATAAAGGGTGCATTGGCCCACGGTGCTCTTTTGACGCCCGTGGCGCCCACTTCCGTCGCGGTTGCCGCCGACACGATGCAGGCGCCGATAACGACGCCGTGGTCGGGATTTTTAGCTGCCCACACAGGCGGCATGGTGTCGCTGTCCCGGCCGCTGTAGGTGATCACCCGCGTTTCCACCCCCGAAGGGTTTTCCGCCATCTCCGAGTAGTTGGCCAGGGATGTGGATGCGACCGTGCACCTGGAATTGGGATGGGACATGGGAATTTCTTTGCCGCCGGCATCTTTTTTACCCCGATACCAGTCTCCCTGAAAATTGGTGCCCTTGTCCGGTGGGGCTTCGCCGTTACCCACCCAGTGGGGCACGCCGTCGGCATCGATGAGTACGTTGGACCAGATCACTTCACTGCCTTCGTTGCGCAGGATATCCATCAACATGGGATCGCCTTCCCGATTGACATCTTCGACAATGCCGAAAATGCCGCACTCGGGATTAACGGAGCGAATGCCGCCGTCCTCGGCTATCCACATTTGGGCAAGATCGTCACCCACGAAATGGGTGCCGGCCATGGCGGTTGTCGTTTTGCCGCACCCGCTTGGAGCGGCGCCGGTGCACCATGTTGTGCGTCCGCCGGGCCCATCGATACCCGTGATGAACATGTGTTCGGAGAGTTCGACGCCCCTATTTTCATAGACGGCTTTGTCTACGGAGAAACGGTGATTTCCTTTTTTCAAGAGCAGGGTATTGCCCGCATAGGTGCAGTTGAAGCTGAAGGTGGTTCTGTACCGCCGGTCCATGAAGACGCGTGCGCTGGGCAGGTCTTCGGGCCGATTGAGGCCTTCGCTGTGAATATTGGTGTAGAAGTGACCCAGGCGTTTCACTTCCTGATCGAACTGGGCGTAAGCGTTGCGGTACAGGATTTCCGCGCTGTGGGAAACATAGGCCGAGCTGGTAATTTCGAGGGCGGGATTCGAAACGGGCGCGCCCACCGGGCCGCGCATGTAAAAGCCCACCACCATTGTCATGCCGCGCATGATGCCGGTCATGATCCGGCCGATTTCATCCAGGGCCTGCGCACGTTCCATGCGGTTAGCCAGGGAACTGATCTGCTCGTCGGGGTCGGCGATGTAATACGTCCTGTCGATAATCCTTCCCTGTTCGTCCTTCAGGTCGAAGTGGATGGTGTGGTCCTTCATTTTCAAGGGGGCTTCCTCGCCTTTTTCCAATGCCATGTTGCGTATGAATCGGCGGTCTTCTTCGGAGCCGGTGTTGATGAAAACGGCGTCCGGATCGCACATGACGGCCGCGTTGGCAATGTTGATGAGGATGTCGGGGTTGGTGATCGGTTTCAACCGGATGAGATGCTCCGGGTCCAGCCTGTCCTTAAAAAATGCCATGGCGTCGTCGTAATTGCGGATGCCGCCGACACGTTTTACTATATCGATGCCCCTCTTGTCGCGTTCCATAGGTGTTCTCCTGTAACAATCACTCCATGCAGTTGAATTTTTGATCCACGGGCATGTGGATTTCCAGCCACTTCATCACCTTGTCGAATTCTTCCTCAAGTTCCCTGAGGGCCTTGCCCCTGTGGCTGACACGGCTTTTTTCCTCCCGGGTGAGCTGAGCGAATGTTTTTTGCAACGGCGGAAAGAAAAAGATCGGATCATAGCCAAAACCGTTTTCACCCTGCGGCTCTCGGGTAAGCACGCCTTCGCATCGGGCCTCGTAGGTCAACGCCGGGCCGGTGGGCACGGCAAAGGAAATGACGCAGGCGAAGGCGGCGTTCCTGTTCTCTTCGTCCTGCATCGCCTCGAGCAGCTTTTGGCAGCGCTCCCGGTCGGTAGCCTCCGGACCGGCAAAGCGTGCCGAGTGAACGCCCGGGGCGCCTTTCAGGGCTTCGACCATCAGGCCGGAATCGTCGGCTATGGCTGGAAGCCCCAGGATTCTGGCGGTAACGCTCGCTTTTTTATAGGCATTCTCGTCGAAGGTCTCACCGTCTTCCTCCACTTCAGGGATCGGGCCGAAATCATCCAGGTTTTTGATCTGTATGGGAAAATCCTTTAAAAGATCTCTTATTTCTGCGGTCTTTCCCCGGTTGCGGGTAGCGATGACGATCGGTATGCAGTTGTTTGTTTCCATAATGCGGTTAAATAATAGAACCCCTTTAATTGTCAAGCGGACACTATAAAAATATTACCGCCAGATGTCGCATGTCTCCAGCGATGGCATGCGGCACGGCCCGTTGGCCGTCCCCTCCCATGGAACGATTGACGACCTGGGTTGTTCTGCCCGGCCGCTTGAAACCCGGGCGCTCGTGGATGTGTCCGCACATGGTCACGGGAGGCTGATAGTGCCGGATGAGCCTTACCGGTTTTCTCCTTTGCCGGTTGACTGGTAACCCTTACTAGGCTACCATCACACGGCGCATAATTCAACGCTCAACCGGTCGGATGCCGGAGGACAGATTGTCGAAAAGCGGAAAGTGAGGCATAAATTCAGATGGAGGAGGCGGCCGTGGCTGATATAACCTATGGATTGGCGGATAATGTTTACGTTGTAACCGGGGGGACGCGGGGCATCGGGCTTGTCCTGGCGAAGATGCTGCTGGCACAGCATGCGAAGGTTGTCGTTTGCGGAAGAAAACAGGAGGGCCTCGACAGGGCAGTCGCCGAATTGAACGGAGGGGACCGCGTGGTTGCCCTGCCGGCGCACGTTGCCAAGGCCGAGGATGTTGACCGCCTCTTCGATCGCACCCTGGATGCCTTCGGCCGTCTTGACGGCCTCATCAACAACGTCGGCATGAACATAATTACCTCTGTCGTCGACGCGGACCCGTCTCTGTGGCAGAAAATCATCGATTCCAACCTCAACGGGGCGTTTCTGTGTTCAAGGCGGGCCGGGCAGATCATGCGCGAGCAAAAAAGCGGGAAAATCGTCAGTGTAAGCTCACTGGCGGCGCACAGGTCCGCGCCCGCCATGGGGATCTATGGCATTGCCAAGGCCGCCATGGAAATGATGACCAAGGTGCTGGCCCAGGAACTGGCGCCCTTCAATATTCAGGTGAATGCCGTGGCGCCGGCGATGGTTCGGACCAAGTTCAGCGAGCCGTTCTGGTCGAATGAAGATATGCACCGGGAGATTGTCAAAACCATTCCACTGGGCAGAATCGCGGAACCGGATGAGGTGGCCCACCCGATTCTGTTCCTGTGCTCCGGGGCCGCGGATTTTATCACCGGGCAGACCTTGATGGTGGATGGGGGCGCCTCGGCTATATAGCCTAAGCGCACGGCAGGGTTGAAACGTTGCGCTACATATGCGGGTTTTAACTTGATCATTTGACAGTGTTTGGGGCCGGCCAGCGGCGCTACCTGTTTTGGTCAAACATGACCACGCCTTCACTCTCGTGACGCTGCAGTTTTCGTTCTTCCTCGAGGTAGCGCAGATGGGCAATGGCTTCGCCGGTGGCAAACCACTTCTGTGCGACGGGGAACGCCTCCCAGGATTCGGACTTGATATCCCACTTCATCTTCGAGGCTACTGAAAAAGCGGTCCGTGGGGTTCCATTGCCTGCGATTGCCAGCACTTCCTCGAGCCTCTCCCGATGGTGTTGCTTCAGTTCCCCGATGCGCTGCCGGAAATGGGTGAAGACGCGCCGATGGCCGGGGAGGACAATATCCACCGCCAGCCCAGACACCTTGTCCAGACTTTCCAGATAAAGTTTAAGGGGATTATGCGTGTCATCCCAGCATTGAATGTTGGGGGTGATGTCAATCAGCATGTGGTCGCCGGCGATAAACAGCTTTTCCGAGGCTTCATACAGGCAGGTGTGCCCCAGGGTGTGGCCCGGGGTCTCCACGCACTGAAAATGATAGTCTCCCACGTCGATGGTTTGACCGTCTTTTAAAATGTTCAGGTCGGGAACCCAGGAAGAGCCGAACTTATGGCCCGGGTGGGCCTCCAGGGCCGACCTGAGCTCCTCCTGGGGAAAGCCGTTTCGCCCTGCAAAGGCGATCATGGGGCCGAAGCCTTCCCAGGATTCGATCAATTCGGCATCCGGGCGGTTGAAGTAGATGCGGCTGTCCTCAGTCGCCAGCCTGGCCACCAGGCCGAAATGATCGGCGTGCAGGTGGGTGATGAAAAAATCGGTTTCGTGGATGTCGATATCGAGTGCTTGCAGTCCTGCCTGCATGGCTGCCAAGCAGGCGCTGCGATTCAAACCGGTGTCCACTATCAGGTTGCGACGGTTTGATTTGACGACGTAGGCGTTCAGGTATTTCAACGGGCTGTCCGGCAGGGGGATTTGCAGCCTGAACAGGTTTGGGCGGATCTCTTCTATCTCTTTTTTCACGGGACCTTCCTTTATCTTTTATGCGGGGCTTCAGCCTCGGGAACGTGCGTCTGAAGCCCGGGTCTCTGACAATATCGGCGGCTATTCGACAACAGGGCGGCTCTGCCATCGGTCCGTGCGTTCCCATCCGGCACGTTGTTCACCGGCGGTCCTTCGGTCGGACCCTTTGCGCCGCTCCGTTTTGCCGGATTCGCTCCAGGCGGCGGAGCGGCTTTTACGGCGGTCTCCACACCGGCGGCGGTCATGTCCACTCCGTTGGGTTTTGGCGACGAGACCGCCATCGGGATCGTTTTCCATCAGAATATCAATTATTTGGGGAAGATACTGATTCGATAGATCATGGCGAAACCGGCATGCACCGGCACCCTTATGCCCGCCTCCCTCAAAATAGGAAAGCATCTGTCCGACATTGACATTGCAGGTTCGGTTCAGGATGCTGTGCCCCACTTTGACGACCACGGTTTCCCTGTCGGCTTCCTCGTAGCCAATTTTAACGTTTACGGAGGTTTCGGGGAACATGGAGTAAACCAGGAACCGGTTGCCGTAGGGGGTTTGCCCCAGGGGTCGGAAGTCGGTAATCGCAACGTGCCGCCGGGTGGCGGTATATTTTTGGAGCAATGCCCGGTACGTTTTATTTTCACTGATAGCCTCGTCGCAGCGCTTCCTGACTTCCGTGTCGTCAAGAACCTCATCGATGGTACGGCTGCGCAACAAGCCCACCAAACGATTCCAGTAGGGTTTTTCGTGCTCGAGGTGCGGGTGAATCGTCATGGACAACAGGATATACGGATACCTTTCAGGATGCCGGATCTCATCTACCGTCAACTGCGCGGCGTCTATCTTGTCGGTTTCACGGACAAGATCGGCATAATCATGCGTCAAGCGGTTTCGGTAGTATTCAAAGATGATTCCGGCGGCCGAAGGGGCGATGCGGAACGATCCGGGAACGGCATGCCTGAGTTTGTTGGAAAAATGATGATCGAACCATAAGCTGCATTTTTCGTTGTAAGGCAGGTTGGCGATGATATCGCCCCGTCGAATGTCGACCCTGCATTTCTGCATGTCGTTGGGGGAAACCCATTTGACCGGCGTATCGATATTCTCCGCCGCATACAAAAGCACGGCGCATACGATACCGTCAAAGTCCGGCCGGGTAACTATTCTCATGGGTATAACCTTCGCTATGAAACATCCCCACGACAGGCTTGAAGGGGATGTGTCTGCTGTTCCGGTGCAATCGCCTCTTGAGGGGCGACGGCGTTTTTTTTTAATCGCTCACCCCTTCCCCGTCGAGTCCAAACAAGAATTTTATCAATTTTATTTCAATGATGTCAACAGAATAGATCGCGGCTTTTTATTTGACATCCAAAACGCGATAGCCTATTTTTAACCGGGTATTGAAATCCTGGTTCTCCGGGACAGGTCGGGGATATCTGGCTGAGCCGGGAATAGGGATAGCAAAATCCCAAACACGAAATCCGAAATCCTGAACAATATTGAATGACCTAAATTCAATTGAGCCAAACATAGAGGTAGGGTATCGGCGGTTCGGCTTCAGTTTTTGTCATCAGGCCATTTGATATTTGGATTTAGAATTTATATATGCAGAGGTGTCGACCCTTTCAGCACCCCGAAAGGGGTCTTGTCCGCACACCCCAGGGCCGGCCGTTATCGGGAGAGGACGTGTCGTATGGAAAAGTCGGTGAAAATCGTCGTTGTGGTTCTGATAGCGGGGATCATTTTATTTTTGGGATACAGCGTGATCGGAAAATGGCATCGCGGAAAGGTGGAACAGGCGCTGGTCAAGGAGCGCGCCGCATGCTCCGAGAAGCTCGCCCGGCTCCAGGAGCAGGTTTCCACCATGGCCGAGGCCTTGAACCGGAAGTCCACGGACGAGCTGCCGGAGAAAAGGCTGTCCGAGATATTCGGTGACAGAACCGAATACCTGTCCTACGACACCAAGGTGGACTGCGGGGCTTTGGAAGCGCAGATCATGACTTTTTTCAAGTACCTGGAAAAGCAGCCGTATATGGGGAAGTACAAGGGTCCGGGCGGTCCCCTAAGACTTTTCCGCGAGGTTGTGCGGGCCCTTTCCGATTCACCGCCGATGTTGACCGGGGAAATGGAGGATCTGGTCAGCCTGATCCGCAATGTGACGCACCTGTACCGTGTGCTGGGCAGGGAGCGCATCCGGATCATCGAAGAGATCATAAAAAACGAGGAGGACATCATCGAGTCGGTGATTGCCATCTTCTATATCTACTCGCTTCCGGAAAAACGCTGCTCCAACAAAGCGGTTAAAGTGCCCTCGCTGGAGGTGTGGTATCAATACAGCGGGTATTTTCTGAATACGCTGGCAGGAAGAAGTTACCTCCTTCGCCGTGATTCTAAAATCAGGGTGCTGATGAGCTATTATGCGGTGCTGGTGCTGGACCGGGCCAATGACGAGATGTTGAATCCGTCCGGTATCGACATCCGTCCATTTATCGACGTGTCCTACTACGAAATAGGCAGTCAGCGGTCCTTGGTGTATCGGAATCAGTATGTAACCGAGTTGGAGCGCCTAAAGGAAAAATATGAAATGTAATAATTTTTCATATTAGGACATGGATTGATGAGAAAAAATGAAAAATTACAATAGGATCGATCTGCGCAGCGACACGGTGACACGTCCCACGGCGGCGATGCGCCGTGCCATGGCCGAAGCCGAGGTCGGGGACGATGTCTACGGGGACGACCCGACAGTGAATTGCCTGGAGGCCCTGGCCGCGGACCTTTTGGGGAAGGAGGCGGCCATTCTGGCAACCAGCGGGACGCAGAGCAACCTGATGGCGGTCCTCAGCCATTGCCAAAGGGGCGACGAGTATATTGTCGGGCAGCAGGCGCACACGTACCGGTTCGAGGCCGGCGGTGCCGCGGTTTTGGGCAGCGTGCAGCCGCAGCCCCTCGATTTCGAACCGGACGGGTCCATCGACTTGGCGAAGGTGGCCCAGGTCATAAAACCCGATGATTTCCATTTCGCCCGGACAAGGCTTTTATGCCTGGAAAACACCCAGGGGGGAAAGGTGCTTCCGCTGAAATACCTTGAAGCGGCAAAAGCGACCGCCGAAAAATTCGGGCTGGGGACCCATCTGGACGGGGCGCGCCTGTTTAATGCGGCCGTAAAGCAGAAGGTGCCCGCTACGGACATCGCCCGCCATTTCGATACCGTATCCATCTGCCTGTCCAAAGGGCTGGGGGCTCCGGTAGGCTCCCTCCTTTGCGGTTCCGAACGCTTGATCAAGAAGGCGAGACGGTGGCGGAAGATGCTCGGCGGCGGCATGCGCCAGGCGGGCATCATTGCCGCGGCCGGCATTGTGGCCCTGGAGGCGCATGTGGAACGCCTGCAGGAGGATCATGAGAATGCATTGCTTCTGGCCCGGAAATTATCCGAGCTGCAGGAATTACGGATTGACCCCGCCCAGGTGCAGACCAACATGGTGTTTGTCGGGATGGAAAAAGGGGATGCGGCGTCACTGCGGACATTCCTTCTCGAGGAGGGCATTCTGATTAACGCGGGGAATCCCATCCGGATGGTGACCCACCTGGACGTGAACGGTGAGGATATCCTGAAGGCCGTGGAGAAGATCAAACACTATTTTAAAGCGCTAAATTAAAGAAAGGCTTTTTAAATGGCCATAACATTCGGTGACAACGACTGGGCCTGGGTAGTCGTGCAAGACCCGGGCGGCAACGAGCACTATTTGGGGCAGCAGGAAAAGGATGGCACTGCCTTCATTCCCGTGTTCGCGAAAAAGGAACACGCCCTCATGTGCTTGAACCTCATGACCCGGGACAGGAAGAAAAAGTATGAGGCCCAGGCGGTGATATATAGTGAACTGAAAGAACAGGCGGCGAGCAGCGGCTTCATGCTCTATATTCTGGATGAAGAAGGCCGGGTGCTGGACAAAATAGACACCGACCTAAAGTGAACGGCATCTAACGTTTCACATTTCATATTTCACGACTCACGACGTAACTTCCAACTCTCGATCGCCTGGCCCCTCGACCCCTCGGACCCTAAATCTGTTCTTTGTTTCCTTTGTGGCTTGGTGGTTAAACTGCTCTTCCTTCAAAGCGTTTGGACGTGATGCGGCTGTTTTCCGGCGACCACTGCATGCACAGCCCGTGGTCCAGCGCACCGCAGGTGATGATGCAAGGCTTTCTGTGGGCAATGTCGATGGCGCATTCAGGGCGGACGCTTTCGGAAACGATGCGCCCGTTGTCGCCCTGCCAGGTGATTGCCGGCGCATGACTGTGCCCCCTCAAGAGGATGCGGTCCGGAAAGTCGCGGAAAAATCGCCGGGCATGACCATGATGCATGGCTCCAACCATGCAGGAGAGCCCCATTTCACTTTCGAAGGGGAGCGAATGGGCCAAAATAATCCCACCGTGATGAATCACCAAGGGAAGCGTTTTCAGGTAAGCCAGTGTTTCCCCCCCGATGGACAGCTTTTTTCTGCCTGTTTGATTCACGACGATCATATGGTCGTTGTTGCCCTTGACGCTGTGAACCCGATACTTCCGGAGTAATTGCACGCAGGCATCGGCGGTACCCGGATCCAGGGAGTCACAGATGTCACCCAGGTGATAGATGGTCACGCACCCCTTTTGCCGCAGGTAGGCCAGGGCGGCCGCCAGGGGTTCCACCTGCCCATGGCTGTCGGCGACAATGCCCACCGGGGTGCCGTCGTCCGGATTTGGGTGCTTGGAGGGGGGACCGGCCATGCCCAGGAGACATACCATACCGACCGGAAATGGACAACTGTCGTGAAAATTTCTGCAGGAAGCGCTTGACAAAAAAAATGGTGAGGATTACTAATCATTTTAACATACCGAAATAGTATATAATATAATATATACATATTTTAATTAGTGAATATTACCAACCCAAAGGAAGGGAGTGCAACCATGGGAGGCCGGTCGAGCAAAGTCGAGCAGATCTATTTTACCAGGGACCACGAAATGGTCCGGCGGTCGGTCCGCGATTTTGTCAATAAAGAGATCAATCCCCACGTGGACGAGTGGGAAGCGCAGGGCGCCGCGCCGCTTAAAGCGTTGTTCCGAAAAATGGGTGAATTGGGTTTTTTGGGGATACGCTACGATCCGAAGTACGGTGGGCAGGGGCTGGACTACTGGTATGAAACCGTTTTTTTGGAAGAGCTCGGACACATCAGAGCGCTGGGTCTGCCGGTGGCTATTACGGTCCAGACCAATATGGCCACCCCCGCCATCGACGAATTCGGCAGCGAATACCTCAAAGAAACCTATCTGAAGCCCGCCATTGCAGGCGAGAAGGTGGGCGCCATCGCCGTTACCGAACCGGGTGCCGGTTCCGACGTGGCGGCCCTGGCCACGACGGCGACGAGAGAGGGGGACCACTATGTCATCAACGGGTCGAAAATGTATATCACCAACGGAACCCAGGCCGATTTCTTCACCCTGATGGCCAGAACCGGTGACGATCCGGGGTACCACTCTTTCAGCCTCATTGTGGTTCCGTCCGACCTGCCGGGGATCACGGTTGGCCGAAAATTGGACAAACTGGGCGCCCGCATCAGCGATACGGCCGAACTTTTCTTCGACAACGTCAGGGTTCCCGTCGGCAATCTCATCGGCGAGGAGGGCGAGGGGTTCATCTATCAGATGAGGCAGTTTCAGCATGAACGCTTTTCCCTGTTGCCATTCGCCTGCACGGCGGCCAGGGACATCGTGGACATGACCGTCGATTACATTCGGGAACGGGTCGTGTTCGGGAAGCCGTTGATTAAAAAACAGGTGCTGCGGCATCGACTCGCGGACTGGCTGACGGAAATCGAATGCCTACGGCAGCTGATCTATCACATCGTACGCATGAAGGAGGCCGGCATGGACGCGACCCGCGAGATTTCCATGGGCAAACTGGTTGCCGGCCAACTGCTGCACCGGGTCGCAGACGGATGCCTGCAGATGCACGGCGGCATGGGATTCATGAGCGACTCCGTCATATCCCGCTATTACCGGGATGCGCGCGGGCTCTCCATCGGGGGCGGAGCCGACGAGGTGATGCGGGACATCATCGCCAAGATGGAAGGTTATTGATACCCAAGGGGATATCTACAGGTGTTAGGATCATGTCGAAACATATAAACAATATCCGGGTTGCCGGCGTGCCCGCCGAGAAGGGCTATCCCCCCGGGAGGATCAAAATTGCCGAGGCCCTGCGCCGCCTTCTGGAGCAAAAGGACTTCAACGCCATCACCACGGCGGAAATTGCGCAGACGGCCGGGGTTACCGAGGCCTTGATTTACAAATATTTCAAGGATAAAAGAGATTTGTTGCATCAGGTGCTGGGCGAGTACCTCGAACAGTACCACCAGAGAGTGAGAGAAGATCTCAAAGGGATTCAGGGCGCCCTGAACAAGCTCAGAAAGTTGATCTGGTCCCACATTCACGTGTATGCCACCAACCGGGTGTTCGCCAGGATTCTGCTCATCGAGGTCAGGAACCATCAGGACTACTATCACAGCGAAACCTATGAACTGGTCAAAATTTACAGCAGCACCATACGGGACATACTCGAAGAGGGGGCGGCCACCGGTGAGATCAGGGGGGACATTTCCGTCAACCTCGCGCGGCAGGTCATTTTAGGCAGCATCGAGCAGGTGTGCCTCACAGGGATTACCTTCGGGCGGGATATCGACCCCGATTCCCTGACGGATGCCATCTGTGATATCGTATTCAAGGGCATAGCGTTGGATGACAATTTTAAATGAAGGCATGGGAAGGAAAAGACGATGGAATATGAGACATTGACGTACGATGAGCCCGAAGACGGGCTGGGGCTGATTACCCTCAACCGGCCGGAGCGTTTGAACGCGATGAACCTGAAAATGCTGGACGATTTTTACGCCCTGTTTGCCGATCTGGCGAAGCGTGATTCCGTACGGGTGTTGATACTGGCGGGTGCGGGGAAAGGGTTTTGCTCAGGGGCCGACCTGAAAGATGACAGGCTGTCGAGCGAAGAAGGCCTCACATATTTTTCGTCGGCCTCCATTCACCTTGAAAAGATCCAGAAAATCTATTCCGGCGTCATCGAAGTGATGGTCAGGCAGCCCCAGCCGATCATTGCCGTGGTCAACGGGGCCGCAGCCGGGGGGGGGATGTGCCTCGCCCTGGCGGCGGATGTGATCATCGCCGGCCCCAGGGCGCGTTTTATCCCCTCTTTCATCAACATCGGCCTGTCCGGCGGAGAGCTGGGCACCACCTACTTTCTGCCCAAAGCCGTGGGGCGCGCCAAAGCGGCGGAAATTTTGTTGACCGGGCGCACGGTGGGTGCCGAGGAAGCGGACAGAATCGGGCTGGTGAGCCGTCTGGTGGGCGAAGAGGAACTCATGGACACCGCCCTGGAGACAGCCAGAACCATGCTGGGAAAATCGGTCCTCGGGCTCCGGTTGACCAAAGAGACCATTCGCCAGAACCAGAACGCTCCTTCCCTGGAAACGGCCATCGAATTGGAAAACCGGAACCAGAGCATTTTGTGTTGCGCGCCCGATTTTTTCAACGCCGTCAAGGCCTTTGTAGAGGCGGGAAATTAGGCAGGAAGCGGTTGCGACCCTTGAGGTCAACAAAGGCCGCAGTAATCACGAAAACAAGAAATACCGAAAGCACGAAATTTCAGTATACATTTTTGTGTTTTTCTCCTTTCGTGCTTTCGTGATGAATGTTTTGTAAAAGTAAATAACCAAAGAAGGAAAGGACGCTAATCATGTTTAAAACCAAGATAACGGAAATGCTGGGAATTCAATACCCCATTCTGTGCGGGGGCATGCAGTGGATCAGCCGGGCCGAGCTGGTGTCCGCGGTGTGCAATGCCGGCGGCATCGGATTCATCACCGCCGAGAGTTTCGAAACACCGGATGACCTGCGGGCGGAGATCAGGAAGATGCGTGACTTGACGGATAAACCATTCGGGGTGAACATCTCCATGGTGCCTGAGTTCGGTCTTCCCGAGCGCAGCCTCCGGTTCTGCGATGTGGTTGCCGAAGAGGGGGTGAAAGTGGTCGAGACCGCTGGTCGGAGCCCCAAACCGCTGATGCCGAAACTGAAGGAGGCCGGCATCAAGGTCATCCACAAAATGACCTCTATTCGCCACGCGGAATCGGCCCAGAAACTGGGCGTGGATGCCATCACCCTGATCGGTTACGGTTCCGGCGGTCACATCGGCATGGACAACGTGGCCTCCTTCATCCTGATCCCAATGGCGGCTTCGCGCCTGCAAATTCCGGTCATCGCCGGTGGCGGAATCGCCGACGGCAAGGGCTTCCTGGGGGCCATAGCCATGGGAGCAGAAGCGGTTCTCATGGGCACGGCCTTTTTCGCCACCAAGGAAAGCCCCGTGCATGACGCCATCAAGGAAAGACTCGTAAAGACCCGGGAAACTGAAACCTGCCTGCTGCTGAATTCTATAAAAAACCCGATTCGCGTGGTCAAAAACAAGCTGGCGGACGAGTGCCTGGCCCTGGAGGAGAAAGAGGCCTCCTTCGAAGAGATCATCAACGCGGTGGCCGGCGGCAAAGGCAAGCTGGCCTACGACTGCGGGGACTCGGACATCAGCCCCATCGCCTGCGGCCAGATCGTGGGCGCTATCGATCGCGTCAAAACCGCGAAGGAAGTCATCGACGATATCGTGGAAGAGGCCGGTACCCTGATGAAGAGATTGAACGCGATGGTGAAATAAGTCCTAAAAGCCCAGGACCTATGCTTGGGCCTTACAGGTCCTATAGAAAAGGAGCTCGCATGACGGATGTTTACAGAAAATTGCAGGAACGGCTGGACGACATGGCCACAGGCTTTCCGGCCACGGCGGATGGCGTGGAGATGAAAATTCTGAAAAGGCTTTTTACGGAGGAAGATGCCGCTCTTTTCATCGAGATGTCTCCCCTGCTCGAAAAGCCGGAGGACGTCGCCGAACGCCTGGGAAGAGAGCCGGCCGCGTTGTCGGCGCAGTTGGCGGCCATGGCACAAAAAGGCCTTCTGTTTCGGGTGAGAAAGGGCGACCGGGCCCGCTACGCGGCTCCCCCCTACGTGGTGGGTATTTTCGAATTTCAGCTCAACGAGATGGAGGGGGAGTTCGCACGGGACAACGATGCCTATTTCGAAGAAGCGCTGGGCAAGGAAATCCAGGCTTTCCAGACGCCGGTATTGCGCTCCATTCCGGTAAAGCGGGAGTTGGTGGCCGAGTGGCCGGTGGCCCCATACGAGGACGCGCTGGAGATCATCAAATCCCACAAGAAAATTGCCGTGATGCCCTGTATCTGCCGGACGATGAACGCCGCCCTGGACAAGGCCTGCGACAAACCGCTGGAGGTCTGCATGGCCTTTGGATCGCATGCGGACTACTATGTCGAGAACAACATGGGGCGCTACATACAGGCAGAGGAGGCGCTGGAGGTTTTGAAAAAGGGCGAGGAGGCCGGGTTGGTGCTGCAGCCGTTCAATTCCCAGAAAGTCGGCGGCATGTGCAGCTGCTGCGGGTGTTGTTGCGGTGTACTGCGCTCCCTGAAAAAGCAACCCAAGCCGGCCGAGATGGTCAAAAGCAATTATTTCGCCGTGGTGTCTTCAGAAGATTGTATCGGTTGCGAAACCTGCCTCGACCGGTGCCAGATAGACGCGGTCCGGATGGCGGACGATACGGCGGTAGTCGACCTGGACCGCTGCATCGGCTGCGGCCTGTGCGTGACCACCTGTCCGGAAGAGGCCATTCGACTGATGAAAAAACCGGAATCGAACCAGTACCTGCCGCCGAAAACCGGTGCAGAAACATACATCAGGATCGCCGAGGAAAGGGGGAAGTTGGACAAGTTGATGCCCTCGTGACGTTAGACTTTCTTCAGCGGTAAACAAACAACATCCTTCCAGGGTGAGCCCAGAGCCGGGTCTTATGGTCCGGATATTTACTTGTAATATGCGACGTTACCAATTCGGACAGGAGGAAACGGGTATGGATGAAAAGATCTGGCACCAATCCTATGCTTCCGGTGTTTCCAAAACCCTCGACTATGAAAGGATCACTATTTCCGAAGCGCTGGCACGTTCGGCTGAAGAATATCCCGACAGGACGGCGCTCAATTACATGGGCAAACGCATCAGCTACAAAAACCTGAACGACATGGTCAACCGGTTCGCACGGGCGCTGCAGGATATGGGGATCGCGGCCGGTGACAAGGTGGGGGTCAGCCTGCCGAATATTCCTCAGGTGATCATTGCCAATCTGGCCATCTTGCGCATCGGGGCCGTGACCGTTCAGAACAATCCCCTCTACACCGAAAGGGAGCTGGCCTATCAGCTGGCTGATTCGGATTCGAGAATCATCATCACCCTTTCCCTGCTGGTGCCCCGCATGCAGGCAATAAAATCCCGGACCAAGCTGGAAAAAATTATCGGGACCCATATCCATGCGTTTCTGCCCTTTCCCAAAAAGCAGCTTTTTCCCTTCGTGAAGAAGGAAATGTACCGTAAAATTGAAGCTGCGGAAGATGTCCTGGTGTTCGAGGACCTGTTGGGTGGCTACCCACCCGACCCGGTGGAGGACCTGAGCCGGTGGGAGGAGATGGGCGCCATCCTTTACACCGGAGGAACCACGGGTGCGAGCAAGGGGGTTATGATCAGCCACTCCCACTTGAGTTCCAACGTCCAGCAGTTTGCATCCTGGTTCCCCGATTTGAAACGGGGCGAGGAGCGTCTGGTGGGGAATTTCCCTATTTTTCACACGGCCGGATTTTCGGCCATCCAGAACCTGATCATCTGGCAGGCCTGGGAAAACATCATGGTTCCCAGACCGGACCCGAAGATCAATCTCGATATCCTGAAGAAATACAACCCCACCTTCCTGCCGGGCGTTCCGACGATTTTTGTGGGATTGCTGGTAGAGCCCGAATTCAGAAAGCTTGACTTTTCAGGGATCAAAGGCTTCTTCTCCGGGGCCGCGCCCCTGGCCGCCGACACGATCAGGGATCTCAAGGAGATAACCGGCGCTACCATGTGCGAGGTTTACGGCTCGACCGAGGCCGGGCCTTTCGTGACGGTCACCCCCTGGGGCGGGGAAGTCAAACCCGGCACGGTGGGCACCCCGCTGCCTGACACCGACGTCAAAATCGTGGACATCGAAACCGGTGAAAAGGAACTGCCCGTCGGCGAACATGGTGAAATCGCCATGCGAGGCCCCCAGATCATGATGGGGTACTACAAGAAGCCGGAAGAAACGGCCGAGGTCCTCAAAGACGGCTGGTTCTATTCCGGAGATATCGGCTGTTTTGACGAGAGCGGCTATTTAAGCATCACCGATCGCAAAAAGGACATGATCATTGCCGGCGGTTACAACATCTACCCCGTAGAACTGGATAACGTCCTGTTCGAGCACCCCAAGATCCTGGAAGCCTGCACCATCGGTGTCAAGGACGACTACAGGGGCGAGACCGTCAAAGCTTTCGTGGTGATAAAGGAAGGCGAAAGCCTCACCGAGGAGGAGGTGGTGGCCTACTGCCGCGAGAACCTGGCGGCTTACAAGGTCCCCAAGATCATCGAGTTTATCGACGAGTTGCCCAAGAGCGCCGTGGGTAAAATCCTCAGACGTGCGCTCAAGGAGCGAGAAGAGCACAAATAATTGGTATGTTCCGCATTTTGGAGGAAAAATGCAGTGGCGCGTGAGCTGAAGGACACACGGGGAAAACGACGCGGTTGGTGGTGGAAGGTACCACTGGTGCTGCTGGCGCTATTGCTGGCCGGCCTGACGATCGCACTGCTGAACATCGATGCGATTGCGCGGGTCCAAATCAACAAAGCCCTGAACCACTACCTTGCGGCCGGCGGTGAAATTGCCGGTGTCGATATCGGGTTAATGGAGGGGCGTGTGTCCTTGGAGGGCCTTACCATCAACCCGCCACCGACCTACGGTGAGCGCCCCTTGCTGACATGGGATGCACTGACCGTGGATGTTGCCCCCCTGTCCATTTTAACCGGCAGGATCGTCATCGAAACAATAGGGCTGAAAGGGTTGACGCTTAGCGTCGTGCGCGACAAGCAGGGACGACTCAATCTGCTTCAGATCATGAACCCGGTCGCATCCGGCCCCGATCCAGGGGACGGTCAAAGCGTGTCGGACCCGCCATGGATACCGGCCGTTCAGGTCAATTCCGTCATCGTGGAGGATTTGTCCCTGCACCTGATGGACCGGATGATGGATGAGAAATGGTCCGCCGGCCTGCATGTCGATTTGACCCTGAATGACCTGCAACTCGATGACCTCATTTCCCGGGACATCGGCGTGGGTCGCATCGATGTTACCGTAAGCGATCTTTCCGTGGATCAGCCGCCGGGGTTCAGCCGGGAGCCCCTGTTGGCGGCCGGTACGCTTGCATTGAGGGTAGACGACCTGGATCTCAAGCGATCCAACACGGTTGTTGTCAGCGAGATCGGCCTGGACACATTAACTGTCTCTGTAGAGCGCAATGCCAACCGTGAAGTCAACTTGCTCAAGCTGGTGAAATCCTGGCTGCCGGCTGCCGAGGGGCAGGCCGGGGGCGGGGGGTCGACTACTCCCGACGAGCAGGCAGATTCCGGATTGGCGCTGCCGACCGTGGTGGTGGATGAGATCGATCTCATGTCGATCAGCGCCCGTGTGCTGGACAGCATCGAGGGCCGTCCCTGGCAGGCCGGCTTCGAGGGGCTGGATATCCGGATCAAGGGTGCCGAGATCGGCGACATCGCGCGGCAGGCCGTCGCTCTGGCCTCTCTTGACCTGGACCTGCGAGGCGTTTCCGTGGACCAGCCGCCGGGTTTCGACACCGGTAAACTGTTCAGCCTGGAACGACTCAAGGTCATCGCCGAAAAAGCGGACAATCCCGGCAAGGAACTGGTTATCGAGAGTGTTCATTTGCAGGGGGTGACGTCTTCCGTGACGATGCGGGCCGACGGCGTGAGCAACCTCCAGGTCGTCAGGAAGGCGCTCTTCGGCAGCGACGAGGCGGCGGACCGGCCCACGGCAGCTCCCTCCGAAAGTCGGGAACCCTCGCCGACAGCACCGATCCTGCCGGCGGTTCTATTCGGGAAAATCTCCCTGGACGGCGGCCCGGTGATATATCGGGACGAGGTGTTTGCCGAAGAACCGCTGACAGCCGCCTTGGAAAACATCCGGATGGAGGCCAAGGGATTGCGTCTGTTTTCCGACAAGGCAGGCCTCGACCCGGCAGACGCGTCCCTGTCATTTGAATTGACGCAGCCCGGGAATCTGCCGACGGCGTATTTCGGCACCCTGGCAACGGTGGGGCCCCTGGGATACGGTGTTCCCATGGTAAACGCCCAGGTCCGCCTGGTGGGGCTCAAGCTGGACACATTGGGATCCCTGGTGCCGACCGCCACCCGTACGGCCCTGGGGGCCACCGGGCTTGACGCCGCCCTGGCCCTGGCAATGGATGCGGATTCGATCAATCTGAACGCTTCGGTACTGACCGACCACCAGATCCGCTACGAAGGCATCGCCGTGCAAGGTCCTTTGGACAAGCCCGCTGTAAAAATCGGGCCGGTGATGACCGGCGTTTTCAGCCGGGTTTCCGACGGCCTGGTCAACATGGGCAAAAGCGGTTTGAAATCCGGTGTCGATATTGCCGAGGGGGGGATCCAGGCTGCCAAAGAACTGGGTACCGGCGCCATCAAGGTTGGCGCGAACCTGGGAAAAAACCTGTTCGAAACGGTTGCCGGCGTGGTGACCCTCGACAGCGAAAAAGTCAAAGAAGGCGCCTCAGGCACTACCAGGGGAACGATCGACCTGACGAAGGATTCGGTCGAGAACACCGGCAGGGCGGCCGGCGGCGGATTGAAAAACTCGGTATCCGATCTGAAAGGCGTGGAAAGGGTCAGGGCGTGGGAGCGGGACATCCCGGACCGTTACCGTACCACCATGCAACACGCGCAACGCGTGCTTGCCGAGATGCCTTATCCGCCGGTTACCGATTAGCGGGCTCCGGATGAACCATGTTTACGAAGTAGTCCATGGCCTGCGGGTTGCCCATGGCGTCGACATTGACCGCTTTTTCCAGGGGAATGCCGGAGAGAATTTTCTTAACCGGCACTTCCAGTTTCTTTCCGTTTAACGTCACCGGCACTTCGTCGATAGCGTAAATACCGTCCGGTACATGCCGCGGCGAAAGAGTTGTGCGGATTTTCTGTTTGATTTTATGCTCGAGCGCGTCATCCAGGCGATGACCGGGCAACAGGACCACGAACAAAAGCATGCGGTAATCTCCTTTTTCGGGTGTGTATCCGACAACGAGACTGTCGACCACCTCCGCGAGCTCATCCACCGCTGCGTATATTTCGCTGCTGCCCATTCTGACGCCGAAACGATTGATGGTCGAATCCGACCGGCCGAGAATGACGCCGCCGCCTTCTTTTGTGAACTTCACCCAGTCGCCGTGTCGCCACTTGCCCGGATACATGCCAAAGTAGCTTTCCTGGTAGCGCCGGTCATCGGCATCGTTCCAGAGGTACAAGGGCATGGAGGGCATGGGCTCGGTGATGACCAGTTCTCCGACTTCACCGGTGAGCGCATTGCCCTGCGGGTCGAACGCCTGGGCATTTACCCCGAGGCAGCGGCACTGAAGTTCCCCGGCTTTGACCGGCAGGAGCGGACAAGACCCCAAAAAGCCCGAACACGGATCGGTCCCGCCGCTGACCGAACCCAGCAGAACATCGGATTTAACCTTGTCGTAGACCCAGCGAAATCCTTCCGGCGAAAGCGGTGACCCTGTCGAGCCCACCGTGCGCAGGTGTGAAAGATCGAAATCGCGGCCGGGTTCCATCCCGCCGTTCATGCAGGCGGTAATATAAGCCGCACTGGTACCGAAAATGGACATTTTCGATTTTTCGGCAAAATCCCAAAGCACATTCATGCCCGGATAGCCGGGGTTGCCGTCGTAAAGCAGGGACGTGGCGCCGGTGAGCAGCCCCCCCTGCATGATATTCCACATGACCCAGCCCGTGGTGCTGAACCAGAAAAAGCGGTCGGCCGGTTTGAGGTCCACATGCAGTTGTAAAAACTTGTAAAATTCCAGCAGAATGCCGCCATGGCCGTGCACGAGGGGTTTGGGCAGGCCGGTGGTGCCGGAGGAATAAACCACCCAGAGGGGATGGTCGAAGGGCACCTGCTCAAATTCCAGGCCGGCCGGCGTACGCATGAGGTCCTGCCAAAGGACGGCGTTTGTCAGGTTTCCCGCCCTGGCGCCAAGATCGAGGTAGGGGACCAGTACGGTGGCCTCGAGCGAAGTCAGGGCTTCCTGCAACTGCCGGTTTTCTCTGCTGCGGTCGAAGGCCTTGCCGCCGTACTGATAGCCGTCAACCACGAAAAGGGCTTTGGGTCCTATCTGCTTGAAGCGGTCGGTGATGCTGCGCATGCCGAAGTCCGGGGAGCAGGACGACCAGACGGCACCGATGCCGGCACAGGCGAGAAAAGCGATGATGGTCTGCGGGATGTTGGGCATCAACGAAACCACCCGATCCCCTCTCGCAACACCCAGGCGGCGCAATCCATGGGCAACCGAGGCCACCTGACCATGGAGTTCATTCCAGGAAATTTTCGTGAGGGGCTGTGTTTCGGATTGAAAAATCAAGGCCGGCCTTTTCGCGGACATATTGCGAAACACGTGTTCCGCGTAGTTGAGCTCCGCACCCGCAAACCACTCGGCACGGGGCATTTTTCGTTCCGCCAGCACCTGCGTGTAAGGCTTGGAGGCTTTGATTCGAAAATATTCCCACAGGGACTGCCAGAAATCTTCAATTTCCTTCACCGACCAGTGCCACAGCTGATCATACCTGTCGAAGCTTAACCCTTTTGTCCGTTTCAGCCACCGCAGGTAAGCGGTGATGTTGGCCGCGTCTATGGTTTCCCGGTCCGGTTTCCAGAGGACGGCGCTTTCATTGCCGGATCCTGATGCCATGGTCTTTCTCCATTTTGTCCGTGCAGGCGTTTTTCAAGATGCTTCAGGCAGATATCAAGAATGCCGGCATAATTCAACCGGTCTTAATCAGCCACGGAATTATGACTGTCCCCGAACGGTGTCGGAACAGATTTGTCCGCTTTGGGTTCGTTTTCCCCGTGCTAATTGCCAATAGGTATTTTTAATAAAATCTTGGTGCCCAGTCCCGGTGCCGATTCGATGTTCATGAACCCCTTCAGAAGATTGATCCGTTCCTGCATGCTGCGCAGTCCCAGCTTTTTCTCTTTGGTGAGATTAGCCAGGCGTTGCTGCACATCGAAGCCTTTGCCGTCGTCGTGAATCCGCAATAGAATGTTTTTTCCGGAAACGACAAGCCGTACCTTTATCAACGATGCGTCGGCGTGTTTTTTTACGTTCAAGAGGCCTTCCTGCACGAGCCGATAAAGGTTTATGGTGGTGAAATCATCCAGGTTGATTTTTTCAAAACCGGCGGCCTTAAAATCAACCGAAATCAAATTCAGCTTCGTATAGTCATCACAGTAAGTTTGGATCGTGTCCACGATTCCGAATTGATTCAGACCGGCCGGACGGAGCTCATAGGCAAGTTCCCGCACGGAAGAGATCGTCGCTGATAAAATATCCGAAACCTTTTTTAAGCCCTTTTTCAATTCTGCATCATCCGTATACCGGCCACCCAACAGGTGTTCACATTGCATGTTTGCGGCGGTCAGTTCCTGAGCAAAACTGTCGTGCAGTTCCCTTGCTATCATCAAGCGTTCGACTTCTTGCGATTCCATCAATTTTTGATTGAGGTTACGAATCTCCTCAGAGGCTTGTTGGTGAGCTTTAATCTCCAGTTGCAACTCCCTATAGGCATCCTCGATTTCTTCGGTTCGTTCACGAACTTTGATTTCAAGCATACTGCGCGATTCCCGCAGGGAATCTTCAGACCGCTTGCGCCGGGAAATATCGGTGACAGCGATCAACAGGATGGTGTCATCGCTCTCTTGATCCTGGCTCACATTGGTTGCCAGGTGGGCGTACATCACAGAGCCGTCCTTTCGTTTTAGCCTCAATTCGCATGCCTGTGGGTTACATGTCTCATAGACCCTTTTGCAATGATCAGAGAATGTGTGCCGATCATCCGGCGTAACAATGGGGGAGAATCCTTTGTGAAGCAGGGATCTTCTGGTGTACCCTAAGAGATCCGCTCCGCCGAGGTTGACCTCGGTGATGAGACCCATGCTGTTTATGGAAAAATATCCAACGGGCGCATAATCAAACAGCTCATAATATTTGTCTCGGGATCGCTGCAGTTCGGATTGCGCCCGGCGCAATTCTTCATTCTGAAGTTCGAGCTCGGCCTGATGAATCTTCAACCCCTCGATCAACTTTTGGACATCATCAGCTGAAATGCTTTCGATATCTTTCGGGACCGCATCTAACCGCTGCCGCGAGCGGGGAGCCGCAACTTTTTTAGGTTTATGGGTGTCTTTTTTCATGGTTCCCGATGTGTTTGGATTTATGCTCGATCTCAAAATTTTCAACTGCCGGTGTGATGGGATATTCAAGCATGACGATAAAAAAATCGGATCTATAACCCAAAATAGGGCACAGCGATTGCCGAGGAATAATACCGCCCCTCGGCCGGCAGGCTTTTACCTTGTTATTGGTTATAGGGTCGAAAAAAATTAAAAAAGCCCCCATCCGGGCTTCGGGATGCCGCCGGATGAAGGCTTAATCTGGTTTGATTTCATAATCCCTCCTAAACTTAAAAAGCTTGAGGGCAATGTTTGATCAATACTTATTTTATATGTAATTCTGGATGAAAAAACAAGAAGAAATTCAGATCTTATAGGGTAATATCTTAAACGGAAATCTCCAGATTGAAAAAATAAATCTGAGCTATTTCACGCAGTAGAAGATAGAAGGCCATCGCATCGGGCCATTGTGCCGTTATATTGCCGATAATTAAATTATTGCCGCTATGACCGGTTTGTGTGGTAACGATATAGTACAAACCGGTCCCCCCTGCAATTGCTACCAGAGGTGATGGCATTTTTTGGATATATCGTTTAGAGATAAAAATAATTATTATGGTGGATATTCCGAAGCGAAAGGCAAAGCCAGCCATAATTGACATAATTTGTCATTTTCGTTATACATCCTGAGATCTCACCTTAACTAAAGGAGGTAACCTCAATGTCACAAATACTCGAAATCCTGGGTTGTAAGTACCCCATCATCCAAGGGCCCATCGGCGCACTGAACGATCCAAAAATGGTGGCAGCCGTGTCCGAGGCAGGAGCCTTCGGCTTAATTGCCCTGGGATACGCGACAGACATGGAATCGGTGAAAACCGCTGTTGCCCAGGTGAAGGACCTTACGGATAAACCCTTTGGGGCAAACCTCATGATCGCTATGAACCCAAACAACGAGGCTATCCTGGACATTTTGGCCGAAGCCGGGGTAAAGGTCGTGACCACCTCGGCTGGCTCTCCTAAACGCCTCTATCCTAAGATCAAAGAACTCGGCATGAAGGGTTTTCACGTTGCCCTGTCGGCACCTTTGGCAGTCAAGGCCGCGAATGCGGGGGTAGATGCAGTTGTCGTCTCCGGCACCGAATCCGGAGGCCTGCGCACTACCGGACCTGAGTCTACGAACATGATCCTGATTCCCTCGGTCTGCGACATGGTCGATGTGCCCGTGGTGGCTGCCGGCGGGATTTGCGAACGTCGGGGATACCGGGCAGCTTTGGCCTTGGGAGCTCAGGGCGTGCAGGTTGGGACTGCATTTCTCGCCTCCGAGGAAAGCCCCGCTTCCCAAGCTTGGAAGGAAGCCATCCTAGGGTGCGGAGACGCCGGGACCACGCGTCTGCCAGTGGGTGGTATGAGCATGCGGACCATTATCAATCCAAAATTGAATGAACTTTTAGCCTCAGGCGCAGATATGAACCAAGAATACAACCTGATGAACGCGCCCCAGGCTTGGCAGGATGGAGATTTTGATCTGTTTCCGGCCGGGGCCGGCCAGGTCAGTGCCCTGATCAAGGAAATAAAACCCATCAAGGACATTATTGCGGAGATGGTTGCCTGAAAATCCGATCATGGATCATTCCAATAGACTTTCAACCCTATTCTTCGTGTCCTTTGTGTCTTGGGGGTTCAATCGCACTTGCTCAATGCATCCAACCGCTTGCGATCCCTGCAGGGTAAAATTATTCTCTGGGCCGTCCGTGCCTCGAGCGCAGCGGGCGGTGAGATAGACGATGCCCTTAAGGTTGACCGGATTCCCTTAGGCCATACTGCTGTTTGATGCGTTCAAGCTCGGGTTCGAGTTGTTCAACGAGGGATGGCCCTCGTGGTGTAGGAAAAAGGTTGTGCAGTTCCCGCGGGTCGTTGGCAAGATCGTAGATTTCCGGCTCCCGGCAGCATTCCCACACGATGTATTTGTAGGTTTCGGTCCTCAATGCCTTGTGGGGCGGTACCCGGCCGCCAAAGGGAAAGTCGCGGAACAGCTCGTACACCCAACTGCTGCGACCCGGTGCATGGCGATCCTTCAGTATGCCTGCGAAGCTTTGGCCCTGCATGGATGCGGGTACGGGTACGCCGGCTATTTCGAGCAGGGTGGGCGCGAGGTCGATATTGAGGACCATCTGGCGGGCGCGCCGGCCGGGTTCGGGTATCAGATAGCGGGGGGCGCGAACGATATAGGGAATCCTGATGGATTCCTCGTACGGGTAGTGCTTGGCGTACAGCCGGTGTTCTCCCCAGATGTAGCCGTTGTCGCCGGCATAGACGATGACGGTGCTGTCCAGCAGGTCATTCTGCTCCAGAACCGTGATGAGGCGCCCCAGTTGTTCGTCCACCGAAACAAGGCATTCGTGGTAGCGCCGGTAGACGGCGTGCATGTTGCCCATGGTCCCTTCGAGCCAGTTGAGGCCGGTCCAGGTGTTGTATTTGTCCGATTCCGGCGCGAGGTGGCTCAGGTCGGCCTTGCGGTATCTGCCCTTCAGGTGAGCGGGCGGTTTCCAGTCATGGTGCACGGCCTTGTGTGACAGGTAGAGGCAAAAAGGGCCCTTTCTTTCGGCACGGACGAAATCGATGGCATAGTCCGTCAGCTCTTCGGTGATGTACGCTTTCCGGTTGGGAGTGAGCCGGTGGTTCACGTAGATGGGGCAATTGTAGTAGTCGCCCTGGCCGTCTTTTTTGGTGAAGGAGACGAAAAGATCGACACCCGGCAGGCCGGGCAGCCTCCCGCCCGGCATGTGCCATTTTCCGATGAAGGCGGTGGCGTAGCCCGCCTTTTTCAAGTGTTCGAGAAAGGTGATGTTTTTTTCAGGGTTCCAGCGGCTGAAGTTGTTGCGCACACCGTGGGCCGAGGCATACTGGCCGGTGAGGAAACTGGCGCGACTCGGGCTGCACAGGGAAGTGGTGACAAAGGCGTTTTCGAACAGGACACCTTCCCGGGCCAGGCGGTCCATGTTCGGCGTCTCCACAAAAGGGTGACCCATCACTCCCAGGGCGTCCCAGCGATGGTCGTCGGTGAGTATGAAGACGATGTTGGGCTTTTTTTCGGCAGCTACTAGGGGCAGCGCCGAAGCGATGACCAGAAGGATGACGAAGAAAAGATATCGCAATATTGACGCCTGCATTGAAAACCTGTTCGGGATGCGTACAATCATAATTGATAGAATTCCTTGCGGTGAAGATTCCCCTTAAACTTGCTGCGGGGAGTGTTCAATACAGGCCGAAAGTTTTATGTGTTATAGCGAC